>Ga0075419_10002098_pt1 | contig 12903 bp, 10 predicted proteins | sample SoiMetdeltSBSDD3_FD_76900 | JGI IMG/M metagenome (GOLD analysis project Ga0075419, IMG submission 76900) | Bulk soil microbial communities from a Populus tree surrounding site in Tennessee, USA - Soil MetaG P. deltoides SBSDD3 | ecosystem: Environmental > Terrestrial > Soil > Tree plantation... | reverse complement strand
CTACTCCACTCTCCTCCTCGACGTCCGCGACTCCATCGCCACCATCACGATCAACCGCCCCGACAAGCTCAACGCGCTCAATGACACCGTCATCACTGAGCTGGGTGAGGTGGCGGGGCTCATTGCCCAGGACCAGACGATCCGGGCGGCGATTCTGACCGGTGCCGGTTCGAAAGCGTTCGTCGCCGGGGCCGACATTTCGGAGCTCGCCGAGTGTGATCCGGCACGGGCTCACGTCCTTTCGGAAAAGGGGTCCCACACCTTTCGCCGGCTGGAGCGAAGCGAGAAGCCGATCGTCGCGGCGGTGAACGGCTTTGCGCTGGGCGGTGGCTGCGAGCTCGCCATGGCGTGCCATTTCCGGATCGCCTCCGACAATGCCCGCTTCGGCCAGCCCGAGGTGAAGCTGGGCATCCTCCCGGGTTATGGCGGTTCGGTGCGCCTGCCCCGTCTGGTCGGCCGGGGCCGCGCCCTCGAGCTGCTGATGTCGGCGGGCATGCTCGACGCCCAGGAGGCGTGGCGGATCGGGCTGGTGAATCGAGTCGTGTCCGCCGACCAGCTCCTCCCCGAATGCGAGAAGCTGCTGCGGACCATTCTCGAGAATGCGCCTCTCGCGGTGGCGGCATGCCTTCAGATGGTCGACCAGCAGGACGAGCTCACCCTCGACGAGGCCCTGGCGCTCGAGAGCCGGCGCTTCGGGGAGCTCGCGGGAACAGCGGATTTTCGCGAGGGGACGGCGGCGTTCGTAGGGAAAAGAAAGGCTGAATTTCTGGGTAGGTAGCTGGACGGCGAGACGGCTAGACGGCTGGTCAAAAACAACCTTTCAACCAGCCGTCCAGCCGTCCAGAAACCAGCCGTCCTACGCTGTGATTCCGGCTCATTCCCGGTTATTTTTCTCCCATGCGGGCGGAACGGATCGTGGCGCGGGGATTCCGGAATCTCGCGGACCTGGACCTCCATCTTCCGCCTGACGGCGCGGTCTTTCTGGGCCCCAACGGCCAGGGCAAGACCAATCTGCTCGAGCTGCTCTATTACCCGGTTCTCTTCCGCTCCCTGCGCGGCTCCCGTGACATCGACGTCACGCGCCACGGAGAGGCCGGGTTCCAGCTGACCCTGGTCCTGGAAGAGGGTCGCAGGCCGCGAGAGCTCAGCGCCGGGTTCCGGGCGCTGGGAAAGCAGAAGCGGCTGACCCAGGACGGGGCCGAGCCGGAGCGACTGGGCGACGCGATCGGGCACTGGCTCGCGGTCGCATTTCTGCCCACCGATCTCCGGCTGGTTCAGGGCGCCGCTGCGGAACGACGCCAGTATCTGGACCGGGTCCTCTCGCTCGCCGATCGCGACTACCTGCGGGCGCTCTCCAGGTACCGCGCCGCGCTGGCCCAGCGGAATACGGCCTTGCGGCAGCAGCGGACCGAGCTCGCGCGGGCCTTCGACCCTGCCCTGTCGTCCGCCGGGGCTGTGCTGGTGCGGCACCGGCTGGCCTGGACCGCGACCCGTGCGGAGTCGTTCACGGCAATCTGTGTGGCACTGGGAGAAGTCGCCGAGGTGACGCTGCGCTACCGGGGGGACGAATCGCTCTCCGAGCCGGAGGGGTGGAGCGAAGCCCTTGCCCGCTCCGCGAGCCGCGACGCGGGGCTCGCGGCGACCACCGTCGGCCCGCACCGCCATGACCTCGAGCTCAGGCTCGACGGCCGGCTGCTCCGGGAAGTCGGCTCGACCGGTCAGCAGCGCACCGCGGCCATCGCACTCAAGCTCTGCGAGCGGGAAACGCTCGCCACGGCGTCGGGGGCCGAGCCCGCGCTCCTGCTCGACGACGTCTTTGCCGAGCTGGACGAGCGGCGCCAGGCCCGGCTTGCCGCCCTGCTCCTGGCCGGGAAGGCTCGGCAGACGTTCATCACGTCGCCCCGGGAAGACGAGCTCCCTGAGGCTTTCCATCTGGAGACGCTCTCGGTGGATGAAGGACGGGTGACCGGAGCGGCAGGCGCGGTCAGCGCATGAAGCCGAGACCCCGCTCGAAGCCGTATGCAATCCGTGATGTCCTGAACGACTGGCTCGCGAAATCGGGGCTCGCAAAGCGGCTCGACGTTTCGCAGGTGGTGGATCGCTGGGCTGAGGTGGTGGGGCCGCAGATCGCCGCAGTCACTCGCGCCGAAGCGGTGAACGCGGAGGGTACGCTGTGGGTCTGGGTCGCGTCGAGCGCCTGGGCCAGCGAGCTGAGTCTCATGGCCCCGCGGATCCTGAGCAAGCTCAATCAGGATCGGCGCGGGCAGATCAGGGAAATTCGCTGGTTGACGGGGCTTCCCGCCCCGGACCGGCGCCAGGAGGGGTAATCGCGGATGGCGAACGCCACAGGGCTCATCGGCAAGGACGGCGGCGAGTACGGCGCCGACTCGATTCAGGTCCTCAAGGGTCTCGAGGCGGTGCGGAAGCGCCCCGGGATGTACATCGGGTCGACCTCGGAAACCGGACTGCACCACCTGGTCTACGAGGTGGTCGACAACTCCATCGACGAGGCGCTGGCGGGATTCTGTGACAGCATCGCGGTCACCATCCATGCCAACAACAGCATCACGGTGGTGGACAACGGTCGCGGCATCCCGGTGGAGATGCATTCCACCGAGAAGATGCCCGCTGTGGAGGTCGCCCTGACGATGCTGCACGCGGGCGGCAAGTTCGACAAGCGAACCTACAAGGTGTCGGGGGGCCTCCACGGCGTCGGCGTCTCGGTGGTCAACGCGCTCTCGGAAAAACTCGACGTGTACGTGGACATCGACGGCAAGCGCCACCACATGGGCTTCGTCCGGGGCCACACCGTCAAGAAGCTCGAGGTGGTGGGCAAGGCCAAGGGAACCGGCACCACCGTCACCTTCAAGCCCGACCCCGACATCTTTACCACCCTCGAATACCACTATCAGACGCTGGCCGACCGGCTCCGGCAGCTCGCGTTTCTGAATCGCGGGCTCACCATCACGCTCAAGGACGAGCGGAAGACCCCCGCCCAGGAAGACAAGTTCTTCGCCAAGGGCGGGCTCGCCGAGTTCGTGCAGTGGCTCAACCGGAACAAGAAGTCCTTGCACCCGAAACCGGTGGCGTTCCTGGCCACCAAGGACGAGGTGGAGGTCGACATCGCCCTCCAGTACGAGGACGGGTACAACGAGAACACCTTCACGTTCGTCAACAACATCAATACCCACGAAGGCGGCACCCACCTCACCGGGTTCAAGTCGGCGCTGACACGGACGATCAACGAGACCGCCAAGAAGGGGAACTACCTCAAGAAGGAAGACTTCTCCCTCACCGGCGAAGACATCCGCGAAGGCCTGACCTGCGTCATGCACATCAAGGTCAAGGAACCCCAGTTCGAGGGACAGACCAAGACCAAGCTGGGCAATTCCGAAGTCGAAGGGATCGTCAAGACGGTGGTGAACGAGCACCTCGGCAGCTATCTGGAAGAGCACCCGAGTGTGGCCCGCGCCATCATCGAAAAGGCGGTCAGTGCGGCCCGGGCGCGGGAAGCGGCCCGCAAGGCGCGCGACCTGGTGCGCAAGAAGTCGGGCCTCGAGAACGGGGTCCTGCCGGGCAAGCTGGCTGACTGCTCGCTCGATGATCCGGCGCTCTGCGAGATCTACCTGGTGGAGGGCGATTCGGCCGGTGGCAGCGCCAAGATGGGGCGGAACCGCTCCTTCCAGGCCATCCTGCCGCTCCGGGGCAAGATCCTGAACGTGGAGCGGGCCCGCATCGACAAGATCCTCTCCAACGAGGAAATCCGGGCGATGGTCACGGCCATCGGCGCCGGCGTCAAGGAAGATTTCAAGCTCGAGGATTCGCGCTACCACAAGATCATCCTGATGACCGACGCCGACGTGGACGGCGCCCACATCCGGACCCTCCTGCTCACGTTTTTCTTCCGACAGATGCCGGAGCTGATCGAGGCGGGGTACATCTTCATCGCGCAGCCGCCGCTGTACCGGGTGGCGAGAGGCAAGGAAGAATTCTACGCCTACAACGAGGTCGAGCGCGAAGAGTTCTCCACCCGGCTCGGCGGCGGGGACAAATCCAAGGTCAACATCCAGCGCTACAAGGGGCTGGGAGAAATGAACCCCGACCAGCTCTGGAAGACGACGATGGACCCGGAAAAACGGACCATCCTTCGAGTGACGCTGGAAGACGCCGTGGAGGCGTCAAAGCTGTTCGAGGAGCTGATGGGTGACGAGGTCGAGCCCCGTCGATTGTTCATCGAGCAAAACGCGCAGTACGTGTCCAACCTCGACGTCTAACCCGCTACAGGGCCTCCACGCCGGCGGCGGTCACCCGGTGCGAGACCAGCGGCAACGGGGACGCATGCACCCCGATCACGAGGGCTTCGTCGAGCGCGGTGCGCGCCCGCTCGGCATCCGCCGCGGTCCGCGCGTGAATCTGCGCGAGCACGTCACCGCGGCGTACCCGGTCGCCCGGCTTGGCGGTGACCAGGAATCCGACCGCGGAGTCGATCGTGTCCTCGGTCTTCGAGCGACCGCCCCCGAGCGCGATGATGGCGTGCCCGATCTTTCGAGGGGGCACATCCGACACCACGCCGTCCTGTACCGCGCGGTACTCCATGGTCACCGGGGCCTTCGCGAGCAGCGAGTAGTCCGACACGACCCGGGGGTCGCCCCCCTGCGCTTCGATCATCCGGGCGAAGAGCTGAAGCGCCTTGCCGGAGCTGACCGTCTCCTCCAGTCGCTGTCGCGCTGCGGCGCGATCGGTGTCGATGCCCGCCACGAGGAGCATCTCCACCGCGAGGGAATAGGTCACCTCCATCAGGTCCGCCGGCCCCCTGCCCTGCAGCCCTTCCAGCGACTCGATCACCTCGAGGGCATTCCCGCAAGCCACACCGAGCGGACGATCCATGGCGGTGAGCAGCGCCACGGTCTTGCAGCCGCTGGCCTCGCCGATACCGATCATCGTTTTGGCCAGTACCTGTGACTGCGCCGGATCGGTGATGAACGCGCCGCTGCCAGTCTTGATGTCCAGGACCAGGCCGGTCAGCCCCTCGGCCAGCTTCTTGGACATGATGCTGGCGGAGATGAGCGGAATCGATTCGACCGTTCCGGTGACGTCGCGAAGCGAATAGAGCTTCTTGTCGGCAGGGCAGATCTCCGGTGTCTGGCCCAGCATCACGAGGCCGAGCCGCTTCACCTGCGCGATGGCCTCGTCGAGCGAGAGCCGGGTATTGAACCCCGGAATCGCTTCCAGCTTGTCGAGGGTCCCGCCGGTGTGGCCGAGACCCCTGCCCGAGATCATGGGGACCGCGACACCACAGCAGGCCACCATCGGGGCCAGGAGCAGTGATGTTTTGTCTCCGACGCCACCGATCGAGTGCTTGTCGACCCGGGGTGTGGCCCAGCTTTCGAAATCGAGGCTGGCGCCGGAGCGAAGCATGGCGTCGGTGAGCGCCGCGAGCTCTCCCGGCTCCAGGCCGCGCCAGACCACCGCCATCGCCAGCGCGCTCATCTGGTAATCGGGCACCTGGCCCGCCACGTACGACTTGATGAGCATGCGCCACTCGTCGCCGGTCAGCGCCAGACCATCACGTTTTCGCTCGATTAGTCTTGGTATCAGCATGCTGGCGCGCGAGTAGCGAGTAGCGAAGAGCGAGGAGGATGTTTGCAGGGCATGGCCGTAACATACGTCGCATTAACTGTTTTGGCCGCCATCCAGGCGTCCTCAAGAGATTCGCTCATGGCGGATGCAGTGCGCCTCGCCGCGATGCGGCCGGCCAAGGCGCTGGTGCGGTTCGAGGCCGTGCTCGCCCGCGATTCCCTGGATGTCGAAGCCAGCTGGCGGGCCGCGATCGCCCTGAGTGATATCGCCCAGCCGCTCCGACGGAAGAGCAATCGCGTCCAGCGGGACTCCCTGCTCACTCGGGCCCAGGCGATTGCCCGCCGGGCCGTGCGACTCGCTCCCAATGACCCCAACACCTTGTTCGCGCTGGGGATGGTGCTGGGCAACACCGCGCTCACCAAAGGCATCAAGGACAAGGTGCGGATGTCCACCGAGATTCGCTCCCTGGCACTCCGAGCCATTGCTGCCGATTCCATGCACGATGGCGCCCAGCACCTGCTGGGCCGCTGGAACTATGAGGTCATGCGGCTCTCCGGCTTCGAGCGATTCGTCGCGAAGAGCGTGCTGGGCGGCGGGGAGTTCGGAAAAGCCAACTGGGACGAGGCGGAGCGCCGGCTCCGGCGCGCGGTCGAGCTGGCGCCGGATCGCATCTACCACCGGCTGGTGCTGGCGCGGATTCTGGTGGCCCGGAAGGATTCCTCCGACGCCGAGTCCGAGCTCCGCCGGCTCATCAGCCTGCCGGACGGGGTGGCGGCGGACAGTACCTACCGCCGTGAAGCCGTCGAAATGTTGGCGAGGCTTCGTGAGAGGTGACTTGCGAGGAGCGAGGAGCGAAGAGGTCGTTCCGCTTCGCTCCTCGCCATTCGCGACTCGCTTGCGAAGCTATCCGATCCGCTTGCGCAGCTCCTTCCGCGCCCGCTTCCGGAGATCCTCGAACTCGTCCTCGGCGTACTCCCGGACGTCGTCCAGCCGCCGGCGCAGCCTCTCGCGGGTGACCTGCCCCTGGGCCGGCGCAAACAACAAGGCCACCGCGGCCCCCACCAGCACTCCGATCGCGATCCCGGCGGCAAAGCCCCCGGCGCGTGAACCGCCTTCGACCTCGAGCTTGATCTCGCGGTCGGGCGAATCCTTCCCAATTCGGCTCATATCCGGCTCCTCTCGAACCTTCTTATTTTACCTCCGGAAAGTATCCTTCTAGCAACCCTCAATCCAGACTCCGGACCCTGACGACTTCAGCGACCGCGGCACCCGATCAGGTCACCCGCCTCCAGGCCCGCGTCGAGGCCCTCGAGCGGGAGCGCAAACAGCTGCTCACGCTGCTCGACCTCCTCCGCGACATCGGCGGCTCCCTGCACTATCTCGATATCGTGCAGACGGTGGCGCGCCGGCTCGGCAACACCTTTGGGCTCGACCGCTGCTCGGTGTTCCTGACCGAGCGCGGCGGGGGCGCGGTCCACCTGGTGGCCAGCTATGAGGACCCCGGGATCCGGAATCACGTGGTGGACCTGGCCCGGTATCCGGAGCTGCGCCGCGCGCTGGAGACCGGCACGGTGGTCAGTATTCCCGACGCGACCCGCGATCCCGCCCTCGCCGAGGTGTTTGCGGTGCTCACCAGCCGGCGGGTGCAGGCGATCACCGTGGTCCCCATTGCCTGGAGGGGCGTTCCGATCGGCGCGATCTTCCTGCGCACATTCAAAGACGGCGCCGAGCTGGCGGAGCAGGAGGTGGAATTCTGCCGGGTCGTGGCCGATCTCACTGCCCGGGCGTTGCGTCAGGCCCACCATTTCGAGCGGCTCCATGCGACGCGAGGAGGCGGGAGCGCCGCCATAGCCGTCGAGCGCGAGCGCGCCGCGATGCTCGGCTTCCTGCGCCGGTTCCTTCATGCCTTCGGCGACCGGGACGGCGCCTGGGACGAGGGTCTGCTGGCCCGCGCCAGCTCGGACGAGCTGGACCGGCTCGTCGGCGTGGCGCTCACCGTGCTCACCAGCGAGGCCCAGTCCCGGTGAGCTCCACCCCGTCCCCCGCGGTGGTCAAGCGGGCGGGCGAGCTCCGCCGGGTGCTCGAGCGCGCCAATCAGCTCTACTACATCGTCGACCAGCCGGAAATCTCCGACGCCGAGTACGATCGCCTCTTCCGGGAGCTCCAGACACTGGAAGCGGAGCACCCGGCCCTCGCCACATCCGACAGCCCGACCCGGCGGGTGGGCGCCGCCGCGACATCCGCGCTCGCCAAGCATCCGCACCGGCGACTCATGCTCTCGCTCAACAACGCCTTCACGCCCGAGGAGGTCCTCGCCTGGGAGGACCGCAATGCCCGAATCGCGGAGGAGGTGCGTCAGGGAGGCTACACCACCGAGATCAAAATCGACGGAGCCGCGGTGAGCCTCACCTATGAGGATGGCCGCCTGATCATGGGCGCCACTCGCGGCAACGGCAGCGTGGGGGAGGACATCACCGCCAACCTGCGCACCGTCTCCGACATTCCGCTCACGCTCGGCGGAAAGGATTTTCCCGCGCTCATCGAGGTTCGGGGTGAGGTCTATCTCCCCTTCAAGAACTTCGAAAAGCTCAACGCCGAGCGGGTCGAAAGCGGTGATCCGCCATTCGCGAATCCGCGGAACGCCGCCGCCGGCGGTCTGCGCCAGCTCGATCCCGCCGATACCCGGAAACGCCGTCTCCGGATGTTCGCCTTCAGTGTGGAGGTGATCGAAGGGAAGCTGCCCCTCAAGACCCAGCACGAAGTCCTGGAACAGCTCACCCGCTGGGGGTTCAAGGTCGAGCAGCACCATCGCCATCACCACAGCATCACCGAAGTCCAGGAGCATATCCCGGAGCTCGAGGCCCTGCTGCCTACGCTGCCGTTCCAGGCCGATGGCGTCGTCATCAAGGTCAACCGTCGCGATCTGCAGGTCGAGCTCGGCGTCGTGGGGGGACGGGAGCCGAGGTGGGCCATCGCGCGAAAGTTCGCGCCCGAGGTTGCCGTCACCCGGCTCCGCGAGATTCGCATCAACGTGGGGAGGACCGGGGCGCTCAATCCCTACGCGGTGCTCGAACCGGTGGAGGTGAGCGGGGTAACCATCTCCACCGCCACCCTCCACAACGACGAGCTCATCGCTCAGAAGGACATCCGGATCGGTGACTGGGTCGAAGTGGTGCGCGCCGGCGAGGTCATTCCCCAGCTGGTGGGACCGCTCCCGGAGCGGCGCGACGGGACTGAGACCGTCTTCGTCATGCCCGCCAATTGTCCCGCCTGCGGCACCCCGGTCGAGAAGCCCCCGGACGAGGTGATGTCGTACTGCCCGAACCCCGCGTGCCCCGGGCGCATCTTCGAGGGGATCGTGCATTTCGCCTCGCGGGACGCGATGGACATCCGGGGACTCGGACCGGAACGGATTCGGCAGCTGCTCGATTCCGGACTCATCCGGGACGTGGCCGACCTCTACCAGCTCGAGACAACCCGGCTGGTCGAGCTCGACAGGTTTGCGAAGCAGTCTGCCGAGCAGCTGGTGCAGGCCATTGCAGCCTCCCGGGGAAAGCCCCTCAGCAACCTCGTGTTTGCCATCGGGATCCGGCATGTCGGAAAGACCGTGGCGACGCTCCTGGCCCGGCATTTCCGCTCCATGGACGCCCTCAAGTCGGCCTCGGAGGAGGAGATAAACGCCGTGGATGGCGTCGGCCCGACCATCGCGGAGGCGGTGGCAAGCTTTTTCCATAACCCCGTGAGTACCGAGCTGCTCGACCGCCTCGGGAAGGCGGGGCTCACCTTGACCGAGCCCACCGCCGTCTCCGGGGTCGGGCCGCTGGCCGGGAAGAGCTATGTCCTGACCGGGACACTCCCAACGCTTTCCCGGCCTGAGGCTACCGGCCTGATCGAGGGCGCCGGTGGCAAGGTGACGGGGAGCATCAGCAAAAAGACCGATGCACTGGTCGCGGGCGAGGAAGCGGGTAGCAAGCTGGAGAAGGCCCGCGCGCTCGGAATCGAAATCATCGACGAGGCCGAGCTTCTGCGGCGGGTTCACGGCGCCGGATGATCGGCCGAGAGGAAGAGACGGACCAGAATGACCACTACAACCGCCGGCGCCGCGGGCGTCATCGTCGGAAAGCGGGCGCTCCATCACCTGCGAGCCGTGCTCGAACGGGAGACCGGTGCCCAGGCCGCGCTGCTGCTCCGCGAAATCGGCTTCGCGACCGGTGAAGCCGTCTATGAGGCATTCGAGGCGTGGACTCGCGAGCACTACAAGGTCGCCTACCCGCGCGATCTCGATTCGGCGTTCCTGGCGGAGGCGCTCTCCGGATTCTTCGGGGAAGCGGGATGGGGCTCAGTCACCTCGAGTGAGCCCTCGCCCTCGGTGATCGCGCTGGATATGCACGAGTGGGCGGAAGCCGAACCCCACGGCGCGGAATATCCCTGCTGTCACTTCTCGTCCGGCATGCTGGCCGATTTCTTCACCCGGCTCGGCGGCTCCCAGGCGGCGGTCATGGAGGTCGAATGCGCCAGCCGGGGCGAGTCGCGCTGTCGTTTCCTGGTGGGATCGCCCGATATGCTGACCTACGTGTATGAACGAATGACGACCGGACTGACGTATGCGGAGGCGCTCGCGTAGCTCGTGAGACGTAAGAGGTGAGAGGTGAGACGGACGGGCCTTTCCCTCTCACATCTCACGTCTCACGTCTCACATCTCACGGAAATGTCGGTCAGTAGCAAGCTTGGTAGACAATGCGACCCCGTCCACGTCGCATCGTTGCCCACTCCGCCCAGCTCCTTGAGCGCGTCGAACACATTTCCTGACAGCACCACCCCCTCCAGGCGCCCGCGAACCCGTCCCCCCTCGACGAGATAGGCCCAGGGAGTCCGGAGGGCAATCGTCCCCGAGCCCGGGTTTGGGCCCGCTCCCCATTCGAGCTCTTCGATCCACACACCGGTCCCCATCATGGTGAGGAGGGTGACCCGGTTTTCCGGCCCTGGCAGGACCTGAACGTTGGTCATTCCGACGCGGGTCGGCGCGTGGGGGGTGCGCCATCCATGGCCGGTGGAGGGCGTGTTGGCGCGCGCGCCGACGCTCAAATCGGCAATGAATCCCGCAACCCGGCCTCGGTCGATGAGAGGAAGCCGCCGGGATACCACGCCCTCGTCGTCGATGGGGCGGGACGCCGGCCTCCCCTCCGCGAGCGGATCGTCGATCAGGGAGAGCCGGGGATCGAAGACCTGCTCTCCCATTCTTCCGCGCAGCGGCGAATCGCCCAGCCACGCACGGTGACCGGTCAGAGCGGCGCGAAGCGGGCGGAGAAAGGTGGCGACCGCACGGGGGGCGAGACACACCGGCATCCGGGAGGCCGGTCGTGCGGGAAGTTCCACGATCGCAGGATCCAGGCGGCGGTCCACTTCCGCCACCAGCGTCTCCAGTTCCGGGAGGGTGGGCAGCGCTGCTCCGGAAGTAAAAACCCTGCATGGAGGACCGGAACCGACGCCGATCGATTCCACCACTGCGCCGACCCCGGCCATCGACACGGTGTAGCCGACCAGAATCCCCCGCGAATTCCCGACCTGGACCGAGCCGACGGAGCGCTCGGCCCAGGTCTCGACCCTGCGGTTGCCGCGCCGGAGCCGGTCGAACAGCGTCCGGGCCAGACCGTCGAGCTCGGTGGCGTCGGCGGCCGCCACCTGATGAGATCGCGCGCTGACCTCGGGAACCGGAGCCGGTGCGGGCAGGAAGAGGTCCATCTCCTCGCCCGCCGCCGCCGAGGTCATGGCACGGCCCACGAGGTCGGGAATCTCCGCGTCTCCCCCGCTTCCCGAGCTGGAGCCGACACGCCCGTCACGCAGCACGCGCAGGTGGCCGACCCGGCTTCGGGAGCTCGCGACCCTGGTCTGCCCCTCGGGAGAAATCGAGAGCGTCAGCGTGTCGTCCCGTTTGACCAGGGCATCGGCGGCGGCGACATGGCCCGACACCGCCTCCAGGAGACGGTGGATCACGAGATGCCTTCTCCGATCGCCACGTCGATCAGGCGCACGTGGGGCGCGCCGGTGGTCACTGGAACCACGCCGGCCGCGCCGTCACGACACCGGCTTCCGTCCGCATCCCAGGCAAAGTCTTCGGCAGCGGCTTCGATCCGGCCCAGCACCGGGAGCAAACCGCCCATGATCCGAACCCCTTTCACCGGCTCCGCAAGGCGGCCGTGGCGGATCATCCGCGCGCTGCCGGCGCGGAGCGCGATCTGGTCTCCCGCCGACTCGCATGCGAGCGCGTCGATCATGTAGACCCCGAGCGTAATACCCTGGAGCAGGTCGTCGAGCGTCCCCTGTCCATGTGCCAGAAAGCTGTTGCTGGCCCTGGGATATGGAGCGCCCCGCAATGATCCTGCGCGGGCATGTCCGGTTGGTGCCTGCTTGCCGGCGGCGGCAGTCTCCCGCGAATGCAGGTGCCCCACCACCACGCCGTTCTGGATGATGATGGTTCGACGGCCTCCGGTTCCCTCGTCGTCGCAGACCGCGGTCGCCGAGAGCCCCAGAGCGGTCGGGTCGTCACCCACGGTGACGCATTCCGGCCCGATCCGAAGGCCAAGGGGAAGGACGTCGGGATCGGCCCCGGGAAGACTGGGCCGTGCCAGGTGGGTGACCGCACGGTGCACCAGCGCTCCGGCAGCACTTCGATCCAGCACGACGGTATAGCGCCCCGAACGCACCGGTGGGGCATGAAGCCGTTCGATGGCGCGGGTGGTAACCCGCTCGACCAGCGCCTCTATCTCGGTGGGCTCGCTGCGCCACCCCCCTCGGATCCGCATCGATCCCAGCGCCCGCTCTACGTTGCCGCCCTCCTCGGCGACGGAGAGCACCGCCGCGCTGACCTCTGAGCGGAGCTCGTGCACCCAGCTCCCCTCCGAAGTCGCCAGCCAGGTCTCGACCACCTCGTCCCGGCAGAGCACCCGGCTCGAGGCGATGCGCCGGTCCGAAGTGGCGAGCAGCGCCGCGAGCGATTCTGCGTGCTGGCGTTTTTCGGCGAGGGGGACCTCGCGGGGGTCGTCGGGAATCGGCATGAACGCGTCATGCTCGCGAACCGCAATCGGGGCGAGCTGCACCGGCTGGCGGGACGCGCCTGCGAGCGACAGTTCATGGGCCTGGAGCGTTTGGGTGTCCAGCCGGTCGGTACCACTGAATCCGACGAGACCCCAGCCGGTCCCGGGTGAGCAGCAGCGCGCCGCACCGCCGATTTCCACGGCGGATGAGGCAAAATCCACCGAGCGCCCGCGAACCAGCACGCTGGTCGACCAGACCCGGCGGAGTCGCAGCTCGGTGTATCCCGCG
>Ga0075419_10002086_pt1 | contig 12922 bp, 12 predicted proteins | sample SoiMetdeltSBSDD3_FD_76900 | JGI IMG/M metagenome (GOLD analysis project Ga0075419, IMG submission 76900) | Bulk soil microbial communities from a Populus tree surrounding site in Tennessee, USA - Soil MetaG P. deltoides SBSDD3 | ecosystem: Environmental > Terrestrial > Soil > Tree plantation... | reverse complement strand
CGAGAAGCCGCGTGCCCAGCTCGCGATCGAGCAGCTTCAGCTGGTGCGCGACGGCGGCCGGGGTCAGGTCGAGGCGCCGGGCGGCCTCAGACATCGAGCCGCACTCGACGACTAGCAGAAAGGTCTTCAGGTAGCTGGTGTCCACGCGCGGATTCTGGCCCCTGATCCAATCGGTGAGCCGCCTCGCACAGCAAGGAGAGTCATGCTGTGGCTCGTCGGCAAGTCAGCTGGTGGAGACTGATCGCCTGTCGGCGCATGACGTTGTTGGACTCTCCGGCGCCAGACAGCCGGTGAACGGTAGCCGGGTCCGGGTTGCGCAGCCTGGTTTGGAGTGAGACCAACGACCGCAAGGGCCGGCAGCGCCACTTTCCGCTAGTGACCAGACTGTCGTTCGGACAGCTCCATCGCGGTGGCCGGACGCCATGCGATGGCAGCTCTAAAGGTGGAACGGTCAGTCGGCCAAGAAATCGCGGCGGACAGCAACGGGCGGCAAGGAGCCAGTCATTGTCGATTCACGAACGGCTCGTCTCATCTGCATCAGCGACGTCCGGACGAAGAGATCCGGCACCGAGGCCCCGCCGGTGAGGACAGCCGAGCACCGTCGACGCGATGCGGCACAACTGGCGTTCGGCGACAAGCCGAGCACCTGCTGGTGCGGCGTCCAGCCAGACCGATTTCAGGGTCCCGCGACGACCCAGGCGGTTACTGCACCGCAGTGCAGGGCCACCGTCGCCCACTACGTCGCCCGAAGGCTCGCCTTGCGGGACTTGTGGCGCAGCACCAGGAGTCCGAAGATGTGCAGGGTTTGCTCCGACGTGCGCCATGTACCCTGCCGGGCGGCGTGCTTGTCGTGCCAGTAGGCGAAGAACGCCGCCGTGCTCAGTAGCGGCACGCCGAGTACAAAACACGACACGAATCCGGCTCGTCGCCACGGGAGCGATGAGCAATGCCGCGTAGGCGGCGATCAGCAGCAGCATCGGGCCAGGATGGGCGTCGGCGCTGGCGCCGGTCGCTGCTGCCCTACTCGGCCGAGGCGATGTCCTTGGCGCAGGCGAGGCTGTTGCCGTTGATGCACGCCGCGATGCGGGGGTCAGCCCGGACGCCGCGCGCTCCGCCGGTCCAGTCCCTCGCGTCTGCCGGGGTATCGGCCGAGCGCATGAAGCCGAAGCCTCGCGCGTCGTCCCAGCGGACGATCTTGCCTTGCTTTCCCATGCGAGAGATTGTTCCTCGGCCGTGTGCTGATGCTGGTGGGCTACGGCACGCCGGTGCGTCAACTTCGTCACCATGAGTGCTCAGCTTTGCATCCGAACCCGTGGCCCTATACCGGCGCGATGGCGCGTGCGGGGGTTGTCATCGGCAACCGAGCGACATCGCACTGCCAGCACTGGCCGCCATCGATCACTCGCGAATGACTTGACAACCGATTTCATCACCCGCTTGCCAACTTGCCGACCCCGGGATGTTTGCTCTCTCGCGGTCCGGCAACATCACGACGTGTGGACCCACGCAGGTCAACGAACCGGCCAGCGTTCGAACTGCCTCCTCCATCGGCAGGTCCGGCGGTCGGCCGACTGCACGGTCTCCGCTCAGCCAGACGACCCACGACGCCGAAGCCGCGCAAAGTCTGCCGCCGTCACCGCCGGCACAACCCTCGGAATGCGCTGCCCGTTCTGCACCGTTGCAGCGCGAGGCAGCGGCGGCAGTTCCTGCTGCGCTAGCATGTCCCCCACCCATCCCGCGACGGCCCGCTTGTCGATGGCACGCTGCTTCATCGCGCGGTCGCGGTCGGACATGAAGGGCGTCAGGATGTCCAGCGGCGTCTCCACGTCGCCGCGGTCGAGAAGCATCGCGTTCGGGAAAGCCGCCCCCCGCTTCGATTCGAAGCGCAGCGGCTTGAGGAAGCGCCGCTCCTGCCGGACCCGTTCGTCGGACGCCACTGCCGGATTCCGAATGCAGTGGCTAGCCCTTCGATGCCTCCTGGTGCAACCACGTCAGGAACGCCTCGACTGGCGGACGCTTCGCATGGCGGGCCGGGTAGACGGCGAAGTGCGCCTTGATCTTGATGGCCTTCTCGAGCCCGAACACCGGGCGCAGCTTGCGCTCGGCAATGTGCCTGCCCGCGATCGTCGCGCTTTCGAGTGCAACGCCCAGCCCTTGCGTCGCTGCGTCGAGTGACATCTGCGCCCGGTCGAAACGCACCGCAAACCGGTCGGGAGCGCGCTTGTCGGTGAAGGCACCGAACCAGTCGGACCACTGGACGACGCTGACGTTGCTCTGGATGAGCTTGACGCCGAGCAGGTGCTCGGGCCGCTTCAGGCGGTGTTCCTGGATGAACGCGGGACTCGCAAGGGGCACGATGCGCTCCTCGAACAGGGGCTCGACCACGAGATCCGGCCAGTTCGGCACGCCATAGCGAAGATCGATGTCGGCCTGGCCGAGTTCGAAGTCGCTCGGGGTGTGGGCCGCAGACAGGTTCAGCGAGATGTCGGGATAGGCCCGCGCGAACGCGTGCAGGCGCGACATCAACCACAGGCTCGCAATGCTGGGTGCCGAGTGGACGTACAGGCTGTTGCTGACGCCCTGCCTCACGTCCTCCGTCGCCGCCGCGATGGCAGACAACGCGCCGCCCACCCGCGACAAGTACAACTCGCCGGCAGCGCTGATGCGCACGCCATGCGCGCTGCGCTCGAACAGGCGCACACCGAGGTGCGCTTCGAGCCTTGCGACCTGGTGGCTGATCGCCGAAGCCGTGAGGTGAAGCTCCGCCGCCGCGAGCGCGAAGCTGCGTCGGCGTGCCACGGCTTCGAAGGCCTGCAGGTTGACGACGGGAGGAAGAGCAGCCATGGGGTCAACCCTGCCATTGAGTGACAAACCGTCATCTTAGGCTGAAAACACTTCGCTTGTGGTCATGCAGCCCAGCGCCGAGTATTCGCCCCCAGAACACGAGAGACAGGCCCCGGCACCCAAGCCGCGGCGCTCGCAGCGTCGTCGGACCTCGGGGTCCCGCACCGTCGGCCGGTCTGCCCGTGTTCTCCCCGAACCCTCACTCCCACTGGAGACGAAAGACATGCTGCTCAAGGACAAGGTTGCCGTGATCACCGGCGGTGCCGGCCTCAACGGCCTCGGGTTCGCCACTGCACGCCTGATGGCGTCAGAGGGTGCCCTCGTCGTCGTTCTCGATCTCGCCCGTGCCGAGCCTGCTGCCGCTGCAGCGCAGATCGGCGCCGGTCAACTCGGCCTCGTCGCCGACGTGACCGACAAGGCCTCGTGCGACGCCGCCGCGGCGGCGGTGCTGAAGGCCTTCGGCCGCATCGACGTGCTGGTCAACAACGCCGGCATCACCCAGCCGGCGAAGACATGCGACATCACCGGCGCCGACTACGACCGCATCCTCGACGTGAGCCTGCGCGGCACGCTGTACATGTCGCAGGCCGTGCTGCCGGCCATGCAGTCGCGGCAGAGCGGCTCGATCATCTGCATCTCGTCGGTCTCGGCGCAACGCGGCGGCGGCATCCTCGGCGGCCCGCACTACTCGGCGGCGAAGGCCGGCGTGCTCGGCCTGGCGCGTGCGATGGCGCGCGAGTTCGGCCCCGAAGGCATCCGCGTCAACAGCATCACGCCCGGCCTGATCGGCACCGACATCATCAAGGGCAAGCTCACCGACGAGAAGAAGGCCGAGATCGCCGAGACGATCCCGCTGGCCCGACTGGGCCGCGCCGACGACATCGGCGGCGCCTGCGTCTTCCTCGCCAGCGATCTCTCTCTGTACTGCACCGGCATCACGCTCGACGTGAACGGCGGCATGTTGATCCACTGAGCCGAAACCACAGGCCACACCCCACGGGCCATTCCATTGCGACCCCAGGAGACAAGCATGACTGCACCCAAGTTCCAACTCACGCGCCGCCAGATCCTGGCCGGCGCCTCGGCGCTTCCGCTGTTCTCGATCCTCACGCATCGAGCGGACGCCGCCGAGTTCGAGCTCAAGTACGCCACCGGACAGGATCCGACCCACCCGGTCAATCTTCGCGCCAAGGAAGCGCTCGACCGCATCCGCGAGGCCACGTCGGGCCGGGTCAACATCAAGCTCTTCCCGGCCAATCAACTGGGCAGCGACACGGACCTGCTGGCGCAGGTTCGCAATGGTTCCGTCGAGTTCTTCAACCTGTCGTCGCTGATCCTGTCGACCTTCGTCCCCATCTCGGGGATCACGAGCGTGGGCTTCGCCTTCAAGAACTACGACGACGTCTGGAAGGCGATGGACGGCGATCTCGGCACCTACATTCGCGCCGAAATCGCGAAGACGCCCATCTTCACCGTGTCGAAGATCTGGGACAACGGCTTCCGCCACGTCACGTCCTCCTCGCGGGAGATCAAGTCCCCAGCCGACCTGAAGGGCTTCAAGGTGCGCGTGCCTGCCGCGCCGCCGTTGACCTCGCTGTTCCAGGCGCTCGAGGCGGCTCCGTCGCCGATCAACTTCAACGAGGTCTACACCGCCTTGCAGACGAAGGTGGTGGAAGGCCAGGAGAACCCGCTCGCCATCATCGCCACGGCGCGGCTCTACGAGGTCCAGAAGAGCTGCAGCCTGACCGGCCATGTCTGGGACGGGTACTGGGTCCTGGGCAACAAGCGCGCGTTCCAGAAGCTGCCGGCAGACGTCCAGCAGATCATCACGCGAGAGATCGACAAGTCTGCGACCGACCAGCGGGCCGATGTTGCCAAGCTCAACACCAGCCTCACGTCGGACCTGAAGGCCAAGGGGATCAACTTCATCAACGTGCCGCAAGACGACTTCCGAAAGAAGCTGGCCAGCACGCGTTTCTACGGCGAGTGGAAGGCGAAGTACGGCGCGGCGGCCTGGGAACTGCTGGAGAAGGTCTCCGGCAAGCTCGGCTGAGCGATGACCCGCCAGCTCCGGCGGTCTGCGGGGCGAGGTGGAACGTTCGATGAATCAGTGATCGGTGAGCCGCGCCGTTGCGGACGGCCTGGACTCACCCTTCGAAGGAAGCAAACCATGGATATTCCGAGTGACGCCGGTTCCGCCCTCGAAGCGGAACGGCGCGAGCCGATCGCCTGGCTCGAGACGCTGAACAGGGCCCTTGCCACGCTGGTCGAAGTCCCTGCCGCGCTGCTGGTGCTGGCCGAGGTCGTCGTGCTGCTCATGGGCGTGACGAGCCGATATGTCTTTCACCAGCCGCTCGTGTGGTCCGACGAACTGGCATCGATCCTGTTCCTCTGGCTGGCGATGCTGGGGTCGATCGTTGCGTTCCAGCGTGGCGAACACATGCGCATGACGGCGATCGTCGGCAAGCTCGACCCGCGACGACGCGCGCTCCTGGACCTGGTCGCGATTGCCGCGGCGATCGCCTTCCTCACGTTCGTCGTTCACCCTGCCTACGAGTTCGCGCTGGACGAGATGTTCGTCACGACGCCGGCGATGGGCCTCGTGAACTCCTGGCGCGCGGCGGCGCTGCCGATCGGGCTCGGCGTGATGCTGCTCGTGGGCCTGCTCCAGATCTTCCGCGTCGGCCGATTGAAGGATGCGCTGCTGGCCATCGGCCTCGTCGCGCTCGTCGTCGGTGGCATGGCTCTGGCCGGGCCGGCGCTGAAGATGCTCGGCAACTGGAATCTGCTCTTCTTCTTCGTGTTCGGTGTCGGCGCCATGGTCTTGCTGGGCCTGCCGATCGCCTTCTCGTTCGGGCTGGCGACGCTCGGCTACATCGCGCTCACCACCAGCACGCCGACGGTGGTCGTCGTCGGCCGGATGGACGAAGGCATGAGCCATCTCATCCTGCTCGCCGTCCCGCTGTTCGTGCTGCTGGGCCTGCTCATCGAGATGACCGGTATTGCGCGCGCCATGGTCAGCTTCCTGGCCAACCTGCTCGGGCATGTGCGCGGCGGACTGTCCTACGTGCTGATCGGCGCGATGTACCTCGTCTCGGGCATCTCGGGGTCCAAGGCCGCCGACATGGCGGCCGTGGCACCGGCCCTCTTCCCGGAGATGCGCAAGCGCGGTGCGAAACCCGGCGACCTGGTGGCGCTGCTTTCGGCGACGGGCGCGCAGACCGAGACGATCCCGCCCTCGCTGGTGCTGATCACGATCGGCTCGGCGACGGGGGTCTCGATCGCGGCCCTGTTCACCGGCGGTCTGCTGCCGGGCGTCGTCGTGGGGGTGACCTTGGCTGCGCTGGTCTGGTGGCGCTATCGGGGCGAGGACCTTTCGGGCGTGAGGCGCGCGACCGGCCGCGAGATCGGCAAGTCGTTCCTGGTGGCGGTCCCTGCGCTGGCGCTGCCGGTCATCATCCGCGCCGCGGTGGTCGAGGGCGTCGCCACGGCGACGGAAGTGTCGACCATCGGCATCGTCTACGCCGTGCTTGCCGGCCTCCTCGTGTACCGCAAGTTCGAATGGAGAAGGATCTATCCGATGCTGGTCGCCACGGCATCGCTGTCCGGCGCCATCCTGTTCATCATCGGTGCGGCCACCGGCATGGCCTGGGCGCTCACGCAGTCCGGCTTCTCCACCGCGCTGGCGGACGCGATGAAGGCGCTGCCCGGCGGCGCGACCACCTTCATGGCGGTATCGGTCGTCGCCTTCATCATCCTCGGCTCGGTACTGGAGGGCATCCCTGCCATCGTGCTGCTCGGACCCTTGCTGTTTCCCATCGCTCGCCAGGTCGGCATCCATGAGGTGCACTACGCGATGGTGGTCACCCTGGCGATGGGCATCGGCCTCTTCGCTCCGCCGTTCGGGGTCGGGTACTACGCGGCCTGCGCGATCAGCCGGATCCATCCGAACGAGGGAATGAAGCCCATCGTGGGCTACATGGTCGCCCTGTTCGTCGGCGTGGTCGTCGTGGCCGCCATTCCCTGGATCTCGATCGGGTTCCTCTGACCCGGCGCGAGCCGCTGCGCTGCCGCTTCTCACGATCACTCCGTCGCGCGGACGACGACTCCGCCACCACCTACTCAAGGAGATTTTCCATGTCCGACATATCGACGCTCGAACAAAGCGCCTATCGCATCCGGCGCTTCGCCCTGCGCATGGGCGAAGTGCAGGGCCAGGGCTACATCGGCCAGGCGCTGGGCTGGGCCGACGTGCTCGCCGTCGCCTACTGCCACGCGATGAACCTGCGCCCCGCGGAACCCGAATGGGAAGGCCGCGACCGCTTCCTGCTCTCGCATGGTCACTACGCGATCGCGCACTACGCCGCGCTGATCGAGGCCGGCATCATTCCCGAGAGCGAGCTCGAGACGTACGGCAGCGACGACAGCCGCCTGCCGATGTCCGGCATGGCGACCTACACCCCGGGCATGGAGATTTCCGGCGGATCGCTCGGCCAGGGCCTGGCGATCGGCGTCGGCATCGCGCTCGGGCTGAAGCAGAAGAAGAACCGCGCCTTCGTCTACAACTCGATGTCGGACGGCGAACTCGACGAGGGTTCGACCTGGGAGGCGGCGATGGGCGCCGCGCACCACCGCCTCGACAACCTGATCTGCCTGGTCGACATCAACAACCAGCAGGCCGACGGCCCCTCCGGCAAGGTGCTCGGCTTCGAGCCGCTGGCCGACAAGTGGGCCGCTTTCGGCTGGCACGTCCAGCGCGTCGGCGGCAACGACCTCGCGGCCGTGCTCGGCGCGTTCGACCAGGCGCGCGCGCTCGCCGAGCCGAAGCCGCGCGTGATCCTGTTCGACACGCTGATGGGCAAGGGCGTGCCCTTCCTCGAGCAGCGCGAGAAGAACCACTTCATCCGCGTCGACCCTCCCGAGTGGCAGCAGGCGCTGGCCATCCTCGACCAGTCCCAACCCTACATGCAGCCCGAAGGAGCCCCGGCATGAACACCGTCATCGACAAGAAGCCGCGCCTGACCACCTCGGCGATGATCGCCTCGATCGCCTCCGAAGGGCAGCGCGTGAAGGCGGCCCCGTTCGGCAAGGCGCTGGTCGAGCTGGCGGCCAGCCGGCCCGAGATCGTCGGCCTGACCGCCGACCTGGCCAAGTACACGGACCTGCACCTGTTCGCGCAGGCCTACCCCGAGCGCTTCCACCAGATGGGCATGGCCGAGCAGCTGCTGATGGCGGCGGCCGGCGGCATGGCCAAGGAAGGGCTGATCCCGTTCGCGACCACGTACGCCGCGTTCGGCACGCGCCGCGCCTACGACTTCATCCACCAGGTGATCGCCGAGGAGAATCTGAACGTCAAGATCTGCTGCGCGCTGCCGGGCCTGACCACCGGCTACGGCCCGAGCCATGCAGCGATCGAAGACATCGCGATGATGCGCGGCGTTCCCGGCCTCACGATCGTCGACCCCTGCGACGCGCTGGACCTCGAACAGGCGGTGCCGCAGATCGCCGCGCACAACGGGCCGGTCTACATGCGGCTGCTGCGCGGCAACGTGCCGATGGTGCTCGACGAGGTGCCGGGCTACAAGTTCGAGCTCGGCAAGGCCAAGCTGCTGCGCGACGGCGCCGACGTGCTGATCATCTCGAGCGGCTTCATGACGATGCGCGCGCTCGAGGTCGCCCAGGCGCTTGCCGCCGACAAGGTGGATGTCGCGGTGCTGCATTGCCCGACGATCAAGCCCCTGGACGAGACGACGATCCTCGAGGCCGTGCGCTACAAGACCCGTCTCGTGGTGGTGGCCGAGAACCATTCGGTCGTCGGCGGATTGGGTGAGGCCGTCGCGAGCACGCTGCTGCGCCATCGCGTGCAGCCTGCCGGCTTCCAGCTCGCCGGTCTGCCGGATGCCTTCCTCGACGCCGGCGCGTTGCCCACGCTGCACGAGCGCTACGGCATTAGCCGCGAGGCGCTGGCGACGCGCATCAAGGGCTGGTTGAAGTAGTCGTTCTCGTCGAAGCGGACTCCACGTCTCGCGGCGTGGAGTCCGCAATGTTGCGCCAGATCCGAGTGAGGAGGACAGGTCGATGTTGATCGGTGTGCCGCGCGAGAGCGCGGAAGGTGAAACGCGAGTGGCGTTGACGCCGCAGACGTGCAAGACGCTCAAGGCGCAGGGCCACGTCGTGCATGTGCAGTCCGGCGCGGGCATTGCCGCCGCGGCCACCGACGCGGCCTTCCAGGCAGCCGGCGCCGAGATCACCGATTCGGCGGGTGCGTTGAGCGCCGAGCTGGTGCTGAAGGTGCGCTCGCCCTCCGAGGCTGAACTGCAGCTCATGAAGACCGGCTCCGTGCTGGTGGGCATGCTCAACCCGTTCGACCGCGACAACCTGCACCGGCTGGCGGGCGCGGGCATCACGAGCTTCGCGCTGGAGGCCGCGCCGCGCACCACGCGCGCGCAGAGCATGGACGTGCTGAGCTCGCAGGCGAACATCGCCGGCTACAAGGCGGTGATGATGGCGGCCAACGCCTACCAGCGCTTCTTTCCCATGCTCATGACGGCGGCCGGCACGGTGAAGGCCGCGCGCGTGGTCATCCTGGGCGTGGGCGTGGCCGGCCTGCAGGCCATCGCGACGGCCAAGCGGCTGGGCGCGGTGATCGAGGCGAGCGACGTGCGCCCGAGCGTGAAGGAGCAGGTCGAGTCGCTGGGCGCCAAGTTCATCGACGTGCCGTACGAGACGCCGGAGGAGAAGGAGGCCGCCGAGGGGGTGGGCGGCTACGCGCGCCCGATGCCGCAGAGCTGGCTGGACCGCCAGAAGGCGGAGGTGGCCAAGCGCGTGGCGATGGCCGACGCGGTCATCACCACCGCGCTCATCCCGGGACGTCCCGCGCCGGTGCTGGTCACCGAGGAGATGGTCAGGAGCATGAAGCCCGGCTCGGTGATCGTCGACCTGGCCGCGCCCAACGGCGGCAACTGCCCGCTCACCGAGCCGGGCAAGACGGTGGTCAGGCACAACGTGACCATCGTCGGCGAGACCAACCTGGCGGCGCTGCTGGCGGCCGACGCGTCGGCGCTGTACGCGCGCAACGTGATCGACTTCCTCAAGCTGCTGCTCACCAAGGAAGGCGCGCTGCAGATCCCGATGGACGACGACATCGTCGCCGCCTGCCTGATGACCCGCGACGGACAAGTCCTGAGGAAGTGACCATGGAAGCCATCTCTCCGACCATCATCAACCTGATCATCTTCGTGCTGGCGATCTACGTCGGCTACCACGTGGTGTGGACCGTCACGCCCGCGCTGCACACGCCGCTGATGGCGGTGACCAACGCCATCTCGGCCATCGTGGTGGTGGGCGCGATGCTCGCCGCCGCGCTCACCGAGACGGGGCTGGGCAAGACCATGGGCGTGCTGGCGGTGGCGCTCGCCTCGGTGAACATCTTCGGCGGCTTCCTCGTGACGCGGCGCATGCTCGAGATGTTCCGCAAGAAGGAGAAGAAGGCGCCCGCGCTGGAGGACAAGAGCGCGGGCAAGGCGGGAGCCAGCGCATGAGCCTGAACCTCGTCACGCTGCTGTACCTCGTCGCGAGCGTGTGCTTCATCCAGGCGCTCAAGGGCCTGTCGCATCCCACCACGTCGATCCGCGGCAACGTATTCGGCATGGTCGGCATGGGCATCGCCATGGTCACCACCGCCGCGCTCATCGTCAAGATCGCCGCCAGCGCCAGCGGGCTGGGCTGGGTGCTGCTGGGCCTGCTGGCCGGCGGCGCCTACGGCGCGTGGCGCGCCAGGACGGTCGAGATGACCAAGATGCCCGAGCTGGTGGCGTTCTTCCACAGCATGATCGGTCTGGCGGCCGTGTTCATCGCGGTGGCCGCGGTGGCCGAGCCGCAGGCGTTCGGCATCGTCGCGCCGGGCGAGCCGATCCCGATGGGCAACCGGCTCGAGCTGTTCCTGGGCGCGGCCATCGGCGCGATCACCTTCAGCGGCTCGGTGATCGCCTTCGGCAAGCTGTCGGGCACCTACAAGTTCCGCCTGTTCAAGGGCGCGCCGGTGGTGTTCCCGGGCCAGCACCTGCTCAACCTGGTGCTCGGGCTGCTGACCATCGGGCTGGGCCTGGCCTTCATGGTCACGGGCAGCTGGACCGCGTTCTACGCCATGCTGGCGCTCAGCTTCGTGATGGGCGTGCTCATCATCATCCCGATCGGCGGCGCCGACATGCCGGTGGTGGTGTCGATGCTCAACAGCTACTCGGGCTGGGCGGCCGCGGGCATCGGCTTCTCGCTGAACAACTCGATGCTGATCATCGCCGGCTCGCTGGTGGGCTCGTCGGGCGCGATCCTCTCGTACATCATGTGCAAGGCGATGAACCGCTCGTTCTTCAACGTGATCCTGGGCGGCTTCGGCGGCGAAGCCGGCGGCCCGGCGGCAGGTGCCACCGAGCAGCGCCCGGTCAAGAGCGGCAGCGCCGACGACGCGGCCTTTATCCTGGGCAACGCCGAGACGGTGGTCATCGTGCCGGGCTACGGCCTGGCGGTGGCGCGCGCGCAGCACGCGGTCAAGGAGCTGGCCGAGAAGCTCACGCACAAGGGCGTGACGGTCAAGTACGCGATCCACCCGGTGGCCGGGCGCATGCCGGGGCACATGAACGTGCTGCTCGCCGAGGCCGAGGTGCCGTACGACCAGGTGTTCGAGATGGAGGACATCAACGGCGAGTTCGGCCAGGTGGACGTGGCCATCGTGCTGGGCGCCAACGACGTGGTGAACCCGGCCGCGCTGACCAAGGGCACGCCGATCTACGGCATGCCGATCCTCGAGGCCTACAAGGCCAAGACCGTGATCGTCAACAAGCGCTCCATGGCCGCCGGCTACGCCGGGCTGGACAACGAGCTGTTCTACATGGACAAGACGATGATGGTGTTCGGCGACGCGAAGAAGGTCGTCGAGGACATGGTCAAGGCGGTGGAGTAGCGCTGGCCACCGGCCGAATGCGGTGCCCGCGAACCTTCGATGTCGCGGCTGGCTCGCGTTCCGGCGGCGTTCCTTCTTGCAATTCGCGCTCGATCGAATCGAAGCGTGCTCGGACTCGGGAGACAGGATGAAGGTCACATTCATTGGCGTTGGCGCCATCGGCTTGCCGATGGCTCTGCAGATCCAACGCTCTGGCCACGAGGTCACCGGCGTCGACGTGTCGGACGCCGTCATCGCCAACGCCCGGTCGAGCGGAATCGAGACGGTCAGCAGCTTTCCTGATGCGCCGGCGGCGGACGTGGTCGTCGTGATGGTCGCCACGCCGGACCAGCTGGCGGGGCTTGTCGGCCGCGTCGGGGAATCGGTCCGAGGGCAGTTGTGGGTCATCATGTCCACGGTCGGACCGCAATGCGTGCGCGAGCAGGGCGAGGCATTGCAGCGTGCGGGCGCGCGCGTCGTGGATGCCCCGGTCACCGGTGGCGTCGCCCGCGCAAGAACCGGACAGCTGGTCATCTTCGCCTCCGGGGCCCCGAACGACGTCGCGCTCGCCACGCCGATCCTCGAGGCCATGGGCACCGTGCGCGTGACGGGTCCGGAGCTGGGTGACGGGCAGAGCATCAAGGTGGTCAATCAGCATCTGTGCTCCGTTCACATCGTGGCGGCCGCTGAAGCACTCAGCCTCGCGCGCTCGCTGGGCCTCGATGCGGCCATCGTGCTTCGGCTTGTCGAGAAGGGCGCAGCCGGTTCGTGGATGTTGTCGGACCGAGGGCCTCGCATGGTCGCCGGTACCCACGTCGAAGTGATGAGCGCCATCAACATTTTCGTAAAGGACAGCGCACTGGTGGCGTCGGCGGGAGAGTCCTGCGGCGCGCAGCTTCCGTTGCTTGCGATCGCTCACGAGCGCTTCCGCCGTGCGGCGGAAGCCGGCCTTGGCTTGCGCGACGACAGCAGAGTCATAGAGACCTGGGATTGACTGCGTGAGCGGTTGCTGCCGTAGTTTTTCCGGGAGTGCGCTCGGGCACGACGGCGAGCGGTTCGAAGCCGTTGATCTCCGAGATCGGCCTGTTGTCGTACCCGGTTGCTCGTGCGTCGGACCGACCTGCCGGGTATTCGCGGTCG
>Ga0075419_10002074_pt1 | contig 12954 bp, 14 predicted proteins | sample SoiMetdeltSBSDD3_FD_76900 | JGI IMG/M metagenome (GOLD analysis project Ga0075419, IMG submission 76900) | Bulk soil microbial communities from a Populus tree surrounding site in Tennessee, USA - Soil MetaG P. deltoides SBSDD3 | ecosystem: Environmental > Terrestrial > Soil > Tree plantation... | reverse complement strand
GCTGAGCGCATCGCGCTGTTGCGCGCGGCCGACGCGAACCTCAAGGGCCCGCACGCTGTGTCGCGCCGGGGAAGCGTGGCCGCGTACCGGACGCGCAAGCATCTTGTGACGAGCGAGGGCACCGACGTGCGCCAGGAGATCGTCGAATCCGGCGCCGGGGTGAGCCTCACGGCCGTCAAAGCAGGCGCCAAACCGGCCCAGCGCTACGACGGCCGGCTCACGCGCCAGGCCGGCTGGGAGTTCATCGAGCACCTCGACCTCGCTCGGCGCGCCGCGCGGTATCGCGACGACGCCGAGGCCATGCTCGACGCGCCGCTCGCGGCCGAGCGCCCCACGACTCTCGTGTTCACGCCCGAGTTCCTCGCGCTGCTCGTGCACGAGTCATGCGGCCATCCGACCGAGGCGGATCGCGTGCTGGAGTACGAGATCGCGTTCGCCGGCACGACGTTCATGTGGCCGAACGACCGCGGCGCGCTCCGCTACGGCTCGGAGCACGTGTCGATGACGGCGGACGCCACGGTCCCCGGTGGGATGGGCACCTTCGGATGGGACGACGACGGGGTGCCCGCGCTTCGGACGAAGCTGATCGACCGGGGCACCTTCGTGGGTTATCTGACGTCACGAGAGACCGCCGCCGCGCTCGGCGTGCCGGTGGCGATCGGCTCGGCGCGGGCGGAGGGCTGGCAGCACTTTCCGATCGTGCGCATGGTGAACGTGAGCCTGGATCCGGGGACGCAGAGCTACGACACGCTGCTCAAGGGAGTGGACGACGGCCTGCTTCTGGAGGCCCCGGCGTCGTATTCGCTCGACGACAAGCGACAGAACTTCCACTTCTCCACGCAGTCCGCTCGCGTGATCCGCAACGGCGCGCTCGAAGGGTACGCGCGGGGCGTCTCCTTTCAGTCGCTCACGCCCGCGTTCTGGGGACGCTGCGACGGCGTCGCGGACGACTGGGAGCTCCACGGTTTCCTCTCGTGCGCGAAGGGGGAGCCACTGCAGCTGATGCGCGTCGGTCACGGCGCCGCGCACGCGCGCTTCCGCGACGTTCCGATCGAGGTGCGAGCGTGACGGTCCGCGGGAGCGACGCGATGCTGGCGCCGCTCGTGACCGCGCTTCGTGACGTGAAGGCAGACGAGGCGGAGCTGTGGGTCCACCGGCGCCGCTCGGCGATCAGCCGGTACGCGAGGAACGAGATCCATCAGAACGCGGTCGCCGACGAAACGCACGTGCAGGCCCGCGTCGTGCTCGGCAAAGCCATGGGTATCGCGAGCGCGAACTCGCTCGACCCCGCGGATCTCCGGCGGCTCGTCGCCGACGCGACCGCGGCCGCGCGCGAGAGCGCGCCGAATGCCCACTGGCCGGGGCTGGCGGCACCGGCGGAGACCGCGGAGCCCAAGGCGTTCGACGCCGAGACCGCGCGCGCCGACGCGGCCAGTCAGGCGCAGGCGATCCAGCGCGTCACCGCGGCCGCGAAGGCACGCGGCTTCCGCGCCGCGGGCACGCATCAGATCGAGCTGACCGAGGACGCGCTCGCGAACACGAACGGCGCGGCGCTGTATGCGCCGAGCACCATGGCGTACCTGCGAGCACTGGTGACGAGCGATACCGGCACCGGCTGGGCCGAGGATCTCGGCTCGAACACACGCGCGCTGGTCCCATCGGACATCGCCGCGCGCGCCATCGAGAAGGCGGCGCTCGACCGCGACCGAACGCAGCTCGCGCCCGGCGACTACGAAGCCGTGTTCGAGGAGCTCGCGGTCGCGGAGGTCCTCCGCTTCATGTCGCTGACGGGTCTGACCGGTCAGACGCTGAAGGATGGCCGCTCGTTCATGGCCGGACGTTTCGGCGAGCAGGTCACCGGTCCGCGCTTCTCGCTCTGGGACGACGCGCTCGACGCGCGCACGCTCGCGATCCCATTCGACGTGGAGGGGACGCCCAAGCAGCGGATCCCGCTCGTCGTGGCCGGCGTGGCGAAGGGTGTGGTGCACGACCGCCAGTCGGCGCAGTGGTTCGCTACGCGCTCGACCGGCCACGCCGCCGATCCCCGGCGCTACAGCGTGGGCGGCCACGCGGGCAATCTCACGATGTCCGGGGGCGACGCGAAGCGCGAGCAGCTCATCCGCGCGGTGACGCGCGGTGTGCTCATCACGCGCTTCCACTACACCAACACGCCGGATCCCAAGCGCGCGACCATGACCGGGACGACGCGCGACGGCACGTTCCTGATCGAGGACGGCCGCATCACGCGCGCGCTGGCGAACGTGCGCTACACGATGAGCGCGCTCGACCTCTTCTCCGGCATCGAGCTTCTCGGCCCACAGCGTCTCGCTCGGGACTGGTGGTCGTCCAACGGGATGGGCTCGATCGTCTGTCTCTGCCCGCCGATCAAGGTGGCACGGGCGACGATCACCGGCTCGAGTCCCGCCTAGTCGCTTCGACACCAAGTCGCTGGACCGCCGTTACGCGAGCGCATGACTGTGCCCTGATACGTCAGGCAGTCGGGCCCCGCGAATGCTCGGAAGACCGCCGATATCTCGCTGAGGTGTTTTGACGATGGACGCAATGCTCACAGCCTTCCTCGTAGCGCTTCCCTCGATCGTCGGCGCGCTCCTGCTGCTCGTCATCGGTTGGATCGTGGCCGGGTTCGTCGGCGGGCTCGTCGCGCGTCTGCTTCGCAGAGTCGGTGTCGATCAGCTCGCGTCCAGAGCGGGCATCACCGCCTTTCTGCAGCGCGCGCGTCTCAGCCTCGATACCCCCGGTCTCGTCGGCGGCATCATCACCTGGTACGTGCGGCTGATCTTCGTCGTGATGGCCGCGAACGCTGTCGGCATCACGGCCGTCAGCGATGTGCTCGGGCAGATCATCGCCTTCATCCCGAACCTGCTGGTCGCGCTGCTCATCCTTGGCGCGTTCGCCTGGCTTGCGGGCGTCACGCGCAATCTCGTCGCCGGTGCGACCGAGAGCGCGGGCGTGCCGAACTCCGGGGTGCTGGCGACGCTCGCGTACGCGACCGTGCTCGGCTTCGGGATCGTCGCCGCGGCTTCGCAGATCGGCGTCGCCGCGACGCTGATCAACATCCTGTTCACCGGCATCGTTGCCGCCCTTGCGATCGCGTTTGGCCTCGCATTCGGCCTTGGCGGACGCGAGGAGGCCGCGCGCGTGCTCGGCGACTGGCGTGGCCAGGTGTCCTCCGCGGCGGGGCGCGTCGACGCGACGCCCGAGCGCCTCTCGGGTGACGGCCGCTCCGACTCGCTCATTGAGGATCGAATGCGCCGCGATCAGCTCGCGCGCAGAAGCTAGCGCCCCGACATCACGACGGCTCGGGCCGGAGAGCTGCGTCTCTGCCGGCCCGGGTCGACGTCGTGGCCATTAGCCCGCAGCACGTAGCCCCTCCCGAGAGGGAGGGGACATCTACAATCGTGGTGTGAGCGACGGCCGGATCATCGATCCCGTGTGCGACATGATCGTCAACATCGACGAGGCGCGTGACGCTGGACTAACGCTTGAGTATCCGGACCGCGAATACGCCTTCTGCGCTCCGGGCTGTCAGACCAAGTTCGCGAAAGATCCGAAGGCTTTCATCCCGAAAGTCGAAGCGTGGCTCGCGCGTCGCGGGGACGAGGCGCACGCGAGCGCCGCTGCGCATGCGCACGCGACGAATGACGCGCTACCTCAGATCGACGCCGGTATCCGCGCCTGGTACGAATCGTGTCGATGCTGCCTCTCGGACGCGTACCCGAAGGTCGTCGAGAAGCTGGACGCGGAGCGGGATGCGGCGATGACACCCGCCGCCGACGCGGGGATCTGCGAGACCGCCGAGGCGCACGCCGAGTCAAAGCCCTCGACGTAGCCCTTGCGGCGCGTGGCCGGTCAGATCCTTCCGGCCGCGAGCGCCTCCAGGAAGCGAACGATCTCCCAGCGCTGCGTCTCCGACAGAGTTTCCTTCCACGCCGGCATGCCCGTTCCGGCGACGCCCTCGCTGATCCAGTAATGGACCTCACCCGAGGCGTGCTGCGGCACGTGCAGCTGCAGGTTCACCGGCCGTGGCCGCAACAGGAACGCCTGCGGGCCATCGCCGAGGCCGCGCCCTCCATGACAGATCGCGCAGTTCGCCAGGAACAGCGCGCGACCCCGGTCGATCGTCTCGGGCGTGTCGGGTGTCGGGTTCTGAGTGAAGCGCGCGGTGAAGGGCACCGGCGGAGTGGGGATGTTCGGCGCGACGGTGAACGCGAGCGCGTACGAAACGATCACGAGGACGCCCAGCGCGCCCGCGCTGATGGCGAACCGCCGCCAGTCCCCGCCGCGATAGCGCGTGAGCAGCGCGAGGAGCACGAAGACCGCGGCTCCGGCGATGAGGAACTGCGCGATGTCCTGCAACCCCTGCCGGGAGATAGGGAAGATCACTTGCTCTTCTGTTTCGGCTTACGCGCCGACCAGACGTACAGCACGATCAGGATGACGAGCGGGAGCCCGAGCGAGATCAGCTCGTCGAACCAACCGGTCGCGCCGTGCGCCAGGATCGACAGCGTCGTCACCTGAGCACGACCAGCTCGTACACGCCGCTGCCCGCGCCATCGACGCCGATCGTGACCTTCCACGAGCCGGCCTCGAGTCCCGGCACCGTGAAGCGGTAACGACCCGGACCCAGCTCGGCCACGTTCTCGACGGCGTCGAGCGGTGCCACGGTGGCGGGCCCATCGAACGCGGCGCGCAGCTTCTTCCCCAGCACCGGATCGCCCTTCGCATCCACGACCACGGCGTTGATAGTGATGGGTGCGCCGGCCTGCGGCTGGAACGGGTCCGCGAAGACGATGAGCTGGTAGGGCGGGACCGCGACGATCTTCGTCGTCGCGTCCTGACCCGCGGCCGGAGAGATCGGCACGGTGAACAGCGCGCGGACATCGCTTCGGCCGGCCAGGCGCACGATCACCTCGGCCTTCCAGGTGCCGAACATCGCCGTCGGGCTGCCTTCGGCCACGTACTCGCCGGGTGCGCGCTCGGCCGCGACGAGCTCGAGCTCGCCCATGTCGTGCTCGACCATCGTGAAGCGGAGCGCGACCTTCTCGGCGCCGGTGATCGACGTGAGGCCCTGCTGCACTCTGACGACGAAGCGGTTGCGCCCCGGAAGCGTCGACGCGGCGAGCAGCTGGACGCGGATGCCGCTCACATGCTTTGTCTCGTCGAATGCGGCGGCGCTCGCCTGCGCCGGCGGCACGAATGCCGTGAGGAACGCCGCGGCCAGGATCACCCCGGCGAAGAGGGCGCTCTCTCCCATGACACCGCGCCAGAATTGCGCACCCGCGGCCAGGCCGCGTCGCATCCGTGGTCCCCATACGAGCAGGTTGAGCCCGCCGAGCCCGAGCAATCCGACGAGAAGCACGATCTTCGCGAGAAGCGCGATGCCGTAGGGGGTCTCGATCAGGTCCTCGAAGAGGACCAGCCGATCGAACGACGCCAGCGTGCCGGTCGTGACGATCACGGCCACGGCGACCAGCGCCGTCAGCGAGAAGCGCCAGATCGTGCGTCCGAGCTCTCTCGGATCGTCGCCTCTCGCCGATGGCATGGCCACGTACGAGAACGCGACCACGCCGCCGAGCCAGACCGAGATCGCCATGACATGGAGGTAATCGACAGCGACGTCGCCGAGATCGCCGACCGCCGCGGCGTGCGACACGAGTGTCGCCGTCAATCCCGCCGCGAGCCCGAGGAACGCGATCGCTTCGCGCCGGGCGTCCTCAGGCAGGAAGCGCGCCGGCACGGCGACCAGCGCTATCGCCGCGGCACCGGCGAGCGCTCGGAGTCCGAGTAGCCCGAGCAGTCGCCCCGGAATGTTCGCGCCCTGCCCAAGGAGCAAAAGCGCGCTGCCCAACAGCAGCACGGCACCGCCCGCGATCACGAGCCGTCGCTCTCGCCGGCGCTCGGCACCAGATGCGGGGACGCGGATGAACATGGTGAAGAACGCGAGGCCCGTCAGCAGCGCCATCCCGGCGTAGGAAAGCGCGCGCCCGGCGATCTCGAGCGCCGTCGGTGGGAGAGCGGAGGGGCCGATGTCGGGGATCTTCGGAAGCGGCGCGTCGCCGAGGGCGAATCCAAAAGCGCCCTTCGTGACGTGGCCATCGACGGTGGATAGCGCGGTCCACGAGACGAGATAGCCGCCGTCGGCGATCGCCCCGAGCGTGACGCGCAGCGTGTTCGGCTCGTCACTGACCAGCGCGACGTCGCGGACGTCGACCCGCTTCCCATCGATGTCGAGCACCGCGAGGTCGCTGCCGCGCGCATCCGGAGGCTCGCTGAACGTGACGCGCACCTCGGTCGGTGGCCGTGTGAGGCGAGCGTCGGCCGCGGGGTTCGACTTGACGTAGTTCGCGTGCGCCGCCGCGATCCCACCCGTGAGAGAGAGGACCGCGGCAGCGATGACGGCTGAGAGAAGTGCGCGCCGCACTACTAGCGCCGCCGCACCATCATCGCAGCACCGCCGAGGGCCACGATGCCGACGACGAGCGCGGCGAGCGCGAAGATGCGCGTCTGATCGACCGCACCCTGGAGGTCGCTCAGCCGCTTGCCCAGGTCGTCCGCCATCGGGACCTTGTTCGGGTATTGGAGCGCGTCCGTCGATTCGACGTCACCGAACCGGCCCGGGCCCGATTCGAACGTTTCGTTCACGTCGAGTGACTCGATCTTCCCTTTGATCGTGAAGATGTACGTGCCGGTGGCGGTCGGCATGACATAGCCGTTGTACGCGCCGGGCGCACCGAAGCGGGCGGTGACCGTGAGCGGGAGCGGCGCGAGCCCCCCGGTCCGCAGCTCGACCGTGAGCGTCTTCTCGAGCCCCTCGACGGCCTTCGCGGGAGTCACGCGCGTGTCGGTCACACGCAGATCGAGGCTGTTCATGAATCCGACATGGGCGGGCTCGTTGAGCCAGCCCACGACCAGCTGGTACGGCCCAACGGTCCGGCGCTCGTGCGCCGCCGCGGTGCCCGCGAATGCGATGAAGCTCGTCGCGACGACCAAGGTCGCCGCCACGAACGAGATGAGGCGCGTCATGTGACCCTCCAAGGTCTTTCGTCCCCGGCGCTCCCGGGTGGTCGTCCGCGGAGGGTCAGACGCGCGGCGGCCCGGGGATCAGGGGCGAGCGCCACTGCGCGCTCGCGATGCGTGCCGGTGCGAGCTCCGCGATGGCGCGCCGCGATGGACGCGGAAGTCGCGGCCAGACGAAGGTCAGAAGAGCCAGGACGAGTGCGACGGTCGCGGCGTCGACGACGTCCTGTGTGAGAACGCCCTGTCCCGGGTCGAAGCGTGCCTGCACCGCTGCGAGGAAGATCGGGAGCCGGTACGCCGCGAGCACGTGGTCGTGGTACTTCGGCGTGCCCGGGGGGTCGATGTGCGGCGCGACGACGAGGCCGGAGCCCGCGAGCGTGGCGCCGGTGACGGCGAGCGCGAATGTGGCACCGGCGATCAAGCGCATTTCTACCTAGAGGATACGTTCGCGCATGCCTTGCAGATACCAACGATCGCCGAGTGCGCCAGATCGGCCCGAAAGCCATGGTCGTCTCGCAGCCGGCGTGCGAGCGGCTCGAGCAGGCCGATCGGGAGCTCTTGCTCGGCGCCGCAGCTACGGCAGACGAGGTGGCCGTGGCGCTCCGCGTCGGCCCGGTGCCACCGCGTCACGCGGTCGTCGAAATGCGTGTGGGTCACGTAGCCGAGCTCCTCGAGCGCTTCGAGGTTCCGGTACACGGTGGAGGGATCGATCTGCGGATGGCGCGCTCGAATGCGGGTCGCGATCTCGTCGGCCGTCACGTGGTGACGTGCGCGCTGGAGCGCCTCCATGACAAGGCGGCGCTGCACCGTCATCCGCTTGCCGCTCGCGTGCAGCCGCTCGTCGATGCCCATCCCCATGACGCAAGCGTCGCGCAAACGCGAGCGTGTTGCAACAGACCACTATTGCGGCTGATTGCGATAAGCCCGCTCGCTCGGTAGGCTGCGATACGTGGATCTCAGCCTCGTCGCGCTGCTCCTCGGGATGGTCGCGCTCGGCTTCCGGCACGGATTCGACTGGGACCACATCGCGGCGATCACCGACATCACGAGCACCACGAGCTCGGGGCACGCCGAGGTCGACGTGCCCGCGGCATCCCCCGTCACACCGCACGGCCACGACGACGAGCTGCGGGCGCACCTGCACGAGCACAACGCGGGCGGCCCGGGTCCGATGCATGCCTTCGGTGAGTCGCGCTTCGCGCACGAGCAGCGGCACGCGATCGGGCTCGCGTCCCTGTATGCCCTGGGACACGCGTCCGTCGTGGTCGTCCTCGGCGTGCTCGCGCTGACCCTTGGCGCGGTCCTGCCCGACTGGGTCGATCCGATCCTGGAGAAGGTCGTCGGCGTCACGCTCGTGCTGCTGGGCGCATGGGTGATGTATTCGGTCGTGCAGTACCTCCGGGGCAAGGGCGAGTTCCGGTTGCGCAGCCGCTGGATGCTCGTGTTCGACATCGCGCGCAACGCTTGGGGCGCGCTGCAGGCGCGCATCCATGGCCACGAGCACCGTCCGTCCGCGCACTCGACGCAGTACGGCCCGCGCACGGCATTCGGCGTCGGGATGATCCACGGCATCGGCGCGGAGACCGGCACGCAGGCGCTGCTGCTCGCGGGGATCGCCGGTGCGAGCGGGACGACGGGGATCGTCGTCCTCCTGGCCTTCGTCGTGGGACTGCTCGCCGCGAACACGCTCGTCGCGGTCGTCAGCGCGAGCGGCTTCATCGGCGCGCAGCGCATGCGGACCCTCTACGTCATCGTCGGAGCGTTCGCGGGCGTGGCCAGCCTCGTGATCGGCGCGCTCTTCATCCTGGGCCTCGGGACCGCGCTGCCCGATCTGCAGCAGCTGCTCTTCGGCGGCGAGAGCTAGAAGCCGGCGAGGATCTCCTGTCCCTCGGGTGTCTTGATGAACTCGAAGAACGCCTCGACCGCCGGCTTCGTCCTCGTGGTATCGGGATGAAGCGTGAGGATGATCGGCCGCCGCACCGGATACGCGCCGCTGTTCACGTTGCGGGTCGTCGCCGCGATGCCGTCAAGAGCGACGAGGCGCAGGTTCGGGTCCTCTGTCGTCGTTTTCTGGATAGTGATCATGGCGATAGCGCCCTTGAAGTCCTTCACGGCCTGGTAGGTCGCACCCGACTCGACGACCTCGATGACGTTCTTCCCGTATGCGGGCTTGCCGGCGAAGAAGTACGCCTCGAAGCTCGCGCGTGTGGAGCTGCCGCTCTCGCGAATGAGCGGCCTGATGTCGCCGGGCTGACCGCCCACTTGCGACCAGTCCGTGAACTCGCCGGAGTAGATCTTGCGGACCTGCTCGGCGGTCAGCGCGCCGATCGCGTTCAGCGGGTTGACCGCCAGTCCCGTCCCGGTCCCCGCGTACGGGATCGACCGAAGACGCGCCTTCTCCTCGGGCTTGAGATCGCGGCTCAGGAAACCGAAGTCGGCGTCGCCGTTGCCGACGAGCGCGATGCTGGTGTCGGCGCCGACATCCTCGAGCGTGAACGTGACTCCTGGGTGCTTTTCGTGGAAGCGCTTCGCAAGGGCGGTCAAAGACTCGAGCCCGGCGCCCGTGCCGGCGCCTCGGTAGTTGCCTGCAGGGATCGTCTCCTGGGTTGAGCCGGCGGGCAGGCCGCCACAGGTCACGAGGGTGATCGCCAACAGGGCAGACAGGTAAACGTTGCGTCGCATGAGCACCAGCCATTCTCCGTCATGGGTGTGAGGACCCGAGGGATCGAACAGATATCGTTCCGCACACGTGACGCCCGTCGCGCTCCGATCCGGCCTCGTCGCGGCGCTCGCGGCGCTCGCGCTCTCGGCCTGCGGGGACTGGAACCGGGGCGAGGGCATAGACGTCCTGGACGCCCACGTCGTTCGCGTGATCGAGACCGGTGACCGGAATCCCGCGCCCACCGGGGTCCGGCAGCCGTTCCAGCGACTCGAGCTCCAGCTCGACGGCGGTCTTCTTCGTGGCGACGTCGTGGTCGTGGAGTGGGGTGGACGGCGCGCGCTCAATACCGGCGGCTTCCTGCGCCCCGGCGATCGCGTGCTGGTGACCGAGACCCGCCAGGGCCTGGAACGCCGGTACACGATCGAGGAGATCGTGCGGCTCCCTGGCCTGCTCCCATTCGCGCTTTTCCTTTTTGCCGCGCTGGTCGCCGTCGCACGGCTCAAAGGACTTGCGGCGCTCGCCGGCCTGGCCTCGAGCGTTGCGGTCTTTCTCCTCGCCATCGTGCCGGCCCTGCAGCGTGGCGGCGATCCTCTCCTGCCGACACTGGCCGGTGCCGCCGCGGTGGTGACCGTGTCGGTCTTCGTCGTGCATGGTCTCAATTGGAAGAGCCTCGCGGCGCTCTTGGGAACGTACGCGGGCCTCGTCGTCGTCGCCACGGTCGGAGCGATGGGGGTCGCGAGCCTGCGCATCACCGGCCTCGGATCGGAGGACCAGATCTTCCTCGCGGTCGGCACCGACGGCCGCATCGACATGCAGCGGCTCGTGCTCGCGGGCGTCATCGTGGGTTCGCTCGGCGCGCTCGTCGACATGTGCGTCGGTCAGGCGTCGGCGACGATGGAGATCGCGGCGGCGCATCAGCGCATCGAGCCCCGAGCGCTCTTCCGTTCCGCACTCAACGTCGGGGAGGATCACATCGGTTCGCTCGTGAACACCCTGGCGCTCGCGTATTTCGGCGGAGCGATGCCACTCATCATGCTGTTGTCGCTCGGCTTCCAGCCGCTGTCCGTGGCGCTGAACAGCGAGACCATCATCGAGTCGGTGCTGACAGTGCTGTCCGCGAGCGTCGGTCTCGTCCTATGCGTGCCGATCACGACGGCGATCGCGGTGTTCTTCGTGCAGCGCCGGGTCGCCTAGAGCGCGGCCTGCTGCCGCCGGCAGCGCGCGCAGAGACCGTAGAAGTCGAGACGCTCGTGGTCGACATGGAAGTCGTGGCGCTCCCGAATGCCGCGCAGGACAGGTCGGAGGATCGTCTCGTCGACGTCGTCCACCCGCTGGCAGTTGGTGCACACGAGGTGATGGTGATGTTCGGGAACGCAGGCCACGTACGCGGAGACGTGACCCGGACGTTCCAGTCGCGTTGCCATCCCAGCTTCGACCTGCGCTTCGAGCGCGCGGTAGATGGTCGCCAGACCGAGACGTGGATGCCCTCGGTGCAGGCGCTCGTGCAGCTCCTGAGCTGACACTGCCTGCCGCTCGGCTGTGAGCGCCTGAGCGACGATCACGCGCTGCTTCGTCAGGCGCCGTCCGCGCGAGGTGATCCGCTTCGCGAGGGCCGTCCGGGTCGCTGTTCGAGCCATGCGCACAGGATAGCGGCGCGCGGCGACGGTTTCGAGTATGATTCTCACTGCTCTATTGAGACTCATTCTCGTATATCGGAGAACGCTGGTGCGCAAGCTCGTCTTCACCGTCGTCCTTCTGCTGGCCGCCGCGCCACTCGCGGCGTGCGACCTGGTCGGGAGCGGCAGCCCGCAGGTACTCGCGACCACGACGATCCTCGCGGACATGGCGAAGCAGGTCGCGGGCGACCGTATGACCATCGGCTCCATCGTGCCCGCCGGCGTGCACGTCGAGGAGTACGAGCCGCGGCCGGACGACGCGAAGCGCATAGCGAATGCCAAGCTGGTGATCACCAACGGACTCGATCTCGACATTTGGGTCGAAACGCTCCTACGCAACGCTAAAGAGGGCACGCCCGTCGTCGTGGTCACCGAGGGCCTCACGGAGCTCGACAACAACCCGCACATGTGGTTCGACCCCTCGCTTGCGCGCAAACACGTCGACGCCATCCGGGACGCGCTGATCGCGCTGGATCCGCAGGGGACAAGCGCATACGCGACACGCGCGAGGGCGTATGACGAGGAGCTTGCAATGCTTGATTCGGAGCTGCGTGCAAAGCTTGCGGTCATCCCGAACGAGCGGCGCAAGCTGGTGACGTCGCACGACCAGTTCCCGTATTTCGCGAAGGCGTATGACTTCGAGGTGGTCGGCTTCGCGCAGCCCGAGCCGGGGAAGCCGCCGTCCGCCGGCGAGCTGGCGGAGCTCATCGAGGCGGTGAAGTCGGCGAAAGCGCCAGCGATCTTCTCGGAAGCCGGTGTCTCGCCGCAGCTTGCCGAGACCGTCGCGCGTGAAACGGGAGCGAGGGTCGTGACCGACCTTCCCACCGACAGCTTGATGGACGCGCCCGCGAACACGTATGTCGGCTACATGCGCGTGCTTGTCGACAAGATCGTCGCGGCGCTCAGATAGCGGAACGAGCCCTGATCCCGGCTCGCGTATCGTCGCTGCCGGTGGAGCAACCGCCGGTCATCGAGCTGCACGGCGTGCGCGCCGGCTACGACGGACGAACGGTGATCGATCGCGTCGATCTCACCGTGCGGCGTGGCGAGTTCGTGGCGCTCGTCGGCGCGAACGGGGCCGGGAAGTCGACGCTGCTTAAGGTGATCGTCGGTCTGCTGCGGCCGTACGAAGGGAGCGTTCGCGTCTTCGATTCGCCCCCCGGCAACGGCGCTCGCCACCTCGCATACCTTCCGCAGGCCGAACAGGTGCATTGGGACTACCCGCTGCGGGTCGAGGACGTCGTACTGATGGGTCGCCTCGCACATTCCACCCCGGGCCGCGGTCCGACGACGGCGGATCGGTCGGCCGTGGCGACGGCGCTGGGTCGGGTGCAGATCGTCGATCTCGCGCGCCGGCCCATCGACGCGCTCTCCGGCGGGCAGCGTCAGCGCGTCCTGCTCGCGCGAACTCTGGCCGCCGACCCCGAGCTCCTGTTGCTCGATGAGCCCGCGACGGGCGTCGATCCGGCCACCGAGGAGCAGCTGATGTCGCTCCTCGGCGATCTCGCGAGCCACGGTCGCACCGTGCTGGTGGCGACGCACGACCTCGCGGGCGTCATGGCGCACTTTCCCCGGGTG
>Ga0075419_10002071_pt1 | contig 12972 bp, 14 predicted proteins | sample SoiMetdeltSBSDD3_FD_76900 | JGI IMG/M metagenome (GOLD analysis project Ga0075419, IMG submission 76900) | Bulk soil microbial communities from a Populus tree surrounding site in Tennessee, USA - Soil MetaG P. deltoides SBSDD3 | ecosystem: Environmental > Terrestrial > Soil > Tree plantation... | reverse complement strand
TGTGCTCCGCCAGCCGCAGCGCTCGTAGAACCCGACGGCGCGTGGGCCGGTGGCCACCCAGATCGTCCGGTACCCGCGTCCGTCGGCGAACGCCTCCAGCGCCTCCAGCAGGTGACGTCCGACTCCTCGGCCGCGCTGCTCGGACGCGACGATCATGCCCAGCACCCACGGGCTGCGGTCGCGGCGCTCGGGGATGTCGTACTCGCCGAGACCCACCGCGCCGAGCGCGTTGCCCTCCGGGTCGACGGCTATGAACGTGACCGGCAGCTCTTCTCGGCCGGCTTCCTGCCGCGTCACCCGTACCCAGAACGAGAGGTCCTCCCGGCCGGCTTCGTCGCCCCACTCCCGCCAACGCATGTCGCCGACCGCGTCCACGAGATGTGGCACGTCTGCGAGCAGGAGTACGACCACGCCGTCCGACTGTAGTGCACCTCAGATGGCGGTGGCGGCGACTACCTTCCAGGTGCCGTCGACCGGTACGAGCGTGAGCACCACCCGGTTCTGGTCGACCTTCTCACCGGTGATGTTGAGGTTGCGCCGGTACTGGTTGACGTAGAGCAGGATTTCCACCCGGTCGGGTGCGGCGGTCACGACTCCGGCGGCGGAGACCTCCGCGCGGACGACGGCCTGCTCCTTGCGTACCGATTCACGCAGGCTCGCGGTCGTCTCCGCGTACTCCTGGGCGAACGGGCCGGTGGCGAACTGCTTTCCGTTGGCGACGCTGGCGTCGAAGCTGCGGTAGTCGTACGAGAACAGGGCCGCGGTGGCCGCTGTCGCCGCGTTGAGCGCCTCGTTGCCGGCCGCGGTTCGCCGGTCGGCGCGGTCGGTGTCGTACCAGGCGGCACCGGCCAGCGCGCCGCACAGGACGGTGGCCACCGCGAGCACGACGATTCGGGTACGCATGTGAGCCTCCTCAGCCGACGAACTGCAAGCGGGACACCAGCCACCGGCCGGACTCCAGGGTCAGGTCGAGCTGGATCCGGTAGTGGGACAGCCGCCCCTCGGGTGCCCGGCTGTTCTTGACCGTGGCGTCCACCGCCACCAGGACGACCGCCGAGTCGCGGTCGAACGAGACGACGGCCGCCCGGAGCACCGTGCCACGGGAGTCCACGTTGTTCTCGACGACCGCGGTACGCACCTGCGGCATGCCGCGCGTGAACTCGTCCTTGAACTCTCCGGTGGCCGCGGCCGCGATGCGCTGCAGGTCGCGGTCCACTGTGGACGCGCTGATCGAGACGAAGTCCACTGTGGTCTGTCTGGCGGCGGCCAGCGCGCCGTCCCGGGCGGCGTCGAGCGTGCGGTGGTCGTACCAGCGCAGGCCGGTCACCACGGCGGCGGCCATGGCGGCCACGAGCAGCAACCCCAGTGCCAGCACCGGCCAACGCCGCCGTCGGCCGGCCTCCGCGGAGGCCTCGTCGTCTGTCGCGGGGGATGGCAGCCGCACGATGCGTAGCCGCGTTATGTCACGTACGGGCATCGTCGCCCTCCTCACTCATGGCGCCAACCCGGCGAGCAGCAACTGCTTCCAGGACTGGTCTCCGGCCAGCGCGGCCTGCCCGCCCGTGGTGCCGAACCACACCGGCTGGTCGTCGGAATCGACGACAACCGGGTCTCCGCCCGGCCGGGGAGCGGCCTGGGCGCCGCGGACTCCCGAGCCGCCCGCCCGTTCGGCGGCGGTACAGCGGCGTTGCTCGCCACTTCGCGTGTAGTTGCACGCCGGTGGATCGTCTACATTGACCACCAGGCCGAGGTGTGCCGTACCGTCGCCGGGCGCGACCGTGAAGCCACCGGCGACGACAACCGGGTACGTCACGAGGATCTGCTCGATGCCGGCCAGCCGGCGTACCGCGATCCCGCCCGTGGTGACGAGGTTGCCGAGCAGCGTGCCGATGGCGGGTTCCAGATCGCGCAGCAGCGCCGCGACCTCCCGTACCGCGGGCGGGCCTTGCGCGAGCAGCCGGCGCAGGTCCGGGTCGGCGGCGCGGACGGTGGCCGCCAGGTCGGCCAGGGCCGCGGCCCAGCGGCGGATCGCGTCGGCGGAGGCGACCTGAGTGGACAGCACGGTACGGCCGTCGTCGATCAGGGCGAGCGTCTCGGGCAGGTGGCGGTTCGCCTCGGCGAGCAGGGCGCTACCCGAGTCGAGCAGCCGGCGCAGCGCGGTCTCGTTGCCCTCGAACGCCGTGCCCAGCTCGTCGATGACGATCGTGAGATCGTCGACGCCGATCGACCGCACGAGCGCGTCGAGGTGGATCAGCAACGTCTCCACCGGCAGTGGGGTACCGGTGCGGTTGCGCGGGATCGTGTCACCGGGCCGCAGGTACGGGGCGGCATCGGTGTTCGGTCGCAGGTCGACGTACTGCTCGCCGACCGCCGAGCGCTGCGACACGACGGCGGTCAGATCGGCGGGCACGCGCACTCCGCGGTCGAGGCGGAGGTCAACGCGTACGCCGTCGCCGTGCAGGGCGATTCCGGCGACCCGGCCGACCGGCACCCCGCGGTAGGTCACCGACGCGTTGGGGAAGATGCCTCCGGTCGTGGCGAAGTCGGCGTGCACGACGTAGCCGCCGTTGCCGAAACCCACGTAACGCAGGCCGACGTAGGCGATGCCGAGCACGCTCACGACGAGGAACGCGAGCACCTGGAGGCGTACCGTCCGGCTGATCATTTGCGCAGCCCTCCGCTCAGCACCTCGTCGATGCCGCCGAACGTGCCCTCCGCGGCCCCGAGCGGCGCCTGACCCTCCACAATGGGCAGTCCCTGGTCGAGGGGGAGCGGGGGGAGGCTGGGCACCGGCAGGCTCGGCAACGCGGTTGGCAGGACGGTCGGCAGGACCGTCGGTATCGGCAGCGGCGGGAGGCTCGGCAACCCCGGGAGGGACGGCAAGCCGGGGAGAGCCGGGACACCAGGCATGCCGGGTACCGTCGGCGGGGTCGTCGCCGGCGGTGCGGCGGCGAGCAGGTTCGCCAGTATCGACGCGACGTCGACGTCGAGCGTGGCGTGCAGGTTCACGTGGTTGCCGACGATCGCACCGGTGATGTTCGGCGGGAACGGGAAGGTCAGCATGAAGTCCAGCGCCTTGGGCAGGTCGTCGCCGGCGCGGCTGAGCTGGTCGAGGATCGGTCGCAGCGCGCGGATGCTGGCCACCGTGTCCTCGCGGCTGGTGCCGATGACGCGGGTGCCGACGGTACCGAGTTCGCCCAGTGCGGTCAGTGCCTTGGTGAGTTGTTCGCGCTGCTCGGCGAGCGTACGCAGGCCCGGCGCGAGAGCGTCGACGGCCGCGCCGACCGTGGCCCGCTGCGCGGACAGCCGCGCGGAGAGCCGGTCGAGCGCGTCGATCGCCCGGACGATCTGAACCTTCTGCGCGTCGAGCCCACCGATGAACGCGTCGAGCTGTCGCAGCGCCGCCTTGGCGTCGGCCTCCCGGCCCTGCAACGCGGTGCCCAGTTCGTGGTTGATGGTCCGCAGCTGGCCCAGCCCGCCGCCGCTGAGCACCATGCCGAGGGCCGCGAGCACCTCCTCGACCTCCGCGCTGCGGCGGGTGCGCGACACTGGAATGACGTCCCCATCGGACAGTTGTCCGCGCGGTGGCTCGCCGACCGGTGCGGCGAGCGAGACGAACTTCTCCCCGAGCAGGCTCGTCTGGCGTACCGCGGCGGTGGCGTTGTCCGGCAGCCGTACGCTGTCCGCCACCCGGATGCGCACCCGCGCCGTCCAGCCGGACAGCCAGATCTCCTCCACGCTGCCGACCGTCACGTCGTCGACCTTGACCGCGGACAGCGGTACGAGGTCGAGCACGTCGGCGAACTCGACGACCACCTGGTACGACCGTCCACTGGGGAGCCCCGGCACGGCGGTGCAGCCGCCGAGGAGAGCAGCACCGGCCAGCAATACCAAGAGGCGCTTCATGGTGAACCTCGCAGGATCCCGCCCAGCGTCAGATCGCGGTTCGACTGGTCGGGGCCGCCCGGCAGCCCCGGCAGCACAGGCACCACCGGGAGAGAGCCGAGCTGCCCCGGGGAGAGGCCGCCGGGCGGCAGTCCGACCAGCCTGCGAAGTTCGTCGGTGAGCGGTAGACCCTTGGCCGCGAGCAGCCGGGCCAGATCCGCGCACTCCTTCGGCACCTGGGCAACGGGCAGCACGCCGACGAGCAGCGAGCAGGTGTAGCTCGCCGGGTCGTACGGTCCCAGCGCGTTGTCCCGGGTGTCGATGGTGCCGGAGCGCGGGTTGTACGCGAGGTTCAGGTTCGACAGGGCCAGCGGTGCCACATCGAGGACGTCGATGAGAGCGCGCTGCTGGCGTACCAGTACTCCGGTGATGTCGGCCAGCGCCGCGACGTTGTCGGCGAGGGCCGCCCGGTTGTCCCGGACGAACGTGGTGATGTCCGCGAGTGCGGTCGCGAGGTTGCGCAGCGCGGCGGCCAACTGGTCGCGCTCGGCGGCGAGCTGCTCGCCGACGGCGGCCAGTTGCTGGTTGAACTCGCGCACCGCGGCGTCGCTGCGCGCCAACGCGGAGGTGAACTGTTGCAGGTTCGCCACGGTGCCGAACAGGTCGTCGCGGCCGTCGGCCACTGTGGACAGTGCGCTGGACAGGCCGTCGAGCGTATCGTGCAGCGCCTGGCCGTTGCCTTCGAGGTTGCGCCGGGCGGTGGCGACCAGATCGCTCAGGGCGCCGTCGGCGTTGGCGCCGGTCGGGCCGAGCGCGGTGTTCAGTTCGTCGAGCGAGCGGTAGATGTCGTCGAGCTCGAGCGGGACGACGGTACGGGCCACGGGCAGCTCCGCCCCGTCGGGGAGGGTGGGACCGCTGACCCAGGCGGGCGTCAGTTGGACGTAGCGGTCGCTGACGACGCTAGGTGGCACGATGACGGCCGAGGCGTCGGCGGGGATCGGGTACTTCGCGGCGTAGCGCAGCTCCATCCGGACCGTGCGACCCTCCGGAACGACGGCGACGACCTCGCCGATGCGCACGCCGAGCACGCGGACGTCGGAGCCGGGGTGCACGCCGACGACACGGGTGAAGTGGGCCACGATCCAGTGGGTGGGCTGTCGCGTCGGCCACGCGATTGTCGCCACGACACCGACGAGTGCCGCGACCAGGAGGATGGCCAGCCGGCGGCGGGTCACGGCCGACCCCCCGGGACGTACGGCTGCAGCAGCCCGTCGACCCACGAGTCGAACCATCGACCGTTGCCGATCACGTTGGTGAACGCGGTGATGAACGGCGCCATGTTCGCCAGCGACTGTTCCAGCCGCGACCGGTTGCGTTGCAACGTGCCGACGACGGCACGCAGCTCGCGCAGCGCGGGCGCCAGCCGATCCCGGTTGTCCGCCACGAGCCCGGAGATCTGCGTGGCGAGCTGGTCGGTCGAGACGAGCAGCGTGTGGATCGCGTCGCGGCGGCGCTGTACCTCGGCCAGCAACAGGCTGCCGTCGGTGACGAGGCGGCGGAACTCCTCGTCGCGCTGGGCCAGCACCGCGGTGACTGTGCGGGCATGCGCGAGCAGTTCCCGCAGTTCGGCGTCGCGCGAGGCGATGCTCGCCGACAGTCGGGTCAGCCCGGTCAACGAAGCCCGCACGCTGTCCGGGGTGTCCGCGAACGTAGCCGACAGCACGCTGAACGCGTCGGCGAGCTGGCGCACGTCGATCTGCCGTACGGTGTCGGCGAGTCCGGTGACGGCCTGGATGACGTCCAACGGGGACGCCGTGCGGTCCAGCGGGATCTCGGCGTCCTCGGCCAGTGAGCCATCGCCGGCGGGCGACAGCGCCAGGTACTTCTGCCCCAGCAGGGTCTTGATGCGGATGGTGGCCGAGGTCTCGTTGCCCAGCACCACATCGCGAACGGAGAACCCGACCCGGACGTACGCGCCCGCGGGTCCGCGCGCCAGCGCCACCTCGGTGACCGTGCCGACCTTCACGCCGGCGACCCGTACCTCGTTGCCCGCGACCAGCCCGCTGGCGTCGCGGAAGGCCGCCCGATAGCTGGCGCCACGACCGAGCGAGGGCAGGTTGAACGCGATCAGTCCGAGGACCGCCAGCGCGCACAGACCGATCGCGCCGACGGCCGCCGGCTTCCGCTCGCGGAAGGGTTTCATCAGCACCGCCCCGCCACGGACTGGAACGTCGGCGTCGTCGTTGTGGCGGTACCGACGCCGACCCGGCCGTCGAAGTCGCACAGGAAGAAGTTGAACCAGGAACCGTTCGAGGCGGTACGGGTCAGCGCGGCATACCGCCCCGGCAGGCGGCGCAGGGTGTCCTCGATGACCGCGGTGTTGTCGTTGAGCGTGCCGGCGAGCTTGTTCAGCAGCGTCACGTCCTGCGCCAGATCCGGCCGGGAGTCGCGGAGCAGCGACCCGGTCGCGGTCGCCAGGTCCCCGATCGAGCCGACCGCGTCGACGATCGCGACCCGGTCGGCGGCGAGGCCGGAGACGAACTGCTGCAGCCGCAGGATCGTCTCGTCGAGTGCCGCGTCGCGCTCGGCCAGCGTGGCGAGTACCGCGTTCAGGTTCGTGATGACCCGGCCGATCGCGGCGTCGGAGTCGGCGAGCGTGGTGGTCAGGGACGCGGTCCGGTTCAGCAGGCTGGCCACGGTACCGCTCTCGCCCTGCAGCACCTGGACGATCTCGTAGGCCAGCTGGTTCACGTCGGCCGGCGTGAGCCCGACGAACAGCGGCCGGAACCCGTTGAACAGCACGGTCAGGTCGAGCGCGGGCGCGGTCTGGGTGAGTGGGATCAGCCCGCCGGGAGCCAGCCGCCCGCTGCCGCTGGGACCTTCGGCGAGCGCCAGGTACCGCTGCCCGACCAGGTTGCGGTACCGGATCCGCGCCCGCACGCTGGCGGGCAACGGCACCGCACCGTCCACTGTGAACGAGACCTCGGCGACGGTACCGGCGAGGCCGACCCGCGTGACCCGGCCCACCCGCACTCCGGCGATGCGCACGTCGTCGCCGGGCAGCAGGCCGGTTACATCGGTGAACCTGGCCCGGAAGGTCTGGCCGGCGTCGGTGAGGGAACACGAGCCCAGCGTCTGCGCCAGCACGCCGGTCAGCACGACCGTCACCGCCGCGAACACGAGCAGCTTCCACAAGGGACGGATCACGTCGTGTTCACCACCGTCCCGCGCATGAGTGGTCCCCAGAGGAGGACCGCGACGTCGGGCACATCGCGGACTGGGGTGCCCGACGCCGCGGCGATCAGGGGGGCGACGACGGCCTGCTCCTCGAGCGTGCCGGCCCGGCCCATCGACGCACCACCGCCGTAGCCGTCGGCCAGCTCGACGCCGTGCGCCGGTACCGCCGGGCCCGGCAGGCCGCGGCAGTTCGGTCCATTGCGGGCGGCGTAGACGGGATCGTCGCGGCCGGCCACGTACTTGCCACTGTCCCGGGTCAGTTCGAGCGTGACGTGCATGCGGCCGGTGGCGAAGACCTCCTCGGCCTGCGGCTGCAGCGCGACGACCCCGGCCAGCAGGCACGGGTATTCCGGGCTGTAGACGGCGAGCAGTTCGAGCACCGGCCGGCCCACCCGGCCCAGCTGGATGATCTGGTCGCCATGCCGGTCGAGAAAGTCCACTGTGGATCCAGCGAACGTGGTCGTCTCGGTGAGGAACGCCGCCAACTCCGAACGCTGGTCGGCGATCGTGGTCGCGGTGACCGTCGCGTCGCGCAGGATCGCCAGCAGGTCCTCGGCGGCACCGTCGTACACCGCGAGCGTGTCGGCGAGCAGCCGGACATCCTCCGCGATCGCCGGCATCCGCGCGTTCAACTGCGCCAGCAGTTTGTCGAGAGCCTGGATGTCGCCACCGAGCCGCTCGCCGCGACCCTCGACGGCGTACGCCAGTGCGCCGAGAGTCGCGGCGAGCTTGTCCGGCTGGATCGCCTGCAGCAGTGGCAGTGCACCATCGAGTACCCGTTCCAGCTCGATTGCGGACTCGGTGCGATCCTGCGGGATGACCGCACCGTCGCGAATGGACGGTGCGGGGTCGGGGCCGGGTACCAGCGCCACGTACCGCTCGCCGAACAGGGTCTTCGGCAGCAGCCGCGCGCTGACGTTGCCGGGGATCTGGGCCGTCGACGCCGGATCGAGCGCCAGGCGCAGGCGGGCACCGGTACCGTCGGAAGCTATCTCGCGGACCTCGCCCACGACGACGCCGCGCAGCTTCACCTCCGCGCCTGGATTGAGCTGCATCCCGGTGTGGTCCGCGCGCAGCGTCACCCACGTCGCCGGCGTGAAGGCCTTGCGGTAGGCCAGCACCGAGAGCGTCACCAGCCCCGCGAGCAGGATGACGAACGCCAGACCGAGGACTCGTTTCATCCGGCTATCCGCACGGTCGTCGTGGCGCCCCAGATCGCCAGCGAGAGGAAGAAGTCGATGATGTTCACGGCGACGATCGACGCCCGCACCGCCCGACCGACCGCCACGCCCACCCCGGCCGGACCGCCGCTGGCCGTGTAGCCGTAGTAGCAGTGGATGAGCACGACGACGACGCTGAACACGATCACCTTTCCGAACGACCAGAGCACGTCCTGTGGCGGCAGGAACAGGTGGAAGTAGTAGTCGTACGTGCCGGTCGACTGTCCGAAGTAGACCGTGGCGATCGTGCGGGTCGCGAGGTAGCTGGAGAGCAGCCCGACGACGTACAGCGGGATCACCGCGACGAGGCCGGCGATCATGCGGGTGGTGACGAGGTACGGCAGCGGCGGGACCGCCATCACCTCCAGCGCGTCAACCTCCTCGGAGATGCGCATCGCGCCGAGCTGTGCGGTGAAGCCGCAGCCGACCGTGGCGGACAGGGCGAGCGCCGCGACGAGTGGCGAGATCTCCCGGGTGTTGAAGTACGCCGACACGAACCCCGTGAACGCGCTGCTGCCGATCTGGTTGAGCGCCTGGTAGCCCTGCAGCCCGACCTCGGTACCGGTGAAGAAGGTCAGGAAGCAGATGACCCCTACCGTGCCGCCCGCGACGGCCAGCGCACCGCGGCCGAAGCTCACCTCGGCGAGCAGCCTGACGACCTCTCGTCGAAAGCGGCGCAGGGCGGTCGGCGTCGAGCCCACCGCACGGCCGTAGAAGGCGAGCTGATCGCCCAGCAGGTCCAGGGTCCGTAGCATCATGACCCCTTCTGCGGTACGACCTGGAAGTAGATCGCGGTGATGACGAAGTTCAGCGCGAACAGCAGCATGAACGTCACCACCACGCTCGTGTTGACGGCCTGGCCGACGCCCTTCGGCCCGCCGCGAGCGTTCATGCCGAAGTAGGCGGCGACGAGGGCCGCGACCGCGCCGAACACCAGCGCCTTGATCTCGCCCGCGATCAGGTCGGGCAGCTGGCCGAGGGCCTGGAAGCTGGCGAGGTACGCGCCCGGCGTGCCGCCTTGCAGGACCACGTTGAAGAAGTAGCCACCGGCCACGCCGACGACGCTCACCACGCCGTTGAGCAAGACGGCGACCAGCATCGTGGCGAGCACCCGCGGTACGACGAGCCGCTGGATCGGGTCGACGCCGAGCACCTCCATCGCGTCCAGCTCCTCGCGGATCTTCCGGGCGCCGAGGTCCGCGCAGATGGCCGATCCGCCCGCGCCGGCGATGACGAGCGCGGTGACGATCGGGCCGGCTTCGCGAACGACCGCCAGCACCGACGCGGCTCCGGTGAACGACTGCGCGCCGAGCTGACGTACCAGCGAACCGAGCTGCAGCGCGATCACCGCGCCGAACGGGATCGACACCAACGCGGCCGGCAGGATCGACACCGAACTGACGAACCACGCCTGCTGGACGAACTCCTTGAACTGGAACGGCCGGCGTACCGCCGCGCGAGCGGTGTCGAGACAGAAGGCGATGAAACGTCCGATCGTCCTCATCGGACCACCTGCAGAGCGGGCCAGCCGGGAAAGGAGCCCGGCGGAGGCGTCACACCATGCGCCGCGCACCAGGCGCCCAGGGGGCGCTCGGCCCGCCGGGGAAGTCCGTTGGACGGCGCCAGCTGAGCCTGGATAGGCGGAAGAGGCAACGGGACGGCGTCGGTCTCGGCCGCCAGCTCGGTGGCGTCCTTCTCTTCCGTCATACCGATCGGACCGACCCGCGCCGCGGTGAGGAACTGGCGGACGGCCGGCTCGGTACTCGACAGCAGCATCTCTCGCGGCCCGAACATCGCCAGATGACCGCGGTAGAGCAGGCCGATGTTGTCCGGCACGGTCCGCGCGGTGTTGATGTCGTGCGTGACGATGAGGAACGTCGCGTCGGTCTGCTGGTTGAGGTCCACGATGAGCTGGTTGAGGTACGCGGTGCGGACCGGGTCCAGCCCGGAGTCCGGCTCGTCGAAGAGGATGATTTCCGGGTTTCCGACCAGCGCCCGCGCCAACCCGGCCCGCTTGCGCATGCCGCCGGACAACTGTCCGGGCAGCTTGTTCTCCGCGCCGACGAGCCCGACCATCGCGAGCTTGTCGGTAACGATCTGCCGAATCTCGGACTCGCGCTTGCGGGTGTGCTCGCGCAGCGGGAACGCCACGTTGTCGTAGATGTTCATCGAGCCGAACAGGGCGCCGTCCTGGAACAGCACCCCGAAGAGCTTGCGCACCTCGTACAGGTCGCGTTCGGACAGTCGCGGCACATCCCGGCCTTCGATCCAGACGGAACCGCGGTCGGGCCGCACGAGCCCGACGAGCGCCTTGAGGAAGACGGACTTGCCGGTGCCCGACGGCCCGAGCAGCACCGAGATCTCGCCGGCCGGCAGCACGAGGCTCACGTCGGCCCATACCGACTGCCGGCCGAAGGACTTCGTCAGCCCATCGACGCGTATCTCGACACCCAACGCGGTTCCTTCCCCGGTCACGTTGTTGCCATAGTCATCGCTCGGCGAGGCCGAGGTGTAACACGCCCTGAGTAGCCAGATCGTCATCCGCCGGTTACGGTGCGGACGATGTCTTCCGCAGAGGCCGAGCTCGTCGAGCGCGCGGGGCGCAACGACCCCGACGCCGTCGCGGCCCTGCTTGCCCTGGTACGTCCCGGTGTGGTCCGGTACTGCCGCGCTCGCCTGGGCCGCATCACCGGGGCGTTCGCGACCGCCGACGACGTCGCGCAGGAGGTGTGCATCGCGATCCTGAGCGCCCTGCCCCGCTTCCGGGACCAGGGCCGCCCGTTCTCCGCGTTCGTCTTCGGCATCGCGGCGCACAAGGTCGCCGACGCGCAGCGGGCCGCGCTGCGCCGTCCGACGAACGCGCTCCTGGACACCGAACACGACCGGCCCGATCCCGCGCCCGGCCCCGAACAGCAGGCCGTCGCGTCCGATCTGGCCCGTCGCCTCGCATCGCTGCTCGGGCACCTGTCCGACACCCACCGCGAGATCGTGGTGCTGCGGGTCGCTGTCGGCCTGTCCGCCGAGGAGGTCGGTGGGGTGCTCGGCATGTCCGCGGCAGCCGTGCGGGTGGCGCAATCCCGGGCGCTGGCCCGGTTGCGGGCGCTGGCCGGAAGCCGGTTCGACGAGGTGGCCGCATGATCGAGCGCTCGCGCGAGATCCGGCAGGCATGTCATACCGGTGCCGACCGGAGGGAGGCACGGGTATGACTGAGCCGATGGACATGACCGTACTGGCGCAGGACGAGGCCCTGTTCGAGGCGCTGGGCCGGGGCGACCCGCCGCCGGCCGGCGACGACGTCGCGATGCTGCTCGCCGCGTGGCGCGCCGACCTGACCGACACCGATACCACCGTCCGGCCCGCCGTACCGCCGGTCGTCGGCATCTCCCGGCCGCGGCGCCGTCGCTGGCTGCGCGCCGCGCTCGCCGCGGCCGCCGTTGTGGTCGGGCTCCTGGGTGGGCTCACGATCGCCGCCGGCGGCGCGGGGCCTGACAGTCCACTGTGGGCGATAACCAGACTCTTGTACACCGACCGCGCCGACTCGCGTGCCGCGCAACAGGAAGCGGAGCGGGCCATCGCGGACGCCCGGTCGGCGGTGGCGTCCGCGGACTACCCCGAGGCGTCGCGGCTCCTCGACGTGGCTACCGTCCAGATTGGACGGATCACCGATCCCACGGTGGCGCAACGGCTGCGCGACGAGGTCGAGGCGATCCGGCGGCTGCTGCCGCTGTCGACGTTGCCTTCCCTGACTCCGGGACCGTCGCCGGGACCGTCGTCGTCGCTACCTGGCGGGGGCGGGGCACCCGGAGGTGGCGGTGGGCCGGGTGGCTCCGGAGGACCCGGGGGTGGTGGGGGACCGGGGCTGCCGGTACCGTCGCTGCCACTGCCTTCGTTGCCGTCGTTGCCGCTCCCACCGCTCCCGCTGCCGTCGGTGTCGGTGTCGCTGCCGATCTAGACCTACTCGCGTCGCACCTCGAACACGACCGGGTAGCTGACGTCGAGGCCGTCCACCTGCCAGAAGTAGCAGCCCGCGGCGCGGACCCGGGTGTACGACGGCCAGTCGCGCCAACGGTTGTCCGCGTCGCGCGCAGGCAGCTGCATGTGCGGGGCGGGGTTCGGTCCACGCCAGAACCGCACCGGGTTCGTGGCGTCGAGCTGGCCGCCACGGATCAGGACGGGTCCGGCGTACGACGCGTCCGCCACCCAGAGCACCTTCGCTCCGCCGTAGGCACCACCGAACTCCGGTCCGTTGCTCAGGGTCAGTACGCCGTTCCGCAGCCCGACCGGGTACACCGGACCCGGCCCGCTGGCCAGGCCGAAATCCGGGTGCACCGTCCGCGGCCTCTCGGTCGGACACGTGCCGGCCGGTACCCGCGGCGGTCGCAGGGGGCGGAACAAGACCTGTGGCACGACGTACCCGGTCTCCGGATCCGGCGGCACGTCCGCGGCAGCCGGCAGCGGGCTCGCCGATGGGCTGGACGCGGGAGGCGGCGATGGCGGCGGCGATGGTGGGGGCGCGGTGCATCCGGCGGCCAGTGCCACCGTGAGCGGTACGACCCTTCGCACGCTCGAAGGAGTCGCGAGGTCGGGCTCAGGTTCCGGTGGTCCCGTCGATACGCTGGCGGAGCAGGTC
>Ga0075419_10002070_pt1 | contig 12974 bp, 10 predicted proteins | sample SoiMetdeltSBSDD3_FD_76900 | JGI IMG/M metagenome (GOLD analysis project Ga0075419, IMG submission 76900) | Bulk soil microbial communities from a Populus tree surrounding site in Tennessee, USA - Soil MetaG P. deltoides SBSDD3 | ecosystem: Environmental > Terrestrial > Soil > Tree plantation... | reverse complement strand
TACTCCGGAAAGGGTTTCAGGAGCTGCGCCCTGCTGATCGTCGGGTCGCCGACGAGATTCGGGCGCTGCGTCGTGAAGCCGGCGTACCCGAGCAGGTTCTGCTGCGTCACGGCGACCGGCATCCCGGACTGCAGGGTCATCACCATCGCGACGCTCCAATCCTTCGCCAGCGCGCCAAGTACGCCGCCCTCGCGGCCTCGGCCGAATGGCAGGTCCCAGACCACGGACGCACCGAAATAGTGAGGGATATCACCGGTCGAATAGTCGCGGTCGCGCTCCAGATTATGGGTGTCTGCGACAGCGGCGTTCGTCAGCGGTCCGGTCAGAATGGATGCGTCGAACACGGACGACGCGACGTCGGTCAGCTTCGAACGGGTATAGGCGGCCGAGTAGGTCAGGCCGCGCGACATGCGCTGACGGATGCTGAACGAGATCCCCTGGTAGTTCGTGGTGCCGACATTGTTTCGATAGAAGCTGACCGCCGTGTACTCCGGAAAGGGTTTCAGGAGCTGCGCCCTGCTGATCGTCGGGTCGCCGAGCGAAGACGACCGAGGAATCGTCCCGAAAAACGGGTTGTCAACCCTCTGGACGAGCGCGGGACCGAGCCTCAGCTGGTCCTCCGTCAACTGATTGATGTTGCTGTCCGCGATCCCGATGTTCGTGATCTTCGATCCGAGGTACGAGACTTCGACGACCGTGTTCGTCGTCAATTCGCGCTGGACCGACACGTTCCACTGTTGCGCGTAGCCAGAACCGAGGTCCGGGTCGACGGTGAAGACGCCTTGACCGAGGCCGGCAGTTGGTGTCGCCCCGACTGGTGTGACGGTCGGCCCGTTCTTCAACACGAAGGCTGGTGTGATGTTGTCGATCGTTCGGAGCGTGACGTTCTGCAGGAATGGAAACGTCGGCGTGGTGAAGGGCGTGGTGAGCCCTGCCATCTCGATCCAGACCTTGGCGTAGCCCGAACTGATGATCGTGCTGTTCGTCAGACGATAGACGGCGCCAAAGCGCGGACCGAAGTTGTTCTTCTTGAGCGGCCGAACTGGCTCCGTGCCGGGATATTCGAGCTGCCTGGTCTGCAGATTGAATACGGCGGTTTGGCCGTTGATCTCGGTGGATGGGAAGTTCAGCGTGTATCGAAGCCCCGGATTGAACGTCAGGCGCTCGGACACCTTCCAGTCGTCCTGAATGAAGTACTCCTGGAAGTGTGCGCGCTCCTGTATCTGCTCCTGCTGGAGATCAGTGGCGAAGTTTTGCACCTGCCCCAGCAGGAAGCTCGCGAACGCGTTGCCAGTGTTCGCGACGCCGGGCAGATCGGTGCCGAGGGTGGTGAACGCAAACGATCCGGTCGGCGCAGGGGGTTGGATCACGTTGAGCCGCTCCCAGCGCCAGTCGAGTCCCATTTTCACGGTGTGCCGGCTTTTCACCCAAGTCAGCGAATCGGCAATCTCGGTCACGCTGGTGCTGAAGTCCGAGGCGGTATTCGTCGGGGATCCAAGCTGCTGGTAGCCGCTTGGCGCGATCATCGGCAGCGTGTTGGGGAATCTCGCGTTTGCCGGGATGCCGGGAATGTTCAGCGCGGCCCCCGCCGGCGACGACAATGACACTGCGCTTCGCTCGACGGATCGACGTGTGTCTCCGATCCGTACTTCGTTCAGGACGTTGGTCGAAAAGGTGTGCTGATAGTTCGATGCGAACGCCCAGGCCTTCGTGTCTTGCGGACCAACGGACACGCTGCCGGCCAGAATGGTCCCGCTCCCGTCCGGAAAGGCGGTCACGGGTTCGGCGTGACCTCGAAAGAACGTCAACCGTCCGAACGCCTGATCCCGTCCGGTTGCGAACGCATGATCGATCCGGATATCGCCCTGATCCTGATCGTCGATTTCGTTGGCCGTCCGGGTGTAGTTGTTCGCGGTCGCGGTGTTGGTCGGGAGTGGATAACGTGCGAGCAGCTTTAGGGCGACCGGATCCATGGCGCTTCTCGGAATGGTGTTGTTGGGAAACTGCTGACGCGTGTTCCCGACCGTCGTCGTCGGATCGTAGATGTTCTGCTGGAACACACCTGACCGCTCGGCCAGGGTCGGCACGTTCGACGTCACCGTTCGGCCGATGCTTTGTCGTTGACCCTGATAGTCCGCGAAGAAGAAAGTGCGGTCCTTGACGAGTGGCCCTCCGAGCATGCCGCCGTACTGATTCCGGCGATAGTCTGGTTTCACCGGATTGCTGCGCTGGAAGTAGTTGCGGGCATTCAGATGCTCGTTGCGGAAGAATTCGAACACGTTGCCGTGAAAGGCATTGCCCCCTGACTTGGTGGTGAGATTGACCACGCCGCCATTGAAACGCCCGAATTCGGCCGGTGGGCTATTGCTCTCGATCTTGAACTCCTGGATCGCGTCGATCACGGGGTAGAACGCCACCTGCCCAGGCTCCGGCTGCAGCACCGAGATGCCGTCGAAGAGGTACTCGTTCGTGCGGGGCCTCCCGCCGTTGATGCGAGGCAGGACGGAATTGGGCGGCAGCGCGACGCCAGGGACGATCGAGGCGAGCATGATGAACAGGCGGCCGTTCAGCGGCAGCTGCACCACCTGCTCGTTCTCGACGACCATCCCGAGACTCGCGGTCTCCACTCGCACCACCGGCGCGTCTGCGACGACCGTCACCTTTTCTCGCAGATCGCCGACGGTGAGATCGAAATCGACGCGCGCCTTTTTACCGGTCGCGAGACGAACGCCCTCGCGCCGGACCGATTTGAATCCGGAGAGCTCGACATCGAGGCGGTACTCACCAGGCGACAGGCTGGCGACCGTGTAGATGCCTTCCCCTGTGGACACGGCAACTCGCTGCAGATTCGTGCGCGTGTCTGTGACGGTAATGGTCGCGCCGGGAACGGCGGCCCCCGCCTGGTCCTTCACGCGCCCGGTGATTTCACCGGCGGCTGTCTGGGCGCGAGCGGGCAGTACCGCAACGCACCATATCCAGGCGAGCGTGAGACACACGGAGACCGATTCGCGGCGAGGCATACGGATCGGCTTGAAACTGTAGCTTGTATTGAGTCGGTGATCAAATCGGCTTAATTCGACTCAACAGGTCTCGTCTAGTGGGGATTCGTCTCCGGCGCGAGCAGGTCGATGGAGACCGATTTGATCAGCGCATGCAGATGACAGCCGGCCTTGACGTTCAGTGTGACGATGGCATCTCGTGTCACTTCGGCGAGCAGCATCAATCGTCCGACCGTCACTTGAACGATGACCACCTCGAGGGACGGATCGTCGTGAATCGCCGACACGGTGCCGGACAACACATTGTGAAGGCTGAGCCCGGTCGGCGCGCTCGTCGCCAGGATGACTTCGCGCGCCGGAATACGGACACGGACAACCGTCGTCGCGGCGAGATGGCGGGCGGGTGCGAGCAGCGTGCCGCCATCGAACGTCAGCGCGACGAGGCCACGTTCGGTATCGACGTGACTGACCGTTGCCTCGAAGACGCTGCCAAGCCCGACCGATTCATGCAACCAGGACAGGTCGGGCCGACTCATGAGCGCCGATAACGGGCCATACGCAACCGACCGGCCGCGGTCCAGCATCAACACGTGCGTCGCGAGGCGTAAGACGTCCTCGAAATCGTGAGTCACGAGAATCATCGGCACGTGCAGCGTGCGGCGTAGGTGGTCGACCTCGCTCTGCAGACGTCGTCGAACCGCACGATCGATCGCCGCGAACGGTTCGTCCAGCAGGAGTACGGCGGGTTCGCGCGCGAGCGCTCGGGCGAGCGCGACGCGCTGCCGTTCACCGCCGGACAATGCGCGTGGTCGCTTCGCGGCGTGCTCGGCCAGGTGGACGGCATCGAGCAGCTCCTGTGCCCTGGACCGCCGCGCCGCTCGCGGGAGATGGCCGAGCGCTGTTATCACGTTGCCCAGAGCCGTGAGATGCGGGAACAGCGCGTACTCCTGGAACACGAACCCAACCGCCCGTTGGTGGGGCGGCCACGATACCCCCGCAGTCGTGTCCGTCCACGTGTCGGCCCCCGATTGCACACGGCCGTACGCCGGCTGCGCGATCCCGGCGATTGCCCGCAGAATCGTCGTCTTGCCACTCCCGGACGGCCCGAAGATCGCCAGCACATCACCGGGGTCGCAGCTGAATTCGACATCGAGAGGGATGGGACCGTCCTGACGCAGGACGACGGCAAGGGTGCGTTCAGGCACGACGCGAGCCTATCTGCCGCGACAGCGTCGTCGTGGTCATCAGCGTGACCACGGCCACGACGAGCAGCGTCGCCGCCATCACACCGGCGCTGCGATCGTCGAACGCCTGCATCCGGTCGTAGATCGCGATGCTGAGCGTTCTGGTCTCGCCCGGCAGATTGCCTCCGACCATCAGCACGACGCCAAACTCACCGAGGGTGTGGGCAAATGTGAGGATGGCCGCCGTCAGCACGCTGGGCCACGCCAGCGGCAGCTCGATCCGTTGAAAACGCTGCCACGGCGTCAGGCCGCAGCAGGCGGCGGCGTCGCGGACGTCTGACGGAATGGCTTCGAAGCCACGCTGAATTGGTTGGACGACGAATGGGATGTTGGCGATCGCCGAGGCGAACAACAGTCCTTCAAATGAGAATGGCAACGTCTGCCCGACGACGGCTTGAAAGGCCCGACCGAGTGGCGACCGCGCGCCGAACGTGACGAGCAGGTAAAACCCGAGCACGGTTGGCGGGAGCACCAGCGGCACCGTGACCAGCGCTTCGACGAGCAGCTTGCCGCGGAACTGGCGGTACGCGAGCACGCGGCCGAACCAGATTCCGAAGGGGAGCAGGACGAGGATCGTGCCCACCCCCAGCCACAGGGATACGCGAAGGGCCGACCAATCCATGCGTGGCTATTGTGGCACCGCGTAGCCGTGCTTCCGGAAGATCGATTGCGCCGCGTCACTGAGGACGTATTGGTAGAACTGCGTCGCCGTCGGACTCGAGCGCTTCAAGAGCACCATCCGTTGGCGCAGGGAAGGATAGTCGGCGTCCGGGATCACGGCATAGGGCCCGCGATCCCCGAAGTCCGGTGCGCGCACCAGGGAATACGCGATCAGTCCGCCAACCGCATTGCCGGTGGTGGCGAATTGGGCGGCCTGGGCGATGGTGTCGCCGAGCACGAGCCGTGGTCGAATGGCGTCCCACAAGCCACGCTTCCGCAGGACCGCTTCCGCGGCTTTGCCATACGGCGCGACGTCGGGGTTGGCGATCGCGAAGCGGCTCACACCGCCGGCCTTTGCCAGCCGCGACAAACCTTCCAGGCGCGCATCGACCATCAGGGGCGACCCCTTCGGCGCGAAGAGCACCAGTCGACCGACGGCATACACGGCGCCCGGATCGCGCGTCAGTCCCGCGGCGGTCAATTGATTTGGAAACTCCTCGTCTGCTGCCAGAAACACTTCGAATGGCGCGCCGTCTCGAATCTGGCGCGTCAGCGTTCCCGAAGCCCCGAACACCAGCTCGACCCGCTTCCCATGTGCGCGAGCGAACGCGTCGGCGATCTCCTTCAATGCAAAATTGAGGTTCGCCGCCGCCGCAATCGTCGGCGGCTTCTGCGCAGTGCTCAGTGCCGGCCAGGCGAGGCTGACCACCACGGCCAGCAACAGGAGAGCGGAGGTTCGGCGGGCTGTCATGTGTGCGTCGCCGGCGACCCTCGCAAGGGCCGGCCGTGTTTTTACTCTACTCTGGAACTCAAGTCGTATCAAATCGATGCGATAATCGACTCACATTGGTCTATGCTGTGACAGCACGGTAGACTTGGTGTCGGATGGCGCTCCTGACCGTGAGAACGGCGGCCGAACGGCTCGGCGTCGCGTACTCGACGTTGAAGCGATGGGTGCATACCGGGCATGTGCGGACCAGCCGCACTGAGGGCGGACATCATCGCATTTCCGACCACGAGATCGATCGCTTGCTCGCCCGGCAACAACCGGAGGGCCGGCGTCGTCGGAAGGCCATTGATGACGACGAGTCGCTGGGCGGCCTGAGCGCGCGGAACCGTCTCCACGGTTTCATCGAGGAGGTGCGCATCGATGGCCTGCTCGCACAAGTTCGCCTGCGCGTCGGGGATCAGTCGTTGACCGCCGTCATTACGGCTGACGCCGTGCGCGCGCTGAAGCTGCGACGCGGGGATGACGCCCTGGCTATTATCAAATCGACGGAAGTGATGATCGCGCGCGCCGGCGGCGCCCCGTCTCAGCGCAAGCGGACGAGAGCCTGAGCCCGGGGTCTGACTCAGCCTTCAGCCTTTCCGGGCTTGGCCAAGGCCTGCCCCAGGCCTGCCCTAAGCCTGTCCCAGGCCTGGCCTATGCCAGCCCCCAGATACAATCAAACCCATGAAGCCGCGTTCTACGCGCTGAATTCACACGCGAAAGTTCATGCAACGGAACGAGGTAATGAACGACGACACATTGACCACGATGCGGCTCACGAGCTTGTCCCACGGTGGCGGATGCGGCTGCAAGCTGGCGCCAGCCGTGCTCGAGCAGATCATCGCCAGGTCCGGAGGCCGCGGCCTGGTTCCACCCGACCTGCTGGTCGGCATCGAGACGAGTGACGATGCCGCGGTGTATCGCATCAGCGAGGACCAGGCGATTGTCGCGACGACGGACTTTTTCATGCCGATCGTCGACGACCCGTTCGACTTCGGATCGATTGCGGCGACCAACGCGATCTCCGATGTGTACGCGATGGGCGGCCGGCCGCTGTTCGCGCTGGCGCTCGTGGCGATGCCGATCGACAAGCTGCCGGTCGAGACCATCCGTCGGATTCTCGAGGGCGGTGAGTCGGTGTGCGCGCGCGCCGGCATTCCGGTGGCCGGCGGGCACAGCGTGGACTCCGTCGAAGCGATCTACGGCCTCGTGGCGATCGGGCTGGTCAATCCGCGGCACGTGAAGCGCAATGCCGACGCGAAGCCCGGCGACACGATCGTCCTCGGCAAAGCACTCGGCGTCGGCTTGTACGGCGCAGCGGTCAAGAAGCAGCAGGTGACCGACACGCAGTACCGCGAGCTCATCGCCAGCACGACTCAGCTCAACACGCCCGGCATGTACCTGGCGCGGATGGCAGGCGTCCATGCGCTGACCGACGTCACCGGCTTCGGACTCCTCGGCCACCTGCTGGAAGTCTGTCGCGGCTCCGGCGTGCGCGCGCGCGTGGAGTGGAATGCCGTGCCGCTACTCACCGACGCGCAAACGCTCGCGTCGACTGGATTCGTGACCGGTGGCTCGGCGCGCAACTGGAAGGGTTACGGCAGCCTGGTCGATCTCACGACACATGGTGCCGTCGAGCAGGCGATTCTGACCGATCCGCAGACGAGCGGAGGCCTGCTCGTCGCGTGCGCGCCCGAGGCGGTCGGCGACGTGCTCGACTGTTTCCGGCGCGAAGGCTTTCAGCGCGCAACAGTCATCGGTGAAATCGAAGCCGGTTCACCTGGCGTGTCGGTCGTCTAGCGTGAGGCACGGTAGGATGGACGTGGAGAGTGATACGTGCCTGGTGGTCGTCACGGTCTTCAAAATCGTCGCCTCGGCACTCCGTGTCGAGGGGTGGGTTCGATTCCCACCCTCTCCGCCAGCCTTCGCTCGCGCTGCGCGCGAGCTTCGGCTAGGCCAGCCCTTCGGGCTGGCCACGTCTTCTGCGAGCTCTTGAACCCATGAACCCTGAACCTCTGCCCGTTGCGAGGCCTTTCCCGCCAGCCTGCTGATTCCGAGTAATCTTGTCGTCCGCGAATCGGGAAGGTGTCTCCTGCGGAAAACCGGTGCCACTTTTCCGGGAAATGCTCTGGGCCGAACATGTCAGGCGACGATCAGGAGACAGCGGCGCGCGATCGGCAGACCGCGGTCTGGATCGAGCTCGCGATCCGCCTCGCGGTGCTCGGCCTGCTGCTCTACGCCACCTTCATCCTCATCCGCCCCTTCATCACGATCGCGATCTGGAGCATCGTGCTGACGGTCGCGCTGTATCCTGCCTACGATCGCCTGGTCCGATGGCTCGGCGGGCGGCGGCGCCTCGCCGCCTTCCTGCTGACCCTCGTCAGCGTGATGATCCTGGTCGGTCCCGCGACATGGCTCGTGTTGAGCCTGGTCGACAGCCTGAGCAGCCTGTCGGAACGGCTCGATCTGGCGAACTTCACGGTGCCCTCGCCGCCCGCGTCGGTGAAAGAGTGGCCGCTCGTCGGGGAGCCGGTCTACCAGTTCTGGGACCTCGCTTCGACCAATCTCCAGGCCGCATTCGTCAAGATCGCGCCGCAGCTGCGACCGGTCGGAAGCGGCCTGCTCCTGGTGGCGGCCGAAGCCGGCACCGGTGCCTTGCAGTTCCTGATCGCCCTGATCGTGGCGGGCTTCCTGTATCCGCCGGCGCACGCGTTGGTCGACGCCATGAACCGGTTCTCGCACCGCCTGGCGGCGGAGCGGGGCGAAGCCTTTGTGCAGATCGTCGGCGCGACCATCCGCGCGGTCGCCCGCGGCGTGATCGGCGTTGCGGCGCTGCAGTCATTCCTCATCGGACTCGGGTTGGCGGTGGCCGGAATTCCCGGCGCCAGCCTGCTCACCCTCGCCTCCCTGGTGCTCGGAATCATCCAGATCGGGCCGGCGCCCGTGATCATTCCGGTGATCATCTGGGCGTGGACCACCATGGACACGACCACGGCCCTGCTGTTCACCGCCTACATGATCCCGGTCAACCTGATGGACAACATCCTGCGTCCGCTCGTGATGGGCCGCGGGCTCGGCACCCCGACCGTCGTCATCCTGATCGGGCTGATCGGCGGCACCCTCTCGCTCGGGCTGACCGGGCTGTTTCTCGGCCCGATCGTCCTGGCGGTCATCTGGGAGTTGCTGGTGGCGTGGATCAGGAAGGAACGCGAGAGCGATTAGATTCCGAGTAATCTTGTCCGTCCGCGAACCGGAGGGACGAGTTGCAGACCACACAACCGACGCTTGCCGTCCAGTCGCCGCTGCTGACCAAGACCTGGTACGCGAACTACGTCCTCATCGCGCTGACGGTGTGCTACGTGCTCAACACCATGGATCGCTCGCAGATCCTGGCGGCGTCACTCCAGGCGATCAAGAAGGAGTTCGCCGCCAGCGACTTCCAGATGGGCGTCCTGACCGGCATCCCGTTCGCCTTCTTCTACTCGATCATGGGCATTCCGATCGCCGCGTGGGCCGACCGTTCGAGCCGGCGCAACGTTCTCGCGCTGGCCGTGGCGAGCTGGAGCGCCATGACCGCGCTCTTCGGCATGTCGGTGAACTACGCGATGCTGTTCGCGGGACGTGTCGGCACTGCGATCGGCGAAGCGGGGGGGGGTCCACCGTCGCACTCGTTGATCTCCGACTATTTTCCGAAGAGCCGGCGCGGCACTGCGTTTTCCATTTTTGCCCTCGGGGTGCCGCTCGGCTCTTTTGCCGGGGCCCAATTCGGCGGCTGGGGCAACGAGACCCTCGGCTGGCGTATGACGTTCATCCTCGCCGGTGTGCCCGGAATTGTGATTGCCCTTATCCTGTGGCTGACGGTGAAAGAGCCGCCGCGTGGGATGTCCGACGGCGTCTCCCGCGTAGCCGGCGAGCGAGCGCCGGTGCCCGGCATGTTCGAGGTGCTGGTAACGCTCTGGCGGAAGCGGTCGTTTCGTCACTTGACGCTCGCCGCCGCACTCCACTCGGTGGTGTGGTACGCGAGCGGAGCGTTCAACATCGCCTTTCTGCAACGCTCGCACCAGATGTCAGTCGGCGAAGCGAGCTTCTGGATCGGAATGTTCTCGCTGATCGGCGGTTTCGGCACGTTCTTTGGCGGCTTCGCCTCGGATCGACTGAGCACGCGATTGAAGGACCGGCGGTGGTATCTGTGGGTGCCCGGCGTCGCCACGCTGCTGTGCGTGCCGTTTCAGTTCCTCGCCTATCTGTCCGCCGATCGTGCGGTGGTGCTGCCCTCGTTCATGGGCCTGATGTTCATGGCTGCCGTGTTCTTCGGCCCGTCATTCACCATGACACAGGCGCTCGCCACGCTTCGCATGCGCTCGGTGGCGACATCGCTGCTGCTGTTCATCCAGACGCTCATCGGCAACGGCCTCGGGCCGTCGATAACCGGGCTGATCAGCGATTTCCTCGCTCCGTCGTTCCAACAGAGCTCGCTCCGCTATGCCCTCGTCCTCATCGGCGTCGTCAACTTATGGGCCGCGCTCCATTATCTGCTCAGCAGTCGGACGGTCCGGCAGGACCTGGAAGCGACGGAGAGGCTGGCGACGGCGTAGGATCGAATTCGGATGGCTAACGCCGATTACGACGTCGTCATTGTCGGCGGCGGTGTCGCGGGTCTGACCGCGGGCCTGACGTCGGCGCGCGCCGGGCGGAAAACCTACGTCCTGACCGGCCCTGCACTCGGAGGGCAACTGATCAGCATCGAACGCATCGATGGCTATCCGGGCTTTCCCGAAGGTATCCCAGGCTACGACCTGTGCCCGATCATTCAGGAGCAGGCTGTAGGCGCGGGCGCGGAATTCTCCGCCGCGGAAGCGACCGCTCTGCACGCGGATGGCGAACGCTGGCGCGTGACGACTGGTCTGGGTGAGCTCCTGACGCGAGCCGTGGTGATTGCCACGGGCACGACGTCGAAGACGCTCGGGATTCCTGGCGAAGAGCAGTGGCGCGGCAAGGGCGTGAGCCACTGTGCAAGCTGCGACGCCCCGCTGCTCCGCGGCCGCATCGTCGGCGTCATCGGCGGCGGTGACTCTGCCTTGCAGGAAGCGTTGACGTTGGCGCAGCACACCGCACGCGTGATCATCCTGCATCGTGGCACGGCGTTCACCGCGCAGGCGGCGTACGTCCAGCGGGTGCTCGAGAATCCGAAGATCGAAGTGCGCTTTAGCACTATCGTCGAAGAAGCCGTTGGCAACGGCGCCTTGACGGGCGTCCGCACGCGAAACGTGGCTGATGGCACGACCGGCACTGTGGAGCTGGCCGGTCTGTTCGTGTACGTCGGACTCGCGCCAGCAACGACGTGGCTCGGTGATGTCCTTGCACTCGATGCTTCCGGGCGGATCCCGGTTGACGGTGAGATGCGCAGCAGCGAGGTTGGTCTGTTCGCGGCGGGAACGGTCCGCTCCAGGTCGGCCGGGCGGGCGGCGTCGGCGGCAGGCGATGGTGCGACAGCCGCGCTGAGCGTCGATCGCTATCTGAGGTCCGGCTAAAGCCGGACACTACACAGTACGATGATGACGGTATGACGCAACGGATCACGGTGCACGACCCGCGCGGCTATCCCCCGAAAGTCGTGGGCAAACGTCTGGCGTCGCGGCTGTCGGCGCTCGACGGCAAGACGGTCTATCTCGTCGACTGCCTCTTCGACAATTCAGCCGTGTTCATGGAACAACTGCAGCAGTGGTTCGGTGAGCACCTGCCCGCAGTGGATGCGCGCATCATCAGACCGAAAGAGACCTGGGCAGACGATCCGGAGATGCGCGCGGCCATCGCCGCCGACGGCCACGCCGCGATTCTGGGCATCGGCCTTTGAAGCACCTGCAGCCCGACGGTCGTCGGGCTCACCGCGGCACTGGAAGAGGGAGGTGTTCCCTCGGTCGCCGTACACACGCAACGATTCCACCGGCTCTGCAAGGCGACGGCGTTGTCCATGGGGATGCCGCGTCTGCGTCAGGCGTACACGCCCCACCCGGTCGTCGATCAATCGGCCACGCATCTGCGTGCGTACATCGACGGCAGCGATGCGATTTCCGGCCGTCCGTTCATGCAAGAAGTCCTCGACGGACTGACGTCTCCGCTCGAGCAGGAGGATCTCCAGGGCCTTTCGTTCGAGCGGACGACGCCGCGGCTGGTGGAGCCGGAGACGGAAGACAACCTCCAGCGGATCTTTGTCGAGAACCGCTGGACCGACATGCTGCCGATCATCCTGCCGACGGAAGCACGCGTCGAGGCGATGCTCGAGGGGACGAGTCATCCGCCGGACAAGATCGTCGGCCGACTCCGTCCGACGGTCTTCCGCGAGTTCTGGGAATTCGACGTCGAGAAAGTCGCGGTCAATGCCGTCATGGCAGGTGCGCGGCCCGAGTACTTCCCGGTCATCCTGGCGTTGGCGGCCAGCGGCATCACCGCGCGTTCGAGCAGCACGACGTCGTTCGCGACGATTCCGGTCATCAACGGTCCAATTCGCAACGAGATTGCGATGAACACGGGGATCGGCGTGATGGGTCCGTACAGCCACGCCAACGCCACGATCGGACGCGCCTACGGTCTCCTGTCGCAGAATCTCCAGGGCGGATCGGTTCCCAACGAAAGTTACATGGGCTCGCAGGGGAACTGGTACGCGTATACCGCAGTCATCCCGGAGGCGGAGGAGCGCAGTCCCTGGCAGCCGCTGCACGTGCAGAAGGGTTTCAAGCCGACCGACAGCATCGCGAGCATCTTTTTCGGCGGGTGGTACACGCATGCCGGCTACGGTCCGAGAGCCACATGGAAAGAGAAGATGCGCCACACGCTGGCGGCGGTCGAGCAGTACAGTCCGCCGCTGTTCGTGATGGATCCGATCGTGGCGCGTGGCTTCGTCGATCTCGGCTTCGACACGAAGGAGAAGCTGATTGACTGGTGTGCCGAGAACGCGCTGTTGACCGCGCGGGAGTACTGGGACAATCAGTCGGTTCAGCTGTTGCGCCCCAAGGCCGTGGCGGGCATCGAGCCGTATGCGTCGCGGCTGAAGGCCCATCCGGATGAAGTGATCAGGATCTACGAGCCATCGGAGATCACCATCGTCGTCGCCGGCGGCGAGACGCAGGGCGCGTGGAAGATGATCAGCGGCGCGCTGCGCGCGACCGTCTCGATCGATGCATGGCGCTGACGTAGCGGCCGCCTTCAGGAGCCCTGGGTCGCTCACGTAGGGGCCGCCTTCAGGCGGCCCTTCGGTCACCCCTGGCCGTCAGGCCTGTGAATCTGTGAGCCTTTCCGGTCGAT
>Ga0075419_10002068_pt1 | contig 12980 bp, 13 predicted proteins | sample SoiMetdeltSBSDD3_FD_76900 | JGI IMG/M metagenome (GOLD analysis project Ga0075419, IMG submission 76900) | Bulk soil microbial communities from a Populus tree surrounding site in Tennessee, USA - Soil MetaG P. deltoides SBSDD3 | ecosystem: Environmental > Terrestrial > Soil > Tree plantation... | reverse complement strand
AGCGATGTCGCCCACTTGGCGCACCAGGTCGATCAGGGTCTTGATGTTGCGGACGAAGTCGCCGCCGGAGAGCTCTTCGTCGCTCAGGACGTCGCCCAGGGGCTCGCCCGACGCCCAGGCGTGGGCCAGGGCCGCGAAGCCCGGGTCGGGTGGCCGGGTCTGGGGCAGGCCCGCGGCCTCCTCGTCGGCCCGCAGGTCGTCGGCCAGCCGCTCCAGCTCGGCCCAGCGGGTCCGGACCCGGCGGGACGGGAACCAGGGCGGCGGGGGGACGCCCGGGCCCCGGTGCTCGTAGGTGAACGCCGACACCAGGCCGGCCAGCTCCGCCGGTGCGAGGTCGTCGAGCAGGCCCGACACCATGGCCTCGGCGACCAGCAGGTCGGACTCGTGGTACGTGCGGGCCAGCACCTGCCCCCGGTCGGTCAGGGCCCAGCCCTCGAGATAGCCCCACGCCTCCAGCAGCCGCAGCACGCGGTCGAACCGGCGGGCCAGCGAGCCCGTGCGGGACCGCACCTCGCGGCGCATGTCCTCCAGCTCGCGGGCGGCCCGCCGGCGCTGGCCCTCGGCCCGCACGTGGGCGTCGCGGTCGGGGCACTCGTGCACCGGGTGGGCTTCCAGCCGCGAGGGCTCCTCGGCCTCCGCCTCACCGTTGCCGCCGGCGGGCGGACCGCTCGACGCGCGCCGCGGCGCCAGGCGGGCCCGGCGCAGCTCGTCGGCCACCTTGTGCTGGAAGGCACGGTTGTTCGGCTGGTAGGGCCGCGGCATGTCCAACCGGCCCACGCGGGTGGGGGGCTCGGCCATGTCGTCGCGGCTCAGGGTCACCTTCTCGCCGTCGCGGTCGAGGGCCTTCAGCCGGGGCGATCCCTTGCGGTAGGCGATGGACAGCACGGCCAGCCGCTGGCCGCCCATCTCGACTATGTCCCCCGGCACCAGCTTGGACAGGGCGAAGTCGAACGCCCCGGGGACCGGCCGCTCGGACCGGGCCTTGTCCTGCTCGGCCCGAGCCAGGTCGCGGTACTCGCCGACGTCGCCTCGCTCGCAGCGGGCCTCGGCGGTGAGCCGCGCCAGCTTGTCCTGCTGGCGCTCGATGCGGGCCTCGAAGCGCACCACCGCCCGGTCGGCCTGGAACTGGGCGAACGAGAGGTTCAGCAGGTGGTGAGCCTCGGGGGGCTCATAGCGGCGCACCAGGTTGGCCGCCATGTTGTAGGTCGGCCGGAAGGCAGAGTGCAGCCCGTAGGTCCGGCTCGACGCCAGCGACGCCACCTGGTCGAAGGGTACGAACGGCGACCACAGCACGATGGCGTAGCCCAGGTCGTCGATGCCGCGGCGACCCGCCCGCCCGGTCAGCTGGGTGTACTCGCCCGGCGTGAGGAACGCCCGGGTCTCCCCCGTGAACTTCGACAGCCGCTCGATGACCACCGAGCGGGCGGGCATGTTGACCCCGAGCGCCAGCGTCTCGGTGGCGAACACGGCCTTGACCAGGCCCTCGGTGAAGCACGCCTCCACCGCTTCCTTGAACGGCGGGACCATGCCGGCGTGGTGGGCCGCGAGGCCCTGCTCCAGCGCCGCGACCCAGCGGTCGTAGCCCAGCACATCGAGGTCGTCGTCGGTGAGGGACGCGGTGCGCTCGTCCACGATGTCCCGGATCCGGGCCCGCTCGTCGGGCGTCGTGAGCCGCAGGCCGGCGTCGAGGCACGAGGACACCGCCTCCTCGCAGCCCATGCGGCTGAAGATGAAGTACAGGGCGGGGAGCATCTCGCGGTCCCCGAGCATCTCGATGACCTCGGGACGCCGCGGGGTGAAGAACCGGCGCCGGGGCCGCCGGTGGCCCCGGCGAGGGCCGCGGCCGGCCAGGGTGTCGTGGTCGAGCCGGTCGGCCTCGGGGTTGGGCCGGCCGTCGACCAGGGTGGGCAGCAGGTGCGGCCGCTCGCTCTGGCGGTCGCCCACCAGGTACAGGTTGCGCAGCTCGACCGGGCGCTGCTCCTCGAGCACCAGCGTGGTGGGGCCCCTGACGGTGGTCAGCCACTCGGCCAGTTCCTCGGCGTTGGACACCGTGGCCGACAGGCACACCAGCGCCACCTCGGGAGGCAGGTGGATGATCACCTCCTCCCACACCGGTCCCCGGTAGGCGTCCTGGAGGTAGTGGACCTCGTCGAGGACCACGAAACGCAGGTTGTAGAGGGCCGACGACCCGGCGTAGATCATGTTGCGCAGCACCTCGGTGGTCATGACCACCACCGGGGCGTCGCCGTTGATGCTGTTGTCGCCGGTGAGCAGGCCCACCCGGTCCGCCCCGTGGCGCCGGGCCAGGTCGGCGTACTTCTGGTTGGACAGGGCCTTGATCGGGGTCGTGTAGAAGGTCTTGCTGCCGTCCGCCAGCGCCCGCGCCACCGCGTACTCCGCCACCACCGTCTTGCCCGACCCGGTGGGCGCAGCCACCAGCACCGAGCGGCCGTCGTCCAGGGCCGCGATGGCCCGGACCTGGAAGGCGTCGAGCTCGAACGGGTAGGCGTCGGCGAGCAGCCCCACCCCGGTCGCCCCGCCGCCGCCTGGGCGCGGGGCGTCGGTCACGCCGCCGCCGCCCTTGCGTCCCGGCGCCGGGTGAGGATCCGGCCGATGTGGATCGACGCCTCGTAGAAGATGCACATCGGGATCGACAGCATCAGCATGCTGATGGGGTCGCCCGACGGCGTGATCACGGCCACCAGGACGCAGATGCCCACGATGGCGAACCGCCGGGAGCGCTTGAGCATGTCGGGCGTGAGCACCCCCGCGAGCTGCAGGAAGATCAGCACGATCGGGAACTCGAAGCCGATGCCGAACGCCAGCATCATGTACACCACGAGCTGGAAGTACTTGGCAGCCGCGAAGGCGGTGACAAAGTCACCGCCCGCGATGTCGATCAGGAACTCCAGCGCCCGGGGCAGGGTGAAGTAGGCCAGCGTGGCCCCCAGGACGAACAGGGCCAGGGCGCTGAGTACGAACGGCACCGCATAGCGGCGCTCGTTGGGGTAGAGGCCGGGCGTGACGAACTTCCACACCTGCCACAGGATCACCGGCATGGCCAGGCCGATGCCGGCGTAGGCCGAGGTCTTCATGCGGACCCCGAAGCCCTCGAGCGGGTCGGTCTGCAGTAGCCGTCCCCCGGAGATGGACGAGTTGGGCCGGGCCTCGACCAGCTCCTTGTACGGGCGAATCAGGAAGTCGATGATCCAGGGGTACACCAGGAAGGCGATCAGCATGCCGATGGCCACGGCCGTCACGCTGATGATGAGCCGCTTGCGCAGCTCGGTCAGGTGCTCGACCAGCGTCATGCCCGGGTCGAGCGCAGGCTGGGCCTTGACCATGATCAGCTCCGGAGCGCGCTAGGACGCGGCGCGCTGGTCACCGGCGGTGCCGGTCTCATCCTCGGCACCGGGCTCCGGGGCCGGCGCGAGCGGGGTGACGATCTCGTCGAGGGCGGCGGCCATGGCGGGCGCGACCGTCTCGTCGGCGTCGAGGCTGGGGGTGGTGAGCGTCGGGGTGGGCACGACGTCGTCCTGGAGGTCGTCGTGGGTGTCACCCTGGTCTTCGTCGCCGTCCCCCTCGAAGGATGTCGCGCCGGCCTCGGCCACCGTGGAGGCCAGCGGCACCGCCTCCCGCCGGCGGGCCGGCATATCGACGGCGTCGCTGTCGCTATCGTCGATCGCCTGCTTGAGCTCCTGCTGGAACCCCGACGAGATGCGCCGTACCTCGCCCATGACCCGCCCAGCTTGGCGCACTGCGCCGGGCAGCTTCTGGGGCCCGAGAACGATCAGCGCGAGCAGCATGATCACCAGCAGCTCGCCGCCGCCGACGTTGAACATGGCGAGCAGTGTAGAGCGGGGCCGCCGGTTTACTCCGAGTCTCCGGGCGGCTTCTGGCCGTCGGCGGGATGCGCCTCACGAAAGTCCGCCACGAGGGCGTCGGTGTCGGCCGTGGCCCTCCGGATGCCGGCCAGCGGCGCCCGCAGGCGGCGCAGCTCGCGGACCTCGACGGCGAGGCCGGTCACCTCGTCCTCCAACGGCCGGGCCCGGGCCAGCAGCCACACCATGGCCAGTGCGGCCGCGATCACAGGCACGGCCCAGACGAGCGTCACGCCCGCGCCGCCACCGCTAGAGGCGCCGGCGGTGCGCGTGGAGCAGCTCGTCGAACCAGCCTTCGCCCTCGAGGACCTCGTGGAAGTCGATGAGGTCGTCGTAGGTGAACTTGTCACCCTCGGGGCGGGTCTCCATCAGCTCGGCCGGCATGTTCCACACCTCCAGCCGGCAGCCCGAGGACACCAGCAGGTCGATCGTGGAACGGTCGGCGGGTCGCACGACCGGGTGTGCGCAGTTCGGGCACTTGAAGACGTAGGTGCCCGAATCGGTGTCCTCACAGAGGCGGACAACGAGGTCGCGCGTCCCCAGCTCGACGTCGCCGCAGTCGCTGCACGTGGCTCGGATCAGCGTGGCCATGACTCTCCTCAATCTCGTACTACCAGATGAGAGAGCGAGATAGGGACATCATGACGCCGGTCCGCTAAACCCGTCGTCACCCGGAAAGTGTGTCCATGCCCACTCGTGTACCCGCTGCCGTGATACCACCAATCGCCTTCGCCCACCGCGGAGCGCGGGCCCATGCGCCCGAGAACACGCTCGCGGCCTTCACGCTGGCCCTGAGGCTGGGAGCCACGGGCGTCGAGAGCGACGTCTGGATCACCGCCGACGGCGAAGCCGTGCTCGACCATGACGGCGTCGTCGGCCGGGTGCGCCGCCGGCCGATCGGGACCGTGGCCCGGGCGGAGCTGCCCGACCACATCCCGACTCTCGAACAGTTGTACGCCACTTGCGGCACGTCCGTGCCGGTGTCGCTGGATGTCAAGGACACCGCGGCCTTCGACCGCGTGGTGGCCGTGGCCCGGGCCGCGGGCGACGATGCCCTGGGCAACCTGTGGCTGTGCCACCACCGCTGGGAGCAGCTGGTCGAATGGCGGGGCCGCTGCCCGGAAGTGCGCCTGGTCGACTCGACCCGCACCGGGCGCATCAAGGAGGGCGCCGAGCGCCGGGCCGCCACGCTGGCGGCCAAGGGGATCGACGCGATCAACCTGCACCACCTGGACTGGACGGGCGGCCTGACCACGTTGTTCCACCGCTTCGGCGTGCTGGCCTTTGCCTGGGACGCGCAGCTGCCGCGCGTCCTGGGCGAGCTGCTGGACCTGGGCATCGACGGTGTGTACAGCGACTACGTCGACCGCATGGTCGACGCCGTGCGGGCCGTCTACCCCGACGGTGAAGGCTGAGCGCGGGCGGGGGCCGCGCTTCACAACCACCCCAGGTCGGTGATGGGCAGCACCTTGACGAAGGCGCGCCCCACGATGGTGTCCTCGTCGATGGGCCCGAAGATCCGGCTGTCTTCGCTGTTCTCTCGGTTGTCGCCCATCACGAACACCTGGCCCTCGGGGATCGTCTGGGATGGCAGGTTTTCGGTGCGGGTACCGGGCTCGAGGTAGGGCTCCTCGATCAGCTCGCCGTTCACATACACCCGGCCGTCGCGCCCCTCGAGCGTGTCGCCGCCCACGGCGACCACCCGCTTGATCAGGTCCTTGATCTCGGAGTCGCTGCCGTTGCGCGCCTCGGGCGGCCGCTCGAACACCACCACGTCGCCCCTGTGCACGTCGTGGAGCTTGTAGGCGAGCTTGTTGACCAGCACCCGGTCGCCCACCTCCAGCGTGGGCACCATCGAGGGCGACGGGATCCAGAACGCCTGGACCAAGAAGGCCTCGACCACCAGGGCGATGACGATGCCCCCGGCGATGACCGCGGCCCACTCGAGGATCGTGCGGTGGAGGCTGCGCTGGGCCTTGGGGTCGGGCGGCTTGGGGAGCAGGTCGCTGCGGCCCACGTCGTCGTGGCCGTCGCGGTCGCCGTCCCCGTCGACCGGCGGTGCGGTGCGGGCCCGGGCCCGGGCCGCGGCGACCCCGGCGGTGCGGGGCGACGGGATGCTCGGGCGCGCGTCCCTGCTGTCGGCGGCGAGGTGGCGAGGCCCAGGCCCGCGGCGGTCGGTGGCCCGACCCAGAGCGGTACCTGGTGCGTCACCCCGGTCGTCGCCAGAGAGACCAGAGGGGGGAGATGCGTCACGCACGGCGCCGTGGAGGCTAGCGCAGGCCCCGCCCGATCCGCGCGCTCCCCCGCCGGTTGGGGGAGGATTCTCCGCCCGACCTGGGGTGTCCTCCCCGGACCGTCACCGCCGGCACACCCTCGCCCCCGGATGTCGCCGGCCGGGCTCGACCCGCCGCGGTCCGCTACCGCTCGCCGTAGCGGGCCAGGATGCGGGCCGCGGCTCGGGGGCCGGCCTCGCCGTGGGACGGGTCGTCGGCCTCCACCACGCGGGCATCACGACCGAGGCGGAGCAGGAGTCGCTCCAGCCACGGGGTGGCGGTGACCGCCAGGCGCACCCGCAGCCGCCCGTCCTCGGTGGTGCGGACGTCCTCCACCGGGTAGGTGTCGACCACCCACCGCGCGGAAGGTGCTACGTCCAGTGTCACGCGAGGATCGTCAGGCCCGGCGGCGAACACCCCGCCCGCGTCCCGGCCCCCGGCGAGGGCGCCGGCGTCGAAGGTCTCGTCCAGCAGCGTGACGTCCACCACCCGGTCGACCCGGAACAAGCGGTGGCCGCCGGCCTGGTGGCACCAGCCCCGCACGTACCAGGAGCCCTCGTGGGCGAACACGGCGACGGGATCGACATCCCGCGTGCTGCGCTCGTCCCGCCCGTAGGCGTAGTAGTCGAGGCGGACCCGGCGGCTCTCGGCCACCGCCCGCCGGAGGGCGTCGAGGATGTCGGGCCGGGTCTCGCCCAGCGCCACCGACACGGCCTCGCCCGGCTCCACCCCCAGCACGCCGGCCAGCTTGGCCAGGGCGGTGGCCAGCGGACCGTGGCTGTCCCCGCCGGGCAGGCCCTGGCTGGCCGTCCCCGCGGCCACCAGGGCCAGTCCCTGCTCGGGCGTGAGGTGCAGGGGCCGGGCGAACACCTCGGCGAAGCGCAGCCACACCCGGTCGCCCTCGATGGTCACCTCGATCAGCGTGTCGGGGGTGTACGGCGGGACCCCCACCAGCGTGAGGACCGCCAGGTCCTCCTCCAGCTTGCGGCGGGTGATGCCGAAGCGCGCGCACACTTCGTCGAGCGTCGGGCCCTGCTGCGCCGCGATCCAGGGGATCACGGCCAGCAGCCGGGCCACCCGATCCGGGGCGCTCGTGCGGGCGACGGGGGCGGTCACGCCACCTGCGCCTTCAGCCACCCGACGATCTCCTCCCGCAGGTCGGCGGGCTCGAGGACCTCGGCATGGTCCAGGAACGTGAGCACGAACGAGCGGAAGTTGTCGCGGGCGGTGACGGTCATCGTCACCACCACCGAGCCGTCGGGCCGCTCCTCCACCACCGAGGCCGGGCCCAGGTGGTGCACGATCCACGGGGCCTGAGGAGCGTCGACGAGCACCTGCGCCTCGACCGGAGCCGCCTCACCGATCTGCCACGGCTCCAACTGGACCCCGGGCTCCCCTCGACCGGGCCGGCGCTCGAAGCGGGGGCCGGGCAGCACCTCGATGGCGCTCTCGAAGCGGTCGAGCCGGAACACCCGGTCGTCCTGGCGCTTGTGATCGAAGCCGCTCAGGTACCAGCGGCCGCGCTGGAAGTCGAGGCGGTAGGGGTCGACTGTGCGGGACTCGCCCCGGTAGTCGAAGCGGACCGGCGTGTGGGCCGCGATGGCGCCGAACAGCGGCCCGACGTTGCCCGCGGGCAAGGCGCCCACCGCCAGGCCCAGCCCCCCGTCGGCCTCGCCCACCAGGCCACCCAGCTTGAGCAGGCCGTCGCTGGCCGACAGCCCTTCCAGCTGGACCACCGAGGCGGCCACGCGCAAAGCCGCCAGCTCCTCGGGCGTGAGGCCGGGGTCCCGCAGGTAGTAGCGGTCCTTGGGGATGCGGTAGCCCTCCACCACCGGCACCGCGCCCGGCACCTCGTGGACCTCCAGCGGCACCCCCATGGCCCGCAGGTCGTCCTTGTCGCGCTCGAAGGACCGCCGGAACGCCTCCAGTTCGTCGGGATAGGCGCCCAGCCGCTCGCGGATCTCCTGGGCCGAGAGGGGGCGGGGCGTCTCGAGCAGCAGCGCCGTCAGGTTGAGCAGGCGTTCCAGCTTGGCGGCGGACACACGGCGAGGCTAGTGGTCGGGGTTCTCGGACTGGCGCACCGCCGTGGCCGCCCATTCCCCCGCGGCCGCGGCCGCGGCGAAGAAGGCAGGATCCTCGCGTGGGCCCCGGCCCATGGTGGTCACCACCAGGTCGAACGCCGCCAGCACCTCGGCTGCGTCGGGCCCGTCGACCACCGTCGCGCCCTCCAGCTCGGTGGCCAGGGCCGCGGGCAACGGCAGCGCCGGGCGGGTGGCGGCGAGGCCGAGGATGGTGCGCACGTGATGGCTCACGCCGCGGTGGCGCTCCCGGGTATCGGCGCTCGAGGCGCGGCAGCACAAGGCCACGCGGGCGCCCATGGAGCCGGCCGCATCGACGATCCCCGCCACCTCGACCGCGGTGGTACCCAACGCCGAGGCGGTGCCCACCACCCCGGGGCCCATGCCCACCACCACCAGGTCCGCGCCCGCCACGTGGCCGGCGAGGGCCAGCGCCGAGGGGACCGCCACCGCCTCCAGGTCGCCCCCGAACGCGTGCCCCGCAGTGATGGTGACGTCGAGGACGCCCCGGTCCCGCAGCGCGTGCACCAGGTCGGACAGGGCCAAGGGCAAGGCCGCGCCGTCGGTCATGACGTAGGCGATGCGGGCGCCCGGCACCCGCCGGCGGGCCACCGCGGCCACCACGGCCACCTGGCTGTGCAGCGAGCACACCACCACCGGCACGCCTGGCAGCGTCGCGGGCAGGTCGGGGTGGTCCTCCTCGGCCGCGCCCGCGTCGTGCTGCAGGCTGGTGTAGCGCAGCTTGACGATGTGGCCCGGGCCCGGCCGGGACCAGCCGTCGCGGGCCAGGTTCCAGTGCACGACGTGCCAGCCCCCGGTGCCGAGGCCCAGCTCGACCGCGGTGGTGTTGAGCACCACCCGGTCCCCCACCGCCACCGGGCCGGTGAGGTCCACCAGTGCGTAGGCGCGGCCGGCGTCGGTGCCGATGCGGACCAGGCCCGGTCGCTCGGACAGCACCTCGGTGACGGTGGCGGTGACGAAGCTCGGCATGCGCGCCGGACGCCGGGGCTACAGGCTGGCGATGAGCCGCTCGACCCGTTCGTCGCGGGCCTTGAACGGGTCCTTGCACAGCACGGTGCGCTGGGCCTGGTCGTTGAGCTTCAGGTGCACCCAGTCGACGGTGTAGTCGCGCTTGCGCTCCTTGGCGCGGCGGATGAACTCGCCGCGCAGCCGAGCCCGGGTGGTCTGGGGTGGGGTCTCGACCGCCTCGTCGATGGCCTCGTCGGTGGTGATCCGCTCGACCATGTCGCGCTGCTGGAGCCGGTAGAACAGGCCCCGCTCGCGGTTCACGTCGTGGTACTGGAGGTCGATGAGCGCCACCTTCGGGTGGCTGAGCGGCAGGTCGTGCTTGGAGCAGTAGGCCTCGATCAGCTTGTGCTTGATCACCCAGTCGCACTCGCGGTCGAGCTTGAACGGGTCGGACTCCAGCCCGTTCAGGCAGTACTCCCACATGGCCAGCGCCTTCTCCTCCAGCGGCGACAGGCCCTTGGTCTCGGCGTAGCGCTTGGCCCGCTCGAGGTACTCGCCCTGGATGTCCAGGGCCGAGGCCTCCCGCCCGTTGGCCAGGCGGACCGCCCGCTTGCCGGTCAGATCGTGGCTGATCTCCCGGATGGCCCGGATGGGGTTCTCGAGGGTCATGTCCCGCAGCACGAACGACGGGTCCTCCAGCATGCGCAGCAGGATCGAGGTCGCTCCCACCTTGAGGAACGTGGCGTACTCGCTCATGTTCGAGTCGCCCACGATGACGTGCAGGCGCCGGTAGCGCTCCGCGTCGGCGTGGGGCTCGTCCCGCGTGTTGATGATGGGCCGGCTGCGGGTGGTGGCGGAGGACACGCCCTCCCAGATGTGCTCGGCCCGCTGGGCAATGCAGTACATGGCCCCCCGGGCCGTCTGCAGGACCTTGCCCGCGCCGGCGTAGATCTGGCGGGACACGAAGAACGGGATCAGCACCTCGGCGTAGTGGCTGAAGTCGTCGCGCCGGGAGGTCAGGTAGTTCTCGTGGCAGCCGTAGCTGTTGCCCGCCGAGTCGGTGTTGTTCTTGAACAGGTAGATGACGCCCCGGATGCCCTCCTCCCGCAGGCGGGCCTCGGCCGACACCAGCAGCTGCTCGAGGATGCGCTCACCGGCCTTGTCGTGGGTGACCAGGTCCAGGATCGAGTCGCACTCGGGGGTGGCGTATTCGGGATGGCTGCCCACGTCGAGGTAGAGGCGGGCGCCGTTGGCCAGGAACACGTTCGAGGAGCGGCCCCACGACACCACCCGGCGGAACAGGTAGCGGGCCACTTCGTCGGGGCTGAGCCGCCGCTGGCCGCGCAGCGTGCAGGTGACGCCGTACTCGTTCTCGAGGCCGAAGATGCGACGCTCCACGCCCGCACGCTACCGCCGCGCCTGGCCCGCGAGGTCGAAGGGCGCACGGAACCCATCTGAGCAGGGACGGGGCGGGGCGGATACCGTCACGGGGGTGCCGATCGGACCGATGGTGCCGCTGACGACGGCCGCCAACCCGCTAGCGGCGCGCATCATCGCGGCCCATCTGGGGGCCGAAGGCATCGTCTGGGAGCTGCGCGGCAACGTCGACGGGCCCTACCCGGTGGGGCCGGTGGAGGTGCTGGTGGCCGAGGAGGACCTGGACGTGGCCCGCCAGGTCGTGGTCGAGCAGGAGCCCGAGGACGAGCCGCCGGCCCACGACCGGCTGGGGCGCACCCCGAAGGAGCTCTGGATCCTGCTGATCACGGTCCTCATCGCCGCGCTGGTCCTGCTAGGCCGGCTGCTGGCGCTGGCGGGCACCCACTGACGCGGCCCGTCCGGCCGCGCCACCTCAGCCGTCGGTCGGGGCCTCCGGCTCGCCGGGCTCTTCCCCGCTCGTCTCGGCGCCGGCCTCGGTCTCGGGCGCAGTGGCCGTCTCGTCGGCCGGGGCCGGGGCGGCGGGCTCCGGCGCGGCCGGGGCCGCAGGCTCGCCCCTCTCCAGCATGGCCGCCACGTCCTCGTCGGACAGGCGGCGGAAGGCGCGGCGCCCGTTGCTCCGGGAGAGCACCGCCACCTCCAGCTCGGCGGCGCCGAGGCTGCGCTCGGGGCCGGCCAGCGCGGTCACTGCGGCCCTCAGCGCCTCGTCCAGCGGGCTGCCCGGCTCGTAGCTCTGCCGGACCCGCTCGATGATGGCCTCGACCTCGCCCCCGCCCAGGACGGTGAAGCCCTCCTCGTCGACCACCGTGCCGTCGTAGAAGATGTGGAACAGCCGGTCGCTGTCCTGGCCGGTGCCCAGCTCGGCCACCACGATCTCGACCTCCATGGGCTTGATCTCGTGGGTGAACACGTCGCCCAGCATCTGGGCGTAGGCGTTGGCGAGGCTCTGGGCGTCGACGTCCTCACGCGAGTACGAGTAGCCCTTGAGGTCGGCGTGGCGCACGCCGGCGATGCGGAGGCGGTCGTACTCGTTGTACTTGCCCGCGCCGGCGAAGGCGATGCGGTCGTAGATCTCGCTGACCTTGCGCAGTGTGGCCGACGTGTTCTCGGCCGCGATGAGGATGCCGTCGGCGTAGTACAGCGCGACCAGGGCCTTGCCCCGTGCGATGTTCTTGCGCGCGAAGTCGGCCTTGTCCTTCATCATCTGCTCGGCCGGGACGTAGAAGGGCATGGTCATCGCCCGTCACCTCCCCCCATGGACGGCGCCGTCGCCGCGGTGGTCGTGCTGCGGGGCGCGGCGAGCTCGTCCAGCAGTGCCCGGAAGTGCTCGGCCACGTCGTCGTCCCCGAGCCGCTCGAAGCCCTCGGCCGTGATGGTGGCCACCACCGGGTAGATGCCCCGCACCAGGTCGGGGCCGCCGGTGGCCGAGTCCTCGTCGGCCGCCTGGAACAGCGAGTTGATGGCGAGATCGACCGCGGCATCGCGGTCCATGCCCGGGCGGTAGCCCAGCTTGATGACGGTCCCGGCGTGCAGGCTGCCCGAGCCGGTGGCGGCGAAGTCGCTCTCCTCGTAGCGCCCGCCGGTGACGTCGTACTCGAACAGGCGGCCGGTGCCCCGCCGCACGTCGAAGCCGGCGAACAAGGGCACGACCACGAAGCCCTGCATGGCCGCGGGCAGGTGGCTCCGGACCATCTGGCCGAGCTGGTTGGCCTTGCCCTCGAGCGACAGCTGGGCGCCCTCGACCTTCTCGTAGTGCTCGAGCTGGAGCTGGAACAGCTTCACCATCTCCACTGCCGGTCCGGCGGCGCCCGCGATGGCGACTCCCGAGTGGCGGTCGGCGGCGAACACCTTCTCCATGTTGCGGTGGGCGATCAGGTTGCCGGAGGTGGCGCGGCGGTCGCCGGCCATGACCACGCCGTCGGCGTAGCGGATGGCCACGACCGTGGTGCCGTGGGCGTGGGTCAGCGGCGTGGCCTGGGCGCCGGGGTCGGCCCAGACGGGCACGGCCCCGGTGCGCGCCAGGACGCCGAGGAAGGACGGCCCGGGGTCGTCGTCGGCTCGAAAGGTGGGCAGCGTCATCGCGACGGAGGCTATCTGTTGGCCGCCCACTCGCAGCCACCACCCGGCGGTTCCGACGTGGGAGCGGACGCGACACGGGCGCCTCACGGAGGAGGCGCCCGGTGATTCAGGTCGCGGAAGGCTGCGTTGCGGGCCTGGCCGGCCCAGGTCCTACTCGCCGCCCTTCTGGACGTAGCTCTTCACGAAGTCCTCGGCATTGCTCTCGAGCACCTCGTCGATCTCGTCGAGCAGGTCGTCGAGCTCGGCCTTGATCTTCTCGCCTTGCT
>Ga0075419_10002062_pt1 | contig 12993 bp, 7 predicted proteins | sample SoiMetdeltSBSDD3_FD_76900 | JGI IMG/M metagenome (GOLD analysis project Ga0075419, IMG submission 76900) | Bulk soil microbial communities from a Populus tree surrounding site in Tennessee, USA - Soil MetaG P. deltoides SBSDD3 | ecosystem: Environmental > Terrestrial > Soil > Tree plantation... | reverse complement strand
GAATGCTATTGAACATAAATCGTTCTCCATCCTTATTAAGTAGAACTCCACCTTCCCCACGGACCCCTTCTGTTACAAGTATTCCGCGAACACTCGGCGGCCAGATCATTCCGGTGGGGTGAAATTGTAAAAACTCCATGTCTATTAATTCTGCACCTGCATCATACGCCAATGCATGACCATCACCCGTGTATTCCCAACTATTGCTGGTGATTTTATAAGAACGGCCAACACCACCCGTGGCAAGGATTACTGCTTTTGCATGGAAAGTTTTAAACCTTCCTCTTTCTCTTTCATAACCGAATGCACCAACTACCCGGTCTCCATCTTTAAGAAGTGTAATGATGGTACACTCCATATGCACTTCAACTCCCTGGTGAATGCAATGATCCTGTAAAGTGCGGATCATCTCTAATCCCGTTCTGTCTCCAACATGAGCTAAACGCGGATATTTATGACCGCCAAAGTTCCTTTGTAAAATTTTTCCATCTTTAGTACGATCGAATAATGCTCCCCATGCTTCTAATTCTCTTACGCAGTCAGGAGCTTCTTTGGCATGCAGCTCTGCCATCCGCCAGTTATTGAGATATTGACCGCCACGTAATGTATCAGTGAAATGAACCTTCCAGTTATCACGATCATCAACATTTGCCATAGCTGCTGCAATACCACCTTCAGCCATTACAGTATGTGCTTTGCCTAATAAAGATTTACAAACCAAACCAACACTGGCCCCATGGGCTGATGCTTCAATAGCGGCACGAAGCCCGGCACCACCGGCGCCAATCACAAGCACATCGTATTTGTATGTATCGTACTTACTCATTGTTATTGGTCATGGCAGCCGGTTTGGCCGACCATTGCCCTAGAACAAACGAAAATCCTCCCACACGCCCATTGAACAAAGTCGTATATAAATATCAGTGAATGCTACCCAGAACAAACTCATCCATGCCCATAGCATATGTTTCCTGTTAAGACAACTCACACATCTGTACATTGTAAACCGAACCGGCTTACCGGAAAGACGATCCATAAAACCTCCAACAGCGTGGCGAAGAGAATGACATCCCAAAGTATATCCACCAAGCAACACAACATTTACTGCTAGTACCAATGTGCCTACACCTAAGCCAAATGTTTTTACACCAGCATTATCGGTAAACCATAATGCTTTCCATACATCAATAGAAAGAAAAATAATAAACAGCAAAGCGATATACATAAAGTAACGGTGAACATTCTGAATTATTAATGGGAAAGAATTTTCACCACGATAGGTTTTTCTTGGTTCGGAAACAGTACATGACGGCGGATCAGCCCAGAATGCTTTATAATAAGCACCACGATAGTAATAACAGGTAAGACGGAATAAACCAGGTGCCCATAATATCAACAATGCAGGCGACCATGGTAACCAACCGGGCCACCAGCCTGGTTTGGGCCCAAACCAACTATGCGGCGAATCACCAAAGAGTTCGGGTGAATAAAGTGGAGAAAGATAAGGTCCGTAATGATAATGCGTTCCCTGGAATGCAGCCCATGTAACATACACAACAAAAGAACCAAGTCCAATAAATGTAAATAATGGCTTCACCCACCACGCATCTTTCCTGCTGGTAACGCCAAAACGATGTACCGCTCCCCCTAAATTTAATTCAGCCATAAATAATGACTTTGAAGATTAAGCCTGCCTGCCGGTAGGCAGAAGCCCGGATATCACAATCTTTTTTCAATGGGTAAGAGAAAGACCTGCCCCTAAGATAATTCAAAACGAGATATGATCAACAGAAAAATCAATACGGAAATTATTTTCCACATGCAAAAAAGATCAGGAAAGCTTTCTTAATGCTTCACCTAACTTATTGATCATTTCTTTGATCTCTTCTTTTTTGCAAGTGCCGACACTTAACCGATACCATGGATTATTGCGACTGCTTCCAAATGCATAGAATGGTACAACAGCCAAACCTGCTTGGTTGAGCATGTAAGCAGTTACATCGCCCTGGTTTTGCAATAAATTTCCGTCAGCTGTTTTTTTACCAACTGCTTCCACTTTTATCGTTAGATAGATAGCTGCTTCGGGAGTAATACAATCAACAGGCAATCCTTCATTTTTTAATTTTATAAACCCGGCATGAATACCACGTAACCTCTCTTCCAATTCATTTTTAAAATGCAATAAGTATGTTTCGATCTCTTTTTTTCTACACAAAAAATTTGCAACGGCTTTTTGTTCGGCCATCGGCGCCCAGGCGCCCAAATGTCCAAGTATTGCTTTCATTTTATTGATAATGGAAGATGGTCCCATGCTCCACCCAACTCTTACACCGGTTGACGCAAATACTTTACTGATCGCATCAATAAAAATTGTATAGTTACGCATCTCAGGCCTTAATGAAACAGGATTATAATGTTTAATATCGCCGTATGTCAAGTGCCAATACATCTGATCATACATGATAAACACCTTTTTTTCCTTTTCAGTTCTTCTTGCATTCTCTTCAAGCACAAGATCACATATTGCTTCTAATTCCTTTTTTGAAAATGTGGTGCCGGTTGGATTTTGCGGAGAGCACAAAGAAATAAGCGTTGCGGCTTTTATGTGTGGACGAATATCATCCGCAGTAGGCATAAAATTATTTTCCGCCGTTGCTTCGATCACTACGTGTTCACCTTCTACAAAATGAGTGTAATGATTATTATTCCATGAAGGCACTGCATAAATTACTTTATCACCTTTATCACAAATAGCCCGGTAGGTAGCATAAATAAGCGGACGACCGCCTGATGCAACCAAAATTTCCCCGAGAGAATAATCTAGTCCTTCCCATTCCTTCATAAAAGAAACAATAGCCTCACGAAGATCAAGGTTGCCTTCTGCCGCGGGATAGTTGGTAAAATGATTTCGGTAGGCTGTCACGATCTCATCTTCGAGTTCTTTTGGTATGGGAAAAATTGCAGGATCAAAATCACCAACGGTAAAGTTGTAGATCTTTTCTCCCTGCCTCATTTTTTCACGTATCTCTCCACCGAGCTTTACAATTTCAGAACCAATTAATGTCTCAGACAAATGTGACAGTTTCATATCCTTTTTTCTTTGCAGCAAATGTAAAAGGAAGAAGCGAAACGAGAACAGTCGTTAGGTTAAAAAAATAAAGGTTGAAAGTTTTATTGATCGCTTTCAACCTTTAGCATTCAATATGAGCTTTACTGAATAGTCTTATAATCACTAAATAGCCCACGGTTTAAACCGTGGGCTATTTAGTGATGGCAAATAATTTTTATTGAATAGGCTTATAATCTTTAAATAAACTCACTTTGGTTCCTTCAACTAGGTTGCGATAATCTTTCCATTTGCCATCAAAAAAAACATTGATCTTTTGTACAGCCTCGTTTATGGCTTTTTCGGCATTTGCTACCAGTGTTTCTTCTTGTTGACCTGGCGCAATCATTTTACTGCCGATCGCTTGCTGTGCCTGCTGGGCCTGCGACATTACTGTTACTTCAAATGGATTTCTTGCCAGGCCTTGACGGTCAGAAGTTTTTCCGCTTATCACCTCACGAATGGATTTTATTTCATCCTGCATTTTTGTTGTTGCCTTTCGTATTGAATCAGCTTCTTTTCCTTCTACGCCTCTTAGTTGTGCCACCATTTTTGTACACACTTCTTCAGCTTCTGTTAGCCTGTCCATTCCTTCAGTTAATTTATCGGCACTCTTACGAAGGCGATTAAACATCGTTCGCTGAGCGATCTTTATATCATTACGATTACCCAATCTCGGATCATCTTTTACAGTAACATAAGTTGAATCGTAGGATCGTGCATAAGTAACTATTACTTTGTATGTGCCAGGTAAAACTGCAAAACCCGCTGGTTCCGGTGAGCCGGGTGTAGGTTTTGGCGAGCCGGGTTGACGGAATCCTTTTTCTTCCATGCCCCAGTATTGACGATTAAAACCGCTATCAACATTCCAGCGCAATGTCCTTATCAATTCATTTTTATCATTAAATATTCTGACCATTGCACTATCACCTCTTCGTACGCTGCCCTGGCCTTGCCCACCGCCAAAACCACCACCACCGCCTCGTCCGCCACCGCTGCCACCACCTTGTGGTTGCACAGCCGGCATTGACTGTGTATCTGTTTGTGCCGCGGGTATAGGTTGTTTTGGCCTGATTATGTAAAATGATATTGCGGCACCACGTCTTCTGTTCTCTGCATCATATAAGCCATAAGTACTCCAATCGTAACCGCTGGCTGCCTTGTATTGTGCCTGGTATGCATCAGGTGCAGGGAATAGTGTAATAGCCTTTGTTAGGGCCATCCCTTTATTTGCCGCTAATTTTCTCAATGGGCGTATATCATCTAAAACCCATAAAGATCTTCCGAAAGTTGCAATAACGAGATCAGCTTCTCTTTCCTGTATGGCCATATCATAAGTAGAAACCGAAGGATAGCCATTTTTCCATTGATCATAGCTTGCTCCGTTATCAAGACTTACCCATAATCCATTTTCGGTTCCAATAAAGAACAGATTTGGTTCAACTGGATCTTGTACCATACACAGGGCATAGCCTTTTACTTTCTTTTCATCCACCATGTTTGTCCATGTTTTTCCATAATCAGTGGTGCGGAAAACATAAGGTTTGAAATCACCACGACGATAATCATTAACAACAACGAATGCTTCAGCAGCGTTGTGACGTGATGCTGTTATTTGCGGAACCCAGCTGCTTAATGGCATGCCAGGAATTTTTCCCCGGAAATTTATCCAAGTTTTTCCTCCATCTCTTGTCAGTTGCACATTTCCATCATCAGTCCCGATCCAAATTGTTCCTTGTTCTTTTGCCGAAGGTGAAATTGTAATTATTGTACAATGGGTCTCTGCACCAGTTATATCAGCTGTAATTCCACCAGTAGTTTGAAATGCCTTGATCTTTACGGAATCATTAGTAGTAAGATCAGGAGAGATTTTTTCCCAGCTCACACCCTTGTTTGTGCTTTTATGGAGGAACTGGCTGCCAAGATAAATTGTTTTTTTATCAAAAGGATCTTGCGCCATTGCCGTATTCCAGTTCCATCGTATCATTTGTTTTGGATCTAAGTTTGGTGGTTTTACAAACCAGCTTTCACCTGTTTTCCAATTTCGTTTACCAACATTTCCTCCCTGGCTTTCACTATACACCCAACTTGCATCTTCAGCATCGGGCATTACATCAAAACCATCACCACCACCGATATTGTTCCAATAATAATTTCTTATGCCACCATTGATCCACGTATAAGCAGGGCCATGCCAGCTTCCATTATCCTGCATACCACCCATTACATTATACGGTATTTCATTGTCGACATTGATATGATAAAATTGTCCGACAGGAAGTTTCTCATCAAAGGTCCAGTTCTTACCACGATCACGTGTAATACCAATACCGCCATCATTTCCTTCTATCATAAAACTTCCGTCTTTGGGATGTATCCACCATGCATGATGATCAGGATGAATGCCTGAATAAGGGATCAATGTAGTGAATGTCTTGCCGCCGTCTTCACTCACTTCTACCTGGTCGTGGATATTGTATAAACGATTCTCATTTTCAGGATCAACACGTATATCCTGGAAATAAAACGGCCGGTTAGTTACCCATCTTGCATCACTATTTACCAATTCCCATTTTGAACCGCCATCATCACTTTTATATAAACCATTCTTTGTAGCCTCAACCATTGCATACACACGGCGAGGCCTATTTGTAGCATAAGCCAAACCTATTCGTCCAAAATTTCCATCAGGCAAGCCATCATCTTTACCAAGCTTCCGCCACGTTTTACCCCCATCAATAGTTAAATATAAACCGCTACCAGGTCCACCACTTTTAAAATCCCATGGTGTACGGCGATGCTGCCACATATTTGCCAGCAAACGATTCGGATTTGAAGGGTCCATTACCAGTTCGGCACATCCGGAAGTATCATTGGTATAAAGAATTTTTGTCCATGTTTCTCCTCCATCTGATGTTTTATAAACGCCTCTTTCAGGATGAATGCCATAAGGATTTCCGATGGCCGCAGCATACACGATATGGGAGTTAACAGGATCAACAATTATGCGATGAATATTTCTTGTAGTCTCCAATCCCATTCGTTTCCACGTTTTGCCAGCATCAAGAGATTTGAAAATGCCTTCACCAATATTTAATGAATTCCTGGGGTTGCCTTCGCCAGTTCCTACCCAAACTATATTTGGATTTGATTGCTGAACAGCAACCGCCCCGATATTTTGCGTGGGTTGTTCGTCAAAAACCGGTGTCCATGTATTACCACTATTCTCAGTTTTCCATACGCCGCCAGATGCTGCACCGAGATAAATAATATTTGGATCGCTTAAAACAACATCAATGGTTGTGATACGCCCACTCATACCAGCAGGGCCAATATTGCGTGGTCTCCAATTTTTAAATTGTTCGAGACTTAGTTTTTGTGCAGTAGTCAGCAAGCATATCAGAACACTGAATATGCTTAATAAAATAGTTTTTCTCATTACATGTGATGTTTTCGAAAAATAAACTTACTTAAAAACAACCAGTGCAGAAAAAAAATGGTTGAAGTGACGGCTAAGAAGATAAAAGAGAAAAGGAGACAAAGAGTATTGAGTATAAAACGTACTGAATATGGGTTGTAGAAAACAAAAAAGAGAAAAGGGAATGTTCAGCCGGCTCCTTTTCTCTTTCTCTCTTTTAACTCTTAGCTTTAGAATGGCTTTACGGTCTTTACTCCCGGTGTAATGTTTGAACTTTCAGGATAAAGAACAGCTTTTACCATATTATTCAATGTCAAAAATTTCTTTGCCGTTTTTTGCAGGTCCTCAAGTTTTATCGCATCGACTCTTTTTTCATAATCAAGAAGATTTTCAGCGTTTGTTTGATCGATAAATGCATTTGATAAACCGGTCAGCCACCAATCATTGCTTTGCAGGTTTACATGGTATTGTTTTTTCCATGTTTCTTTTACTTTGTCAAGGTCCTTTTGCTCCACACCTTTGTCCTGGGCCTCTTTTATCAGGTCAAAAAATGCTTTGCTTAATTTCTCAACATTCTCGGGTCCGCAAGGCATACCGGCAGTGATCGTGTAATGAACATAAGGTCTTTTTGTAATTGTGCCGCTGATGCCTCCACCGTAAATACCACTCATTTCTTCACGAAGTTTTTCAATGATCTTAATATTTAAAACTTCAAGCAGTGCGGCAAGATTTAATTTCTCCTCGCGGCTGTATTCCGTTTCACCTTCAAACATTACCGTGATCAGCGCCTGCGATTCTTTTCCTCTTTTCAAATTAGCTTCTGTTAATCCTTTTACCATCCTGATACTATTGTCTTTTGGTTTATTTTCTTTTTGAGACGCGGGAAGTGATCCAATGTATTTTTCCAAAAGCGGTTTTGCTTTTTCAATGTCAATATTGCCAACGAAACTATAGTGCATACCGTAGGCATTACCATATATCTGGTTGTAAATAGAAAATAATTTGTCAAGATTCAAACGATCAAAATCTTCTGGCGTCGGTATCTCATTTGCCCATGGATTATTATTGTAGGCGATCTTACTCAGGCTGTCCTGGAACCAGGTCTGCGGATCTTGTTTTAAAAATTGAAGCGCAGCTTTATTTTTTGTAATAAATGATTTGAACAATTCTTCATCTTTCCGTGGCTGAGTATAATACAGGTACATCATCTGTAAAAAAGTTTCAAAATCTTTTACACTGCTGCGCCCTTCAATACCTTCTTCATGAGGATTGATGTAGGGAAAAACCGTAACTGTTTTACCGGCAAGGAATTTTTTGATATCGGTTGGCGACATATCTTTTACACCCATTTGGCCGATCAGTATCGCTGCGTATTGAGCATTTCCTTTATCAGCAAGATTGAACTTATGAAAGCCGCCTAACCTCCATGCATCCATTTGTATCTCGTCGTTCTTCAGCGTTGTTGGTTTTATCGTAACGGTAATTCCATTACTGAATGTAAGATCAGTTGTACCAAGTTTTTCATTCTTTGTTTCAGCCGTTATTTTTCCAGGTGTTGGTTCTTTGTCAAGCAATGCAGAAGCAACAGCTTTTTCTTCGTAAGCTTTAACTGCTTTCTTATTGGCAGCCACGACTGCTTTCAGCAAATTCGCATTATTCGGGAGTTTTGCTTTCATACTGGTTGGAGCAAGCACCAATGTGAATGCATTAGAAGTTGAGGGCATTTTTTTTGCCGCTGCATTTATTTCCTGCAAGGTGATCGTTGGTAATACTTGTTTTAAGAATTTGTAACGATGCTCAACGCCGGGAATCGGGTCGCCCTGTAAAAAATTATTTACATATTGTAAAACGATGGCGCCAGACTCTGATTTATCTTTTTCATTAAAAGATTTTTCTGCAGCAGTCAGCAAGCTTGCTTTTGCACGATCAAGCTCTGTTTTTAGAAACCCGAATTGCCTTGCCCGGTTGGTTTCGGAGATCAGTGCATCAACAGCATCCTGCATGGGTGCTTCGCCAAGTACAGCAAAAGATATGAACGAATTATAACCGCGAAGAAAATCCTGGTATCCTGTGTTGCCAAAGACAAAAGGCGGGTTTGGCTTTTGTGTAAGCTCGGTCAATCGCTGATTAATTAAAGAACTTACTAATCCTTCTATAGTACTTACGCGATAATCAGACCATGTTTTTATTTTTTTTGCCGGCTTTACAAAGTTGAATATTTCGATGAAAGTATTTGTCGCTTCATCGTCTGTCACCACCATAGCATCAGGCGTAGTTCTTTGTTTAATGGGAATGATGGCCGGTCTGGGAGTTGCATTAGCAGGATTGGTGAATTTAGAAAAATGTGCTTTGATCTTTTTTTCTGCTTCTGCAGGATCAATATCACCAACAACGATTACAGACATTAAATTTGGGCGATACCAGTTTTTATAAAAGCTCTTTAAGGTTTCATGCTTGAAATTTTTTAATACTTCATCTTTACCGATCGGTAATCGCTCAGCATATTTTGAACCATTGAATAATCTTGGAAAATATTGCCGGCTCATTCTCTCATCCGAACCCTTGCTCAGTCTCGATTCTTCCAGCACTACTCCACGTTCCTTTTCAACCTCAGTTTTGTCAAACAAATTATTGAAGGCCCAATCTTCCAATACGGTGAATCCTTTTTCAACCACTGTCGGATCATCAGTGGGTATTGGTAAAATATAAACTGTTTCATCAAAGCTTGTATAGGCATTGAGGTCGGCGCCAAATTCAACACCTGTTTTTTGCAAGTAATCTACCAGTTCATTCTTTGGAAAATTCTTGGAGCCATTAAAACCCATATGTTCCATGAAATGCGCCAGGCCACGCTGATCATTGTTCTCTAATACCGAACCAGCATTTACCGCAAGTCGCAACTCTAATTTCTTTTCCGGTTTTACATTTTTGCGGATATAATAAGTAAGGCCGTTGGCAAGCTTACCGATCTTCACATTCGGGTCTATTGGTAGCGGATCGGTTAATTTATATTGACCCAAAGTAGCAACAGAAACAAATACAAATACAAGAATGAATAAGGTTTTAAGTTGTTGATTCATGTGTAAATTTTTTGTTTTTTAATTTGGCCACATGTTATTCGCCATAAAATTTTCATCGCTGTTTTTCATAATAGCTCGAAAATTTCATGGCTCATTTCATGACTTGATTTTTAGGGCGGTAAATATACTTTCATTTGGTTAATGAAAATAAAAAACTCCCTCTGCGGAAGGGAGAATGTTTTAATGGAAATATTTAATGATTAAACTATTGTTTCATCAATTCCAGGATGATTTAATTTCGAAGCGGCAACCTTTATTTTATAGGTTTTGTGACGCCGTAGAACTTAGTGATTTGGCTTTTCTTCTTTTTTCTCAGCATACTTCTTTTCGGCTTCCTTTGCTTTTGCAAAATCAAGCACTACACCATTAATGCAATAGCGTAAACCTGTTGGCTTCGGTCCATCATCAAACACATGACCAAGATGTGCTTTGCAGCGACCGCATTGTACTTCAGTTCTTACCATGCCGTGAGTTTTATCAGGCGTATAAATGATGCTTTCTTTACTGATCGGCTCATAAAAACTCGGCCAGCCGCAACCACTTTCAAATTTTGTATCACTTTGAAATAAAGCGTTGCCACAAGCTGCGCAGTAATAAGTTCCTTTTTCCTTGAACCCTTCAAACTTGCTGGTCCACGGCCTTTCTGTTCCTTTCATGCGGGCTATATAATAAATATCTTCAGGAAGAACTTTTTTCCACTCTTCTTCAGTCAGATTCACTTTTGAAGTATCGGTATTTGAATATACAGGATTGTTCTTTTTATTGATAGTATCCATTTTTGCAATTTTATTTTTTGATGATTGGGAATAGCTGCATTGCTGGCAGGCAACGGCAACAACAAGCAATACGAGTATTTGTTTCATTTTCATCTATTTCTTAGTTCTACAAATTTACGTTTTCTATTGCGGGCAGGATTGTCACGCGGCAGACAAATCTATGAGGCTTAACAAAACATTGAGGTTAAGGTTAAGATGGAGGTTAAGATTGAGCAAACTGTCATTCTAAATCTCAGCCTCAACCTCAATCTCAATCTTTCCTTCTGTTGCATTATATTTGTCATTCACGGTTAGATAAGGATACATGTTCAATTTGATATTATTTGGCCCTCCGGGCAGTGGCAAAGGCACGCAATCTGACAGGCTTGTCGAGAAATATGGACTTTTCCATCTTTCAACAGGTAATCTTCTGCGTGAAGAGATCGCTAACAAAACCCCCCTTGGTATTGAAGCAAAAAAATTTATAGATCATGGGCAACTTGTCCCGGATGAAGTGGTGATTGCCATGGTGGATTCTTTTTTTGACAAGCATAAAGATGCTAACGGTTTTTTATTCGATGGCTTTCCGCGTACAGTGGCTCAAGCACAGGCATTGGATAGATTATTGGCTTTGAAAAAAACAGATATTGCTGTAGTGCTTGCACTCGATGTTACCGAAGCTGAATTGATAAACCGTTTATTGAATCGTGGTAAAACAAGTGGTCGGAGCGACGACAGTGATGAAAATGTGATCAAGAAAAGATTTGCCGTTTATACAAACGAAACATCCCCGGTAGCAGACTATTATAAAAAACAAAGAAAGTTCAAGTCCATCCAGGGCGAAGGTTCAGTGGATGAAATAAATGCCGCACTGCGCCAGGCTATTGACAAAGCGATGGCCGTTCACAAAGATTGATAATTAGCCCCTAAATCATTAGGTTTTTTTATGTTGGCGTTTTGCATAAACTTGCAGAACGAATCTCGCTGTATGAACTTTGAAAAAGAAAATTTTCTTCGCACAAAACTCATTTCTCATTTACAACAATTGCCGCCCGGCGTTTCGCCATTTTGGGGTAAAATGAATGTGCAACAAATGATCGAGCACATGATCGATGTAATGATGGTGGCATCGGGTAAAATCAAATTACCAATTGTAACGGCTCCAGATCGGCTTCCGAAGTTGCGGGAATTTATGATGACGGAAAAACCGTTTAAGGAAAATACTAAAAGTCCTGTACTTGGTGAAGAACCTGTCCCAACTAAAAAACATACCAAGGAGGCAGCGATCGGGAAATTGCAGGAAGAGCTTATTTATTTTTTTGAGGCTTTTGAAAAGCATCCCGGAATGAAAACGACAAATCCTGTTTTTGGAGAACTTGATTTTGAAATGAATATCCAGTTGTTGTATAAGCATGCACTGCATCATTTAAGACAGTTTGGAATTAATATAGTCTGAAAAATTCTATGAAAATGAAACTTGAAAATTATATTGCTGGCAAATGGATAACCGGAGATGGCGACGGCCAACAACTTTATAATGCAGTAACCGGTGACGTAGTGGCCTCGGCCACCACAAAAGGGTTGGATTTTAGATCAATGACCGACTATGCAAGAAAAACAGGCAACAGCAATTTGAGAAAAATGACGTTTCATGAAAGAGGAAGAATGATAAAAGAACTTGCTCTTCATTTGCGTCAGCATCTTGAAAAATTTTATGCTGTCTCTTATAAAACTGGCGCGACAAAAGCAGATAGCTGGGTGGATATTGAAGGGGGTATCGGTAATCTTTTTGCGAACGCTTCATTGCGCAGAAAATTTCCTGATGAAATTTTTTGTATCGATGGCGAGAGTCATAACCTGAGCAGGCAAAATACTTTTATGGGTACACATATTCTGGTACCTAAAGAAGGTGTGGCTATTCATATCAATGCTTTCAATTTCCCGGTGTGGGGTATGCTTGAAAAAATTGCCGTGAACCTCTTGGCAGGTATGCCTGCAATTGTAAAACCCGCAACGATTACTTGCTATCTAACTGAAGCAGTAGTAAAAGAAATCGTTGCTTCAAAAATTTTACCACAAGGAGCATTACAACTTATTTGCGGCAGTGCAGGTGATCTGTTGGATCATGTTACTTCACAGGATGTCATCACATTTACGGGTAGTGCATCTACAGGATTGATGTTGAAAAGCAATCCAAAAATCATGAATGAGAATGTTCCTTTTAATATGGAAGCCGATAGTTTGAATTGCATTGTTCTTGGTGAAGATGTAACGCCTGACAGACCTGAATGGGACATTTTTGTAAAAGAGGTACGCAAGGAAATGACATTAAAGGCTGGGCAACGTTGTACCGGTATTCGCAGAATTTTTGTTCCTGAAAATAAAATGGAAGATCTGTGGAAAGCTATTTCAGCTTCTTTGTCCCAAACAACAATTGGTAATCCATTAAATGAAAAAGTGAGAATGGGTAGTCTTGCCGGCGAAAGCCAGAGAGAGGAGGTTAAGGTGCAGGTTAAGAAACTGCTTGCATCATCCCAGATCATATATGGGTCATTGGATAGCGTAGAAGTTATAGATGCAGATCCTCAGAAAGGTGCTTTTCTTTCACCAATATTATTAATGAATGAAAACCCT
>Ga0075419_10002060_pt1 | contig 12998 bp, 19 predicted proteins | sample SoiMetdeltSBSDD3_FD_76900 | JGI IMG/M metagenome (GOLD analysis project Ga0075419, IMG submission 76900) | Bulk soil microbial communities from a Populus tree surrounding site in Tennessee, USA - Soil MetaG P. deltoides SBSDD3 | ecosystem: Environmental > Terrestrial > Soil > Tree plantation... | reverse complement strand
TGCAGGTAATGGCCGATACAACGAATCTACATTTACCCACCTAAGTTGTGCAGTAAGTGTGGCTGAATTAATAATTAATAATGAATAATTAATAATTCTTTTTAGTTGAGTTTTCATCATGGATGCCCAAAGATAATGTCTGCAACACTCCTGATGAAAACGAAACTAATGAACCACAAAGGCACGAAGTCACCAAGTTTTACAATGACGTTGTCTTGCTTTGTGTCTTTGCGTCTTTGTGGTTCAAAAAACTCGTGTTATCAGTTGTCCGCTTTTTCAACATAGTTTTTTAACAAGGTTCCTATCAATTCTGTCCAGCCTTGCGTAAAGCTTTCTTTTGCGAAATCGGAGCCATTTGCTTTGAATGATTCTATTCCTTTGTGTGTCAGCTTAACCCTTGTTTTATTACCTTCTTCAAACAACTCAAACGTTACGACTGAATTGCCTTCATAATTATCATAACGCCAGGTATAAGACAGCTTTTTACCGATTATGACATCAATGACTTTACACAAGTGCAAATATTTCTCTCCTTCATGGCCCTCACCATAAAATTGAAATTCGAATCCTGGTTCTGGCTTAAATTCAGACAAATCAAAATACCATTTTTTCATTTCGTTCTTATCCGTAATTGCACTCCACACTTTTTTAGCGGGAACATTATATATTCTTTCAATTACGATTGGTTCATCGTCAGTGGCAGTTTGTTTAATTTCCAAATATTCTTCCAAACGATCTACTGTTTGTTTCATACCTTCTTTGGCACCAAATTCCTTCACCACTCTTTCTAGCTCTTCTGGTGTTTCAAACAATGATCGCATCGTGAGTTTTGTTTTATTACCCTGCTTTTCAAAATTAACTGTCACATGAAATCTTATATCTTCTGTTTCTTCTTCGCCGGTATGCTTATAAATGAGCAACTCAGGTTTTACAACTTCAATAAAAACAATTTTATTTGGATAATCCCTTCCATCAGGACCGTGCATCTTAAAACGCCAAACACCTCCGGGCTTTACATTTATTTCATGTGTTGTTGTGGAAAAGCCAATAGGCCCCCACCATTTTGTCAGGTGCTCTGGCTGTGTCCATACTTCCCAAACTAAGGCTGGCGGGGCATTCAATAACCGGCTTATTGATAATTCCCTATTTGCTGTTTCTTTAACTACCGTTGTCATAATTAAAAATTTTAAATGGTTTTAAATTGTGTTCAATGATTTATTTTTTTCGTTTTGAATTTTTCCTGGTTTTTGTTGTTTTTATATTTTCAGTTTGTAACTCTTCAAGGTAGTTTTCCAACGCATCGAGCTTTTGTGTCCAGAATTTTTTGTATTGTTCAACCCAGTCTGAAACCTCATTAAGCTTTCTAAGATTTGCCTCGCAGTGCCTTTCTCTCCCCTTTTGATTAATAATGATCAACCCGCATTCAGTAAGAATTTTTATATGCTTGGAAATGGCAGGTCGACTGATATCAAACTTATCAGCAACGGAATTCAGATTTAAAGTTTGTGTGGCGATCATGCGAATGATCTCCCGTCTTGTTGGATCTGCGATCGCCTGGAAAACGTCTCGTCTCATATTAATAATTTTTGTTTCGTAACCGATTGGTTACGCAAATTTATATGAAACCGATTGGTTACGCAAAATTTTTGCTACACTTTTTTTAAAATGGGGAAAAATACAGGGCCAGTGCGGTGATTTAATCCAACACGGTGCAATGAAAACCATTTGAAGAAACGATTTCAACAATCTCATTAACAGGGATTGTATCGCCTTTTACACGAAGTATCTTATCACAATCATGAAGATCAAAATTTATCATGAATGCGGGGAAATGCTGGTTCAGCAAGCTAATGATCTGCTCAGCCTGCATTACGTCATATACATTTGTTTTGAAAATCTCGACCATAGAATTTTATTTGTCGATCAACTCAATCGATTCTTTTATAATTCTTTCAAGCTCTTTCTTATTCTCCGTTATTTCTTTTGAAGAATTAAAATAAGCAAGTCTTCTGTCTTTATAATCTCCTCTTAGCAGATCAGATTTTATATTTACAATTTTAGGATGATGAAAAACAAGAATGACCTTGTCTTTTCCTTTTGTCGGCCCAAACGTAACTATATCGTCTTTGTAATAATAACTTGATGCATTCCACTTTATTCTTCCATTCAATTTTAGACCGGCTGCTTTAATAATTTTTCTAACGGCTTCGACTGCCGGTTTCATTTCAGCATCGAGCTTGCTCATCCATTCATTTACCTGTTCCTGTTCAATTGGTCTTATTGATTTGGTTTTTGCCATCATGCTTTTGCTGATTTCTTACGTGATGCCCTCATCTCATTTTCTTTTACACGGTACTTTACAATTTTACTTATCAAATTATAAGGAATTGTTTTATCCAACGGGAACTTTACTGTTCCTTTAGACATTTCATAGTCACCTAATTCCTTTTTAAAAGCTTCAATGCCCCCGGGTGTGGGATAAAATCCAATATGATTTGGCCACACTGCAAAATAGACAAGCATGCCATTATACTTATAGGCAGGCATCTGGTAGCTTATCACTTCTTCCGACTTTGGAGCAGCCGCCTTAATTGTGGAGCGAAGTTTATTTGCTATTTGCTGTACAACTTTAGGTTGCGCTGCAACATATTCATCAACATTTTTTGCCGGCACAGCTTTTACTGATTTCACAAAAAAAATTTTAAATACCGATGGATGATAAAAATTATTTTCCTTCTGCTCTTAATTTCTTCTTCCAATAGATGTAAGAGAGTATTCCCGGTACAAACCATATAAGCATCCATAACATTCTTGGATCGACCACAGCACCGGGTACTGCAAGTGCAGAGTAAACGGCAGCAATTAAATCGAAAAACAATCCTGCATAAGCCCATTCTTTAACTGTTTTTAATCCCGGAATTAAAATGACTATTGATCCGATCAATTTTGCCCATCCCGTAAATGGAATAAAATATTCGGGATATTTAAGGTACCCGCTTATTAAATTTTTTGCATCCTCATTCACGACTATGCTGCCATAAGCAGAAAATATCATGAGTGCTGCAAAAATGATGGTGAATACCCAATAAAGGATGTTTGTTGTTTTTGTTGTCATGATCGTTGATTTCGGTTTATTTTGAAATTATTTAGCAGAACAATTAAACATCCATTGCACACCAAACTTGTCAGTGCAGGTTCCAAAATAATCTCCCCAAAACATTTCCTGCAATTCCATTTCTACCTTTCCGCCGGCAGACAATGCAGTAAACAATTTCTTTGTTTCTTCACGACTATCCGGTTCAAGGTTGATATAAACATTGTTGCCAAATTTTACGGTAAATCCCATTTGCTCTGGAGCATCCGTTCCCATCAGCACATGGCCACCAGTGATCGGCAGCTCAACGTGCATTACCAGGTTTTTTAATTCATCGGTCATTGGCGGCCCACCTTCCTGTGGCGGTATATCGCCAAACCGCATGATGCCTTTTCCGTTGAACTCTGTTTTAAAAACAGATTTGTAAAAATTAAATGCTTCCTCGGTATGATCAGGAAAATTTAAATAAGTGCTGGTTCTTGCCATAGTATTAGGTTTACTATTATATTTTATTTACTTCTTAATTAAGCGATTCAGTATACTTCTTAAAGTTATCAAGAATAGCCTGCCATCCAGTTTTTTGCATGTCAACAGAATTCTGTGTTTCCGCCTCGAAGGTTTCAACGACCTCTGTTTGGTTTCCATTCGATTTAAAATCGACACTTACTTTTCTGCCGTCTCCCATGGTGTATTCGATCAGTTCATGATTCTTTACATTGGTGTATTCACCTCCAAAGTCGAAACCAAAACTTTTGTCTTTTGCTTCCATTCTGGTTGTAAACTTTCCACCTTTTCTTAAATCGTTGGTAGCTGATGGGGCATGCCAGTCGTCGGAAGCATTGCACCAATTAACGATATGCTCTGGTTGGCTCCAGGTTTTCCATACTTTTTCTACAGGCGCATTTACAGTAGCTTTTATTGTGATTTTTGTTGCTGCATTTGTTGTTGTTTCCATTTTATTATTTTTTATTATTAACAATAGTTTTTTGAGGATTATAAAAATAAGTCTATTTACTTCTCAGATAAATTAATTTTTTGAATAATTGAAAATCCAGGTAACACCGTACTTATCAATAAGTGAACCAAAAGTGGCTCCCCAAAATGATTGATGTAATGGCTCTACTATATTTCCATCCTTTGAAAGATTATTAAAAAACGAATTCACCTCTTCATCGCTGCTGCAGTTCACACATAGCGCAACAGAGTTTCCTTTCACAATATTATTGCCCATCATATCCGAGGCCATCAATACGATATTGTTTTTTGTCAGGCTGCTGTGAAGAATTTTTGCACCCATCTCAGATGGCATTCTTGCTGCCATCGGTGATTCAGAAATTTTCTGCATTACTAATTCACCGCCCAGGCACCGCTGGTAAAAAGTCATGGCTTCACGGGTTTGGCCGTTAAAGTTTAAATATGCATTAATATGTGTCATAATTATTTATTTTAAAAAAATCAGGTCAGGGTTTTAAGGGAACCAAACATCTTACATTATTCATTCCTTCATAAATCTCCAGGCAGTAACCTTGAGGATCTATCTGCGGATCCTTCAATAATTCACTAAATGCTTTTCCAATTGCTGAAATGTCTTTCATAAAATCTCTTATATAAATGTTGATGTATTCACCCTTTTTAATAATAAAAGTTTCGCAACCCAGGCCTTCCGCTTCCCCCGGATAGCTTTCCTCAACCGCCGCCTTGTAAATTATTTTCCCAGGCCTTTCAGGATAAGAGATACCAAAAAATCTGCGACCGGCCGGTGATTTTATCAGGGAATGCAGTTTTTCATACGCTGGTTTGATGCCCTCCGGAAAAGAAGACGCCTCCACATAAAAAACTTTGATATCCTGTTCTAAATGATATTTTTCCATGATCTAATTTTTGATGGAGTAAAGCTATTGTCAGTTTCTGTAAGTGGCGCTGTGCAAATACGTCAATCCAAGGGGTTGTTTGCGACATTGATTCAATTTACCTTTACCGGAACGAAAACATCGGATATGAAAAATATCGCAATACTTGTTCCTGAAACCGCAGTGGTAGAAGCAGTGGCTGATCCACGTTATATGTTTACTGCCGTAAATGAGTTTATAAAAAGCCAGGGAAAGCCCCCTTTGTTTCATGTTGAATTGATAGGGCTTAGTAAAGAGGTAAAACTTGCGGATGGGATATTTTCCATTCATACAGATACGACGCTTACGAATGCAAAGCGACCCGACCTCATCGTTATTCCTGCTATCAGCGGTAACCTTGAACATTCAATTAAACTGAATAATGATTTTATTCCCTGGATCGTGATGCAGTATAAAAATGGCTCAGAAGTGGCAAGTCTTTGTCTTGGTGCATTCATTCTTGCATCAACTGGCCTGTTAGATGGTAAAACCTGTTCAACACATTGGTTGTTTGCAAATGAATTCAGAAACATGTTTCCGGAAGTAGATCTTGTTGATAATAAAATCGTGACGGAGCAGAACGGGCTTTATACAAGTGGTGGGGCCAACTCTTATTGGAATTTATTATTGCATCTTGTAGAGAAATATACAAGCCGTGAACTGGCCATTCTTGCTTCAAAGTTTTTTGTTTTAGATATTGACAGGAAAAGTCAATCTCCTTTTATCATGTTCAAAGGACAAAAAATCCATGATGATGATGAAATAAAAAAGGCGCAGGAATTCATCGAAAATAATTTTATGGAAAAGATCACAGTCGATGAGTTGTGTTCAAAATTTGCGATCGGCCGTCGTACATTTGAAAGAAGATTCAAAAAAGCGACCAATAACACGGTAATAGAATACATACAAAGAGTAAAGATCGAGTCGGCCAAAAAACAATTCGAAACCGGCCGAAAAACAGTTTCGGAAGTGATGTATGAAGTTGGTTATGCCGACACAAAAGCTTTTCGGGATGTATTTAAAAAAGTGACAGGCATGTCACCGCTTGATTATCGCAGCAAATACAATAAAGAACCTGCATTACACCTGAACTAACTGGATATTATTTCCGCATGTATCATCGAATACAGCAAGCGTGGTGGGCCCCATTTTTGTTGGCTTCATACTGAATTTTACTCCCAGTTTTTCCAAGCGTTCATATTCGCTTTGGATATTATCAACATAAAATTGGGTTAATGGAATCCCAGCATCCTTCAATGCTTTTTGAAAAATTTTAGCAGGGGCAAAACCCATAGGTTCCAAAAGCAGCTCTACTCCATCAGGCTCTTCTGCTGAAACAACCGTTAACCATTTATGCTCACCCAGAGGAACCTCTGTTTTCTTTACAAACCCAAGCATTTCCGTGTAAAATTTCAAGGCTTTGTCCTGATCATTTACCATTACACTTGTTATCTTAATTTTCATGTCATTTATTTTTTTTACGGGCCTAGGGCCGTATGCAAAAATGATGAACGAAAATGATTTATCACTATTCAAAATTGCTTTTTTTAAGGCATTTTAGTAACACAACGGTTACAAAGAAACACGAAGAACCTTTAGAATAAACTGTGCTAACCATGCTGATATTCACTTATTGGTTCAAATCCATTAATTACTCTCTTAAGACCATCTTTAAGCATCACGGAATTGAAGTTGATGATCAAACCTTTTCTCAAATGGAGGAATCGCAGGTATGTGAGAAGCTGTGAAATTTGTAAATCGCCAATGGCGTCTATTGTCTTTGTATCTATGATGATTATTCTTTCAACAACCAGGTCAGCACGATAGCCACAATCCATTTTCACTTCTTCAAATATTACGGGAACAGGTTTTTCCATTTCAACATACAAGCCTCTTTTCCTAAGTCTGTATGCCAGGCATGTTTTATAAACATTTTCCAACATTCCCGGTCCTATGGCTTTGTGGATATAAAAAGCTTCGTCAAGAATAATTTTTATTATTTCCTCGTCATTCATAATAATTGCTTAATGGATCAGAGATCACTTCGTGTTCTTCGTGTAAAGCTTTGTGTTCTTTGTGCTCCCAAAAAGTAACACTAAGTACACGATAATCCACGAAGGACACAACGAAAGCTAGGATCGCTCAAGTTTACTTTCAATGAATCGAACATTACTTCGTGTTCTTCGTGTAAAAGTTTGTGTTCTTTGTGCTCCCAAAAAGCACTAAGAACACGATGATCCACAAAGGACACAACGAAAGCTAAGGTCGCTCAAGTTTACTTTCGATGAATCGGACATTACTTCGTGTTCTTCGTGTAAAAGTTTGTGTTCTTTGGGCTCCCAAAAAGTAACACTAAGAACACGATGATCCACAAAGGACACAACGAAAGGTAAGATTGTCTGAATTTACCTCCTATGTTGATTTTGGAAAACCATAGGTGTTTTTCCCGTCTTTTTTTTGAATAAAGCGGTAAAAGAAGTTTTGCTTGTAAATCCAATTGCGCTGCAAACCTCGCTAATTGATTTTCCTTTTGGCAAAAGCAATTTCGCTCTTTCTATTCTTACTTCCTGCAGATATTGATTGGGAGTACGGCCATAATATTTTTTAAATACGCGGATAAAATGAAATTTAGATACCAGTGCCTTTCCTGCAATCTTATCAAGATTGATACTCTCAGAAAAATGTTTATCAATGTACAGTTTGGATTGAATGATCTGTCTTGTCAGATCATCATGAGGATAAAGTGATTTACTTATCCTATTCACCTCATCACTATAATAGGTCATACTTTGTTTGTATTTGCCGGTTCAATCATGTCCCAAAGATTTCCATACAGGTCTTTAAAGACAGCAACCATACCATAAATTTCCTGTTGCGGCTGTCTTACAATCTCAATTTGATTGTCTAAAAGATTCTGATAATCTCTTTTAAAATCATCGGTGTGTAAAAACAGAAAGATTCTCCCCCCTGTTTGATTCCCTACCCTGCTTCTTTGCTCTTCATTGGCAGCTTTTGCAAGGAGTAGGCAACACCCGTTCTTTCCCCTGGGCTTTACAATTACCCAGCGTTTTGTTTCACTTAATTGTGTGTCTTCAACAAGATCGAAGTGTAGTTTTTCCGTATAAAATCTTATCGCTTCATCATAGTCATTTACGACAAGAGCAATATGAGCAAGACATTGATTCATTGAGGAGGTGCTAATTACTTTGTTACTGTATAGGTAAGAAATACAAGTCCGTTCGGATAAATTTTGCTATCGGTTAGCGTTAACCAGGTTCTTTCTTTAATGTCTTTAAACAAAAGTTTCCCGCCCCCAAGAATAACAGGGTGAACCGCCAAAATAATTTCATCTACCAACTCAAGATTCATCAATGTAGAAATAAGCTCAGCGCCGCCAAAGAGCCAGATGTCTCTTCCTTTTTCTTTTCTGATCTTATCTACTTCTTTTTTAATATCCCCTTTTACTATCGTTACTCCTTCTTTTGCTTTATCAAGGGTATTTGAAAAAACATATTCCTTCATTTTCGGAAAACCGGAAGGCGCTTCATCTTGCATGGCCTGTGCAAGTTCGTAAGTTTTACGGCCCATAAAAGTGGTATCAATTCGTTTGAAAAATTGGGACATGCCATAGTCCTGGTCAGTAAAGCACCAATCAAATTCGCCATTTGGTCCTTCTATGTAGCCATCAAGGCTGACAGCAAGCTCGAGAATGATCTTTCTCATAATAGAAAATTTTATAGCTGATCAATTATCAACTTCTTTTATAGCGATACGGCTATCTTCTTTTCTTTTTTCATAATGAATTTTGAATTTTGACAGGTCAGGTTTGTATTTCCTGTTGCGTTTTAATTCATAATGGTAAATGGATTGACCCAGCTGGTACAGAAAAGGATACCCGATAGTATCGTAATCGTATTTGTTATCGTTCATTACTCCGTCGCTGTTTACATAAATAGTTGCCGTAAGCATGAACTCAACTTTGTTTTTGAAATCGACAACATATGATACATCTGTAAGACAGCCATACGCCCAGCCAACTTTATTAAATACACGAACATAATCTGGCATATCATGACTTCCATGCTTGAAAAAGAATTTCACATAGCTGTCATAATAGAGACTTGTATCATATTTTGGATAAGCTGTTTCTGATGAATATTGAGAAAGATAACGGTATAAAAAATCATAATCCTCCCTGGTTAAATGAAACCGCCGGTTCTCCGGAACTGAATTCGGGAACATAACAGATTGCAGCAACTGCTGAAGATGATAAACAGTTAGATTATTTGCAGTCGTAAAATCGATTGGTTCATGAATAAGGCTGTCCTGCGCATTCATATAGGCCTTTCCCATTTTATTGATATGGCTAAAATCAAATGAATCCCTGTTAAAAGCCATTGGTTGCTGATAGATAAGAGAACCATCAGGCTTTATAAAACGAATAGGGTTTGTATGCCGGTTCTCATCTGCATTCATGCGCATAAAACGTCGGGTGATGCGAAGGTCAGGATATCCCATCTCATGCATCCGGCGGTTAATACTTTCCTGTCCTACAAATTCATACATCCGGTTATAAGCATCGTTATCACTTATCAAAAAAGCTTTACGGATAAATTGTGCAATTGAAGGCAAGCCATTTTCTGCCGTGCTGTCTTTATACAAAACTGTTTGTCGCGAATATGCGCTGTCAAATTGCATCGGTGTAAACATGTTTATGCCTTTATCCTTGAGTTGATTTAACTTCTCCAATGACAAAAAGGCCAATGGCATTTTTACCGTAGAAGCAGGATTAAAATACTGAAGTGAATCATAGAAAAAATAGTAATTAGTGAATGAAGGATTATTGCTCTTATCCCTATTGATTTGTGTATAGATAATCTGGTAACGATAAATTTCAGGATGCAAGATCACGGATTTGAACAAGCTGTCTTTGTTGGCTGAAAAAATATCCTTTAATAATTTATGTGCCCGTGATTGCGCGACACTGCCTATTGAATAAATGAAAAAGAGAAAAACAAAACTGTAATGACGCATACAATGAAGATAAATGAAACACGTTAAAGAGCTAAAGGCTATTCGAAAAAAATAATTATTTGTTTATTCCATAAGTGACTAATACAAACCCGTCCGGGGATAAACCTTGTGATCGGTAAGCTTCAACCACGTTCTTTCCTTAATTTCTCTAAATAAAGGCTTGCCGCCCCAAGGATAACAATGTACCGATGGTGGCTAACAGCAAGTTGTAAGATGATCTTTCTCAGTTCTGAAGTGTAAAAATTTATGCTCAATTACATACCTGGATAATGGCCGCAGCGGCAGGTTGATATCCCAAATTTACTGCCGTCTTAAAATCGAGACAGGCAGCATCTTTTTTGCCTGAATAATATTCTGCCAATCCCCTGCTGTAATAAGAAACGCCAAAATCTGGTTTAACTCTGATGGCTTGCGAAAAATTCATGATGGCCTCATTATATTTTTTTTCAAGGTAAAATATATTACCCTTGTTATGGTGGGCCTGCGCATATGCCGGGTTTAATTCGATCGCTTTATCAAAATCTTTCAACGCCAAATCATTCATACTTTTGTTCATAAATAACGTGCCCCGATTAAAATAGGCCAAGATGAAATCTGGATCTAACGTGATCACTTTCTCATAATCTTTCAGTGCATTATCAAATTGATTATTATCCCGAAAACTATTTCCTCTATTTAGGTAAGCTTCGATATACTCCGGATTCAAATTTATGGCTTTGCTGTATTCCCCGACAGCCTCGGCGTGTTTTCCCTGATTCATGAAAAGAATTCCCCGCGAATAATATGCTTCTGCAAAATCCGGTTTCAGGCCAAGGGCTTTATCATATTCCATTAACGCTTCTTGGAATTTGTTTTTATTCTTTAATGCATTCGCACGGCTAAGATGAAATGCCTCGGAACCAGGATTCAACTCAACGGCTTTATCAAAATCTTTAAGAGCTTCATCATTCTTGTTTTCATTCATATAAAGCGTACCCCTATTATTATACGCATTAGCATACGTAGGTTGCAATTCAATGGCCTTATTAAAATCCAGGAGCGCTAAATCATTCTTTCCTTCATTTAGATAAATGTGCCCACGGTTATTGTACGCAAGAGGTACAGTTTGATACTGACTGATCACATTACTCCAAAGGGTAAAATCGTCTTTCCAAATATCACACCTGAGAAATGTTCTTACAGAAAAGAAAATTGTGAATAGGGCCAACAAACCAAAAGCAAGTACTTTTAATTTCTTATTCAATAAAAAATTAAACCCTTCACCTGCCAGGTAAAAAATACCAATGGATGGAATATAACTGTAGCGATCAGCTATAATAGCTCCGCCGACCGGCAGCAACTGTAAAACGAGAAAAATGGTGACAGCAAAAAATCCAATACCAAAAAAGTATTTTTTTGTAACCCTGAGTGAATAAAAAATTGAAATAAGCAAACAAATAAATAAAACTGGGTATATATAATACAATGCCGGAATACTTTCTGTAGTATTTACGGGATATGGATAATATGCGCTAAGGTTTAATGGAAAAAAAAGTTGAATGATGTAAGTGATAAATCCGTAACACGCAAATACAATCCTTTCCAGAAAAGAGAAATTAACGGCTTCCGTTGCACCTGCAGATTTTTGCGCCCATATAGCGACTATGCCAAAACCAATTGATAACAGGATAAAAGGAAGTTTCTCCAATAATGTCTTTCCATTTATTTTTCGGCCTTTAAAATAATCAGTTAATAGTAATAGGATCGGCAGGGAGGCGGCCATTGCTTTCGAAAGTAGTGAAAGACAAAACAACAATAAAGAGAATACATAAAATTTCTTTTGACGCTCCGTAAGATACCTCAGGTAAAGAATATAAGACGCAAGAAAGAAAAAAGTATACAGCAGATCTTTCAGCTCAGCGGCCCAGGCAACAGACTCCACATGAAGTGGATGAATCCCGAACAGAAGAGATGCAACGAGGGCAACAATAGGTTTCTTAACAAGAAGGTTGATAGAATAAAAAACAAGAATGACATTCAGCAGGTGTAACAACAGGTTAACAACATGATACCCTGTTCCATTCAATCCAAAAATTTGATATTCCACGGCAAAAGTTAGTATAGTAAGAGGATGATAGTTTCCCATTACATATTCTGAAAAAATATCTTTCAAATTAATGGAATGTACAAGTGGATTAGTCTTCAGATAAAGATCATCATCCCATGCCAGAAGCTTATTATTAAAAACGGGTAAATATACCAGGAATGAAATCAACAAAACGATGGCCAGCATACCATAATACTTCCATCTGGCTGAGTTTATCTTTACCGGTATTGGTACTGCCGGTTGCTTTTTTGCAGCCTGATTTTGCTTATATTTTATTTTTTTCTTCATGAATTATAAAAATAATACTAAGTCTCCTGTCATCGGCAAGCTTTTCAATAGTCACAATTATTTATTTTTCTCTGCCAATAAATGGTTTATTACTTGTCAGCTGTGTGATTGCTCGTTGAATATTCCTGTCTACGCTTTCTTCTGACTTTAAAAAAATTATATACCGAAGAATCTCTTTTTGACGCGAAGGGCTGAGTTTATGAAAAGCATCTCTTGCTTCCTTATTTTCTTTAAATGCCTTTTTTAGCTTAGGATGCATTGGCGTTGTCCTTGGCTTTGCATCAAAATCAATTTGCACATCAATAGTGTCTCCAACATCTTTTCCGGCAGCTTTACGCATTGGACCATTTAAATATAATCGCCATTTGCCGCTATATTTTACCAGGTTCTGAATAAAATTCTCGCCACCAATTTTTAACTTAATCGGAATGGCACCTTTATCCTTTCCTGCTTTTTGAAAAATATATTTTAAAATAGAAGCGGGAATCAATACACAAGGATTGACCCCGATGATCTGAATTTTTGAGGAGAAGGATTTCGAATATTTGATCATTAATGAATGACTTGTTAACTGCTCTCATTTCAAATTTAATAATCTCCTACCTGG
>Ga0075419_10002059_pt1 | contig 13003 bp, 11 predicted proteins | sample SoiMetdeltSBSDD3_FD_76900 | JGI IMG/M metagenome (GOLD analysis project Ga0075419, IMG submission 76900) | Bulk soil microbial communities from a Populus tree surrounding site in Tennessee, USA - Soil MetaG P. deltoides SBSDD3 | ecosystem: Environmental > Terrestrial > Soil > Tree plantation... | reverse complement strand
GATTCAAAACCATCACGCCGGTATGTACGACCTGCGCACGCATCTGGAGGACGCGAAGCGTCGCGGCGTGCGCGTGCTGCTTCCCGATCTCAATCGTTCCCAAGACGGGTTCACCATGGAAACCGGTTCCGCGGTGCGCATCGGTTTGAATCGTGTCCGCGGGTTGTCGGAAAGCACGCGGCGGGCGCTCCTGGCCGCTCGCGCCCGACGCTCGTTCTCGGGAATTGAAGACCTGCTCGTGCGGGTGGGGCCCGCACATCCGGAAGCGGAAGCGCTCGTGCTCTCCGGCGCCTTGGATTTCACCGCGCGCTCACGTCCGGAGCTCTTGTGCGTGTTGACCTCCGGGTACGACGAGTATCGCAAGCGCTATCACCAGCGCGACCGCCGCGGGCTCGACGACATCTTTGCTCGCGATGCGGACGAGCCGATCTGGCCGGTGCCACATCTCCCCGAGTTCTCCGCCAAGGAACGGTTGTGGCTCGAGTGGTCGGTGCTGGGCCTCTGCGTGGGCCGGCATCCCATGGCCATCTTTCGCGAAGAAGGCCGGTTCCCGAAGGCGGTGCGCTGCCGTACCGCGGAGACGCGAGTCGGGAAGCGTCTCTCGGTGGCCGGCATTTTGGCCGCGCGCCGTACCGTTCCCACCAAGGAAGGTCGCTCGATGGAGTTCGTCACCCTCGAGGATGAGACGGGGCTGGTGGAGTGCACGCTCTTTCCCGACGTTTACGCCCGGCACCGAGGCGTGGTCCATTCGCTGGGCCCTTACGTGGCGGAAGGGCGCATCGAGGAACAATACGGCGCGCCGACCTTGAACGTGTCGCGGATTACGCTCGTACCCACGATCACGCCTCGGGTTGCGGCCATGCGCGCGGACGACACAAACGGGGAAGGGATGCACGTGCGCTCGGTGAGCGCGTAATGATCAACTCCGGTTCAGCCGCGTCCCGAATAACGAGCCAGAAATCCTTGCACCCATTCGTAATGCTGATAAAACGGCATCCCCTGGCGGGCCTGTTCCATGTGCATGAACGTCTGCCCGAGCGCCTGGTGCGGGGGAGGAAAGGTGGGATCGGCCAGTACGGCCCGCCAGAAATCAATGGCCGCTGCGCGCACCTCGCCATCGTCGAGGTCGAGTAGCCCGAGCTGGTAGAGGGCCTCGACCTGCTGTGGTTCCTCTCTGAGCGCTTGCTCCACCTCCGCGCGCGCCTCGGGGCCTTGTTTCCTGAGACGGAGTATCTCGGCTTTGAACGCATGGGCGGCGGGGAAAGAAGGGTGTTTCGCCAGAGCTTTCTCCACCGCTTGCATTGCCCCATCCAGGTCACCGGTCGACGCCGACGCGCGCCCTTCCAGGAACCAAAGCGTTGCGTTTCCGGGATCCGCGGCGACCGCTCGACCGAAGGCGGCCGCGGCAGCCGCATAACGGCCGGCGGTCCAGGCCGCGAGCCCTTCGCGAGCCGCGTCGGTCGTATCGTCCAGGGCGTAACCGCGCCGGGCTTCCGCGAGCGCAAAGCCTTGACGCAAATCCTCTTCCGCCCGCGTGAAATCGTTGAGCCGGAGCCGGGCGAGTCCAGCGTAAAACATCGGCCCCGGGTGCTTGGGATCGAGCCGGGCCAGATCGGTCAACCGTTCCAGTGCCACTTCCGGCTGGCCGTCGATGGGAAAAATGGCGAGGCGATAGCGCGCAGCAAAGGACTTCGGATGATGGCGGAGCAGCTCTTCGAGGAGACTTTGAGCTTGGAGGCTGTCGCCGCGGCACCAGGCGCGGTCGGCCAGATCGATTGCGTCCGCCTCGGACGTCTGTCCTCCCGATCGCCCGCAGGCACACAAGCAAACCAAGAGCCACCACAACGCACGCTTCATCCGTAAAAACTAGGCGGCCCCGCCGGAGAGCGTCAAGCTGCTACACTGCCTCGTTCGTTTTGAAGCCGAACGAAGGTGACCGAGGAGGATGCGCGCTTGCGGTGGCGGATGGCTTGGGTGGCCGTCATCCTGGTCATGGCAACTCTATTCGCATTGCAAAGCTGCGGTCGGGACCGGGGGCCGCTCCTGGTAGATCACCCGGGCTATGCCGTGTACCGAAAGTACTGCCGCCGATGTCACGGCGATGCGGGCAATGCCTCGCGAGCGTCTCGCATCGCGCACCGTCACGTGGATCTGGGTAGCGTTGCCTTTCGCGACACCACAACCCAGGATGAAGCTCTGTCCGTGATCACGGACGGTAAAGGTCGCATGAAGGGATATCGCGGCCGACTCGAGGGCAAGGACCTGGACTCGGTGACCGCGTACGTGCTCGGCCTTGCCGAGGCACGGCGCGTGGCGTCGACCCAGTGACGACGGTGAGTTCACCCCCCCGCGTCATTACCCCACGTGTTCTGGCCTGGGCCTTCTACGATTTTGCGAGCTCGGTCTATCCCGCCGTCATCACCGCTACCGTATTCAGTGTTTATTTCGCCAACGTGATCGTGGGCGACGCCCTCGGTCGCGGGGATCTCTGGTGGGGCCGCGTGCTCTCGGTCTCCATGATCTTCGTCGCCTTGAGCTCGCCGCTTCTGGGCTCCATCGCCGATCGGGGCGGGCTTCGCAAGCGCTTTCTCTTCGCCTACTCCCTGCTCTGCATCGTCTCCGTCGCCCTGTTCACCACCCTCACTCCCGGAAACCTGCACCGCGCGTTCGTCCTCGCGGTGATGGCCAACATCGGGTTCGAAGGTGCGTTGGTGTTTTACAACGCCTACTTGAACGACATTGCGCCGCCGGGACGGCAGGGGTTCGTGTCCGGACTCGGATTCGGACTGGGGTATGCAGGATCGGCGGTCGGGCTCCTTGCCGTTCTGCCTCTGGTCAAACGGGAAGCCTTCGACCAAGTGTGGCTACTGGTGGCGGCCATGTTTGCCGTGTTCGCCATTCCCGCCTTCATCGGCCTTCCTCAGGACCGGCCCACCGGTACGAGCGTTTGGCGCGCCGCTCAGATGGGCCTTCGCGGATTTCGCGGGATCCTGGTCGAAGCATGGCGCCTCCCCAACCTGCGCCGCTTTCTGCTCGCCTATTTCGTCTACATCGATGGGATCAACACCACGATTTATTTCTCATCCATCTTCGCCACCCGGACGTTAGGTTTCCGGTCACAGGACCTCGTCATCCTGTTCCTGGTCGTGCAGATCTCGGCGTTGATCGGGTCCTTCGCGTGGGCCAAGCCCACCGATCGCTTGGGGCCGAAGCGCGTGATCGTGATCACGCTCCTGTTGTGGATCGGCGTGGCGCTGGCGGGGTTCGTCGTGAACTCGCGCCATACGTTCTACGCCGTAGCCATCGTGGCCGGGAGCGCTCTGGGTGCCGTGCAAGCGGCCAGCCGCGCGTTCATGGCTTCGCTCATCCCGCGGGGACGTGAGGCCGAGATGTTCGGCTTCTATGCGTTTTGCGGGAAGTCATCGTCCATCCTGGGGCCGCTTCTCTTCGGCGCGATCTCGTACGCGTTCCACGGCAACCAGCGCTTTGCCGTGCTGTCGGTGGCGGTTTTCTTCATCGTGGGCCTCATGCTGCTGACTGGAGTGTCCGACCGCCGGTCCACACCGGACGCTGGCCGATGACAAGGACGGTCCAGGTCGTGGCCGGCATTCTCGTTGAAGAGCGGCGCGTTCTTCTGGCCCAGCGAAGCCGCCATCGCAGCTTCCCGCTCTTGTGGGAATTCCCCGGCGGAAAGGTCGAGCCGGGGGAAGCCCAAGAGGCGGCGCTGATTCGAGAGTTTCAGGAAGAGCTGGGGATCGTGGTCGAGCCCACCGCCGTCCATAGCACCATCGCCTACGAGGGGAACGAAGGACGAGCAGTCCGCGTGGTCTTCTATCGTGTGCGGCGAACGGACGGGGAACCGGAGCCTCTGGATGTCGAAGCGGTGGGTTGGTTCACGGCCGGGGAGCTGGGACGGCTCGACATCATTCCCGCGAATGGAGACGTAATGCGGAAGTTACGGGAGGAACTCGAGAGAGAGGGAGAAATCGAAACGGATTAAGGCGTTTCGAAGAGTTTCTTCAGGAGGCCCCACGTTACCGGGCTGACCGGAGTCGACTCGTTCACGGTGATCGTTCCCAGCATCGATGTCGGATGATCGTTCGCGAAATAGGAGAATGTCCCGGTCCTCGTGAACGTGACGTCCTGTTCAAGATGCTGGACGCTGAGCGCGAACTGGAACATGTCTCCGGCGTCCTGATCCTGATAATTTCCGCTCACGATCATGTGCCCGCTCGCCCCATCCTGGAGTTGCCACCGCACCACGTCCCCCTTCTGGATGCTGAGCGAAGCGGGATCAAATCCGGTGTCGGTGACCTTGATGACGTGAGGATCTTTGGCGAGGACTGGCTCGTCACTGGCAAAGGCGGGCATAGCAAGACCAAGCGCAACAAGAATTACAAATGGCACCGACCGCCATTGGCGCATGGTCACTCCGTTATCCAACCGCATCGAGTGGCATAACTCTAATCCAAAACAGGACTTGAAGCAAGGGTTGACCCCGCCCCGGCCCCGGCTTTACCCCCTAAGACTAACCCCCTCAATTCATTAGCCAGAAGCACGACCCGGAGGCTCAGCCTTTCGGGGTCCACCGTCGATAACGGGGAGGTGTCCTGGAGGGATCAGCAGGCCATGATGGGGATTATTTGCCGGGCGTCCCGGCTTATTGCTGCACTTTTATGTCTGGCCATCCTGCCGCTTTCCGGCTGCGCGCGAAAGCAGGCCGACCAGTCCGTCGCCCAGAACCGGCAGCCGGTTCAAGGTGGAACGTTTCACATGGCCCTGGAGGCCATCGACAGCCTGGACCCTGCCCTGGCTGACGACGCGTACGAAGGCATGTTCATCACCCAGGTCTTCAGCGGTCTGCTCCGTGCCGATGCCGACTTGAACGTGCTTCCGGATGTAGCTCAATCCTGGAAAATCTCTCCGGACGGGCTCACCTATGAATTCGACTTGCGCCAAGATGCGCGCTTTCACAACGGCAGCCGCATCACTGCTTCGGATTTCATCTACAGCTTCAACCGTCTTCTGGATTCGCATCGCATACCGGCCGGCATCATTCAGGACTACCTGATCATCGTGGACGGCGCCGCCGACTTCATGGAAGGCCGGGCCGACCACATTCGCGGCATCTTCGCCCCTGACGATCACACCCTCGTCATCCGGTTGGCCAAGCCCTATCCGAGTTTTCTGTCCGTGCTGTGCATGGATCAGGCGAAGGTGATCCCCGAAGAGGAAGTGAAGCGGCTTGGACCGGAGGCGTTCGGACAAAAGCCGGTCGGCTCGGGCCCGTTCCGTTTTGCGGGGAGAAACGCGGCCGGATCGTGGGTGCTGGTGGCGAATCACGACTACTTCGGCACCCCCGCGCATCTGGACAGCGTGATCATGGATCCTCTCGCTCATGACGGCGGGGTGACGGAACATCGCGATTTCCTGGCCGGAAAACTCGATGTCCTGAATCTGCGCCAGTCCGAAGTGTCCGATCTCCTGCGGCAAGGGAATTACCACATCGTTCGCCGGCTGGAGCTCGCCATGGAGTTCGTCGGGCTCAACTGCTCCCGACCCCCGTTCAACGACGTGCGCGTGCGCCGCGCAGTGAGCCTCGCCCTGGATCGCAAAGCGGTGGAAGCGGCGGCCGGACCCGGCTTTCTCACTCCGGCCGGAATTCTTCCTCCGGGCATGCCCGGGTACACGCCCGAGCCCAAGATCCTCTCCGAGGACCCGGCCCTGGCCCAAACCCTTCTGGCGGAAGCGGGATACGGTCCCCGGCATCCGCTCCGGTTCACGTTCTACGTGACCGCGCGGAGCAAGGAAGGCATGGCGCGAGACAGCGTGATCGTGGCGTCGTGGGCCAAGTCCGGAATTCTGGCCGAGCGGAAGGTCGTCAACTGGCCCGAGCTCAACCAGGCCATCGAAGCCCGCACCGTGCCCGCGTTCGTCATCACGTGGATTGGGGACCTGCCGGATCCGGATACGTTCCTGTTCACCCTGCTTGCCTCGGAAGGCATGTTCAACATGGTGAACTTTCGTAACGCGACGCTGGACTCACTGCTCGCCCTTGGCCGTTCGGAAACCAACATTGAAGCGCGCCTCAACTGGTATCGCCAGGCGGAGCGGTGCGCGCTGGCCGAGTCGCCCATCATTCCGCTCTTCAACGTGATGACCGTCTATGCCTTCCAGCCCGATGTCCGCGGCATCGAGATGTCACCCTATGGGTTATGCAGCGTGCCGCTGCGCAAGGTGTGGAGATCTAGAGATGCAGGGACGTATGCGCGGTTTTAAGTCGTACCGGCGCTTGCGCCTTCAGTTCCGCATTCTCGTCGCGCTGGTCAGCCTGGCTGCGGCCGCGATCGGCATCGTCACCCTGGCCGTCGATTTTCACCAGCGCCGCACCATGGTCGCTCTCTACGAGGACAAGGGACGGGCGATCGGACACAGTCTTTGCGCCGCCGCATCGCGAGAGCTTCTGTCGTACAACTACGTCGCGCTCCAGCAGCTCACTCAGGAAACGGTGGAGCAGGAAGGTGCGCAATACGTCATCGTGCTCGACAAGGAAGGGAAGGTAGCGGGCTACAGCAACATGCCGGATTGGCAGGGACGCCAGCTCAACGATCGGGCCAGCCAGGCCGCCAGTTCCACAGCTTGGACAATCGTGCAATCGGTAAGGACCCCCGCCCTCGGGCATCATGCCGGGCTCGACATTGCCGTTCCGGTCTACGTGGAGGGCTCGCCCCAGAAGTGGGGGACGGTGCGGGTCGGCATTTCACTCGATCCCATGCATGCCCGGCTCGCCCAGATGCGGCTGTGGGGGATCGGCGTGGGGCTGGGAGCGCTCCTCTTGGGATGCGTGATCGCGCTGCTTCTTGCCCGGCACATCACCCGTCCCTTGCATCGACTTCTAGAAGCCACCGGCGAATTGGCGCGCGGTAATTTCGACGTGCACATCGATCTCGCCACCGGCGACGAATTCGAAGATCTAGCCAAGAAGTTCGAAGTCATGGCTCATGAAGTCAAGGCCAAGCAAGTACAGGTCGAGTCGTCCAATCGTGATCTGGCCGAGCTCAACGCCAGCCTCGAGGACGCGGTGAAGACGCGCACGCGCGCGCTCCTGGAGGCCGAGGAAAAGTATCGGATCCTGGTCGAGAACTCACCCAACGCGATCTGCATTCTTCAGGGACGGAGCCTCGTGTTCTTCAATCAAGCGTTCGGGCATGTGTTCGGGTACACGAATGAAGAGCTTCAAGCGCCCTCCTTTGATGTGTTCTCGCTATTCGATGAGGCGGGGCGGAAAAAAGTCGAAGAACGGCTGGCGGGAAAGGTCGCTTCGAAAGAAGTCGCGTCCAACGAGCTGATCGCGCTCTCCAAGGGCGGCACATCTGTCGTTCTCGACATGCGATCGACCGTCATCTCGTATGAGGGCTCTCCGGCTCTGGAAGCGATCTTCGTCGACATCACCGAGCGGCGGCAGCTTCAGGACCAAGTCGTGGCGTACGAACGGTTACGGGCGCTGGGCGAGATGGCGGGCGGGGTAGCCCACGATTTCAACAACGTGCTGGGCATCATTCTGGACCGCGCACAAATGCTGCAACGCACGGCCGATGCGAACGCTCTCCGCGGGCTTCAGATCATCGAAAAGGCGGCTCGCGACGGCGCGGAGACGGTCAAGCGCATCCAGAACTTCACCCGTGTTCGCACCGAGCAGGATTTCACCCGGTTGAGTTTGAATCCGATCCTGGATGACGTGATCGAGATGACCCGCAGCCGGTGGGAGGACGACGCACACCGGCAGGGGAAGAAGATTCGTCTCGCCCGCGATCTAGGGAACGTGCCGCCCATTCGCGGAAACGACTCCGAGCTGCGAGAGGTGTTCACGAATCTCCTCCTGAACGCCATCGATGCCATCCGGGGCGAAGGCACGATCACCGTGCGCACGTGGGCGGACGGAAAGCGGGCCGTGGTCTCGGTGCGTGACAACGGGGAAGGGATGACGCCGGAGGTCCGCCGGCGCCTCTTCGACCCCTTCTTCACCACCAAAGGCGCGCAGGGAACGGGGCTGGGAATGAGCGTTGCGTATGGCATCGCGCGCCGCCACGGCGTGGACGTGGTCGTGGAGAGCGAGGTCGGCGTGGGAACGCTTTTCCGTTTCACGTTCCCCGAGCTACCCGCCGGTGAGCGGATGATCGAAGACCGCAAGCGGTCGGAGGAGCCGATCGAGGGCACGGAACGCGTGCTGGTGGTGGACGATCAGGAAGAAATCGTGAACCTGCTCGAGGACGTGCTTCGCGCCTCCGGCTACAAGGTCGTGAAAGCGGAGGGGGGAGCGGAGGCGCTTGGCCACCTCAAGAACGCCTCCTTCGAGCTCATGATCACCGACCTCGGCATGCCGGGCATGAGCGGATGGGAGCTGGCTCGGGAAACGCGAAAGATCGCACCTGACACACGGGTGCTGCTCTTGACCGGTTGGGCGGCCACGCTCGACCCCGATGAGATCCAGCGAAACGGCGTCCACGCCACGCTCAAGAAGCCCTTCGAGATGACCGAGCTTCTCCGCGTCGTCCGCGACGTGCTCGGTCCCGCCGAAGCCCGCCCCGCCGCCTAGTGCTTGATCTGGGCGCTATCTAAGATTCGGGGTCTTCGACGAACTTATAGCCGACCTTGTGAATCGTGCGGATGAAACCGCTCCGATTACTGCCGCCCTCGAGCTTCTTGCGCAGGTTGGCGATGTGCGTGTCCACGGTGCGGCTTTCCGAAGGATCGGAGGCCGGCTTCTCCCACACATCCTCCAGCAGCCGCTCGCGGGTGACCGTTTCGCCGCGGTGTTCGATGAGCAGCCGGAGCACCTCGAATTCCTTGTAGGAGAGCAGCACCTCGTGCCCCGACTTTCGGACCGTCCGCCGTTCCAGATCCACCTCCACGTCCCCGAATTGATGCAGGGACGATGACGGCTCATCGGGCCGGGCCCGCCGCAGCACCGCATGTACCCGGGCCAACAGCTCGCCGATCGAAAACGGCTTGGTAATGTAATCGTCGGCGCCGAGATTGAGCCCGTACACCTTGTCCGCTTCCAGTCCCTTTGCGGTCAAGAGAAGTACGGGCGTGTCCGGATCCTCCTTGCGCATCTCGCTCAGCACGGTGAATCCGTCTTTCTCGGGAAGCATCACGTCGAGCAGTACGAGGTGGGGGCGCTGCTTACGCCATGCGGCCTGTCCGGCCGTGCCCGTGGTCGCGGTGACGACCTCGAACCCCTCGAACTCCAGGTTGTGCTGGAGGCCGAACAACATGTCGGGTTCGTCCTCGACGATCAAGATGCGTGGAGTGGGGCGGGTGTTCACGACGCGGCTCTTCCCGTGCTCTCCGGGCTGCGCCCGTTCGTGAGCGGCAACACGATGGAAAAGCGACTGCCTTCTCCGGGGCGGCTTGTCACTTGAATGCGTCCTCCATGTGCCTCGACGATGTGCTTCACGAGCGAGAGTCCAAGGCCCGATCCCTTGACCGAGTGCACGAGACCTCGCTCCACACGGTAAAACATATCGAAGATCTTGTCCTGCTCCCGCTCCGGAATGCCGACCCCATGGTCCTCGACCGAAATCAACGCCTCCCCGTCCCGGCGCTCGAGCTCCACGGACAAGCTCTTCTTCTCGGGAGAATACTTGATCGCGTTGTCGATCAAGTTGAGAAGGGCCTGGGTCAGAGCATCCGGGTCGGCCGAAATCGGAGGAAGATTGTCGGCAATCCGGGACTGTACGGCGAAGCCTTGTTGCTGGAGCTGGAATCGATAGGCCTCCAGCGTTTCCCGGACGACCTCGGCCAGGTCGGTGGGCCGCATTGAGTACGTCTTTCGTCCCTGCTCGATGCGATTGAGATCGAGCACGTTATCGATGAGATGGGTGAGGCGTTCGCTCTCCTTGTGGATGATGCGCAGGAATTCCTTGGCTTTCTCGGGGTCCGGCGCGCGTCCAAGCTCCAGCGTTTCGGAAAAAAGACGTATGAGGGCCAGGGGTGTCCGGAGCTCATGCGACACGTTACTGACCAGCGTGGATTTGAGCTCGGCCAGTTCCAGTTCGTGGACCAGGAGCCGAAGCGCGAACGCCACCGCGGCCACGGTGAACAGGAAGAAAAGGCCGATGAGGGCCAAGTTGGTGCGCACGACGCTCGCCACCCAGCTCCCGAACCGGTCCTCCCTGAGCTCGACCCCCACCTCGTAAAACGGAAGGAGCCGTGAAAAGTGCCGCTCGGCGATGAACCGGGTTCCCCGTCCCGCTTCGGTTGTGTCGCGGGGCGCGGTGGAGGCGCTGGTATAGAACGGCACCCCGTGATTGTCGAGAAGCGAGATCACGATGCCGCGCGAGCGAGGATCGGTCCTCCCTCCCGGACCCCCCAAGAAAATGAAACTCTTGAACACGCTGGGATCGCTGAGTGGCTGTTCGAGGGCGCGGGCAAAGATGCCTTCGCTTCGCTGGACCACGCTCAAGTCCCAGATGAAACCGAGCGCGCCCAGAAGGTTGCCGGACGAATCGTGGAGGTTGAAGAACGTCACTTGTTCCGGCAGCAAAGAATCGGGGGCGGCGAGGTGCATGAGCCCGCTGGGGCGGAAGGGATTCTGCTCCAGCATCTTGAGCACCGGCTCGAGTATCCACTGGGGCAGGGGACGGAACGCTTGCGTGCGCTTCAAATCGACTTGTGAGTACTGGATGAGACCTTCCGGGGCGACGAAGAAAGGCATCAAGTAATAGGGATATTCTTCGCGGCCGAAGCGCTTGAGAAACGCCGGCACCTCATGGGCATCCTGGGGCGGATTGAGCCGTGCCGCCACCATGTTGAGCTGCTCCTGCTCCCAGAGCGCATTCTCCACCCTGGATGCGGAGACGCGAGCGATGTAGTCGCCGTACTCGACTCGGAAGTTGCGAGTGATGGTGGTGAAATCACGGACCAGCTTGAGACCCACAAGGCAAAGCAGGAGCGTGGGCACGAGAAGGGACGCGGCCAGGATGAGCAGGGACCCGCGCCGGCGGGGTCGTTTCATGGCTGGGACTCTACTTCGAGATCTCGGATTTCAAAACCATACTGGGATCTTGCCCCTAACCGCTCGCCCGGCTTCGGCCCGAAGCTCGTCCTGCATGGCCGGATCGTCGGCGGTGAGCAAGGCGAAGATCCCGCGCGCGCTGGTCGAGATCTCCAAGTGAACGAGGCTATCGTGATAACGATGTCCACAGGCTTCACCCAGACGGCGCCGGAGGGCGGGGGCTTGGCGAAGGCGCGCTTCAAGCTCCTCCCGCTCGTGGGCGAACCGGATGAGCGGTTCGATGACCGCGGGATCCTCAGCATGGTAGAAGTAGAAGACGCCTTGCCGAATCGCCCCGACTTCCTGCTGAGTCTCGAGCACCACGTTCTCGTAATGTAGCCAGATGTCGCAGACGGGACACCCCGGGACCGGTGTCTTGAGCCGCAGGGCCGAAGAGGATTCGGTCGCAGGCGTGGAACGATCGGAGAGGCTGACCAGGGACACGGTCATGACCCCGACGAAAAGAGCGGTACGAAGGCGCATGGCGCCATGAGCATACCGCATTGCCGTCTCGGGACGCGTTGACATGCCTTCTTGGAAACCGTCACCCTCACGCCATGAATGCGAAACCCTCCCGGCTCCAAGCCTTGTTTGTGCTCTTCAGCGTGCCCTTGATCTACTGCCCCAAGATCTGGGCGGCCGAGCCGTCCCCACCCGACACGCTGCAATGTCCAGGGGAAACCCACTTGCGTCATCTGAGACAGCTCACCTTTGGCGGCGAAAATGCAGAGGCGTATTTCTCTCCCGATGGCCGGCAGCTCGTCTTCCAGTCCACGCACCCCCCCTATGACTGCGATCAGATCTTCGTGATGCCGGTCACCGGCGGCACACCGACCCTCGTCTCCACAGGGAAAGGGCGCACGACGTGCTCGTATTTTCTGCCGGACGGGACGTCGATCCTGTACGCCTCGACGCACCTGGAATCCCCGAACTGCCCCACGGCACCCGATCGGAGCCATGGGTACGTGTGGGGGCTTTACCCGGGGTTCGATATCTTCGTCAAGGAGGCAAAGGGCGATTCCTTGCTGCGGCTCACCGATACCCCCGGCTATGACGCGGAGGCAACGGTAAGCCCGCGCGGAGACAAGATCGTGTTCACGTCGCTTCGGAGTGGAGACCTCGACCTGTACTCCATGAACCTGGATGGCACGGGAGTGACGCGTCTCACCGACGAGGATGGCTATGACGGCGGGGCGTTCTTTTCTCCCGACGGCAAGGAGATCGTCTATCGCGCGAATCATCCCAAGACGGATGAAGAACGTAAGGACTATCACGATCTCCTGGCCAAGAATCTCATCCGGCCCGGCGTTCTGAGCCTGTACGTGATGAACGCGGACGGCACGAATCGCCGGCTCGTGCTCGAAAACGGAGCCGCCAACTTTGCCCCGTACTTCTTCACGGATGGGGATCGCATCATCTTCTCGTCCAACATCGACGATCCCAAGGGCCGTAACTTCGACTTGTACGCCATCCACAAGAACGGGAAAGGGCTGGAACGCATCACCACCAACGATACGTTCGATGGCTTCCCCATGTTTTCACCGGACGGCAAGACCCTGGTGTTCGCCTCGAATCGGAACAATGGGGGAACGCATTTCACGAACATCTTCCTGGCCGATTGGGTCGATTGATGAAAGGACCGAAGGCAATGCTGAGACTGGGCGTGCTCGTGTTCACGGCAATGCTGGTGGCGGGACTCGGGTGTGGTGGGGGAAAGCTTCCCCAGGAATCCAAGGGGAAGGACCAGGCTGCTCTGCCGGAGGGCCACCCCCCCGTGGACGAAAGCGCCCCCATGGGGGGCGGGGCCCTGGGGGCTTCCGGACCCACGGATGGGAATGCGCTTCCCCTCCGGCTGGAGGGCCTCTCCAGCGCGGCGGAGATGGCCCGCGGGAAGGCGATGAGCCAGAATGCGGAGGCCCAGAGCGCCTTCGAAGCAGGCTTCCG
>Ga0075419_10002058_pt1 | contig 13006 bp, 9 predicted proteins | sample SoiMetdeltSBSDD3_FD_76900 | JGI IMG/M metagenome (GOLD analysis project Ga0075419, IMG submission 76900) | Bulk soil microbial communities from a Populus tree surrounding site in Tennessee, USA - Soil MetaG P. deltoides SBSDD3 | ecosystem: Environmental > Terrestrial > Soil > Tree plantation... | reverse complement strand
GCGCGAGGAGCGGAAGGTCGTCACCGTCGTCTTCGCCGACCTCGTCGGCTCGACCGCCCGCGCGGAGACGCTCGACCCCGAGGACGTGCGCGCCATCCTGTCGCCGTACCACGAGCGCCTGCGCCACGAGCTCGAGCGGCATGGAGGAACGGTGGAGAAGTTCATCGGCGACGCGGTCGTCGGAGTCTTCGGCGCGCCGGTCGCGCACGAAGACGACCCCGAGCGTGCCGTCCGGGCGTCGCTCGCGATCCAGGATGCGATCGCCGACATGAACCAGGAGGATCCGGCGCTCGCGCTGGAGGTTCGGATCGGCGTCGCCACCGGCGAGGCGCTCGTGGCGCTCGACGCCAGGGCCGAGCTGGGGGAGGGCATGGTGTCCGGTGACGTGATGAACACGTGCGCCCGGCTCCAGGGCGCGGCGCCTCCCGGAGGCGTCCTCGTGGGCGAGACGACGTACCACGCCACCGAGCGCGCGATCGAGTACGAGGAGCACGACCCGGTCTCCGCGAAGGGCAAGTCCGAGCCGCTTGCCGTCTGGGTCGCCCAGCGCCGCCGCGCCAGCTTCGGGATCGACCTGGACGCACGGGCGCAGGCCCCGCTCGTCGGGCGCGAGAGGGAGCTCGAGGCGCTCGCAGGCGCGCTCTCCCGCGTCCGGGAACGGCTCGAGCCCGAGCTCGTCACCCTCGTCGGGGTGCCCGGAATCGGCAAGTCGCGCCTCGTGCAGGAGCTGATGCGGATCGCCGATGCGGACGAGGAGCTGATCACGTGGCGCCAGGGCCGCTCGCTCCCCTACGGCGAGGGCGTCGCGCTGTGGTCGCTCGGGGAGATCGTGAAGGCCCAGGCGGGCATCCTCGAATCGGACGGCGCGCAGGAGACCGGCGAGAAGCTCGCCGCGATGATCGGCTCGCTGATCGCCGACGAGGCAGACGCGCGCTGGGTCGAGCGGCATCTGCGCCGGCTCACGGGGATCCACGACCCGGCCGCGCTGGCGGAGTCGGGGCAGGAGGAGGGCTTCGCGGCCTGGCGCCGGTTCGTCGAGGCGCTCGCGGAGTGGCGGCCGACCGTGCTCGTCTTCGAAGACCTGCATTGGGCGGACGACGGGCTCCTCGACTTCGTCGACTCGCTCGCGGAGCGTGTCTCCGGAGTCCCTTTGCTCGTCGTCTGCTCGGCCCGCCCGGAGCTGCTCGAGCGCCGGCCCGGCTGGGGTGGCGGGAAGCGCAACGCGACATCGGTCTCGCTCGTCCCGCTGTCCGACGAGGACACGACGAGGCTGCTCGGAGCGCTGCTCGGCAGCTCGGTGCTCCTGGCCGACACCCAGCTCGAGCTGCTCCGGCGGGCCGGAGGCAACCCGCTCTTCGCCGAGGAGTACGCCCGCATGCAGCAGACCGGAGCCGTTCGGGAGGTGCCCGCGACCCTGCACGGGATCGTAACCGCGCGCATCGACGGGCTTCCGCTCTCGGAGAAGGAGCTGCTGCAAGCGGCCGCGGTCCTCGGCAAGGTCTTCTGGACCGACGCCCTCGGCGAGCTCGCGCGCGTCGGGCCGGAGTCGCTCGACGACCTCCTCTTCGCACTGGAGCGGAAGGAGTTCGTCCGCAGGGAGCGGCGCTCGGCCGTCGCAGGCGCGCGCCAGTATGCCTTTATCCATGCGCTCGTCCGTGACGCGGCGTACGGGCAGGTCCCGCGGGCCGAGCGGTCGAGCCTGCACCGGCGCGCGGCGGAGTGGATCGAGAGGCTGCCGCCCGACCGCTCCGAGGACCGGGCGGAGATGCTCGCGCACCATCTCTCCGAGGCGGTCGACCTCGGGCGTGCAGCGGGCCTGGACGTCTCGCGGATCGCGCCCGAGGCGGCGGAAGCGGCCCGCGGTGCCGGAGATCGCTCGTGGGGGCTCGGCGCGCCGGGAGCGGCGCTGGCGTCGTACGAGCGGGCGCGATCCCTCGATCCGGGCGCAGCGGAGGACCCCAACCTGCTCCTGCGGCTCGGCCGCGCGCTCCTCGTCGTCCACGGCAAGGGCGACGAGGAGCTCGATCGAGCAGCTGCCGCGCTCGCCGACACGGATCCGGCCGCAGCCGCAGAGGCGGTGCTCCTGCGCGGCGAGACCGTCTGGCAGCGGGGAGACCAGAACGGCGCGTTCGCGTACTTCCAGCGGGCGAGCGCGATGGTCGAGGGCCTGCCGGTGACGTACCGGAAGGCCCTCGTGACGAGTCAGGTCGCGCGCTTCTCGACGCTCGCCGGTCGCACGCACGAGGGTCTCGAGCAGGCCCGAAAGGCCATCGAGATGGCGCATGAGCTGGGCGACGACGAGCTGTTGAGCGACTCGCTGAACACGCGTGGGGTCGCTCGCTCCGCCCTCGGCGATCGTGGCTCGCTCGCGGACATCGAGGAGAGTCTTCGGCTGGGGCGCGCCCTGAACTCGTTCCGGGCCGGACGCGCCTACACGAACCTCGCCTCGGAGCTCGCCGGGACGTATGGCGACGTCCGGCGTGCCGACGCGACGCTGCGCGAGGGCGTCGAGTTCGTGGAGCGCTTCGGCTCACACCTCCAGCTCCGCTGGCTGCAGGGGAACCTCGTGGAGACGTCGTTCCACCTCGGTCACTGGGCCGAGGCGCTCGAGCTCGCGGAGCACGACCTCGCGAATCCGGAGCCGCACTACATGCAGCAGCTCTGCCGGACGGTGCGCGCCTGGATTCGCCTGGCGCGCGACGACGAGGCGGGTGCGCTCGACGACATCGAGCTCGCACTCCATGAGGCTCACCAGATCCGAGATCCCCAGGCGCTCGTCCCTGCCCTCACAACACACGCGTTCTGGGCCGCGACGGCCGGTGACCGTGGCGCCGCGGAAGCCACCCTCGACGAGCTGGCGGTGGTGCTCGCGGACATCGGGTCGACGGCCTCCGGCCTCGCCGGGGCCTGGGTGGTGCAGCTCGCGTTCACCATGCTCGAGCTCGCACGGGAGCGCGAAATCGTGGACCTGGGTCTCGGCAATGCGACCCCGTGGCGCGACGCTGCGCTCGCGATCGCGAACGACGACCTCGTCTCGGCCGCCGACCTGCTCGCCGCCACCGGCTCCGTCGCGTGGGAGGCCGACGCCCGCCTCTGGGCCGCGCGCCGACTCACGGGTCGCGGCCTCCACGCCGAAGCGCAGGTACAGCTCGCGTCGGCGCTCTCGTTCCATCGCCGCGTCGGAGCGTGGAGAGCCGTGCGCGAGGGCGAGGCGCTGCTCGCTGCGGCGAGCTAGCTTCCGCAGCGGCGGAACTCGACCGTCGACCCGCCCGCGGCTGCCCAGCCGTCGATGCCGCCCGTCGCAACGGCGCGGGCGTCGAAGCCACGGGCGGCCAGGATGCTCGCGGCGATCGCCGCGCGCGGGCCGGACTCGCAGATCGTCACGAGCGGGCGGTCGCGCGGCAGGTCGGCCTCCCCGAGCGCGAGCAGGCGGTAGGGGATGTTGCGGCTGCCCGCGATGTAGCCCGAGTCACGCTCGTCCTTCTCCCGCACGTCGACGAGCTCCGCGCCCTCGGCAAGCAGCCCGTCCAGCTCGTCGACCTCGACCACGGGAAGCGTGTCGGGACCTCCGCCGAGGACGTAGCCCTCGAGGTCGAGGAAGCCGACCGAGCGGAGGCCGCGCACCGCGAACGCTGCTTCGTGCTCGTCCGAGGCGGCGACGACGAGCGGTCGCTCGGCGTCGAGCACGAACGCGGCCTTCGTGGAGAAGCGCGTTCCGGAGACGGGAACGCTGAGCGCACCCGGTAGGTGGCCCGCGGCGAAGTCCTCGAACGGCCGCACGTCGAGCACCTGCGCGCCCTCCGGGGGCACCGGCAGCTCCGGCGGCTCCGGCCGGCCGCCGACGAAGGGGCCGCGGTTCAGCTCGACGATGCGCTCCATGTTCGGCGGCCGCGGGGTCGAGATCGCCGCCGACTCGGCGACGAAGAGGGCGACGTCGTCGAACGCGAGCGCGGGGTTGAAGCGACGCTCGAACCCGACCGTCGTCGACGCCTTCGAGCTCATCGCCTTCCCGCACAGCGAACCCGCGACGTGGCCGGGGTACACCTCGACCCCGTCACCGAGCTCGACGAGCCGGCGCAGGGAGTGGAAGAGGCCCTCGGCCCCCTCGCGCGCCTCGACCGCCAGATCGGGCCGGGCGGCGTCGCCGACGAAGAGCGAATCGCCCGTCAACACGAGCCACGGCTCGTCGCCACGCGACCGATCGATCACGGCGACGCAGCAGTGCTCCGGCCGATGGCCGGGCGTGTGCAAGCAGCGCAGGACGATCTCGCCGAGCTCGATCTCCGTTCCGTCCTCCATCGGCTCGTGTGGGTACTCGGCCCGTGCGAGGGAGTGGACGCTGACCGGCAGGCCGTGGTCGAGCGCGAGCCGCCCATGCCCCGAGACGTGGTCCGCGTGCGTGTGCGTCTCGACGACCCGCACGAGCCGTACGCCCCTCCGCTCTGCCTCCTCGAGGTACTGCTCGATCGCGAAGGCGGGGTCGACGACCGCGGCGGTCCCGGCCGACTCGTCGCCGACGAGGTAGGACGCGCACCCGAGCGCGTCGTCGACGAACTGCGTGAAGATCACGGTCGCGCGACGGTACCACCCGGTCCCGCTATCTCTCTTGAAGTGTCGGCCCGACTCGTCGTCCAAGCTCAATTGTCGCGAACTGTCGGTGCTCGCCGCAGCCAGAGGAGCACGACGAGGCCGACGGTGACGACGAGGCCGATGCCGGCGACGAGCAGCACCGTGAGCGCGCCGCTCGACTCCTGCCGCCCCGGCAACACCGTGAGCGTGAGCGGCCACGGTACCCGCTCGCCGCCGGGGTAGAGCTGCCGGACCTCCAGGCGGACGTCGCCGGGCGCGTCCGCCGCCTGCAGCTCGACCGAGAAGCTGGCGACGTCACCGGGCGCGACGCAGCATCCCGACCAGGTGGCCGTCGAGCCCCGCACCGTCCCGCGCCAGCCCACATCCGAGTCCGCGGCGGCGACGATCTCGAGCTCGGGCGCGACCGTCACGGCGAAGCCCGTCTGCCGCACCTGACGCTCGTTCGGCGCGACGAATGTCACGGTCCCGCGCTGACCGGCAATGACGGACGTCGGCACGACCGTGGGATGCGCCGCGGCAGCCGGCGCCGCGAGCAAGGCGAACGTCGCACAGAGGGCGGCTCGGCGGCGCACTTGATCATCTTGACGCGAACACCGCACGCGTAAGCGGTCTGTAAGCCACACCGCCTGCGCCGTTTCCGATCGACGGGTTGCGGGAAACGGAACTTTGCCAAGGACTGTCCACGCATGCGGAAAGGGTGAGTTGGATGAGGAGGACGAGGTCGCTGACAAGGATGGCCGTGGCGGGGTTCGCGGCGCTCTCGCTCGCGGTCGTGCTCACCGCCTGCGGCGGCGGCGGCGACAGCGGAAGCGGGGGCGAGGCCGACGGAGTCATCACCATCAACTGGTCGTCGGAGCCTCCGTCGCTCGACCCCGGCCTCGCGACCGACACGACGTCGTCGAACGTGCTCGGGAACATCATGGACGGCCTCATCACCCTCGAGGGCGAAGACTTGACGCCGACGCCGGCGCTCGCCGAGAGCTGGGACATCGAGGGCAACACCGTGACCTTCCACCTGAGCAACGAGGGCCGCTGGACGAACGGCGACCCGGTGACCGCAGAGGACTTCGAGTACTCGTGGAAGCGCACGATCTCGCCCGATCTCGCGGCCGACTACGCCTACCAGTTCGACGGCATCGTCGGCGCGACGGACTACAACTCCTGCGAGAAGAACTGCGACGCGATGCGCGACAAGGTCGGCGTCGAGGCCGTCGACGACCGCACGCTTCGGGTCGAGTTGACGAGCCCGCAGCCCTGGTTCATCCAGCAGGTGGCGCACACGTCGTTCCTCCCGGTCAACCGGAGCGCGGTCGAGCAGTTCGGCAACAAGTGGACCGAGGCCTCGAACATCGTCACGAACGGGCCGTTCAAGCTCGCGCGCTGGGATCACAACTCGCGGCTCGACCTCGTCAAGTGGGACGAGTGGCGCGACGCCGACTCGGTGTCGCTCCAGCGCGTCAACGGCCGCATGATCACCGAGGGCACGACCGCGGTGCAGGCCTTCGAGGCCGGCGAGCTGGACGAGACCGGCGCGCTCGGTGGCCTGCCGCCGGAGGAGCTGCCGCGCCTCCAGGGCACGCCCGAGTACGAGCAAAGCCCGTCCCTCGGGACCTACTACTACGGCATCAACGTCGACAACGTCCCGGACGTGAACCAGCGGCGCGCGATGGCGCTCGCCATCGACCGCCAGTCGATCATCGACAACGTCGCGCAGGCCGGCCAGCTGCCCGCGTCGGGCTTCACGCCCGAGGGTATGCCTGGTTTCGACGCGATCAACCCGAACTCCGAGTGGTTGCCCGCGAGCGGAGACATGGAGCGCGCGAAGCAACTGATGGAGCAGGTGCAGAACCCGGTGAAGGACATCACGCTCGTCATCAACGACGCGCCGGGTCACCGGGAGATCGCCGTCGCCGTGCAGGACATGTGGTCCGACCTCGGGATCGACGTCGAGATCCAGCAGCAGGAGTGGGCGCAGTTCCTCGAGGCGCTCGGCCCGCCCCCCGCGAAGACGACGGACGCCTACCGCCTCGGCTGGATCGGCGACTTCGTCGATGCGTTCAACTTCCTCGAGCTCTGGAGGTGCGACTCGGGGAACAACAACACCAACTACTGCAACAAGGACTACGACGCGCTCGTCGCGCAGGCGCGAAACACGCCGGACGACAACGAGCGGTACGACCTGTACGCGCAGATGGAGCGGATCATGTTCGGCCCGGACGGTGACGTCCCGCTGATCCCGATCTACTTCTACACCAACGTGAGCCTGCAGAAGGAGTCGATCAAGGACACCTTCACCCAGGACCTCCTCGACCAGATCGATCTGACCAAGGTCGTCGAGGGTGACGGCTCCGGCGCAGAGGCCTCGGGCTGAGGATCGCCGCCGGCGGGCGCCTACGGGCGCCCGCCGGGGGTCCTCGCTCGAACGGCACGGAGCCTGCCGCAGATGACGACCTTCGTCCTGCGCCGCCTCGTCTGGACCGTGCCGGTGATCCTGCTGGTGATCCTCCTCACCTTCCTGCTGATGCGGCAGATCGAGGGGAACCCGTTCCGCACCTCGGAACGCGCGATCCCGGAGTCGATCCAGCAGAACCTCGAGGAGAAGTACGGTCTGGACGACCCCTGGTACGTGCAGTACCTGAGGTACGTGAAGGGCGTCTTCACGCTCGACCTCGGCCCCTCGCTCGTGCTCCGGAACCGTGACGTCAACGACATCGTGCGCGAGCACTTCCCGCCGTCGCTCGAGCTCGGTGCCCTCGCGATGCTGTTCGCGCTCGTCTTCGGGGTGCCGTTGGGGATGCTCTCCGCCTTACGCGCGAACACCTTCTTCGACTACGGGGCGATGTTCGTCTCCAACGTCGGGTTCGCCATCCCGAGCTTCCTCGTCGCCACCCTGCTCATCTACTTCTTCGCCCTCGAGTGGGGGGACATCTTCGGCCTGCCGACGAGCGGGTGGGACACATGGCAGTCGAAGGTGCTGCCGACGATCGCGCTCGGCCTCGGCCCGATGGCCTACTTCGCGCGCCTCACGCGCGGCTCGATGCTCGAGACGATGCAGCAGGACTACATCCGCACGGCGCGGGCGAAGGGCCTGCGCTGGCGGCGGGTCGTCGTCGTGCACACGCTGCGGAACTCGCTGATCCCGGTGGTGACGGCCGCAGGCCCGATCCTCGGCTTCCTCATCACCGGCTCGTTCATCATCGAGCAGATCTTCGCGATCCCGGGGATCGGGCGGTACTACGTGACTGCCGTGACCGGGCGCGACTACTCGGTCGTGATGGGGCTCACCGTGCTCCTGGCGCTGATCGTCATCGTTGCGAACCTCGTCGTCGACATCCTCTACGGCTTCCTCGACCCGAGGACGCGGGACGCGAGGGCCTGATGGCGCGGGCCCCACGGGCGGCGACGAGCCATGCCGACATCCCGCTCGAAGCGGCGCCCGTCACCGCGCCGCTCGCGGGCGCTCCGGTCCGCCAGACGAACCTCTGGAAGGACGCCTGGTACCGGTACATCCGCAACCGGGCGGCCGTCGTCGCCGGCGCCGTCTTCGTCCTCCTGCTGCTCTACTGCCTCATCTGGCCGGCGGTCTCGCCGTACGACCCGAACGACGTCGACTTCTCTCAGGCGCGCGAGATGCCGAGCCTCGAGCACCCGTTCGGGACCGACACGTTCGGGCGCGACCTCTTCACCCGCACGGCGCTCGGCGGCCGCATCTCGATCGGCATCGGCTTCGCCGCGACGCTCGTCATCCTCGCCATCGGCGTCGCCTACGGGTCGCTGTCGGGCTTCGTCGGCGGGAGGCTCGACAACGGCATGATGCGCTTCCTCGACGCGCTCTACGGGCTGCCGTACCTCCCGTTCGCGATCATCACGCTCGCGGTGATCGGGGACTCGGGCTTCTGGTCCCTCGTCATCGCGCTCTCGATCGCGTCGTGGCTGACGACGGCGAGGATCATGCGCGGGCAGGTCATGACGTTGAAGCAGAACGACTACGTCCGGGCGGCGCACGTCGTCGGCGCCCGACGGCACCGCGTCCTCATGCGGCACATCCTCCCGAACACGCTCGGAATCCTCGTCATCGCCGTCTTCCTCGAGCTGCCCGGCGTCATCCTGGGCGAGGCGTTCCTCTCCTTCATCGGCCTCGGGATCGGGCCACCCGACGCCTCCTGGGGCTCGATGGCGCAGGAGGGCTACAAGGTCTACCGGGTCTTCCCGCTGCTCATCATCATCCCCTCGGTCGCGATCGCGACGCTGATCCTGTGCGCGAACTTCATCGCGGACGGCCTCCGCGACGCGCTCGACCCGAGGACGAGGGAGACGTAGCGGTGTCGGAGACCCTGCTCTCGGTCCGTGACCTCCGTACGCAGTTCTTCACCCGCGAGGGGGTCGTGCACGCCGTCGACGGCGTCAGCTTCGACGTCCACAAGGGCCGGACGCTGGGCATCGTCGGCGAGTCCGGTTGCGGCAAGACCGTCACCGCGCTCTCGATCATCCGGCTCCTGCCCACGCCGCCGGCGCGCATCGTCGGTGGGCAGGTGCTCTTCCAGGGGCGCGACCTGACGACGTTGCCGGAGCGCGAGCTCGAGGACATCCGCGGGAGCGAGATCGCGATGATCTTCCAGGACCCGATGACGTCGCTGAACCCGACGCTGACGATCGGGATGCAGATCACCGAGACGATCCGCCGGCACTCGAAGCTCTCCAAGCGGGCGGCACGGGTCCGGGCGATCGAGCTGCTCGAGGAGGTCGGTCTCCCGCGGGCCGCGAGCCGGCTCGACGACTACCCGCACCGCCTCTCGGGCGGCATGCGCCAGCGCGTGATGATCGCGATCGCGATCTCCTGCGACCCGGCGCTCCTGATCGCCGACGAGCCCACGACCGCGCTCGACGTGACCGTGCAGGCGCAGGTGCTCGACCTCCTTGCGGAGATGCGCGACGCGCACGACATGGCGATGATCGTCATCACGCACGACATGGGCGTCGTCGCGGACATCGCAGACGAGGTGATCGTCATGTACGCGGGCCAGGTCGTCGAGCAGGCGCCGGTGCTCGAGCTGTTCGACCGGCCGGAGCATCCGTACACGGAGGCGCTGCTCGGAGCGCTCCCGCAGATCGAGGACCCGGGCGTGCGCCACCGGCGGCTGACGGCGATCCCCGGCCGCCCGCCCGACCTGCTGGACCCACCGGAGACGTGTCGCTTCGCCGCGCGCTGCAAGTACGCGGGCGGCGACGCGTGCACCCAGCACATGCCCGAGCTCCGCGAGCTGCGGCCGGGGCACCTGGTGCGCTCCGAGCATCCGGCGAGCGAGCGCGCCGGCACCCGCGAGAAGGTGGCGACCTAGATGACCGAGCCGCTCGTCCAGGTACGCAACCTGCACAAGAGCTTCCCGATCAAGAAGGGGATTTTCGTCGAGCGCACCGTCGACCAGGTGGACGCCGTCATCGACGTGAGCTTCGACATCGGCAAGGGGGAGACGCTCGGGCTCGTCGGCGAGTCGGGCTCGGGGAAGTCGACGACCGGGTACTGCATCCTGCAGATCCTCCGGCCGACGAGCGGCTCGGTGGTCTTCGACGGGCACGAGCTGACCGAGCTCAAGGGCGAGGACCTGCGCCGGCTCCGGCGGAGGATGCAGCTCGTGTTCCAGGACCCGTTCGCGTCGCTCGACCCGCGCATGACGGTGGGCGACATCGTCGGCGAGCCGCTCGTCGTCCACAAGGTGGGCTCGAGGCAGGAACGCCGTGCTCGCGTACGCGAGCTCCTGGACGTGGTCGGCTTCGATCCCGGGTACACGAACCGCTACCCGCACGAGTTCTCGGGCGGTCAGCGGCAGCGGATCGGCATCGCGCGTGCGCTCGCGCTGTCGCCGGACTTCATCGTCTGCGACGAGCCGGTCTCGGCGCTCGACGTCTCGATCCAGGCGCAGATTCTGAACCTGCTCAAGGACCTGCAGCAGGAGTTCGGCCTCACGTACCTCTTCATCGCACACGACCTCGCGGTCGTGCGGGCGATGAGCGACCGGATCGCGGTGATGAACGCGGGCAGGATCGTCGAGCTCGGCGAGGCCGAGGAGGTGTACGCGAGCCCGCGGGAGGAGTACACGCAGGCGCTCCTCCAGGCCGTCCCGATTCCCGACCCGCGCAAGATGAGGGAGCGGAAGCGCGAGCGGCGGCGCCTGCGCTCCGCCCTCGCCGAGCAGTGAGGGGCCGCGGCGCGCTCGCGCTCTGCGCGGCGGCGGCGCTGGTCGTCTCGTCCGCCGTCGCGGTCGCACGACCGAGCGGGGCGGACGCGGGGTGGGAGCGCGCGGAGTCGATGTCGCAGCGGCGGAGCTACCTCGCCGCGGCGGAGCTCGGCGGCTTCGTCTACGCGGCCGGTGGGATGGTGGGGGAGACCGGGCGCCCGCTCTCGACCTTTGCCCGCTACGACCCGAGGACCGACGACTGGGAGGTGCTCCCGCAGCTGCCGGTGCCGACGCGCGCGGCCGCGGCCGCGGCACTGGACGGCAGGGTGTTCGTCGTGGGCGGCACGACGGCCGACGGCAACACGGGAGCGACCTGGGCCTACGACCCGGGTACGAGGCGGTGGTCGGCGAGGGCGCCGCTCCCGGCCGCGGTCTTCAACCACGCGGCCGTTGCACTCGACGGCACGCTCTACGTCGTCGGCGGCTACGCGGACGGCCGCGAGCGCGCCGACGTGTACGCGTACGAGCCGGGGCGCGACCTCTGGCGCAGGATTGGCACGCTCCCCCGGGCGACGCACGCGTTCGGGGCGGTCGCCTTCCGCGGAGAGCTCTGGGTCCTCGGAGGACGGCGCGGCGAGCGGATCCTGCGCGATGTCTGGATCCTCGACCCCGCGACGCGCGACTGGCGACGCGGGCCGACGATGCCGCGCGGGATGGAGCTCCTCGGCGCCGCCGTCACGGGCGACGAGATTCACGCGGTCTGGGAGTCCGTGTACCAGGTGTACGACGCGGGGACGGGGCGCTGGCGCGCGGGACCGCCTCCGCAGGTCACCCGCCACGCGCTCGAGGCGTTCGTCGTCGACGGCTCGCTGATCGCGGTCGGCGGCTGCACGACTGCGCTCCAGGACAGCCCCGTCGTGGAGCGCCTGGAGCTGTAGCGGCCACAGCGTCGAGGACTCGAGCTACCGGGCGAATGATGGTTCGCCGTCACGGGTTCTCGCCGGCGGACTCCGTGCTAGCGGAGCACCCCTGCGCTACAAACCCAGCTGCCGCGCGATGACCATGCGCTGTACCTCGTTCGTGCCCTCGCCGATCTCGAGGATCTTCTGGTCGCGGTAGAGGCGGGAGATCGCCGCCTCCTCCATGTATCCGAACCCTCCGTGGAGCTGCAGGGCAGCGCCCGCGACCCGGGCGGAGAGCTCCCCCGTGTAGAGCTTCGCCATCGCCGCCTCGAGCGCGAACGGCCGCCCCTGGTCCTTGAGCCAGGCGGCTCGGTAGACGAGCGCGCGACCGGCCGCGATCTCCGTGGCCATGTCCGCGAGCTTGAACTGCACCGCCTGGAAGCGCGCGATCGGCCTCCCGAACTGCTCCCGCTCCTGTGCGTAGGCGGAGGCGAGGTCGTAGGCGCCCTGCGCGAGCCCGACTCCCATCGCCGCGACGGAGATGCGGCCCCCGTCGAGGATCTCGAGGAACTGACGGAAGCCCACGCCGCGCTCGCCGAGGAGGTTGCCCTCGGGCACCGCGCAGTCCTCGAAGGAGAGCTCGCGCGTGTCGGACGCGCGCCAGCCGAGCTTCTTCATCGGGGCCGAGATCGTGTACCCGGGCGTGCCGTTCTCGACGACGAGATTGGAGATCTCGTCCTCGCCGGTGCGTGCGGTGATCGTGACGCCCCAGGTGATGTCGGTGCCGGCGTTGGTGATGAAGAGCTTCGAGCCGTTCACGACCCACGAGCCGTCGCGCAGCTCCGCGGTGGTGCGGGTCGCGCCCGCGTCCGACCCCGCCCCCGGCTCGGTGAGCCCGAACGCGGCGAGCTTCCGCCCCGCAGCGAGATCGGGGAGCCAGCTCCGCTTCTGCTCCTCGCTCCCGTAGAGCAGGATCGGCATCGTCCCGAGCGAGGTGTGGGCGGCCACCGTGATCGCGACCGACGAGTCGATCCGCGTCAGCTCCTCGATCGCGATCGCGTACGAGACGGTGTCGCCGCCTGCACCACCGTACTCCTCGGGGATCGGGAGGCCCATCAGCCCGAGCTCGGCGAGCTCGGCGACGAGCTCGTAGGGGAAGCGATGCTCGCGATCGAGCTCCTCGGCCACCGGTGCGACCCGCTGCTCCGCGAAGTCGCGCACGGTCCGGCGGACGAGCTCGTGCTCCTCCGAGAGGTCGTAGTTCGGCGTCACGCGAGGGAGCGTGCCAGTTCGGCGATCAGCCGCACGCCGTACCCGGTGCCCCTGACGACGGCGAAG
>Ga0075419_10002052_pt1 | contig 13028 bp, 11 predicted proteins | sample SoiMetdeltSBSDD3_FD_76900 | JGI IMG/M metagenome (GOLD analysis project Ga0075419, IMG submission 76900) | Bulk soil microbial communities from a Populus tree surrounding site in Tennessee, USA - Soil MetaG P. deltoides SBSDD3 | ecosystem: Environmental > Terrestrial > Soil > Tree plantation... | reverse complement strand
CGTCCGGTCAGCGGTACCGCCGTCCCGCCCTGCAGCTCCAGCACCGACCGTCCGGCCAGCGGTGCGGCGAGCCGCACCGTGACCTCGCGGCCATGCCCCTCGTCCGTGCATGCCACCCGACGCGGGCACGGTTCCGTCGGCAGGCCAGTTGCCGCAGCGCATCGCCGCACCTCGCCATCACGGGCGACCCTTATGTCCGATACCGCGCGCTCCAGTACGTATCGACCCTCCAGCACCCGCAACGTCTGATGATCAGCGACCGACACCAGCGCAGCGTCGCACACCGATGGCGTCTGGTGTCCAGCGTTATGGGCCGTTCGGATCCCTGTCCGACACAGGGTCAGCAGCAACGTTGCGCCGGCGATGGTGTGAAGCGACCGTCTTGTGCTCGGCTCGTCAGGTTTAGGCCGCTCCGACGCCTCCTTGGAGGAGGTCAGCGTGCCAGCCGCGATCAAGCGAGACCAGCATGTGGTATAGTGCACCGATCGGTGCACTAACGCTAACGCTTGACGCGACGTTCTTCGCCCTTTCGGACCCTACGCGGCGGGGCATTCTGGAGCGTCTGGGCCGCGGCCCGGCGACGCTGAGCCAGTTGGCGTCACCCGCGGGCCTGACCCTCAACGGGATTAAGAAGCACGTCGGGATCCTCGAGCGCGCCGGCCTCGTCGAGACCGAGAAGGTGGGCCGGGCGCGCGAGTGCCGGCTCGGCCCGGCCAGGACGCTGGGCGAGGCGGGCGAGTGGCTCGAGGCCCACCGTCGCGCCTGGGAGAGCCGGTTGGACCGCTTCGAGCGGTTCGTGGGGGACGCCAATTGAGTCGCGAGCTCCGCTACGAGCGCCTGATCCAGGCGTCGCCCGCGCGCGCATTCGACCTGTTCACCAGCCCGGCTGGCCAGCAAGCGTTCTACGGCAACGATGCACCGGGCTGGATCGTCGATTCGCGCTGTGAGCTTCGCGTCGGCGGCGTCTGGGAGATCGCCTTCGGCTCGTCGCCGGGCGAGCTCTACCAGCACCGCCACGTGTTCGAGGCGATCGAGCGCCCCCGCCGCCTGCTGCTGGCGACGACCGAGACGCGCCTCGACGGGTCGACGCTCGCCTTCAGCACCGAGTTCACGTTCGCGCCCCGGGACGGGGTGACGCTGGTGACGATGGTCCAGTGGGGCTTCCCATCGGATGAGCTGCGCGACGAGCACGGCCGCGGTCTGCAGCACGCGTTCGACCGGATGGAACGGGCACTGGAGACCTGAGGAAGGAGACCGCATGGCAAAGTCCGTCCTGTACATGTCGATGTCGCTCGACGGATTCATCACCGGCCCTGACGACGGCCCAGGCAACGGGCTCGGGACCGGCGGGCACCGGCTGCACGCGTGGCTCGGCGAGCCCGTCGCCGAGCTGCCGCACTTCGCACCGCCGGGGCTGAACGGGCAGGTGTTCGCCGAGTCGATCGCGACGGGTGCGGTCGTCGTCGGCCGCAAGACGTTCGAGTACGCCGGTTACTGGGGCGGCGACCACCACGGCGTGCCGATCTTCGTGCCCACGCGCGGTACCCCGCCGCAGCCGCAGAGCAACTGGGTTCACTACGTGGCTGACGCGGCGACGGCGATGAGCGAGGCCAAGGCGGCCGCCGGCGACCGGAACGTGATGGTGCACGGCGCCGACCTCGCGCAGTCGCTGCCGCGCGAGCGCCTGCTCGACGAGCTCGAGATCCACCTGATCCCGGTCTTGCTCGGCGACGGGCGGCGGCTGTTCGGCAACGACCGCGTCGAGCTGGAGCTGACGCGTGTGCTCGACGCCCCTGGCGTCACACACCTGCGCTACCGGGTGGCGTCATGAGCGGCCGTCGGCTGATCCTTGTTCGGCGCCGAGCGGCGCCGTCGAACGTGCCAGACCTAGGGCGTGACACTCCATGAGAGATGAGACCGACGTCCCTGACTTGGCCGCGATGACCCGCGACGTACTGGACGGGATCCGGTATGTCGTGCTCAGCACGATCGATGAGGACGGGCGCACCCGTACCTCGCCGGTCTACTTCGTCCCCCACCGGTACCAGGATTTCTACTGGGTGTCGAACCCGGCGAGCCACCACTCACGCAACCTCGAGCGCGACGACCGGCTCAGCGGGGTGGTCCTCGACACAACCGTGGCCCCGGGGCCTGACGCTCGAGCGGTCTACGTGACCGGGACCGCGAGGGAGGTCCAGCTCGACGAGTTCTCGCAGCACCTGCCGAACGCCTTTGACCCCGGGCGCGGTGGCCGTACCTTCACCGCGGAGGAGCTGACGGGCGACGCGGATCTCCGACTGTGGGTGCTTCACGTCGACAGCTGGGAGGTGCACATCGGCAGCGGTCACCCAACTCTCGGTACCGGAACAGACCGGCGGCTGCCGGTTGACCCGCGAGGGTGACACCCGGCGGGCGAGTAGCGGGGCCGCATGAGTGAGTCCCCACCTGTGCCTGCACGGCAGCGGCGAGTTTGCGTACACCCTCGCCATGAAGGGCCTGATCGACGAGTACGGGGTCTGCCTGAACCTGCTGGTCTGGGCCAGGGAAACGTCCATGTGCTCGGCGACAGGGGAACGTACGGCCGGCGCTCCGCGACGTGAAGCGGTTCGACTCCGGGGTGGTCCTCCTCACCTACCTCCCGCACTCATCACCGCAACCGGGGCTCCGAGAGCTGTTGCCAGCGTTGGCCTCGTCTTGATGTTCCGCTCGATACGAATCGATACGAAGGAGACTCTATGTCCAGGGTGTGGTTCGTGACCGGAAGCTCGCGCGGCCTGGGTCGCGCGTTCGTGGACGTCGCGCTCGAAGCCGGTGATCGCGTCGCGGCGACGGCGCGCAACCCAGAACGGTTACAAGACCTCGTCGACAATTACGGCGACGCGGTGCTCCCCCTGCGACTCGATGTGACCGACTTCGACGCGACAGCACGCATGGTCGGTCACGCATTGGAGGCCTTCGGTCGCATCGATGTCGTTGTCAACAGCGCCGGCTACAGCGACCTCGGCTCGTTCGAGGACACGACGATCGACTCGTTCCGGACGCAGATCGAGACCAACTTCTTCGGGGTCGTGAATGTCTCGAAGGCGGTCGTGGGGGTTCTGCGCGAGCAGGGCAGCGGTCACATCTTCCAGGTCGCCTCGCTCAGCGCCCGCTTGTCAGGCCCAGGCCTGACCGCCTACCAGGCGGCGAAGTGGGCCATCGCCGGGTTCTCCCTCGGGTTCGCCCACGAGATCGCTCCGTTCGGGGTGAAGCTCACCGTTCTTGAGCCGGGTGGCATGCGCACCGACTGGGCTGGCTCGTCGATGACGATCCCGCAGCCCAGCACGCCATACCAGCCGACGATGGGGCCCCTCGCCAAGCTGATACGCGCCACCTCCGGTCACGAGGCGACCGACCCGCGTCGTGTCGCTCAACTAGTGCGTGACCTCGCCGGCCGGGACGATGCCCCCATGCGACTGCTGCTCGGCACCGACGCTGTGCCGATGGCGCAGCAAACGGCACAGGAGCTTGCCGCCAACGACGAAGCCTGGCGAGACGTCAGCCTGAGCGTCAGCGATGGAACGTCTCCGACTGCCCACGCGCCGTAGAACCTCAGCACCGAGCAACTTTCGCTCGCCTACACCAAACCCGCCCGGGTCTGGTTGGGCTGACGTCGCGGTCCTCAGGCCTGCTAGCCATTGCAGGGACCTAGACACAGCCGGCGCCGCGGGCTCTCATGGGACCAGGGAGACCTGGGGCCGAGACAGGGTCGCTGTGCCAGAGTCTCCAGGTTCGAGGGGAGCCCCGCGGTGGCGATCGAGGTAGCGGCGCTGTGGTCCGGTGTGTGGGCGGGCTGGGCGCATGACGGCTGCTGCCTTGCGCTCGGCGCGCCGGAGTGCGGCCTGTCAGTGTCGCGGGTGCGGTGTCATGGGCGCTGAGGGGACCGGGAGCTTCGGCACGCTGCTGCGCCGGCATCGGATCGCGGCGGGGCTTACGCAGCAGGCGCTTGCGGATCGGGCCGGGCTAAGCGTGCGCGGGATTGCCGATCTGGAGCGGGGCGCGCGGCGGTATCCGCATTTCCATACGCTGCGGTGCCTGGCCACGGCCTTGGAGTTGTCTCCTGGCGACCGGGTCGCGCTGGTGGCCGCTGGACAGCGGCGGAGCGGGGAGGGCGGGTCTGGCTCGTTCCTGGCAGCGTCGCCTCGCTGCGCGCGTTGCGAGCGCGTGAACGCGTCAGGCGCCGCCTTCTGCGTCGACTGCGGCAACCCGCTGGATGCGCCGTGTCCGGCATGCGGCGCACCCGGCGATCCGGCACAACGCTTCTGCCACGCGTGCGGGGCATCGCGCACGCCCGGGTTGGGCTCGAGCCGACTGTCCGGCCAGGACGCGTCTGCGGGGCTGACGGTTTCAGGCGAGCGCGTGGTGCCGGCCGAGGGGGAGCACAAGCAGGCGACCGTGCTGTTCTGCCAGCTGGCAGGCGGGCCCGCGCTAGCCGACAGAATGGGCCAGGAGGGGATGCTGGCCTTCCTTGATTCCTTCTTCGAGCAGGCCGAGGCTGAGGTGCGGCGTTTCGAGGGCACCGTCAGCAGCTTCCTGAGCGACGGGTTGGTGGCGCTGTTCGGGGTGCCGGTGGCGCATGAGGACCATGCGCGGCGGGGGGTGCTCGCCGCGCTCGGGCTGCAGCGTTGGCTTCGGGAGTGGTCAGCGCCGGGTACACGGGGCGGCGATCGTGCCGGTTCTCCGCCCATGCTGCGGATGGCTTTGAACACCGGCCTGGTGGCGGTGAGCCAGATCGGCAGCGGGCCCGAGCGGCGCCTGAGCGTGGTCGGGGAAACGACAACAGTGGCTGGCCTGCTGCAGCAGCGGGCCGAGCCGGGGACGATCGTGGTCGGCGCCGCGACCGCGCGCATGGTGACCGGCTATGTCCGGCTGGTGAAGCTTGGACCGGTCCCGCTGCCGGGGATGGACGAGCCGGTGGCGGTATTCCGCGTAACCGGTGTGGGGCCGCGGCGCTCGCCGATCGAAGGGCTCGGTGCCCGCCCGTTGAGCCGCTTCGTCGGGCGGAACCTGGAGATGAGCGCCCTGCACGACGTGCTGGCGCAAGTGGCTGTCGCCCCGGAGCCGAGCGCGCGGCGGACGTTGAGTGACTTCATCGGCCGCGACGACGAGCTGGGGGCGCTGCGCGGGCCGCTGGCGAAGGTAGAGGCGGGCCACGGCCAGGTGGTAGGCGTCATCGGGGAGCCAGGGATCGGCAAGTCGCGGCTGCTGTATGAGTTCCGGCGCAGCCTTACGGGGCAGGTCTCATATCTGGAGGGACGCTGTCTGTCGTATGGCGGCAGCATCCCGTACCTGCCGATCGTCGACGTGGTGCGCGCCAACTGCGGCATCCTCGAAGAGGATGCGCCCGCAACGGTCGCCGAAAAGGTGCGCTTCGGGCTGCAGGAAGTCGGGCTCGACGCCGACCGACACGGGCCGTACGTGCTCCGCCTGCTCGGCCTGGGCGAGGGCGCGGCAGCGCTGAGGCCACTCAGCGCTGAGGCGATCAAGACGCAGATCTTCGAGACGCTGCGAGCCTGGAGCCTGCATGGAAGTCGCCAGCGGCCGCTGATCGTGGCGGTGGAGGATCTGCACTGGATCGACCGTTCCTCGGAGGAATACCTGACGTCGCTAGCGGAGAGCCTGGCCGGCGCGCCGATCCTCTTGGTGTGCACGTGGCGGCCCGGCTACCGGCCGCCGTGGACCGAGCATTCCTATGTGACGCAGCTGGCGCTGCGCCGCCTCGGCCCGCGTGACAGCCTCGGCGTGGTGGGCTCGGTGCTGGGTGCAGACCCGGTCCCCGAGGCGCTTGCGCGGGTGATCTTGGAGCGCGGCGAGGGCAACCCGTTCTTCTTGGAAGAACTGGCGCGCGCGGCACTCGAGCACGGCCAGGAAGGTGCAGCTACGCTCGTCCCCGACACGATCCAGGGCGTGTTGATGGCGCGTATGGATCGACTGGCGGAGACACCGCGGCGTGTGTTGCAGACCGCATCCGTGCTGGGCCGCGAGGTCCCGCTGCGGCTGCTGGAGGCGGTCTGGCCACAGCCCGCCGTGCTGCCCGGACAACTGCGGGTGCTGCAGAGTCTGGAGTTCATTTACGAGTCGGCGGGCCGGGAGCCCGGTTTCGTGTTCAAGCATGCGCTCACTCAGGACGTGGCCTACGAGACCCTGCTCGAGGGTCATCGGCGCGCGCTGCACGCGACCGCCGGCCGTGCGCTGGAAGCCCTCTACACTGGTCGGCTCGAGGAGGTCTATGACCGGCTCGCCCACCACTACGCCAAGACCGACGAGGCGGCCAAGGCGGTCGAGTACCTGACGCACTTCGCTGCCCGGGCGGCCGGAATGCATGCCCACAGCGACGCCGCCCGTGCGCTAGAGGAGGCGCTCGAGCACGTCGTCCGCCTGCCGGCCGGCGACCAGGACCGGCGCCTGGTCGAGCTGGCCGTCCGGTTGGCCGGCTCGTACTACTTCTTGGGCCGGTTCCGGGACACCGTCGAGCTACTGGGCCGCCATCACAGCCGCCTGGGGCAGCTCGACGACGGGGCGCTCGCTGGGCGGTTGTACTTCGAGCTCGCGCACGCACATAGCCACCTGGGCGACAACCCGGAGGCGGTGGCCTGGGCCGAGCGTGCGATCGCGGAGGCGCGGCGCGCCGGCGATTCGGCCACCCGCGGCAAGGCGCATTACGTGCTGTGCAAGGAGTCGATGTGGGTCTCGCGGTTCCCTGTCGGTCTGGAGCATGGCCGCCGCGCGGTCGAGCACCTGCAGCGCACGAACGAGCGCTGGTGGCTGGGTCAGTCGGTGTGCTGGCAGGGCATCAACCTGTACTTCATGGGTCAGCTGGACGCGGCGCTCGAGTGCGCCACCCGTGGCTTCGCCATCGGCGAGCAGCTCGGCGACCACCGCCTTCAGAGCTACGCGGCATGGAACCGCGCGTGGTTCTCGGCCACGCGCGGCGACGGGCAGGACGCGATTGCCTGGGGACACCGCAGCATCGAGCTCTCCCCCGACCCGCTCAACAACGCCTTCTCGCTTGGCTGGACCGGCTATGCCTATCTCGAGCACGGCGATTCCGAGCACGCGATCGCGCTGCTCGGGCAGTCGATCGAGATGCTCGCACAGATGCGCTACTCGCGGCTGGTCGGCTGGTTCAGGGGCTGGCTCGCCGACGCCCTCCTGCTCGCTGGCGACCACGTGCGCGCTCGCGGCGAGGCGCAACTGGGACGGCAGATCAGCGCCGACGTCGGGTTCACGTGGGCAGTCGGCTTGGCCCAACGCGCCTTGGGCGCCATTGAACGCGCCGACGGCCATCAGAGGGAGGCCGAGCGCTGGCTGAACGAGGCGCTGCACACCTTCGAGACCGTCGAGTCGCGCTTTGACGCTGCGCGCACGTACCTCGCGTTGGCTGCGCTCGCGGACGAGCAGCATCAGCCCGCAAGCGCCGCCGCGCACCGCCAGGCGGCCGGCCAGCTGCTCTCCCAGCTGGGCCTCGCGACCGGCACCGGACGCGGCCAGCGACTGTCCACCCGCAGCTAGCCACGCGCGCCGCGCAGGGCGGCCAAGAACCACCACGGCCCGGCAGGCCGCTGCCCGGCGCCCGCCGCCGCGGGCTACGCCGCACCCGCGCCGCGGTTTGCGTGGGTATTGCGTAGCCAATGCGTGGGCAGTGCGCATGGTCGGCCAGGCACTCCGCTCATAGGTTCACTGTGAGGCGCCGCGGCTACCGCCTGACCGGCGCCAGCAGCGATTTCCATCCTCACCAGTGAGGGCATTTCCTCAGCGGGTCACAACAGGAGGCGAACATGACTGTCACCGATCCCGCCCGGGTCTCCCGGGCGGCTGGCACGGCCTACCGGACCGAGTTGTCGCCGGTGAGCTTTCTGCGCCGCAGCGCATACGTTTACCCCGACAAGGTCGCGGTTGTTCACGGCGAGCGGCGTATCACCTATCGCGAATTCGGCGAACGGGTCAACAGGCTAGCGTCGGCGCTGGCCGCAGCGGGCATCACGCCAGGCGACCGGGTCGCGTTCATGGCGCCGAACATCCCCGCGCTGCTGGAGGCCCACTACGGCGTGCCGGCGGCCGGAGCCGTGCTGGTCACCATCAACACACGGCTGGGGCGCGACGAGGTCGCCTACATCCTCGAGCACTCCGGGGCGCGGATGGTTTTCGCCGACCATGAACTCGTGCGCATCGTCGAAGGCGCAGGCTTGCCGACGATCCGGATCGACGACACCGGCGCCCCCGGCGACCCGTACGAGGATTTCCTCGCCACGGGCTCGGCCGAGCACTTCGAGCACCCGATCCTCGACGAGGAACAGACCATCTCGATCAACTACACGTCGGGCACGACCGGGCGGCCGAAAGGCGTCATGTACAGCTATCGTGGCGCATACCTCAACGCACTGATGGAGGCGCTCGAATCACACCTGCGCCCAGAGTCGGTGCTGCTTTGGGTCGTGCCCATGTTCCACTGCAACGGGTGGTGCTTCACCTGGGCGGTGACCGCGATGGGCGCACGCCACGTGTGCCTGCGCAAGGTCGACCCCGCGGCGATCTGGGAACTGCTCGACCGCGAGCGAATCACCCACTACAACGGCGCCCCTACGGTCCACCTCGGCGTTATCACGCACCCCGCCGCACACCGTCGCGAGCGCCAGCTCACCGTCACGATCGGCGGTGCGCCGCCGTCGCCCACCCTGCTGGCGAAGATGGTCGCCCTGAACTTCAAGCCCGTGCACGTCTACGGGCTCACCGAGACCTACGCTCCCTACACCGTCTGCGAGCCACAAGAGGGCTGGGCGACGCTGCCCGACGACGAGCGAGCGCGACTGCTGGGCCGCCAGGGAGTGCACAACATCGTCTCGGACCCCATCCGGGTCGTCGACCCGAAGATGCACGACGTCCCGCGCGACGGCCAGACCATGGGCGAGGTCGTCATGCGCGGCAACAACGTGATGAAAGGCTACTTCGACGACCCCGAGGCGACGGCGCTTGCGTTCGACGGCGGCTGGTTCCACTCCGGCGACGTCGCGGTCATGCACCCCGACGGCTACCTCGAGATCCGCGACCGCAAGAAGGACATCATCATCTCCGGCGGCGAGAACATCTCAACCATCGAAGTGGAGAACACCATCTCCCGTCACCCAGCCGTACTCGACTGCGCGGTGGTCGCGATCCCCGACGAGAAATGGGGCGAGCGCCCCAAGGCATTCGTCAAGCTCCGCGCGGACCAGGACGTGACCGAGCAAGAGATCATCGACTTCTGCCGCCAGCACCTCTCGCACTTCAAGGCACCCGCCGCCGTCGAGTTCGGGCCGTTGCCGAAGACCTCCACCGGCAAGATTCAGAAATACGTACTGCGTGAGAAGGAGTGGACCGGCCGCGACAGCCGCATCAACTAACAACAGGACAGCACGCCCGCGTCTCGTGTCCTCCGGGCTGTGCGCGCAAGAAGGATCCCGCCCGCTCATCGGCTGCTTGCGGATTGCGGCTACGTAGAGACTGGGCGCGGGATCGGTGTCTGGCCAGACTCGGTCCAGGTGCTCGGCGAGGCGCTCTCACATTGCGGCTGCCCACCGGCGTCATTGGTGTGGCTCTCTCATGGCATGCGTCCTCGTCGGGCACCGCGCGAGGAGAGGCTCGAAAGGGGTTTGTCCGGCTCGAAGTAGCAATGCCCTCCCCGCTTCAGATCTCATTGAGCGAAGGAGCACAGCGGTGGGCGTGATCATCGGGATGGACCCGCACAAGCGATCGGCCACGATCGAGGTCATCGATGAGACCGGGCGACGAGTGGCGGTCGGAAGGTTCGGGACGGACAAGGCCGGGTACGCCGAGCTGCTTGGCTCCGGGCGTCGGAATGAGGGTCGGGTGTGGGCGGTCGAGGGCTGCAACGGCATCGGCAAGCACATCGCGCACCGGCTGGTCCACGACGGTGAGGTCGTGGTTGATGTGCCGCCCAAGCTGTCGGCGCAGGTGCGGGTGTTTGCCATGGGCAACGGGCGAAAGACTGACTTGGTCGATGCCCGGTCGGTGGCGCTGGCCGCGCTGTACGCCCCGGCCGACCCGGGGCTTCGGCGGGTCGAGGTCGACGACGACCTGGTCGTGATGGGGCTGCTGGTCGACCGACGCGACGAGCTCGGCCGGGCCCGGACCCAAACCCTTGAACCGGCTGCACCGGTTGCTGCTGGAGCTGTTTCCCGGCGGTGCCAAGCAGTACCTGTCGGCACGGCAGGCCAGGGCCTTGATCGCGACCACCAAGCCGCGAGACCTGGTCGGGCAGACCCGGCGCCGGCTCGCGGTTGAGCTGGTCACTGAACTCGAGGCCATCGACCGGAAGATCAAGGTAGCCGAGAAGGACCTCGCGGCAGTAGTCACCGAGCGCGGCTCCACCCTGATGGAGCTGACCGGCATAGGACCCACTGGGGCGGCCCGGCTGCTCGCCGATGGCGGCGACATCCACCGGTTCCGTGACAAGGATCGCTTCGCGTCCTGGAACCGCACCCCTGGACGCGTCCTCCGGCGCCCAGCAACGGCACAGGCTGTCCCGGGCCGGCAACCGTCGGATCAACCGGACTCTGCACGTCATGGCCGTCGTCCAACTGCGCAACCCCACACCAGGTCGGGAGTTCTATGACGCCAGGAAAGCAGGAGGCACGCCGTCGCTGATGGCCATACGCGCCCTCAAACGCCGCCAGTCAAACGTTGTGTACGCCTGCATGGTCGCCGACCAGAACAGGCACGAGCACGCTCAGATGACGGGCCCGGGAGGGCACCAGGGCAACGACTCTGTCTCCAGCGCGGCCAGCTCACAGCCCTACACCGGCTCTTCGGACTAGCCACTTCCCGGACCCGCCACCGTCCAGCGTAAACCCTCATCCCCACAAGGTCTTGACCTAAAGGGGTGCCATGAGCGGACGGGGTGTCGGCCAGTGCAGCTGGCGCCGGATGCGGAGGCCGTGCGGTTGTCTATGCGCTGGCGACTGGTCGGGCGTCGGCGTGTTCCCACGGTGTGGCCGCGCGGAGGTTCCAGGTCGGCAGCATCTGGGCAAGCTCGCGGGGACCGGTGAGGCGGATCTTGCCGGACCGGAGCGCGTGCGCCCATTCGACTTGCCTGGTGTGCCACAGGGCTAAGGCCATCGTTGTGGTGTGGACCACGAGGTCGTCGGGAAAGCCGGGAGGTTTGGTGCAGACCTCCGCGTCCGTGGGCCGTACGACCAGCCAGATGGCGCGCTCGGCATCAGGCCGGTCGGCGAGGTCGAAGCGGACCACCACCTGCCGGTCGGGAAGGTTCGCATGGTCAAGGTATGTGGTGCTCCAGGTCCAGAGCAGGAACCGCGGATTGGTGTGCTCGTCGCGCAGCTCGACCCAGCGCTCGCCCCAGGCGCCGAGCGCCAGCAGCACCGGCCACAGCTCGTCGCCGGCTTCGGTGAGCGTGTATCGGACCCCGCGGCCGTTCTTCTTGGGTGCAGTTGTGATGACTCCGGCCTTGGCGAGGTGGCGCAGCCGCTGGGTGAGCAGCGTGTGTGACAGGCCGGGCGCGCCGGCGAGGATCTCGCCATAGGTGTCGCAGCCGGCGTGGATGTTCCGAACGATGAGCGGCGTCCATCTTTCGGCGAGTATTTCGGCTGCCCGGGCGATCGGACAGTACTGCCCGTATGTCCGCATGCCCGCAGTGTCGCTCCGATCTGCCGTGACGGCCAGAGCACATTTTGTCCTATCGCACGGCCTTGCTCGGGTACAGCGTGGGCACATGCGGCAACACGAAACCGGCAGCGGGACAAGGTGGGGTCCGCTGTTCGGCGCCCGCGCCGACACCTGGGCGCAGACCTGGGAGGGACCCCACGGCTGGGGGACGCCGCTGTATGCCCACGTGCTCGACCATGCCCGCATCGGGCCGGGCACCAGTGTCCTCGACTGCGGATGCGGCGCAGGTCGCTTCCTCGGCCTGGCCGCACAACGTGGGGCAGCCGTTGCCGGCATCGATGCCTCCGGAGACCTGGCCAAGATCGCGGCCACCCGCACCCCACGGGCCGACATCCGCATCGGTGACCTCGAGGCGTTGCCTTGGACCGACAATTCCTTCGACGTGGTGACCGGCTTCAGCACGTTCCAATTCGCCGACGACCACGTCGCCGCCTTGGCCGAGGCCCGGCGCGTCACTCGGGGCCCGGTCTGGGTGATCATCCCGACCAGGCTCGCCGACTCCGGGATCCCAACGGTGTTCGCCGCGCTCACCACGCTGCTTCCACCCGAGGCGCTCCCAATCCTCAAGCGAAGCGGAATGTACGCTCTGTCCGCACCCGGAACGCTCGAGGAGGTGCTCACCGCGGCCGGGATGAGCCCACGGTCCGACCAGACCATTGAGGCGACAACCGTGTTTCCTGACTCCGCCACGGCAGTCCGGGCCTTCCTCAGCGCGGGGGCGACGGCGCTGGCGATACGCCACTCCTGCGAATCCGCGGTCGAGAAGGCGGTGTACGCCGCGCTCGCACCCTTCACCGGAGACCGTGGCCGCCTGACACTGCCCGGATGGTTCCGCGCCGCCGAGACCGGCTGAGCCCAAGCAATAACCAGGACCTGCCTCCCGGCCCACGGCGCGAGCGCGGACGAACTCGACCAATCGCGGCGAACGCTGCCTCGGACTTCCTGACATCGGCTGAGCGGACGTCGCGTTGCTGTGATGCTCCTGCGGGCCTAGGACGTCGTTCATTGCTCGGACGAGTCCGGCGAGCACGAGATCGTCGGCCCACGACTTCTCAGCGATCTGGACGATCCAGGCGAGTGCCTTGCTGCTGCGGGAGCTGGTCGGCAAGCGACGCCGCGAGCTTGGAGTGGGTCACTGACCGTCCGTTGCCTGAGGCAACATCTCTGTCAATGGATCTGTCAATGAACGGGAGTCAGAACATGACAGAGATGACAGCCCAGACAGCCGTTGGGCCACTCTGTGACGCTGTAGACAACCCAGTCGGTGCGAAGCAGCGGACTTTAATCCGCGGGCTGTGGGTTCGAGT
>Ga0075419_10002051_pt1 | contig 13028 bp, 10 predicted proteins | sample SoiMetdeltSBSDD3_FD_76900 | JGI IMG/M metagenome (GOLD analysis project Ga0075419, IMG submission 76900) | Bulk soil microbial communities from a Populus tree surrounding site in Tennessee, USA - Soil MetaG P. deltoides SBSDD3 | ecosystem: Environmental > Terrestrial > Soil > Tree plantation... | reverse complement strand
CCCCACACCGTGACGGTCGCCGGCCGGCGGATCCGGTACGAGATCCGGCCCGGAGACGGCCGCGGCACGCCCCTGTTGCTGTGCTGCGGCATCGGTGCGGCCTTCGAGGTGCTGGAGCCCGTGATCGACGCCCTCGACCCCGGGCGCGAGGTGATCCGCTTCGATGTGCCGGGCGTGGGCGGGTCACCGGTCGGCCCGTTGCCGTACGGCTTCCCGGCACTGGCCTGGCTGGTGCACCGGGTGCTGCGCCGGCTCGGCTACCACCAGGTCGACGTGCTGGGGCTGTCGTGGGGCGGCGGACTGGCCCAGCAGCTCGCGTTCCAGCACCCGCGGAGCGTTCGCCGGCTGGTCCTGGTGAGCACGGCGACCGGGATGGTCATGGTGCCCGGCCGGCCGGGCGTGCTGCTGCACATGGTCACACCGCGACGATTCCGCGACCCGGAGTACGCGGCGGGGATCGCGGGCCTGGTGTACGGCGGCAGCGCGCGCCGGCACACGAGCGTCATCCTGGACGCGTTCCAGCACCAGGTTCGGGCCGGGTCGCGTCGCGGGTACCTCTACCAGCTGGCCGCGGGCGTGGGCTGGACCAGCCTGCCATTCCTGCCACTGATCCGGCAGCCGACGCTGGTCCTGAGCGGTGACGACGACCCGATCATCCCGGTTGCGAACGCGCGCATCCTGGCCGGGCTGATCCGGCGTGGCGAGCTGCACCTCTACCACGGCGGGCACGTCGAGCTCGTCACCGAGGCGTCGGCGCTGGTGCCGGTAGTCACCGAGTTCCTCTCCCGCTGAGGGCCCGTTATGAGCACCATCGGCGGACGCCCCAAGCGGCGCCGGCCGGCCGGGCAGCGCCGTAGTCACGGCCGCGGCTCGCCGAGCGCCCGGATCACGTCGCCGAGGGGCGGGACCAGTCCGTGCCGGCGCCGGATGACGTCGGCGACGATCCCCGTCCACCCGGTTTGATGGGTCGCACCCAGACCGGCTGCGTCGTCGCCGTGGAAGTACTCGTGGAACATCAGGTTGTCTTTCCAGTTCGGGTCGCGCTGCAGCATGTCCACACCGCCGAAGCAGGGCCGCCGGCCGTCCGGACCGGTCAGGAAGATGGAGACCAGCCGGGCCCGCAGGTCGTCGGCGACGGCGCCGAGGGTCCGCGAGACCCCGGATCCGGTCGGGTATTCGATCGCCAGGTCATCGCCGAAGAAGCGGTAGTAACGGTCCAGTGCCTCGGCCGCGAGGAAGTTCAGCGGGAACCACACCGGACCGCGCCAGTTCGAGTTGCCGCCGAACATGCTCGTGGTCGACTCGGCCGGCTCGTAGTCAACGGTGGCGCGGATCCCCTCGACGTCGATGGTGTACGGGTGGTCGCGGTGGAACGCCGACAGCGAGCGCAGGCCGTACGGCGACAGGAACTCGCCAGGGTCGAACAACCTGCGCATCAGTCGCGTCAGCTGGTCGACGTGTGCTACGCCGATGAGCAGTCGCCGGCTACCTGGTTCGCCGCGCAGGACACCGGCCTTGGCCAGCGCCTCGGGACCGTCCAGCGACTCCCGGCCGAGGAACCGGGCGAACTGCTTGCCTGGGGCAACGGAGCGCTCGAGTTGCTGCTCGTCGATCACGGCCACGGCCAGCATCGGGATGATGCCGACCATGGAGTGGACCCGCACCGGAACGACATTCCCGCCCGGCGTGGTGATGCGGTCGTAGAACAGGCCGTCGTCCTCGTCCCACATCCCCAGCGCGGTCATCGCGGCCCGGATGCCGGCGAAATGCTCGAGGAACTTGTCGACCAGGTCGCGGGCCGGCCGGTGCGCGGCACGGTCGAGGATCGCCGCGATCGTCCCCATCGACAGCGCGTACATCCCCATCCACCCGGTCGCGTCGGACTGCTCGAGCACGCCTCCGACCGGCAGGTGCGAACGGTCGAGCGGGCCGATGTTGTCCAGGCCGAGGAATCCGCCCTCGAACAGGTTCGATCCGTCGGCGTCCTCCCGGTTCACCCACCACGTGAAGTTCACCAGCAGTTTGTCGAAGACCCGGCTGAGGAAGTCGAGATCGCGACCACCGTCGATCGCGAACACCTCCAGCGCGGCGAGGGCCTGTACCGGCGGGTTGACATCGCCGAAATCCCACTCGTACGCCGGCAGCGCGCCGTTCGGGTGCTGGAACCACTCGCGGCAGACCAGCAGCAACTGGTTCTTCGCGAAGTCCGGGTCCACGTGTGCGAGGGCGATGCAGTGGAAGGCGAGATCCCAGGAGGCGAACCACGGATACTCCCACTTGTCCGGCATCGACATGACGTCGAAGGCGTTGAACGTACGCCATCGGGAGTTGCGGCCGGTTTGTCGCGAGGCCGGCGGTTCCGGCTGGCCGGGATCACCGTCGAGCCATCGCGCTACGTCGTAGTAGTAGAGCTGCTTGCTCCACAGCATCCCGGCGAAGGCCTGCCGCATCACCATTGCTTCGTCCGGCGAGGCGAACGGGGGAGTGAGGCCGGCATAGAACGCGTCGGCCTCTGCCCTACGCGTGGCGAGCACCTCGTCGAAATCCCGTCCCAGTGCGTTGGCCGGGGCCGGGCCGGAGCCCGCGGGACGCAGCCGCAACCGCAGCTCGATCGTGGCCTTCGGCGCGACGTCGACCCGGTACCAGGCCGCAGCCTTCGTACCCCGGCGACCTGGGTCGACGGTTGCGGAACCGGTCAGAACGTGGTCGTTGATTCCGTCCTTGGGGTACGGCGTTGGCCCGGGGGCACCGTACAGGCGCTGCGTGTTGGTCTCGTTCTCGCAGAACAGCAGCATCGGCGGGCTGCCCGCCGGGTCCGGTCCGGCCAACAGCTCGAGCTCTCCGAGTGACGGGTGCGACACCCGCATCTACATGTCCCCGGTGGCCGCGAGCTCAGGTCGCGGAGTGCCGGGGTCCCATGACCAGGTGTTGCGGAACCACGTCGTCGGCAGGACGTGGATCATCGCGGAGTCGGGTCCGGCGTTGGTGATCTGTACGGACATCAAGAGGTCGGTCGGATTCGCCTTCGCATAGTGCACCTCGACGATCCAGTAACGGTCGTCGTCGAACACGCCGGTGTCCAGGAGTTCGTACTCGGGCTCGTTCTTGCCGCGTCGACCGTTCTCAGCACGTAGGTCGTCGTACGGGAAGGCGTCCTGCGGATAGTGGTAGCGCCACCGGTTCCACGCATGGTTCGGGGTGGCGTCGAGGTACCACCAGTAGTCCTTGACGTCCTCACCGTGGTTGGCCTCCGTACCGGTCAGGCCGAACGGCCGCTCTTTCAGGATCGGGTCGCGCCCGTTCCACAACGCGAGGCCGAGACACAAGCGCTGCGCGCGGTCGCTGAACCCGGCCAGACCGTCCTCGCCCCATCGGTAGGCCCTGGATCGGGCATGGTCGTGCGGAAGGTAGCTCCAGGCCTCGCCGTCCGCGCTGTAGTCCTCGCGGACCGTGCCCCACTGGCGCTCGCTCAGGTACGGGCCCCATAGAGACCAGTCGTCGGACGGCTCGGACATGCTCGTCTCCCTCGGCTCAGATGGACTCCACGCGGTCTGGATCCTGTGGGTATCGCGCCCACGATCGTTCCACGAGCGGCCCCGGCCGCACAGGCTCCGCGGCACCGGCAGTTCGGGATGGATGGGGGCATCGGCGTCGTGTTCTGGAGCAAGGTGCTGGCGCGCCTCGCGCCGCCCGGCTCGAGCTGATCGAGGATCGGCGCCTGTCGCCGACCTGAGCGGCGGGGTGCCGCGATGGAGCTTTGCGTTCGCCGCCGCCGCCGCTGCTGCTGGGGGTGGCTGTATGCGCTGACCGCCAGGTCCGGTCTAGCCTGGGTGCTGCGCTCGCACCTCATGTCCGGCCACCGGTTGAATCGAAGGATCCTCCATATGTCCTCCCCTGCTGGCACACAGCAACAGAGTGTCGCGGACGCGCTGGCGCGGCGGGTTGAGGCGCGGCGGGGCGCCGAATCCGTGTGGGTCGCGGTGTTGCGTGAGATGGGGGCGGTGGACCGGGCGGTGTACGAGGCTGTGGCGGTTACGCCCACCCCGGAGCTGGACGGCCCCGTTCGCCGGCTCTCGAACGCGGCGAGCTACTCGCGGCTGTGGCTTGGTATCGGCGCCGTGATCGCCGTGCTCGGTGGCAGGCGTGGACGCCGCGCGGCGCTGGAGGGCGTGCTGGCGATCGGGGTGACCTCGGCGACCGTCAATCTCGGCATGAAGCCGCTTGCCCAGCGGCGGCGGCCGGATCGCGCCGGCCACGCCATGTTCGCTGCTCGCCGTGTATCGATGCCGGAATCCGCCTCTTTCCCGTCCGGACACGCCGCGTCGGCGTTCGCGTTCGCCTACGCGATCGGCCGGCACCTGCCGGGCCTGGCCGTGCCGATCCGGTTGCTGGCGGGCGGCGTCGCCTACTCGCGAGTCCACACCGGCGTGCACTATCCAGGTGACGTGATCATCGGTTCCATCGTGGGGGCCGGAACCGCAGCGACAGTGGCTGCAGCATGCGATCGCATCTACCGACTGCAGAACCCAAACTGCGAACGTGCGTAACCGGCAGCCCTGACGGGCCCGCACCTCCTCGGCATATCAGCCCTCTGGCAGCGGACGCGTTTGCCGGGCAGGCGATAACGGCGCCGTTGGTGGCACGCCTTGATGGCGGGGAGAGATGCGGACTCGCAGAGCCCTGGGCCGGATGGTGAACTGCAGCGGCGGGCTTAGATCGATCGCTTCGCCATCAATCCCGGCGTGTACCGTCTGCAGCGCGCTGACGTCCAGACGTGGCGCGCTCCACGCTCGCCCTGGCGTGTGGGGGGCGGCGGCCCTCGGGGGATGCGGGGCAGTGCCGGGTGCGTCGAGAACGATGATCCCGAGTCTGCCGCTGTCGAGCGCCGGACGGGCACCTGGGGTCAGCGGGCGATCGAGCCTGTAGGGGTTGTTCGACACGAGCACAACCGCGAGATGCTGGTGCTCGCGCCCCATATCGTCAACCAGGCGCAGCGTTGGCACCTCTGCGCTTGGGCCGAGCACCTTCTCGGCGGTCTCCAGGAGTGTGCGCATCTTGGCATCGCGGTAGCCGGGACTGCGGACGGCGTCACCGTAGATACCGAGCGAGACGTTGTTGAGAAACAGGCGGCCATTCACGTCCGCCACATCGATCAGGCGCTCGATCCCGCCTGTGAACGCGTCGAGCGCGCCGAGCACAGCGTGCGGATCCACGCCGAGATCGAGAGCGAAGTGGTTGCGCGTTCCGGCCGGCACGCACACGAACGGAAGCCGATGCGTGGCGGCCGCCGCGGCCACGACCGCCATCGACCCGTCGCCACCGGCAACCCCCAGCGCGTCTGCACCATTGGCCACGGCCTCCCGGGCCAGCGCTTCCAGGCTCTGGCCGGGCGCAAAGATGACGGTCTCAATCCCTCGGTCGCGCGCCCGCTCGGCAACCGCAGCGCGCGCGGCCTTGCCCCCGCCGGATCTCGGGTTGACAAACAACACCGGCCGCTGCGGGGGATCCGAGGACCGCCAGCCAGGACGCGACAGCTCCGACACCATCCACCACATTCTCGCGCGACGACGGTAGGCGTGCTAGTGCGCGTGCAGCCTTGCCGGCTGTCGAGATCGGCGGCAAGGACGAACTGGACGCGGCGGGGGGCGCGGCGTTACCCGGTGTGAGCCCGGCCGAACGCGGGCAGGGTGGCGCACAGCCTGGCCAGGTCGCGGCCGGATCGTAGGACGGTGCCGTCGGGTCGCACGACGGCAGCGCGTGCGCGCCCACGCCGTAGCCAGTGGTGCAGCTCCGTGCCGGGTCGGGCGGTCAGGAGTACGGCGCCGCGCTGCTTGATGTGGGCGCGCTGCGCCTCGGTGGGTTCGGCGGCGGTGATCACGGCGAAGCTGCCGGCGGCGATGTCGTCGTAGCGGCGACCGTCGTCGAGAACGGCGTTCGGACATAGCGTGCCCGCGAGACCGCGCCGAAGGGCCGGACGTTCGACGAGAGCGGAGCGGCGCAACGCCGGCGTCTGGCTGCTGAGGATCCGTGCGCGAAGGCCGGGCACCAGGTGTAGTCGCGGCGCGAGCACGCCGCGGAGCAGGTTGCCGGCCTCGCCGCCCTCGGTCATGGCGGCACCGATCAGCTTCGCCAGCCGGATCAGCGCGGTGGCATGGGGTTTGCGTTCGGCCTCGTAGCTGTCGAGCACGGTCTCGGGCAGGGTCCTGTCCAGCACGGCGGCGAGCTTCCAGGTCAGGTTGGCCGCATCGCGCAGGCCGGCGCCCATGCCCTGGCCGATGAACGGCGGGGTGAGGTGCGCGGCGTCGCCGAGCAGGAAGACGCGGCGGTCGCGCCATCGGCTGGCGATTTGTGCTCGAAAGGTGTACTCGGCGATGCGGAGCAGTTCCAGGTCGTCGGCAGGGATCTGCTTGGTCCACGGCGCGATGAGCCGGTGTAGTGCGTCGACTTCGCGGTAGGACTCGGCGGTCTCACCGGGTGCGAGGCGGAACTCCCACCGGTACCGGGTCTTGCCGACCCGCATGTAGGTGCCGGCGCGCTGCGGATCGCAGACCTGGTGCACGCCCTCCCATTCGCCGAGGGCGGCGGTGGTGGCGATGTCGAGGACGAGCCAGCGCTGCTCGAAGCCGAGGTTGCGGATGGTTGAGCCGATCGCGGTACGGGTCAGGCTGTTGGCGCCGTCGCAGCCGAGGACGTACTCGGCGTGCACGGTCTCCGGTTGGCCGCTGATTCGGTCGATGAGGTCCACGCGCACCGGCCCGGAGCCGTCCTGGGTGACGGCGCTGACCTCGACGTTCGATCGCAGGGTCACGGTGTTGTGTCGGCGAAGGTTTGTACGCAGCAGGCCTTCCAGTTCGGGCTGGTCGAACATGTTCGCCTCGGGGTAGCCGTGCCTTCCCCGGCCGGCGTGGCGCCGGAACTCGGCGAGTATTCGCATCGAACGGTCGACCAGTCGCAACCCATGGCATGGCCAGGAGATCGCGTCGAACTGCTCGGCAAGCCCGACGAGGCCGAGGATCCGGTAGACCTCGTCGTCGAGATGTACCGCCCGAGGCTGCGGGTAGACCGACGGCCAGCGCTCGAGGACCAGGCACTCGATGCCGTGCCGGCCGAGCAGGCTTGCCGCGGTCAGCCCGGTCGGGCCGGCACCGACGATGACCACGGGGATCGTCCGCGCGTTCATCGTGACGCTCCATACAGTGCGGCGAGATAGGCCACCACCAGCGCGGCGCACAGCAGTGCGGGTGCGTACTCGCGGACGCCGTCCCCGTTTCGCCGGTGGCTCGCAACGGCGCCGGCGAGCAGGAGCAGCCCGGCCGCGGCGGCTCGCTCGCGCATCGGCGCCACGGCCAGCACCTTGGCCGTACCCAGGAAGATGAAGACCATGGCCAGCAGGCCGGCCAGGACCACCGAGGTGATGCTCATGACAGCACCTCCGTTCTCCAGGCCACCGGGTAGCGATCCAGGACCGCCCGGACGGCGGCGTCATCGTCGGCTGACGAGACCTGCACGGTCGCCGTGACCGCCCCATCCTCGGCGGTGACGTCGACACCGCGCACTCCGGCGACATCGCGGAGTGCCTCGAGGAGTTCGCGGCGGGTCGCGTCGACGCGCAGCGCGGGCTTGTACAGCTTGCCCACACCGGTGAGCGGCAAGGCGTCGAGAACCACGACCTCCTTAGGCGCCGCGGCGCGCTCCGTGACCCGGTGAGCGGCCCAGTCCCGCAGGTCGGTGCCGGTCACGGTCGCGTCGCCCGCGAGGGTGACGTATGCGACGGGTACCTCGCCGGCGTGCGGATCGGGCGCGCCGACCACCCCTGCCGTGGTGACCTGGGGGTGGGCGAGCAGCGCGTCCTCCACGGTCGCGGGGTCGATGTTGTGCCCGCCGCGGATGATCACGTCCTTTGCTCTGCCGTGCAGGTACACGAAGCCGTGCTCGTCGAGGTGCGCGAGGTCGCCGGTGTCGAGCCAGCCGTCCGCCAGCTTGCCGAGCCCGTCCAGGACGTGACCATGCTCGCCGGCCTCGGCGACGTACCCCGCGAAGACGGTAGGCCCGCCGATCGCCAGGACGCCGGTCGCGCCCGCTGGGACCTCTTGCCATGTGTCCGGCCGGACGATCTTCATCCGCTGGTACGGCAGTCGCTGCCCGACCGACCCCGGCAGCGGCGCGTCGGGGAAGCTGCGGGCACTGGCGCACGTGGCCTCGGTCAGGCCGTACCCCTCGAGTAGCCGGACGCCGGTGCGGGCCTGGAAACTGGCCCGGACCGCCGCGGGCAGCGGCGACGCGCCGACCATCGCGAAGCGCAGGCTGCTGATGTCGGCGTCGACCGGTTGTCGCGCCAGCACGCCGTACACGGTCGGCACCGCGCTCATGGCCGCGATCCGGTGGTGCTCCACGATCTTCCAGAACTCTGCGAACAGCGGCTGGTCGCGGTAGCCGAGCGGCCCGGCCCACACCACCTCCTGCCCCTTGAACAGCGGTTCGAGCAGGGTGACCACGAGCGCGTTCACATGGAACAGTGGCAGCGCCGCGAAGAGCACAGAGTCGGCGTCGAACAAGGAGTTGGCGGCCAGCATCCAGGCGTCGGCGACCTCGTTGGCGTGGGTGTGCGCGGCCAGCTTCGGCACCCCCGTGGTACCGCCGGTGTGGAACAACGCTGCGAGGTCGGCGGAGCCCGGCGGGTCGCCGTGGAAGCCGCACGGGTCCACGTCCGCGGCCAGCTCCGTTAGGTAGCCCACCTGTACGCCGTCGACGGCCGCCAGCGGCTCCGGTGCGCCCTGCGCTCCTGTGGGCCGCAGCACCAGCACGGCGTCGAGCCCTCCACCGGCCGCGAGCGCGCGAGCGGCGGCCCAGGTGGCCGGTGCCAGCTCGGGACCGGCCGTGATGAGCACCCGTGCGCCCGAGCGGCGGAGCAGCCCGGCGATGTGCTCGGCCGACAGTGCGCCGTTGACCGGTGCGGCCATCCCGGCGAGTTGCGCGGCCAGCGTCGCAGGGATCAGTTCGGCACAGTTGGGCGACATCAGGGCGACGGCGTCACCCCGCCGGACTCCGAGCTCGCGGAGCAGGTTGGCGTAGCGGTGGACGTCGGCGAGGAGTTCGGCGAGGGTACGCCGCTGCGGCTCCCGCCACCGGGCGGCTTCGGGCATGACGGTGATGGCGGTGCGGTGCGGCCACCTGGTCGCGGCCCGGACGAGCAGCGCGTACGTCGAGTCGGGCAGGCCGCGCTCTTCCAGCGGAACGGCCTCGATCGAGGCGAGGTCGTCCGGTGTCGCGTACCGCGGCCACAGCAGGTCTTCTGTCATCGTGCGTTCCTCACGATCGTGCGCTGGGTGCCGAGGTCGATGACGCCGTCGTCGGTGGCCACCGTAGTTTCGATGACGTCGCCGTCCTTGAGATATCTGGGATTGCGGGCCTGGCGTTTGAAGAACAGCCGCCACTTGGTCGCCGGAGGAAGCAGCGAGGCGAGGAGTTCGACCGGTTTCGGCGGCGCGGACAGCGCGGTGCCGACCGGGGTGCCGGTCAGCAGCAGATCTCCAGGGTCGAGGCGCTGGAAGCGGGTCAGCGCGTGCAGTGCCTCCACCGGCGGATAGATCATGTCGGCCGCCGGCATGTCCTGCCGCAGCTCACCGTTGACCCGCAGCCGCAGCCGCAGATCGGTGAACCGCTTGAGCTCGTCGGCGTCGAGCAGGACCAGCGCCGGCCCGACCGGTGTGAACGTCGGGTACGACTTCGACTCGTAGAACTGCGTCTTCGGCAGTTGCAGGTCACGCGCGGAGACGTCGTTGGTCACCACCACGCCCGCGACGTACTCGGAGAGGTTCTCCTCGGTGATGGTCGTGCCGACCGGAGCCTCGCGGCCGATGACGAGACCGATCTCCGCTTCGTAGTCCAGGAACCGCACGTGGCCGGGCTTGACCACGTCGTCGTACGGACCGCTGATGGACCCGGACGACTTGCGGAAGAAAGTCAGCGGGACGCTGCCGGGGTCCATTCCGGCGTCCTTGGCGTGCGAGGCGAAGTTGGTCATCTGTGCGACGACCCGGCAGGGCGCGGTGACCGGTGGAACCAGCGCGAGCGTCTCGGCCGGCACGGTGTCGGTGCTCGCCGCGGCGGCGGCGATCGCGGGCCGGTCGGCGAGCAGCTGTGCGGTGGTCTCGGCGCGGGTGTTCACCTTGGCGGCTCCGGTGGGTGTCAGCACCCACCACGCGTCGGCGGTACGGAGGACGGACGTGGTCATGTGGACGCTACTTTCAGCAGCCCTTGGAGGCGGCGCAGGTCGAATTCGTTGTCGGCGCGAAGCGCGGTGAAGATCGAGGTCAGTTCCTTGAGGGACTCGCGGCCCGGCTTGATGCCGAGGAAGTCCTTGGTCGCGGGCGGACCCCACTGGGCGAGGTTGGAGGCCGTCATCGGCGCCCACCCGGGCTCGAGTGTGCAGTCGAACATGTCCCCGTCGGTGAAGTGCTCGACCATGAACCCGTCCGGGTCGCGCCAGTAGTCGAAGATCTGGCTGCCCATGATGTGCCGGCCGATGCCCCACGACCGGTGGTAGCCCGCGTCACGCAGGTACTCACCGCCGGCGGCCAGCGCGTCAAGGTCGGCGACCTGGTACGCCGAATGCACGTACCGGTTGGCCGGGCCGAGCACCAGCGCGAGCGTGTGGTGGTCGGTCGGCGTGCCGCCACGGTCGCAGCGGATGAAGCTCATCACCGGCCCACGCTCGCGCTGCCCCGGGAAGTACAGGAAGTCGCTGACGATCAGACCGAGGTGCTCGAGATACCAGTCCAGCGTCTCGACGTACTTCGTGGTCTGCAGCACCACGTGACCGAGCCGCTGCACGGCCACCGGCTCGCGCGGCGGCCGCTGCGTGGTGTTGGTGCGCGCGACGTCGTGGCCCGCGTTGACCGTCAGCGGAGCCTGTGCCGGCAGTGCGGGCTGTTCGTTCATGTCGGACACGACCCGTACCCGTACGCCGTTGGGATCGACGAGGTCGACCGTGATGCCGCCCAGGCTGTCCGGCAGCTTGACCACGGTCCGCCCGGTCGCCTCCGCCAGCCGAAGCACGTCGCTCGAGTCGGCCGCCCGGAAGGCAGGCCCCAGGAAGGTCGAGCGGGGTCCCTTGCGGATGAGCACACACGGCGACCCGGCGTCCCTGCCTCGCAGCTGCAGTTCGTCGGCGGTACGCAGCACCGGAGTGAAGCCGAAGGCGCGCGCGAACAGCTCGGCGCGGTGCAGGTCGGGCTTGCGGAACTCCAGCCAGGCCACGTCCTGCACCTTCACGATCGGGTTGCTCGCCCGGCCCGGATGCTCACCGGCCAATGGGCCCTGCTCACTGTGCAGGTCGGTGTGGGGATCGCTCATTGCCCCTATCCTCTCAGTTAATGACGATATCGTCACTTAAGAGTATGTCGTCAGTCAAGTGCTTGTGAGGGTTTCGTCATGACTGAACGCAGGCGTAGCCTGGTCACGGACACGTCCCGTGGGGGCTACCAGAGCCGAAGGCCCCGCACCTCACGCAGGTGCGGGGCCTTCGACATCTCATGGTGGCGTCCGCGGGTCATCGCCGCAGGGCGCGGACGCACGGGTCTGCTCGGCCTCACACAGTCGCGGCCACCGGCGTTGTACGGGCGTGAAACGCGTCGTGGAACCCAAGGTCCTGTACTTCGGCACACCGGTCGTGCTGATCAGCTCGCGCAACCCGGACGGTACGACGAACCTCGGGCCGATGTCGTCGGCCTGGTGGCTCGACCGCAGCGCGATGCTCGGTATGAGCGCGTCCTCGCAGACGGTGCAGAACCTGAGCGAGCGCCCGGAGTGCGTGCTGAACCTGGTCGAGCCGGCGATGGTGGCTGCGCTTGACCGGATCGCCCTGCTGACCGGGTCGCGCGAGATGTCGGCGGCGAAGCGCGCCCGGGGATACCGGTACGAGCCGGACAAGTTCGCCGCGGCGGGTCTCACCCGCGTGCCGAGCGAGCGCACCGGCGTCGACGCGGTGGAGGAGAGCCCGATCTGCCTGGAGGGGCGGATCGAGGCGATCCACCCGGTGGGCGGCCCGGACTCGAGGCTGCGTGCGCTGGAGATGGCCGTGCAACAAGTCCAGGTCCGCGAGGACCTGCTGGTTCCGGGCCGGGAGAACTACATCGACCCGCAGCGCTGGGACCCGCTGATCATGAAGTTCACCGAGTACTTCGCGGGCGGTCGGCCGGCGTACCCCTCGTCCCTGGCGCGCGGCTGGCAGATGCCGCCGCTGGCCCTCGACCCCGCCTGACTCGTCGGACGCGAGGGTCTACTCGGACGCGCGGCGGAGGGCTTCGGAGAGGCGCTCGGCGGCAGCCATCACGGCGGGGGCGTGCATCCGGCCGGGCTGCCGGGACAGCCGCTCGATCGGGCCGGACACCGACACTGCGGCGATCACCTTGCCGGAGGGGGAGCGGACGGGCGCCGACACCGAGGCCACGCCCTGCTCGCGCTCACCGACGCTGTGCGCCCAGCCGCGGCGTCGTACGCCCGCCAGTGCGGCGGCATTGAATGACGCGTTGTGCAGCCCGCGGTGCATGCGCTCGGGGTCCTCCCAGGCCAGCAGTATCTGGGCCGCCGACCCGGCGCCCATGGTGAGCTGGCTGCCGACCGGGACGGTGTCGCGGAGGCCGGACGGACGCTCGGCGGCGGCCACGCAGACCCGGTAGTCACCCTGCCGGCGGAACAGCTGCGCGGACTCCCCGGTGATGTCGCGGAGCCGGGCCAGAACCGGGCCGGCGGTGGCGAGCAGCCGGTCCTCACCGGCCGCGGAGGCGAGCTCGTTCAGCCGTGGGCCGAGCACGAACCGGCCCTGCATGTCACGGCCGACCAGGCGGTGGTGCTCGAGCGCGACGGCCAGCCGGTGAGCCGTCGGGCGGGCCAGTCCGGTCGCTGCGACCAGTCCGGCAAGGGTGGCCGGACCGGACTCCAGCGCGGACAGCACCAGGGCTGCTTTGTCGAGTACGCCGACTCCGCTAGAGTTGTCCATGGGACGATATTGACGTCTCGAATCGTGG
>Ga0075419_10002047_pt1 | contig 13041 bp, 9 predicted proteins | sample SoiMetdeltSBSDD3_FD_76900 | JGI IMG/M metagenome (GOLD analysis project Ga0075419, IMG submission 76900) | Bulk soil microbial communities from a Populus tree surrounding site in Tennessee, USA - Soil MetaG P. deltoides SBSDD3 | ecosystem: Environmental > Terrestrial > Soil > Tree plantation... | reverse complement strand
CTCGACAAATCCACAAATTACATGCCATACAAATTCATGGCATTCCTGAATTCGTGCTGTATCTGCAGATGGGACAACCAGAGCATAATCACACATGGCGCCCAACATGTTTTTTCCTTTTTCACCGGTAAAACCGACTGTAATGGCGCCGTGCGCCTTGGCAGCCTCTGTTGCGCGCAACACGTTGGGGGAAGTTCCACTGGTACTTATACCTACAAAAATATCGCCTCGATTGGCCAATGCCTCCACCTGCCTGGAAAAAACATATTCAAAGGATGAGTCATTGCCAACGCATGTAAGGATGGACGAATCTGTAGTGAGCGCAATAGCCGGCAAAGGTCCCCTATCGAAACGAAAGCGGTTTATGAATTCACCTGCAATATGCTGGGCATCTGCAGCACTTCCTCCATTGCCACAGAGCAGGACCTTATTTCCTCCTTGAAAGCACTTAACGATAAGCATGGATAGACGTTCGATCATCTGTGATGATTGTCTTACAGTTTGCTCTAATATTGATTTGTGCGAATTAAACTCACTTTCAACAACTTCTGACATGGTTCACTCCTGTGATTACCAAGAACTTCGGCCGCCGTCGACTACTAAATTTGTGCCCGTCATATATGATGACGCATCCGAGCATAAAAAAATGATAGCTGCCTGATATTCATCTGCATTTGCCATACGTCCCATCGGTATCAAGCTACTAAGCCGCTGAACGAATTCTTCTGGCTGATCGTTATAAACACCTCCCGGCGATATTGCATTCACTCTTATACTATACTCGGCCCAGTAGGTTGCTAAGTAACGTGTCAAACCAATAAGGCCTGTCTTCACAACAGAATAGGTAATAGGTTTTACAGGCTGCCTGTCATCAGTTAGGCCCTGCTGCCGGTATAAGCGCTGATCTGGTGCGATAACCGCTAAATCAGAAGCAACATTAACGATTACACCTTTCTTACAACGGGCCATTTCACTGCCAATAACCTGACTGCACAGAAACGCTCCAGTCAACCCGACTGCTATATCAGATTCCCATTGCCTTAATGGAAAATGTTCCAGCCTGGAAAACTCAACATCCGTGGTTTTCTCCATTTTTGGATTGTTGGCCGCGTTGTTAATTAATATATCTATTTTTCCAAACTCATCGAGTGCACGTTTCAACAGCGAATTGACACTGTCTGGTTTCGTAACATCAACCTGGATAGCACAAGCTTTCTCCCCAAAATTTTCGTTCCACTCGAGACTACCGGGTTCAATCTTGTCAAGGCGAATATCTGCGAGAATAGGGATCCCACCCGCCTTTCTAATTGCTTGGGCATGTTGTTGCCCTAAAAAGCCTGTTCCACCCGTAATGACGGCGACCTGACCTGTTAAATCAAACAAATCGTTTTTCATGTTAATATTCTCATAAATTAATTGCTTTCCCTGTCTGAAGTGAATCCTTTGCTGCGAGCGCCATCTTCAAAGTATTTGCGGCATCTCGTAATGTTACGTTAGCCTGTGAAGTTCCCTGTAAATATTCGATGAAATGCTTCATCTGAGGCAAGAAAAGCTGATTTCGTCCATGATTTTCAAATGTAATTCTTTCGCTCTGGTTGCCTGATCCATCATAAACATCTATGGCAAACTCCCTAAAATTCACGATGATTTTTCCATCATCACCAATCACTTCACAAATCCGAACAGGAGGGCGTTGGATATAGTCCATATGAATGCTTACTGGTACTACTCGATGATCAAGCATGCATTCCATTAATATATCCGCAGTGTCCTCAACATCAACTTCCAGATCACTTAGATGTCCCCCTATTGCGAATATTCTTTTTGGAATTCCAAAGAGCCGATATAAATAATCCAATTCATGTATCTGCGTCAATATTACTCCACCGCCCAATTCACGTTTGGATGCATACAATTGACGGTAATCCTCGTACGCGTGCCAGGCCGGTAAGTATTCACCAACCTCGGCTCTCACTGAAATAATTTTGCCCACCACGTGCTCCTGCAACAGGGAATGCAGGCGAATTAAACATGGGTGATATCGCATTTGGTAACCGACAGTTGCCTTAATATTTCGACTCTCAACTAAATTTATTAATTCTTCAACATTCTCCATGGTATGAGAGAGCGGCTTTTCAATAAACAAATTGCATCCCTTTTGAGCAGCTTGCAATGCAACAGGGATATGAAGGCTGCTAGGATTACAAATGAAAGCCACGTCTGGCTTTTGATTTAGTGCATCTGATAATGTTGGATAAACGTTAATTGTGTATTTATCAACGAGACTGCTCCCTGCTTCTATTTCAAGCTGATCTGTTAATACCTTTGGGTCATTGCGATATCGATAAGCAATAATTTCAACACTGTTCCCCATCAGCGTCCGTAGATTTCGGACATGGCGCTGCCCTATTCCACCCAGTCCTATCATTAAGATCTTCATCCTGCTTCCTCAACCATTAGTCATTTACGCTCAAGGAAGGACATGCTGCAGCACAAATTTTCGATTATCTTGTGCCAAAGTTACTTCATCACCATCAATTCCGCGTGCCACCTGGAGAATAAAATCACCGTCATAATTCACCCTTTTCAGATTATTTTTTAACCCTTGAAAATCCGTGGAACCTGTTCCGAGAGGTACCGTAGCACCGCCAAGAATGCGATCTTTAATATGAACACTCCCGATGCGAGAGCCATACGCTGTAAACTCATCATTGAGATCATAGCCTAATGAAGAACTATTCCCTGTATCAAAATTCACCTTGAGGAGTGGATGGGAAATATTTGAGAGAAGATTGGCAAATTGTTCCGGATCCAGGGATGTTTCAAGATGAATTTCAATGCTCATCTTTTCAGCTGTGTCCAAAACCTGTTTTAAGGATTCGCAGACCGTTTCAAACTGATCCTTTGAATTAATTCGCGAATTATCCACGAAAGGCAAGATCACCCGATTTATGCCTATTAATTGACAACGGGTTAGCAGCCATCTAAGATGCGAAAGACGGTCTCTTAATTCCGAGGCACCCACGTTGATTAGTGGCTTGTCCATAAAATAATCAGCGCATAGAGACAGAACGCGCACATCGTGCATTGCAGACAAACACTGCATTTTGCTCACACCTGCATCTGTGAGAATTGGGTTCATATCAGCACTGTGGAGATCATATATCCATTCAATGCAATCGAGGTCGGCTTTCGCGGCAAACTCAAATTCCTCTTCCCAGCGATCTCTTGGGAAGCACTGGATTTGATTGTTTGTTGGAGGCAGAAGCCGTCCCTGCATAATACCTATGAGTGCCATATTTCTAATTATAGGAAAATTGTATGATTACTGTATTTCTGATTCACTTAGAATAGGAATCAGCATATTCGATACAAGCTCCTTACGATCAAGGAATGGCCATAGATCTTCTAATGGTCTTGATACGATGGAACCATCATCGCGAACATGCGATGAGACTCGCGGGCCAATGGGACGATCTGGGTCTGTCATTACCTCACATATGATTGGTCCCGGATTTTGCAAAACCTCACGAATACTTTCTCGCATATGGGCATGATCTGTAATCCGACTTGACTTGATGCCATAAGCAGTTGCTATCTTAATAGTATCTGGAAGTGTCAAGCCGCTTGAAGGGTCACAACCTACGAGTCGACCATTAAAGTGATTTCTCTGTGACGAGCGGATGGATGCATAACCTCCATTATTTATCACAAAGTACTTGATTGGCAAATCAAGGCGTGCTACAGTCTCAAGTTCTTGAATGTTTAGTTGGAAACTGCCATCGCCCTCAAAGGTAATCGTTCTCTTGCGCCCACTTGCCAGGCAGCCTCCAATACTCGCAGGAATCCCAAAGCCCATTGCTCCCAAGCCACCTGTGCTAAAGAGTCGCTGGCCAGCTTTTACCCGAATTGAAAGCCAGAAAATATCAATATCCGCCCCTGAACTACCCGGGATGATAAGATCATCGTTTGCTAATTCTTCCGAAAGCAAAGTAGTGAAAACATAACTGTTCACAAACTTTTCCTGCTTCCAATATTCCGGAAGCACCACCGGATATTTTGCCTTCCATTCTTTACAGCGGGCCAACCAATTGCCACGATCTGTATCCTTCAGTTCATTTTCGTGGTTCAACAATTCCTGAATGAACATCCCAGCGTCCGCAGTCACGGGCAAATCTACTGAGGTTTTCAATTTAGTGATTTCGCCTTCGTCAATATCCACGACGATTTTTTTTGCTTCGCGTGCAAATTTTGTTTGGTCAAATCCAGTGACTGCAAAATCCAAGCGGGCACCAATCGAAATGAGCAGGTCTGAATTTTGCAGGATGAAATTCGCTCCTCGCGCCGCAACCGTTCCGGGTTTCCCAAAGAAAAGAGGATCATCATCGGAAACTAGATCAACCCCCATCCATGTGCTTAAGACTGGAATACCTAAAAATCTTATTAATTTCAAAAGAGAATCTTGAGCACCAGATGAACGAATACCATTGCCAATTAATAAAACCGGACGCTCCGCGTTATTCAGCAAAGTAAATGTTTCTCTTGCCTGGTGAGGTAGTGATATTGAATAAAGTTGATTCGATGCAAGTTCTTCTGTGTCGAACCGTTCTAACTGATCCGGCTCAATATATGCGGCTTGAACATCGAGTGGAATATCAACCCAGACCGGTCCTTTTCGGCCCGACGTTGCCAGAGCTAATGCTTTTTCGAGATGGTAGCGAATTGTAAGAGGGTCAGTAACTGTCACAGCATATTTGGTGATTGGTCTTACAATCGAAATGATATCCACCTCTTGCGGACCCACCTGTCGTACATTCAAATTTCCCTTCATATCCGCGCGCTTTACCTGCCCCGAAATAAATAAGCATGGCGTTGATTCGAGCCACGCACCGGCGACCCCTGTAATCGCATTCGTGCCCCCCGGCCCTGTCGTTACCAAAGCAACACCAAGGATGTTCGTGACACGCGCATAAGCCTCGGCCGCAATTGCTGCTGCTTGTTCATGCAGAGTGCATATAAACTCAATATTTGGGTTTCTTCCCAATGAATCATTCAAGTGCATGGCCCCGCCACCAGGCAGCATGAATACATGTTTGACTCCACGCTCTGCTATCAATTGAAAGACGTAATCTGAAAGCTTTATTTTCAACCCATACTCCTGAGGAATATTGCTAGCGGTTGCCCATCGTGTCCACGCGTCGTAGTTTTTGCATGATCGGTATTTCTCGTTCGCTGAGACGTTTAACCCCATCACCCATGGCTAACTCAATTAACCTTATGTCACGAACGAGGCGCGTAATGCCGTTGGGTTCAAGCGAGGCAGCATGATCTGATCCCCACATGGAACGGTCCAGCGTAATATGGCGTTCTACCAGGCAAGAGCCCAAGACGACGGCCGCGACGCTTGAAGGCAGACCTGTTTCATGGCCCGAGTATCCTATTGGAACACCATACCTTTGGCTCAATAAAGGTATCACACGTAAATTCAATTCTTCATAGTAAGCGGGATATGTGCTGCAGGAATGCATAATGAGCATATCATTTTTACCCAATACCTCAACGGCATGATCGATTTGTTCCAAAGTGCTCATGCCTGTAGAGAGAAGGATAGGCTTACCGGTCGCGCGCGTGTGACGAAGTAAATGGTCATCCGTAAGCGATGCCGATGCGATTTTGTAGCAGGATACGTCGAACTGATCTATAAAATCAACCGATTGTTCGTCCCAACAGGAGGCAAACCATGCAACATTCTTATTCCTGCAATAGCGATCGATCTCTTCATATTCCTGCTGTCCGAACTCAAGGCCATACTTCAATTCGCCGTTTGTTGTTCCAAACGGACTTTCGCGCGGTCGTTCCAGTTCTTCGGGTGTGTAAACTACCTCGATCGTTCTCTTTTGAAATTTTACGGCGTTGCATCCAGCGGTTATTGCAACATCAATCAATTTTTTGGCAATCTCCACATCACCGTTATGATTGATGCCGATTTCAGCTATAACATAGCAAGGATGTCCAGCGCCTATTAAATGATCGGCTATTCTTATCTCTGACATCTTTGTTCTCCTTAATATTGCGAATCTGCCCAGGCAATCGTTTTGTGGATCGAGTGCTGCAGATCAACGAGCGGATACAATTCTAATTCAGATTTCGCTCTCTCTATTGAAGGGACATATCTTTCAACAGGCCCTTGCAAATTTGGAATCCCTCGCCTCTCAATCTGGACTTTGGGCCTGAATCCGTTCGAGACGCGTTCCGCCACCTCCATGATGGACAAGCTCTCCTCGCTTCCCACGTTATATGCACGGCACGACTGGCCGCGCAGCAGAATTGTCCACAGCCAGATGACAAGGTCGGCCGCGTAGAGATAGGAGCGATGCGGCGTCCCATCACCTTTAATGATGATTGGACCTCCATGCATCCCATCGCGAATGAAGTTGCCAATTGCAAAGTGAACGTCCAATGGGAGATGAGGTCCAACAAACGCGAAGCAACGAGCGATCTTTGTTTCGAGTGATGAATCTGCATACAGGGCACAAAGGTGCTCCGCAATACGCTTGCCTTCACCATACGAAGAGGCAGATGCGAGAGCGTCAGGTGCGCCCATGTACTCTTCAGGGATGTGCGTGATGTCTGATGGCTGCCTGCCGTATACGGCGCCTGAACTCGTGAGCAGGAATTTTCTGGCTTTGCAGGCTTTGGCAAAATTCAGCACATGACGAGTTCCTTCAAGGATGGTATCCAGCATCTGCAAAGGATTCTCGGCGTTGAGCTTCGAACTGGCTTCGGTCGCAGCATGGATGATGTGCGTGAATTCGCCTTTTGGAAAGTCAAATGTGCGGACATCTCCTTCCAGGATGGCAACAGTTTCATGTCCCGCGAGCCGCGGGGCCTTGGCACGGAAAGAGGCGGGTGAGCGAGTAAGGATGGTTATATGGGCATCCAAATTAAGTCTGTCATTTGCCCATAAAAAACTTTCGAGTAGCCAGCATCCAAAGAAGCCCGTTCCACCTGTAATGAATACATGCGTGCCGCGAAATTCATTCCATAGTTCCCGTGTGTGGTTTAAGACATGATCGAGATCAGCTGCAAGTGGATTGACTGGCATAATTTACGCGGCAGTTTCGCACAACTGGGTAAGAATGTCACAGATGTAATCGAGCATGGGTTGGGTAAGGCCCGGGTAAACACCAATCCAAAAGACTCGGTGAGTGACTTCATCGGCCTGCGTAAGCTCGCCAACTACGCGATATTTCTGTGTACGATAGGCCGGCTGACGAAGCAAATTGCCTCCGAATAATAGGCGGGTGCCAATGTTGTGATTCTCCAGCCAGCGAACTGCCTCATCACGTGTAAAGGCTGCTTCTCGGCGAACATATATTGGGAAGCCGAACCAGCTCGGATTGGAGTTTTGAGTCGCCTGTGGGAGTATGAAGAATTCCTGCAAAGGGCTTAGTCGTTCCTTCAGATAACTAAAGTTAGCCCGGCGTTTCTCGATGAAGCCGGTGAGTTTCTTAAGTTGTGATACGCCGACTGCCGCTTGCATATCGGTAGCTTTCAGGTTATAGCCGATATGCGAATAGGTATATTTGTGATCATAGCCGTGAGGCAGATCACCAAGCTGCCAGTTAAAGCGTTTGCCGCAGGTATTATCCTTGCCTGGGTCGCACCAGCAATCACGCCCCCAGTCGCGAAATGACTCGATGATTTTTTTAAGTTTGGGCTTGTCAGTGAGGAGCGCCCCGCCTTCTCCCATCGTAATGTGATGCGCAGGATAAAAGCTCACCGTAGCAACATCGCCAAACCTGCCAACTGGTTGATTGTTATAGGTCGCGCCGACTGCGTCGCAGCAATCCTCGATCAGCCATAAGTTGTTTTCTTTGCAAAACTTGGTCACCGCTTCGAGATCGAATGGATTGCCGAGCGTATGGGCGATCATCACCGCACGTGTCTTTTCTGAAAGTGCCCTTTGGAGTTGAGCTGTGTCGATGTTGTATGTAGGAATTTGTACATCCACAAATACAGGCACGAGTCCGTTTTGAAATATCGGGTTGACCGTGGTGGGAAAACCGGTCGCAACTGTGATGACTTCATCACCCGCCTGGAGGCGACGATCTGCAAGCATAAATGAAGTAAGGCATGTAAGCGCGAGCAAGTTGGCTGAAGATCCTGAGTTCACCAGTATGGCATGGCGCATATTGAAGAAGCGTGCGAATTCTTTTTCGAATTGTTTTGCGAAGCGACCTTCGGTAAGCCAAAAGTCGAGTCCGGAGTCAATCAATGATTGCACATCGGTGGCGTCGAAGACTCGCCCTGAAACAGGAATGTACGTCTGGCCTGGTACAAACTCTTTCTTAGGAAAGGCTTCAGCCGAATACTCGGCGACCAGTTCCAATATCCGGGCCCGCAGGCGCTCAGAGTTCTCGTTCATAGGCAAAAAAATCCTCATACCATTCAATGGTCTTGCGCAAAGCCTCGTCCAAAGTGAACATTGGCTTCCAGCCCAGTTCGCGTCGCGCTTTTTCCGCGCTGAGATATTGATGACGAATCTCGTTTGTTGCTTCATTGCGGATATCTGGTCGCAGGTCCGACTTCATCTCGCGCAAGATGTGTTCGACGATCCCGCGTACCGACACCTGAATCTCGTTCGAAAAATTGAAAGCTTCTCCTTTGAGTTCCGGCCGCGTCGCAAGGTTTTCAGCTAGCAGCATGTAAGCCGCCGCGCCATCTTCGACATAAAAGTAATCACGGATGTACTCCCCATCTGAGCGGATAATGGGATTTTGCCTTCGCAATATCGAACGGATCGTTCCCGGGATAATGCGATTCCAATTCAGGTCACCGCCACCATAAAAATTGCCGCAACGCGTGATTGCTACAGGCAAACTGAAGCTTTTGGCATAGGAATAAGCGATCAAATCTCCGGCTGATTTGCTTACATCATATGGATGTTGCCCTTGTAGTGGCGTCTTTTCGTCATATGGCAAAACCTCCTGATCGCCATAAGCTTTATCGGAAGAGGCCACAACAATTTGCTTTACTTTTTGGCTGCGGCGACAGGCTTCGAGTAAGTTCCAGGTTCCCGCAATATTGGGCTCAAATGTCGAGATCGGATTGCGATTAGCAATTGTGACAATCGTTTGGGCCGCGAGATGAATGACAGTGTCTACCTCATATTCTCCGAGCACACGTTCCAACGTATCTCTGTCGCGTACATCACCGCGTACAACTTTGACCTGGTCAATCAACCGTGACCGCACCAATTCGCTTTGCGGAACCCAATCCCGTACAAGACAGACCACATCTGCACCTGCTTCGAGGAGCCGCTGCACAAGCCAGTTGCCGACGAGGCCTGTCCCGCCTGTGACAAAAGTGGGTCGGTCGAGCCAGAACGCGCGATTTAACTCCACAACTTCCATGGGGCCTTTCCTTCCTGCCATAGTTTTTCGAGAAGGTGGACATCACGCAGCGTATCCATGCACTGCCAAAAGTCTTCATGTTGATAGGCGGCGAGTTGACCATCCGCGGCCATGGATTCAAGCGATTCAAACTCCCAGGCAGTATGATCACCTTGAATATATTTCGTGATTTCGGGCTCGAGCACAAAGAAGCCGCCGTTGATCCAGCCCTCGCCGATCTGTGGCTTTTCCTTGAATTGGATCACGCTATGCTCTTGAATCACCATCTGTCCGAAACGGGCCGGTGGACGTACGGCGGTCATTGTAACCAATTTATCTTGTTGTTTATGAAAATCAATTAGATGGGGAATATTCACGTTGCATACCCCATCACCGTAGGTAAGCATGAAAGTCTCTTCCCCAATAAACTCAGCCACTTGTTTGACTCGTCCGCCTGTGTTGGTCTCGGTTCCAGTATCCAGCAGGTGAACTATCCAATCTTCTCCATCTCGATCGTGTGCTGTGACCTCTCCATTCCGAAGTTTGACCGTCAGACTTCTTGAGTGATAATGATAATTTAAGAAATATTCTTTGATGAACTCTCCTTTATGACCTAGCGCGATGACAAATTCCTTATGACCAAAGAAGGAATATATATTCATAATATGCCAGAGAATTGGTCTGCCTCCAATTTCCACCATTGGTTTTGGTTTAACTGCTGTTTCTTCCGATAAGCGTGTGCCTAATCCACCTGCAAGGATGGCGACCTTCATAACTAGTCCTTTCAATTATTCCTGCTGCGCAGAGGTCTGTCTAATGTCTTGATGGAACAAAAAATTCCTATGGTATTAATCATACACCAAAGTATAGCGACTTAACCTATTGGAAGCCTGACCCCGGTTGTGTGATTGATCGCTTCGAGATGAGTAACGCGTAGGAGGGAACTGAAAATAATGGAGAGGGAGAGATGTTTTTTCTGTTGTTTTGTGAAAAGTAAGAAATTGTTGAAAATCGCCTAAAGAGAAAGAATTGCCCCAAAATCCTTGTGATACCTCCACCCATAATTTGCCGTGTTATTAATCCCGGTTGTAACGCATCGATAGGCGACTCAAGTTCTGCTTCAAAACGCGAAATTAGCGAAGCAAGGTGAAAAATTACAGGAATCTTTGCCATCAGAGTTATGGCAGGAATCCACTGAGGTGTCAATTATTGATAAATTGAACAGTTTGCAAATCAGTCCTGCAAAATAGAATGCAAAGGGGGGATAAGCAAATGGAATATTGAGTCCATTGAAATAGAGGTATTCGAGTAGGCGATAATTATTTGCTTTGATTCCCATGATTATTCGATAAAAGAAGCCGCCATCCTTGATTGGGAAACCCACATTATACGGAACAAACATACGAACCCAACTGCCGAAAATGATAGCGGCAATCAAAAGGAATCGCCAATATCCTCTGTGCGCAGACTGCCATTTGAGCTTGGCATATATATGTGTCTCGTTTTATTTTTGAGTAAACTTCCTCTGCCATTCAAACAATTTATTTAGGGCCTCTATGGGTGAAAGGGCATTCACATCCAGCTCTTTCAACTCATCCAGCAATGGACTGGACTCTGGAAACAACGCGGCCTGTTGCGCAGCATGCGGCTCAATTTTTACCGCGCGGCCAGACGTTTTTTCGAGCTCTGCCATTATCTCACTTGCACGTTGAATTACGGGCGTGGGCAATCCGGCCAACTGTGCGACATGGATTCCATACGAACGATCGGCTCCACCCGCGATGATCTTGTGCAGGAAAACGACCTTCCCATCTGCTTCGCTCACGGCAACGTTGTAATTACGAATACCGGGCAATAATTCGGCAAGCTGAGTCAATTCATGGTAATGTGTTGCAAACAAGGTCTTGGCACGCAGTTGTGGATGATTATGAACATACTCAATCATGGCCCACGCAATAGACAGTCCGTCATACGTTGAAGTACCGCGTCCAATCTCATCCAAAATCAAGAGCGAGCGCGCTGTTGCATGATGCAGAATATTCGCCGCTTCTACCATCTCAACCATGAACGTGGATTGGCCTGCATGAATTTCATCCTGCGCACCAATCCGTGTAAAAATTCGGTCAATCAGCCCAATCCTTGCCGAATCCGCCGGTACGAAGGAGCCCATTTGTGCCATCAATGCAATCAACGCCGTCTGTCGCAGATACGTGGATTTACCAGACATGTTTGGACCAGTAATTACCCGTACAAATTCGCCGTTTTCAAAGATGACATCATTGGGAATATATCGTTCACCGTGCAGTAATTGCTCGACAACAGGATGTCTACCCTCGTGGATTTCCAGCCCGTTTCCCTCATGGACTTCGGGGCGGGTATAGCCTCCAAGTGCGGCTGTCTCGGCGAGAGAGGACAGAACATCCAGCACTGCAAGGGACCGGGCAGTTTGCAGCAATTTGGATGCAGACTTTCCTATCGCTGCGCAAGTTTCCTTGAACAGCCGAAGTTCCAGCTCACGAATACGTTCCTCTGCATTCAAGACCAGGGTTTCATACTCTTTCATTTCAGGTGTGATAAATCGCTCTGCATTGACCAGTGTCTGTTTGCGGATGTAATTTGTTGGTGCTTTATCTGCGGCACCGCGCGAGATTTCAATGTAATAACCGAAGACTTTGTTATATCCAACCTTCAATGTCTTGAGTCCTGTCCGGTCGCGCTCCACGGATTCAAGGTTGGCGATCCAATCACGTGCATGCTGAGAGGCATCGATGATCGAATCGAGTTCCTGGGAATATCCCGGTCGGATGATTCCCGTGTTTTGCAACGTGGACGGTGGTTCATCATCAATGGAAGACTGTAAGAGTGATAATTCATCAGCTGCCAGTTCGAGCTTTGGCAAAGTGGAGCCTTGACCCTGACTAATAAGGTCAATGATATTTGGCAAGCGCGACAGCGTATCCCGCATTGCGACCAGGTCACGTGGTTGTGCGTAGCCTGCCAAAACACGGTTGACCAATCTTTCAAGATCTGCAAGCGGCTTGAGCGCAGCGCGTAATTCCGCGCGCTTCATACCATCGTCGAAAAAATCTTGGACACCGTTTTGCCTGCGTTTAATCCTTTCCACATTCAACAATGGCTGGCTGACCCATTGATGGATCATGCGTTTGCCCATCGGAGTCACGGTTTGATCTAGAGTCCCAAGGAGGGAGCCTTTTCGTTCGCCTCGTAATGTTTCATCTAGTTCAAGGTTTCGACGTGTTGCTGCATCAAGTGTCATGAATTCATTGATACTGTAAGATCGCAGGCTGGTAAGCAAAGTCAGCGAGTCGGGCTGCGTCTCTTTTAGATATTGAAGGATCGCGCCTGCAGCTCGCATGGAAAGGGTGCGACCTTTGATACCAAATCCCTGCAAGGTGGAGGCTTTGAAATGTGAGAGCAGAGTTTCTTCGCATTTGCCTGGCTCGAACCGCCATGTGGGATAAGATGTTTTATGACCTGAAATCCCGTCGTTTAGAGTTTGATTTTCGGGATGCAGGATTTCGGCAGGATGTAAGCGTGTCAGCTCGGCGCGTAAAGCCTCGATTGGGAGCTCAGTAACAGCAAACTCTCCAGTAGTGATATCCGCATATGAAACGGAAGCAATTTT
>Ga0075419_10002045_pt1 | contig 13045 bp, 10 predicted proteins | sample SoiMetdeltSBSDD3_FD_76900 | JGI IMG/M metagenome (GOLD analysis project Ga0075419, IMG submission 76900) | Bulk soil microbial communities from a Populus tree surrounding site in Tennessee, USA - Soil MetaG P. deltoides SBSDD3 | ecosystem: Environmental > Terrestrial > Soil > Tree plantation... | reverse complement strand
CGTCTCGTCGACGGCCATGTGGATCGTGGCGCCCCGGCGCGCCCCCGGCCGCGACGTTGGCTGAGGCGCTGCGTCGTAAATAGCTGTCGCAGCGGCCGAATCGCTTGACACCCTCCGGGGCCGCGGCTACACTCTCGCCACTCGATTCAGCCACCCTCCAGGAGTCTCGACCCACTGCCGTGAAGAGCGCCGGAGGCGACGTGACGGAGACCTTCCCGAGGCTCGTCCGCGACAACGCGCGGACACGGCCGCAGCACGTCGCCATGCGCGAGAAGGACTACGGCATCTGGCAGTCCTACACGTGGCGTGACTACTACGAGCAGGCGCGCCTCATCGCGCTCGGCCTCGCCTCACTCGGCTTCCGTCGCGGCGACAAGGTCGCGATCATCGGTGACAACCGTCCACAGCTCTACTGGGCCGTGCTCGGCACGCAGGCGCTTGGCGGCGTGCCGGTCCCGCTCTACCAGGATGGGATCGAAAAGGAGATCGCGTTCATCCTCGACCACGCCGAGGCGCGGTTCGCCATCGTCGAGGACCAGGAGCAGGTCGACAAGCTCCTGCACGTCCGCGCGCGCTGCCCGCGTCTGGAGACGATCGTCTATGACGACGCGCGGGGTCTCCGGGCCTACAGCGAGCCGTTCCTGATGTCGCTCGAGCAGCTGCAGGAGGAGGGCCGCAAGTTCTCCATCGGCCACCCGTCGCACTTCGAGGACGAGCTCGAGAAGGGGCGCGCCGACGACCCTGCGATCATCTGCTACACGTCGGGCACCACCGGCGCCCCGAAGGGCGCGGTGCTGAGCCACCGCAACCTCAGCGTCACGGCGAGGAACGCCGCCGAGTTCGAAAAACTGCGCGCGGACGAAGAGATCCTGTCGTACCTGCCGATGGCGTGGATCGGCGACCACATCTTCTCCTATGCGCAGTCGATCCTGGTCGGCTTCGCCATCAATTGCCCCGAGAGCACGGCCACCGTCCTGCACGATCTGCGCGAGATCGGGCCGACCTACTTCTTCGCGCCGCCGCGGATCTGGGAAACGCTGCTGACGAACGTGATGGTGCGCGTGGAGGACGCCGCGTGGCCGAAGCGCCGGCTCGTGCGCTTCTTCCTTGACGTCGCCCAGGAGCTGGAGCGCGCGCGGCTGTCGGGGCGTGCGCTCTCCGGCTGGCGTCGTCTCCTCTATCCGCTGGGCGAGGTGCTGGTGTACGGGCCGCTGCGCGACAATCTCGGCCTGCGCCGCGTGCGTCGCGCCTACACGGCGGGGGAGGCCATCGGACCCGAGATCTTCCTCTTCTTCCGTGGCCTCGGCATCAACGTCAAGCAGCTGTACGGGATGACAGAGGCCAGCGTGTTCATCACCATCCAGAGGGATGGCGACGTCCGGCCCGACTCGGTGGGCACGCCAATCAAGGACGTCGAGCTGAAGATCTCGGACGAGGGCGAAGTGCTCTACCGGAGCCCCGGCGTGTTCCAGGGGTACTTCAAGAACGATGCGGCGACACGCCAGGTGATGCTCGAGGGGGGCTGGATGCGCTCCGGCGACGCCGGCTTCCTCGACGCGGCAGGGCATCTGAAGATCGTCGACCGCGCCAAAGACGTGACCCGGCTCGCAGACGGAACGATCTTTGCCCCCAAGTACCTCGAGAACAAGCTGAAGTTCTCGCCATACGTGAAGGAAGCGGTCTGCGTGGGGCAGGACCGCCCGTACGTGACCGCGCTCATCAACATCGACCTCACCGCGGTCGGGAACTGGGCGGAGCGGCGGAACATTGCCTATACGAGCTATACCGACTTGAGCCAGAAGCCGGAGGTCGCCGCGCTCATCCGCCAGGAAGTCGAGCGGGTCAACACCAGTCTGCTCGAGGACGACGTGCTGCGCCACGCGCAGATCCGCAAGTTCCTCATCCTGCACAAGGAGCTCGATCCGGACGACGAGGAGATCACCCGCACCCGCAAGGTCCGCCGCGGCTACATCGCCCAGAAGTACGCGCCGCTCATCGAGGCGCTGTACGGCGAGCGGGATCACGTCGAGGTCGAGGCGCGCGTGACGTACGAGGACGGCCGCACCGGCACCGTGCGCGCCGACGTGCGCATCTGCGAGGCGACCGCGGCCGAGGGGCTGCGATGAGCGATCCCGAGGCGCACGGCTTGTCCGGGTCGCGCCCGGCCGGTGGCGGTGTGGGGGCCATTGCGGGCCGCACGAGTAATCCCGAGGCGCGCCACGGCTCCGCCGGGGCGCGCCCGAGCGCTGGGGGTGTGGGGGCCATTTCGGGGCCCCCACTACTCGTGACCGAGGACGTGAGCGTCCGCTTCGGTGCGCTGCTGGCGCTGAGCAAGGTGAGCCTCGAGATTCGTCGCGGCGAGGTCCTCGCCATCATCGGACCGAACGGCGCCGGCAAGACGACGCTGCTCAACGTCGTGAGCGGGTTCTATCATCCGTACGAGGGGCGCATCGTGTTCGAGGGCCGCGAGCGCACGCACCTGGCGCCGCCCGACGTGGCCGCGCTCGGCATCGCGCGAACGTTCCAGAACGTCGCCCTCTTCCGGGGCATGAGCGTGCTCGACAACCTCATGACCGGGCGTCTGCTGAAGATGCGCGGTCACTTCCTGCTCGACGCGCTCTGGTGGGGCCCAGCCAAGCGGCAGGAGCTGGCCAACCGGGCCGTGGTCGAGCGCATCATCGACTTCCTCGAGATCCAGGCTATCCGCAAGACTCCGGCCGGCAAGCTGCCCTACGGACTGCAGAAGCGGGTGGAGCTCGGGCGCGCGCTCGCCGCCGAGCCCACGCTGCTTCTGCTCGACGAGCCGATGGCCGGCATGAACGTCGAGGAGAAGGAGGACATGTCGCGCTTCATCCTCGACGTCAACAGCGAGTTCGGCACCACCATCGCCCTCATCGAGCACGACATGGGCGTGGTGATGGACATCTCCGACCGGGTGGCCGTGCTCGACTACGGCCGCAAGATCGCCGAGGGAACGCCCGAACAGGTGCGCAAGGACCAGGCCGTGCTCGACGCCTACCTCGGGGCCACCCGTGGCTAGCCTGCTATACGCGGTCTTCGTCGGCCCGTTCAAGGACATGGCCAGCTCGCCGAGCTTCCTGGTCGAGGTGCTCCTCGGCGGCATCGCCACCGGCCTCATGTACTCGCTCGTCGCGCTCGGCTTCGTCCTCATCTTCAAGGCGTCCGGCGTCTTCAACTTTGCGCAGGGCGTGATGGTGCTGTTCGCCGCCCTCACGCTGGTCGGGCTGATGGAGAAAGGCCTCCCGGTCGCCGTCGCGCTCCTGCTCACCATGGCAGTCATGGTGGCGCTCGCGTTCGCCATCGAGCGGATCGTGCTACGCCCGCTGGTCAACCAGGAGCACATCATTTTGTTCATGGCGACCATCGGGCTGAACTTCTTCCTCGAGGGGTTCGGCGAGATGCTGTGGGGCGCCAACGTCAAGCGGCTGGACGTCGGCATCCCCGACCGCTCGATGATGGTGGCCGGCATCCAGGTGAACCAGCTCGAGATTTCCGCCGCCGGCACCGCGGCCGTCCTGGTGACGATCCTGGCGGTGTTCTTCCAGCGCACCCGGATCGGCCGGGCGCTGCGGACGGTGGCCGACGACCACGAGGCGGCGCTGTCGATCGGCATCCCGCTCAAGACGATCTGGGTCGTCGTGTGGTCGGTGGCCGGCGTCGTGGCCATCGTGGCGGGCATCATGTGGGGCGCCAAGAGCGGCGTGCAGTTCAGCCTGTCGCTCATCGCCCTCAAGGCGTTGCCCGTCCTCATCCTGGGCGGCTTCGAGTCGGTCCCCGGCGCCATCGTCGGCGGCCTCATCATCGGCGTCGGCGAGAAGATCGGCGAGGTGTACTGGGGCCCCCTCGTCGGCGGCGCCATCGAAAACTGGTTCGCCTACGTCCTCGCCCTGGCATTTCTCCTGATCCGCCCGCAAGGCCTGTTCGGCGAAAAAATCATCGAGCGAGTATGACGGCGAATTCCGCGCGCCCTTACGGCGATCAAAATGGCCCAGATGCTCGGCGCCGACGAGCGACGACTGAGGCGTATGCCGCATACGCCGCAGGGAGAAGCGAGGAGGCAACGACGCAGATGGGCCATTTTCATCGCCATCGCCGAACGCAATGATCTACCGGGAAGCCGGCCAGTTCAAAACCACCTACGCCAGCGACCAGGCCATCTTCCCGATCGCCCAGGATCGCTGGTTCGTGTGGATCGGCCTGGCCGTCGCGTTCGTGGTGCCGCCGCTCGTTGCCAACGAGTACTGGCTGCAGGCGGTGCTCATCCCGTTCCTGATCTACGCGCTGGCGGCGCTGGGGTTGAACCTGTTGACGGGCTACGCGGGGCAGCTCTCGCTGGGGACCGGCGGGTTCATGGCGGTCGGGGCCTACGCGGCATTCAAGCTGGCGACGGCCTTTCCGTGGCTCAACGTGATCGTGGCGTTCCTGGCCGCCGGGGTGATCGCCGCGCTGGTGGGGGTGCTGTTCGGCATCCCGAGCCTGCGCATCAAGGGCTTCTACCTGGCCGTGGCCACGCTGGCCGCGCAATTCTTCCTGATCTGGCTGTTCAACAAGGTGGGATGGTTCGTGAACTACGCGCCATCCGGCACCGCCACCGCGCCGCCCCGCACGATGGCGGGGGTGATGGTCACAGGGCCGCAGGCGACCGCGCCGGTGCGCTACGTGCTGGCGCTGGCGCTGGTGGTGGGGCTGGCGTTCATCGCCAAGAACCTGGTGCGCGGCCGGGTCGGCCGCTGCTGGATGGCCATCCGCGACCGCGACATCGCCGCCGAGATCATCGGCATCAAGCCGCTGCCCACCAAGCTGCTCGCGTTCGCCATCTCGTCCTTCTACTGCGGGGTGGCCGGCGCCGAGCTGCTGTTCCTGTACCTGGGCAGCGTGGAGACGCTGGCCTTCGACATCAACCTGTCGTTCCTGGTGCTGTTCATGGTGATCATCGGCGGCCTCGGCAGCGTGCTCGGCTCGTTCCTCGGGGCCGGCTTCATCGTGCTGGTCCCGATCTTCCTCACCAACGCCCCGCGCTGGATCGGCCTGGGCCTGCCCACCGACACCCAGAAGCAGATCGAGCTCATGGTCTTCGGCGGCCTCATCGTCTTCTTCCTGATCGTCGAGCCACGGGGGCTTGCCCGGCTCTGGTCCGTCACCAAGGAAAAGCTGCGACTGTGGCCATTTCCCCACTAACCGCCGAACGGAGGAGAGATCCATGACGAGACGCACGCTGTTCATGGCGCTGCTGGCCGGGATCCTGGCCGCGGGGCCGCTGCTGGCGGTGGTGTCCGCGCAGGACAAGACCCTGTACATCCCGCTCCTGGTCTATCGCACCGGCCCCTACGCGCCGAGCGGCACGCCGCTGGCCAACGGGCTGCGTGACTACCTCACGCTCCTCAACGAGCGCGACGGTGGCATCAACGGAGTGAAGATCACCACCGAGGAGTGCGAGACCCAGTACGACACCAAGCAGGGCGTGGAGTGCTACGAGCGGCTCAAGGGCAAGGGCCCCCTGGTGGTGAACCCCTACAGCACCGGCATCACGTACCAGCTCATCGCCAAGGCCGCCGTCGACAAGATCCCCGTTCACTCCATGGGGTACGGCATGACGGCCGCCGCCGACGGTCGCTGGTTCCCCTGGGTCTTCAACTTCCCGACGACGTACTGGAGCCAGGCGTCGGCCTTCGTGAAGTACGTCGGCCAGCAGGAGGGCGGGCTCGACAAGCTCAAGGGCAAGAAGATCGTCCACGTCTTCCACAACAGCCCCTACGGCAAGGAGGCCAACCCGACCCTCGAGGAGCTGGCCCGCAAGCACGGCTTCGAGCTCACGCTGCTGCCAGTCGACCACCCCGGCCAGGAGCAGAAAGCCACCTGGCTGCAGGTGCGGCGCCTCAACCCCAACTGGATCTACGTCTCCGGCTGGGGCGTGATGAACCAGGTCGCGGTCAAGGAAGCCGCCTCGATCAACTTTCCGATGGACCACGTGGTCGGCAACTGGTGGACCGGCAGCGAGGCCGACGTGATCCCGGCCGGTGAGGGGGCGAAGGGCTACAAGTCGACGGCGCTCACGGCCCCCGGCCAAAACTTCAAGGTGATCCAGGACATCCTCAAGCACGTCTACGACAAGGGCAAGGGGGCCGGCGACAAGACCACCGTCGGCGAGGTCCTCTACAATCGCGGCGTGGTCAACATGATGTTCGACACCGAGGCGATCCGCCTGGCCATGACGAACTTCAAGACCCAGTCGCCGACGGGCGAGCAGGTGCGGTGGGGCTTCGAGCACCTCAACGTGAGCGAGAAGCGGCTCGAGGAGCTGGGCATGAAGGGCTTCACGCGGTCGGTCAAGATGTCGTGCGAGGACCACGAGGGCAACGGCCCCGTGATGGTCCAGCAGTGGGACGGCAAGAAGTGGGGCATCGTCTCCGACTGGATCGAGCCCATGCGCGACGTGGTACGGCCCAAGCTCGAGACAGCGGCGGTGGAGGAGGGCAAGAAGCTCGGCTACAGTCAGCGCGACTGCTCGAAGGAGAAGTAGGCGGCCCGTGAGCGGCAACGGGACGGCCCCGCCGCTGCTGGCGGTCAACAACGTCGAGGTGATCTACGACCACGTGATCCTCGTGTTGAAGGGGGTTTCCCTGCGGGTTCCCGAGGGGGGCATCGTGGCCCTCCTCGGGGCCAACGGCGCCGGGAAATCGACGACGCTCAAGGCGATTTCCGGACTGCTCCGCACCGAGCGGGGCGAGGTGACCAAGGGATCCATCGACTGGCGGGGCTCGCCCATCCAGCGCCGGAGCCCCTCCCAGATCGTGCAGCAGGGCATCGTGCAGGTGATGGAGGGCCGGCACGTGTTCGAGCACCTCACCGTGGAGGAGAACCTGCTGGCCGGCGGCTACACCCGCCGCGATGCCGATTCCCTCAAACGGGACCTCGACCTGGTGTATACGTACTTCCCCCGGCTCACGCAGCGCCGGAGCACGCGGGCCGGGTACGTCTCGGGCGGCGAGCAGCAGATGCTGGCCATCGGGCGGGCGCTCATGGCCCGCCCGCGGCTGATGCTGCTCGACGAGCCTTCCATGGGGCTGGCGCCGCTGCTGGTGGCGGAGATCTTCGAGATCGTGAGCCGCCTCAACCGCGAGGAGAACGTCGCCGTGCTGCTCGCGGAGCAGAATGCGACGGTGGCGCTGAAGTACGCGCAGTACGGCTACGTGATGGAGACCGGCCGCGTCGTGCTGGACGGCGACGCGCGCACGATCAGCGACAACGAGGACATCAAGGAGTTCTACCTGGGCCTGACGGGCGTGGGGCAGCGCAAGAGCTATCGCGACGTGAAGCACTACCGCCGGCGGAAGCGATGGCTTTCGTAGCTGGGAGGGGGGCTTCGCCCCCCTTCCGACGGTCGTCGCACGCCTGCGGCGCGCTCCTCCCTGCCTCCCCCCAGGGCAGGATTGCGCCGGCAAAAGCCGGCGCTCGGAGTGGTGGAAGCGGAGGCTCGAAGTGGGGATGCGGGTTGGGGGCCGGTGAATCGATCGGATTTCGGTAGAGGGGCGATCGCGAGGCGGACGGTGGAGACTCGGCGAGGATCGCGTGGGACGATGACGCGCTCGGATATGACGATTCGAGCGGCGGCTTGGCCGCCGCAATCGGTCCTGGGGGAGGTATCGGAGGGGGCCGTCGAGGCCCCCTCCGAGGTCGCCGCGGCGGCCGCCTCCGAGGATCTATGAGCACGCTGCTGCAGATCCAGGGGGTCTCGAAGGCGTTCGGAGGGGTGCAGGCGGTCAACCGGGTGAGCCTCGAGGTCAACCGGGGGGACCTGATCTCGGTCATCGGGCCCAACGGAGCGGGGAAGACGTCGCTGCTCAACATGATCAGCGGGTTCTACCATCCCGATCACGGGCGCCTCACGCTGGACGGCGCGGACATCACGCACGCGGCGCCGTCCCGCATCGCCGCCCACGGGGTCGCCCGGACGTTCCAGAACATCGCGCTCTTCCGCGGCATGACCGTGCTCGACAACCTCATGCTCGGCCGGCACGTCCACATGAAGACCGGCGTGCTGGGCGCGTTCGCGTACTGGGGACTGGCCCAGCGCGAGGAGGTGGCGCACCGCAAGCGCGTGGAGGACATCATCGACTTCCTGCGCATCCAGGACCTGCGCCGGCGGCCCACCGGCTCGCTGGCGTACGGCCTGCAAAAGCGCGTCGAGCTCGGCCGGGCGCTGGCGCTCGATCCCAAGGTGCTCCTGCTGGACGAGCCGATGGGCGGCTGCAACCACGAGGAGAAGGAGGACATGGCCCGCTTCATCCTCGACGTCAACGAGGAGTGGGGCACCACCATCATCCTCATCGAGCACGACATGGGAGTCGTCATGGACATCTCCGACCGCGTGGCCGTGCTCGACATGGGCAGCAAGATCGCCGACGGCACTCCGGACGAGGTCCGGGCCAACCCGCAGGTCATCAAGGCCTATCTCGGCGAGACCAAGGGCGCCCCGGCGGAGCGGTCCCGTGGCTGACACGATGACGCTGCCCGGCTACCTGGTCCGCAACGCCCGGCAGCACGCCGAGCGCCCGGCCATCCGCGAGAAGGACCGCGGGATCTGGCAGACCTACACGTGGCGCCAGTACCACGATCACGTGCGCGACATCGCGCTGGGCCTGGCCGCCCTCGGCTTCACCCGCGGCGACAAGCTCTCGGTGATCGGCGACAACCGTCCGCGCCTGTACTGGTCCCAGGTCGCGGCCATCTGCCTGGGCGGGGTGTCGGTGCCGGTGTACCAGGATTCCATCGCCAAGGAGCTGGCCTTCGTCCTCGACCACGCCGAGGTGTCGGTGGTGGTGGCCGAGGACCAGGAGCAGGTCGACAAGATCCTCGCGCTCAAGGAGCAGCTGCCCGCCCTCAAGCTCGTGGTCTACGAGGAACCCCGCGGCATGTCGCAGTACCGGGCGTCGGACCTCAGGTCGCTCGACGAGGTCGAGGAGCTCGGTCGCCGCTTCGCCGCCGAGCACCCGGAGTACTTCGCGCGGGAGATCGAGCGGGGCCGGATGGACGAGGTCGCGCTGTTCGCCTACACGTCGGGGACGACCGGGAGTCCCAAGGGCGCCATGCTGACCCACGCCAACATGGTCGAGACCGGGCAGATCCTGGCCAGGTCCGAGGACGTCAGGCTCGACGACGACTGGCTGGCCTACCTGCCGATGGCCTGGGTCGGTGACTCGCTCTACACGCTCGTGATGAACCTGATGGTGGGGTTCACGGTGAATTGCCCGGAGAGCCCGGAGACCGTCCAGCGCGACCTGCGCGAGCTCGGGCCGACGGCCGTGCTGGCGCCGCCGCGGATCTGGGAGAACATGCTGACGAGCATCCAGGTGCGGGCCTCCGACGCGCCGAGGCTGAAGCGGTGGGCGTTCGAGCGCTCACGCGCCGCCGCCGAGCGCGCGGAGATCCTGCGCTCGGAGGGCAAGGCGGTGCCGCTGGGGCTCCGCCTGCGCCTGGCGCTGGGCGAGTTCTTCGTCTACGGCCCCGTGCGCGACCAGCTCGGCCTGCGGCGCGCACGCTGGGCCTACACGGGCGGGGCGCCGCTCGGCCCCGACACCTTTCGGTTCTTCCGCTCGTTCGGGGTCAACCTCAAGCAGGTGTACGGCTCCACCGAGCTCACCGGTCTGGTGTCCCTGCAGCCCGACGCCGAGGCGAACCCGACGACGGCGGGTCGGCCCTGCCCGGGCATCGACGTGAAGATCGGCGAGCGCGGCGAGGTGCTCGTCAAGAGCGCGGGCGTCTTCAAGGGCTACTTCAAGAACGACGCCGCCACCGGCGAGGTGATCGACCGCGACGGGTGGTTTCACACCGGCGACGCCGGCTTCCTCGACCCGCAGGGCCACCTCGTCATCATCGACCGCGCCAAGGACGTGGGCGCGCTGGCCGACGGCACCGCCTTCGCGCCCCAGTTCATCGAGAACAAGCTCAAGTTCAGCCCGTACATCCGGGAGGCGGTGGCCTTCGGTCACGAACGGCCGTTCGTGACCGCGATGATCGCCATCGACCCCAACACGGTCGGCAGCTGGGCCGAGCGCCGGGGCGTGGCCTACACCTCGTACAGCGACCTCAGCCAGAAGCCGGAGATCCGCGGGCTGATCCGCGAGGAGATCCACCGCGGCAACGAGACGCTGCCGGAGGCGCAGAAGATCCGGCGCTTCCTGCTGCTCACCAAGGACCTCGACGCCGACGACGCCGAGATGACCCGCACGCGCAAGGTGCGGCGTCGCCACGTCGCCGAGAAGTACGCGCCCGTGATCGAGGCGTTCTACTCGGGTCGCGACAGCGTGGAGCTGACCACCGCGATCACCTACGAGGACGGGCGCCAGGGCTCGCTGCGATCGGTCGTCCACATCGAGGACGTCGAGGGGGTGGCCGTCCATGGCTGAGGACCTCGGCTTCCTCATGCTCCTGCTCTCCAACGGCGTCCTGATCGGACTCATGTACTCGCTCATCGCGCTGGGCTTCGTGCTGGTCTACAAGGCGACCGACGCCGTCAACTTCGCCCAGGGCGAGTTCGTCATGATCGCGGGATTCATCGCGGTGGGCACGCTCACCGTCCTCGGCCTGCCGCTGTGGCTCTCGGTGGCCGCGGCGCTGATCGGCATGTTCGCCTTCGGGTTCGCCCTGGAGCGGGTCATGCTGCGCAAGCTCATCGGGAGGCCGGTCATCGCGGTGGTCATGGCGACGATCGGGCTGGCGGCGATCCTGCGCGGTCTGGGACCGTTCGGCATCTTCCAGGGCACCCGGACCCTGCCGCTGCCGTTGTCGGACGAGCCGTTCATCATCGGCCCGCTCTTCATCCCGCCGATCCAGCTCCTCGGCGGCATCGTCAGCCTCGTCTTCCTCGGCGGCTTCGGCTACTTCTTCCTCAAGTCGCGCAAGGGGGTCGCGATGCGGGCGGTCGCCGACAACCAGCAGGTGGCCATGGCCATGGGCATCAACGTCGAGCGGTACTTCGGACTGGCGTGGGCCATGACCGGCATCGTCTCCGCGCTCGGGGGGACGCTGTGGGGCAACATGCTGGGGGTCGACGTGAACCTAGCGCTCGTCGGCTTCAAGGTGTTCCCAGTCGTGATCCTGGGCGGGCTTGACTCGATCCCCGGCGCCATCATCGGCGGCCTGATCGTGGGCCTCGTGGAGAACGTCGCCGCCGGCTACGTCGACCCCTACGTGGGCGGCGGCACCAAGGACTTCGCCCCCTACGTGCTGATGATCGTCGCCCTGATGATTCGCCCCTACGGCATTTTCGGCAAACGCATCATCGAACGGGTGTGAGCGCATGATCCATCGCGAGTGCGGCGTGCTGAAAACGACATATGAAGCGGACATGGCGCTCTACCCGCTGCCGATTGCGCGGTACACGATCATGGCCCTGGCCGTGCTCTTCTTCGGGGTGATCCCCCTCACCCTGCACGAGTACTACCTGTCCATCGCCAACCTGGTCTGGATCGCGGTCATCGGTGCCCTCGGCCTCAACATCCTGGTCGGCTACACGGGGCAGGTCTCCATCGGCCACGGGGCGTTCATGTCGGTCGGCGCCTACACGGCCGCGAACTTCGCCACCCGCCTCGACGCGCCGTGGCCGGTCAACCTGCTGGCCGGCGGGCTGATGGCGGCGCTGGTGGGGGCGGTCGTGGGTATCCCGTCGCTGCGGATCAAGGGGCTGTACCTGGCCATCGCCACCCTGGCCGGCCAGCTCATCATCGAGTGGACGATCAACCACGTGACGTTCATCAGCGGCGGCGTCCAGGCGTCGATCGAGGTGCCCCGGCCGCAGCTGGGAGCGATGGTGCTCGGCACTCACCGTCACATGTACTACTTCCTGCTGGTGTTCGTCGTCCTGGCCATCGTCGGCACGCTGAACCTGATGCGAAGCCGGATCGGCCGCGCGTTCATCGCCATCCGTGACCACGACATCGCCGCCGAGATCATCGGCATCAACATCTTTCGCTACAAGCTCCTGGCCTTCGCAATCTCGTCATTCTACGCGGGGGTCACCGGGGTGCTGTACACGTACTTCCTCGGGATCGCGAACTACGAGCAGTTCCAGATCGGCGTGTCGATCGACTACCTGGCCATGATCATCATCGGCGGCCTCGGCTCCGTGCTCGGCTCGATCTTCGGCGCGATCTTCGTCACCCTGCTGCCCATCGTCATTCGCTATGCGATGGAAGCGTTCGGGACGGTGTTCTTCTCGCAGGCCACGGTGCACAATCTCATCCCGGCCCTACGCCTGACCCTGTTCGGTACGCTCATCATCGTGTTTCTCGTGCTCGAGCCCGAGGGGCTGAATCGCCTGTGGCGCAACATCCGCAGTTACTTCCGCGTCTGGCCGTTCGCGTACTGACGTGCGCGAGGAAAAGGAAAGGACCTATGCGTGAGTGTGTGACCGCTCTCATGGCGATGGTGGTCGCGATGGCTGGGATCCTGGGATCGGTGGCGCTGGCCTCGGCGAACCACGAGATCGTCATCGGCTTGCAGTGCGACCGCACGGGAGCGACCCAGATCGTGGGCACGGTCCTGTGCCCGGGATTCCACGACTACGTCGCCCTGGTCAACTCCAAGGGTGGCGTCGAGGGACACAAGATCAGGGCGGTCGAGATCGACCACGAGTACAAGGTGCCCCCCGGGGTCGAGGCGTACGAGCGCCACAAGAAGGAGGGCGCGGTGACGATGGCGATCTACGGCACGCCGCACATCTACGCGCTGGCGGCCAAGCTGACCGAGGATCGCCTGCCCGGGACCTCGCCGGGATTCGGCAGCGCCGCCGCCGCCGACGGCACCCGCTACCCCTACATCTTCCCCATCGCGGCGACCTACTGGTCGCAGGGCGCCGCCGCCGTGGACTTCGCCAAGAAGCAGCTCGGTGGCAGCCTGAAGGGCAAGAAGATCGCCTACCTGTTCTACGACAACCCGGCGGGCAAGGAGCCGTTGGTGATCCTCGAGGACCTCGCCAAGATCGAGGGCTTCACGCTCAAGACCTTCGCGGTGCCGGCGCCGGGCG
>Ga0075419_10002044_pt1 | contig 13048 bp, 8 predicted proteins | sample SoiMetdeltSBSDD3_FD_76900 | JGI IMG/M metagenome (GOLD analysis project Ga0075419, IMG submission 76900) | Bulk soil microbial communities from a Populus tree surrounding site in Tennessee, USA - Soil MetaG P. deltoides SBSDD3 | ecosystem: Environmental > Terrestrial > Soil > Tree plantation... | reverse complement strand
GAGCACAGCGATCGTGACGTATGGCAGCACTACCCACAGCAGCGTGCTCATCGCGGACCCCCGCTCGGGTAGGGCTCCAGGCCGACCCGCTCCTGCGGCGGCCCGGTCGCCGCGATCCGGCGGACCGTCTCGCGGACGTCCGGGCCCGCGGCCGGCAGCGTCGCGAGCGCCACCTCGACAAGCCGTGCGTACGGCGACCGCCGGCCGCTCAGTGCGGTGCGGAGCAGCTCCAGGGCAGGGCGGTGCTCCACCAGCAGTGCCCGGCCGGCCTCCCGGTCACCAATGGCGGCGAACTCGAGCACGACGCCGAGATGGTCCGGCAGCTCGTGCTCGGGCGGCGTGAGTCCGGCGGTCCGGTAGATCTCCTTGAACCGCACCAGCGCCTTGCCGCGCTCGCGAGTGTCGCCGTGCGTCCACCAGCTCAGGTACAGGCAGCAGCGCGGGCGCAGGTCGAACGTCGTGACGTAGTCCCGCTGCGCGGTCGCGGGCCCGGTCGCCGTGAGGTGGTCGAGGAACTCGAGCAATGGAGCGGCCAGGTCGTCCGGAAGCGACGCGACCGCGTCGGCGATGACGGGCCGGCGCTCGAACAGTCGCTGATCCGGGTATCCGAGCAGCAGCGACAGCGCCTGGTGCGCGACAGCGGTCCGGTCCACCGCTCGCCGACCCGCGCGGCGGCTCACCGGTCATCACCCGGCGTGCCGTCGCCCGATCGTGGTGGGAACAGGCCCGTCGGCGCGCCCTGGCCGTCCCAGTTGAGCAGATTGACCCGCCGGGCCGCGGTGCCGGCGTCGGCCGCCTGGTCCGAGGTCTGCCGGTCCCGCAGGGCGTGGAAGGTCTCGACCGCCACCGGTACCGGCCGGCCGGACGCCTCGCCGAACGGGGCCGAGCCGGTCAGGTACATCCCCGGCCCGCCGTCGTACTCGAGAGAGCAGCCGATCTCCTCGAGCCGGTGGCCGGCGTCCTGGTAGGCGGTCGGGATCACGTAGCGGTCCTCGTACTTGGCGATCGCGAGCAGCCGGTACATCGCGGAGATGCTCTCCTCGGACATGCCCACGCCGGCCGGGATCTCCGGTCGTGGCGGGCGGCCGAGGTTGAGGTCGCGCTGGTACGAGCGCATCGCCGCGAGCCGGCGCAGCACACCGTCGACGATGGCGATGTCGCCGGCCGTGAACAGCTCGGCGAGGTACTCGACCGGGATCCGGAGCGCTTCCACGGCGCCGAACAGGTTGTCGGCGTCCTCGGCGTCGTGTCCGCTCTCGCGGAGCGCGTCGACCACCGGGGACAGCGGCGGGATGTACCAGACCATCGGCATCGTGCGGTACTCCGGGTGCAGCGGCAGCGCCACCCGGTACTCCTTGGCCAGCTTGTAGACCGGCGACCGCTGGGCCGCGTCGATCCACTCCGCGCTGATGCCGGACTGCTCGGCGGCCCGGACCACCTCCGGGTCGTGCGGGTCCAGCAGCACGCCGAGCTGGGCCTCGTACAGGTCCTTCGGGTCGGGCACGGACGCCGCGGCCAGCACGGCGTCGGCGTCGTACAGGAACAGGCCGATGTAGCGCAGCCGGCCGACGCAGGTCTCCGCGCACACGGTGGGCAGGCCGACCTCGACGCGCGGGTAGCAGAACGTGCACTTCTCGGCCTTGCCGGTCTTGTGGTTGAAGTAAACCTTCTTGTACGGGCAGCCGGAGACGCACATCCGCCAGCCGCGGCAGGCGTCCTGGTCGACCAGCACGATGCCGTCCTCGGCGCGCTTGTACATCGCGCCGGACGGGCAGGACGCGACGCACGACGGGTTCAGGCAGTGCTCGCAGATCCGCGGCAGGTAGAACATGAAGGTCTGCTCGAACTGCAGCTTGATTTCGGTGGAGATCTTCGCCAGCACCGGGTCGTTCATCGTGAGCTCGGGCCCGCCGGCCAGGTCGTCGTCCCAGTTCGCCGACCACTCGATCTTCATCGGCTCGCCGCTGATCAGCGAACGTGGCTGGGCCACCGGCATCTGCTCGCCGAGCGGCGCGCTGATCAGCTTGTCGTAGTCGTAGGTCCAGGGCTCGTAGTAGTCCGAGATCGACGGCAGCTTCGGGTTGGCGAAGATGGTCAGCAGCTTGCGGAACCGCCCGCCGCCCTTCAGCTTCAACCGCCCGCGCTTGTTCAGCTCCCAGCCACCGCGCCAGGTCTCCTGATCCTGGTAGGTGCGCGGGTAGCCCTGCCCGGGCCGGGTCTCGACGTTGTTGAACCAGACGTACTCCATCCCGGTCCGGTTGGTCCACGCCTGCTTGCAGGTCACCGAGCAGGTGTGGCAGCCGATGCACTTGTCGAGGTTCATCACCATCGCGAGCTGCGCCATCACCCTCATCAGTACGTCACCTCCTGCGAGCGCCGCCGGACCACGGTGATCTCGTCGCGCTGGTTGCCGGTCGGGCCGAGGTAGTTGAACGCGAAGGACAGCTGCGCGTAACCGCCGATCAGGTGCGTGGGCTTGACCAGCAGCCGGGTCAGCGAGTTGTGGATCCCTCCGCGTTTCCCGGTGGTCTCGGTGAGCGGTACGTCGATGGTCCGCTCCTGCGCGTGGTAGACGAACACCGTGCCGGCCGGCATCCGATGCGACACGATCGCCCGGCACACCAGCACGCCGTTGCGGTTGACCGCCTCCACCCAGTCGTTGTCGTGGGCACCGATCGCCGCGGCGTCGGCCGGGCTCATCCACATCGTCGGCCCGCCGCGGGACAACGACAGCATCAGCAGGTTGTCCTGGTACTCGGAGTGGATCGACCACTTCGAGTGCGGGGTGAGGTACCGCACCGTCACCTGCCGCTCGTCGACGGGCCCAGTGGGCTCAGGGCCGAAGAGCTTGGCCATGTCCAGCGGGGGCCGGAACACCGGCAGCTGCTCGCCGAGCTCGGCCATCCAGTCGTGGTCGAGGAAGAAGTGCATCCGCCCGGTGAGTGTGTGCCACGGTTTGAGGTGCTCGACGTTCACCGTGAACGGCGCGTACCGCCGCCCACCGGTCTCGCTGCCGGACCACTCCGGGCTGGTGATCACCGGTACCGGGCGCGCCTGGGTGTCGGCGAACACGATCCGGCGCTCCTCGCTGCCCTCGGCGAGCGCGGCCAGCGGCTGCCCGACCCGGCGCTCGAGCACCTTGAAACCCTCCACCGCCAACCGGCCGTTGGTGGTGCCGGACAGCGCGAGGATCGCCTCGGCCATCTTCTTGTCCGTGTCGAGCGCCGGCCGGCCGCCGGCCACGCCGCCGGACATCACGCCGTTGCGGTGGGCGAGGTCGTCGAGCTCGGCATGCGGGAAGACGGTCACCGCCTTGGTCGTCACGCCCAGCCGGTCGACCAGCGGCCCGAGGGCGGCGAGCTGGTCCGCCACCGCACCGTAGTCGCGCTCGACCACGCTGAGACCCCACATGGTCTTCCCCGGCACGGGGTCGACGTCGTCGTGCCGCCAGTCCCGCACCACCCCGCCGGGTTGTGCGGTCTCGCCCGGGGTGTCGTGCTGCAGGGCGGTGGCGACCAGGTCGCGCCGTATGCCGAGGTGGTCGCGGGCCAGGTCACTGAAGGCCCGGGCGATGGTGTGGAAGGCGTCGAAGTCGGTCCTCGTCTCCCACGGCGGGTCCACCGCCGGGTTGAACGCGTGCACGAACGGGTGCATGTCGGTACTGGACAGGTCGTGCTTCTCGTACCAGGTCGCCGCCGGCAGCACGATGTCGGACAGCAGCGTGGTGGAGGTCATCCGGAAGTCCATCGACAGCAGCAGGTCGAGCTTTCCCTCCGGTGCCTCGTCATGCCAGGTCACGTCCCGCGGCCGCTTGTCCGGCGGTGTCTCGGTGGCGCGCAGGTTGGAGTCGGTGCCGAGCAGGTGCTTGAGGAAGTACTCGTTGCCCTTGCTCGACGAGCCGAGCAGGTTCGCCCGCCAGACGGTCAGCACCCGCGGCCAGTTCTGCGGCGCGTCCGGGTCCTCGCAGGCGAAGCGCACGCTGCCGTCACGCAGCCCGCGGACCACGTGCTCGACAGGGTCGTTGCCCGCGGCATCGGCTTCCTCGACCAGGTCGAGCGGGCTGCGGTCGAACTGCGGGTACGACGGCATCCAGCCCAGCCGGGCCGACTGCGCCACCACGTCCGCGGTGTGCATCCCGCTGAGCTGGCCGGTCGCCAGCGGCGACGCGAGCTCGTCGGCCTGGTAGCCGTCGTAGCGCCACTGGTCGGTGTGGGTGTACCAGAACGCGGTGCCGATCATCTGCCGCGGCGGCCGGACCCAGTCCAGCCCCATCGCGAGCGTGGCCCAGCCGGTGATCGGACGGCACTTCTCCTGACCGACGTAGTGCGCCCAGCCGCCGCCGTTGCGGCCCATGCAGCCGGTCAGCATCAGCGTCGTCAGGATGGCCCGGTACGTCGCGTCGCCGTGGAACCACTGGCACACCCCGGCGCCCATGATGATCATCGACCGGCCGCCGGACTCCTCGGCGTTCGCGGCGAACTCCCGGGCGATGCGGGTGACCGTTGCCGCCGGCACCGAGGTGATCTGCTGCTGCCAGGCCGGCGTGTACGGCGTCTCGGCATCGTCGTACCCGGTCGGCCAGTCGCCCGGCAGGTCGTCGCGCCGGACGCCGTACTGGGCCAGCATCAGGTCGAAGACAGTCGTCACCAGATGGCCGTCCCACTGGAGCGCCGGCACACCGCGTCGCAGGGTGCTCGCGCCCGAGGGCTCGTCGAAGCGGGGCAGCAGCACCTCGACGCCCTGCGCTCCCTGCAGGGTGAGCTTGGGCGAGATCTCGCCGAGGTCCAGGTTCCAGTGGCCGACGCCGGAGTCGGTGTAGCGGAATCCCATCGAGCCGTTGGGTGCGACAGGTTTCCCGGTCCGGCTGTCCAGCAGCATGGTCTTCCACTCCGCGCCCTCGGACTCGTCGCCGAGATCGGCCGCGGTAAGGAACTTGCCCGGCACGAACGCACCGTCCCGCTCCTGCAGGGTGACCAGGAAGGGCAGGTCGGTGTACTTGCGGACGTAGTCGACGAAGAACGGCACCCGGCGCTTGACGAAGAACTCGCTGAGGATCACGTGACCCATCGCCATCGCGAGCGCGCCGTCGGTACCGGGCTGTGCCGGCAGCCACTCGTCCGCGAACTTGGTGTTGTCCGCATAGTCGGGCGACACGACGACCACCTTGGTGCCGCGGTACCGCACCTCCGCCATCCAGTGCGCGTCGGGTGTCCGGGTCACCGGGACGTTCGAGCCCCACATCAGCAGGTACGACGCGTCCCACCAGTCGCCCGACTCGGGCACGTCGGTCTGGTCGCCGAACACCTGCGGCGACGCCACCGGCAGGTCGGCGTACCAGTCGTAGAACGACGTCATGCAGCCGCCGACCAGCTCGACGAACCGGGCGCCGACCGCGTGCGACACCATCGACATCGCCGGGATCGGGGAGAACCCCGCGATCCGGTCCGGACCGTGTGCCTTGATCGTGTGCACGTGCGCGGCGGCGATCATCTCGGCCGCTTCCGCCCAGCCGATCCGCACCAGGCCGCCCTTGCCGCGGGCCTGGTGGTAGCGGCTCCTGCGCACCGGATCTCCGACGACGTCAGCCCAGGCGGCGACCGGATCGCCGAGGCGCTGCTTCGCCTCGCGGTACATCTCGACCAGCACGCCGCGAGCGTACGGATAGCGCACCCGCGTGGGGGAGTAGGTGTACCAGGAGAACGCCGCGCCCCGCGGGCAGCCGCGCGGCTCGTACTCGGGCCGGTCCGCGCCCACCGACGGGTAGTCGGTCTGCTGCGACTCCCAGGTGATGATGCCGTCCTTGACGTACACCTTCCACGAGCACGAGCCGGTGCAGTTGACGCCGTGCGTCGACCTGACCACCTTGTCGTAGCTCCACCGGTCCCGGTAGAACACATCACCGTCCCGGCCGCCACGCCGGTGCACCGTGCGGTTGTCGCCGGATACCTCGGCACGGCTGAAGAAGCGGCCCAGCCGCAGCAGTGCATCCGTCGCCGTGCCGTCGAGACCTGCGGCCCGCCTGTCGTCGGCCATCGCACCTACCCCTCCGGGAAGCGTGTTCCATCGGAACCGGAGTCGGCACCTTCCGTCAAGGGACCCGGGCGGGTCCCTCCCGAGGTCAGGCCAAAGGCCCCTGAATCCCGGTACAGAAGTCCGGGGCGGTCCGGGTCCTGTGGCCGCAGCCCGGCGGAGCGTCGCGCGCCTAATGTCGAGGACCGGGAATGGATCGGAGCAGAATGGGCAGCGTGCAGTGAGGACAGTGGCGGAGGGGACCGTGATGGCGGAGAGGCGCTTCGCGACGCCCGCGATCCAGCTCGCGGTGGCGACCACCGGCTTCCTGCTCACATTCTGGGCCTGGGCGCTGATCAGCCCGCTGGGCGCCCGGTATGCCGAGCAGCTGGGGCTGACCTCGTTCGAGCAGGCGCTGCTGGTGGCGACGCCGGTGCTGGTCGGCTCGCTCGGCCGGATCCCGGTCGGGGCGCTGACCGATGCGCTCGGCGCCCGCCGGATGATGCCCGCGATCGCGGTGCTCACCGTGCTCCCGGTGCTGTACATCGGACTGGTCGCGGACAGCCTGCCGGCCCTACTGGCCGGCGGTTTCTTCCTCGGCCTGGCCGGTACGTCGTTCGCGGTCGGGGTTCCGCACGTGAACTCGTGGTTCACGCCGTCCCGCCGGGGAACCGCGATCGGCATCTTCGGCGCCGGTATGGGCGGCACGGCGATCTCGGCGTTCACGACGGTGCCGATCACGGACGCGTGGGGAGAGGCGGCGCCGTTCCTCCTGGTCGCCGCGCTGTTGGTCATACTCGGCGCGGTCTCGGCCTGGATGCTGACACCGGCCACCGGGTGGCTGCGCACCTCGCCACGCGGCCTCGTCGGCCGCGCCTGGCGCGTCGCACGGCAGCGGGTGACACTTCAGCTGTCCTTCCTGTACGCCGTCGGCTTCGGCGGCTTCGTTGCCTTCAGCGTCTACCTGCCCTCCTACCTCAAGAACGCCTACGACTTGTCGCAGTCCGACGCCGCGTACCGGACCGCCGGTTTCGTCGTGATCGCCGTGCTGATGCGGCCCGTCGGTGGCTGGCTGTCCGACCGGCTGCACCCGGTTCCGGTGCTCACCGCGTGCTTCGCGATCGCAACCGGACTCGCTGTGGTGGCCGCGCTGGAGCTGGCGCTGGTCCCGATCGGGACCATCGCGTTCCTCGGCCTGGCGGCCGTGCTGGGGGCCGCGGCCGGCGCCTGCTTCGCCCTGGTCGCGCGCCGGGTTCCGCCTGAGAAGGTCGGCGCGACCACCGGGATCGTCGGCGCCGCGGGCGGTCTGGGCGGCTTCTTCCCGCCACTGGTGATGGGTGCGGTGCGCAGCGCCACCGGCGACTACACGGTCGGCTTCCTGCTGCTTGCCGCCACGGCGGCCGCGGCCACCTTGTTCACCTGGTTCGTCGTCAGGAGTGAGTCGCGCGGCTGACCTTCGCCTCGCCCGGGCCGAACGGCCCGTCGTACACCTGGCGTCCAGCCCTGACGCGGACCGCCCGCGGGGTGTTGCATGGAATCGAAGACTGCTTTCGCCGACGACATCGAGGGGGTCGGCATGAACACCGGACCTTGCGCGGCCGAACCGCGGAGCGGCGCAGCGGGTGCGACGCCGGGCGACCTCGCGCGACGGGTACGCCGGCGCCGCGAAGCGCTCGGTCTGAGCGTCGAACAGGTCGCGGAACGAGCCCGGATGGATCCGGCGTTCGTCGAACTGCTCGAGCGTCGGCCGACGGCGCCGACCGGCGGCGCCCTGGTCCGGCTCGCGGGCGCCCTGGAACTGACTGTCTCGGACCTGCTGGGCAGCCAACCCGAGCGGCCGTCCGGCGGCGGACGGGCCGCGCTCGATCCTTTGCTGGAGCCGATGGAACCCGAAGAGTGCCTGCGGCTGCTCGAGCCGGGTGGCGTCGGGCGGATCGCGATGACCAGTGGCGACCAGCTCGTCGTCCTGCCGGTGAACTACGCCGTGCACGACGGGCGGGTGGTGTTCCGGACCGCCCCGGCGACCGTGCTCGCCCACCTCGCGGACGGTTCGGTCGCGTGGGCCGGCGGTGCACGTGACCTGTACGTCGCGGTCGAGCCGGAGAACATCACCGGCCGGCGGATCCGCGCGTGGTGAGGCCGCGATGGGGAACTTGATCGATGCGGACGAGTTCGACGCGGTGGTGTTCGACCTCGACGGCGTCATCACCGACACGGCCGCGGTGCATGCTCGCGCCTGGCGGCGCCTCTTCGACGAGTACCTGCCGACAAGGCCCGCCCGCCCCGGCGAGGACCTGCGTCCCTTCACCGACGAGGACTACCGCCGCTACGTCGACGGCAAGCCCCGCTACGACGGCGTGCGGGCCTTCCTGGCGTCTCGCGGGATCGTGCTGCCGGCGGAGCAGGTTCGCACGCTGGGCGACCGCAAGGACGGGTACTTCTCGGAGTCACTGCGCCGCGACGGCGTCCGGGTGTTCGACGGCACGGTCACGCTGGTACGCAAGCTCGCCGTCGCCGGGATCGGGCGGGCCGTGATCTCGGCCAGTCGGCACTGCGCCGAGGTCCTCGCCGTCGCCGGGCTGACCGATCTGTTCGAGGTTCGCGTGGACGGCGTCGTCGCGGAAGAGCTGGGGTTGCCGGGCAAGCCGGACCCGGCGGTCTTCCTGCTCGCCGCACACCGTCTCGGCGTCGCCCCGCGGCGTACCGTGGTGGTGGAGGACGCGCTCGCTGGCGTCGAGGCCGGACGGGCCGGCGGGTTCGGTCTCGTGATCGGGGTCGACCGTACCGGGCACGCCGCCGACCTGTACGAGCACGGAGCGGACCGGGTCGTCGCGGACCTGGCCGAGGTGACGGTCCGGGGGAGCGAGCGGTGAACGACTGGACGTTGCGGTTCGAGGGGTACGACGCGGTCGACGAGCGGCGCCGTGAGGCGCTCTGCACGGTGGGGAACGGCCTGTTCGCCACCCGCGGCGCGTGGCCGGGGTCCCGGGCGGACGACGTGCACTACCCAGGCACGTACCTGGCCGGCTGCTACAACCGGCTGAGTGACGACATCGCCGGCCGGAGAGTGGAGAACGAGAGCCTGGTCAACGTGCCCGACTGGCTGCCGCTGTCGTTCGCGATCGAGGACGGCGACTGGCTCACCCCAGACACCGCGAAGGTTCTGCAGTACGACGTCGAGCTGGACCTGCGGCGCGGGGTACTGACCCGGCGGTTCCGGCTCGCGGACGAGCAGGGCCGGACCATCTCCGGGGTCGAGCGACGGTTCGTGAGCATGGCCGACCCGCACTTCGCCGGCCAGGCCCTGACGCTGACGGCGGAGAACTGGTTCGGCCGGCTCGTCGTCCGCGCGGGGGTGGACGGGGCGGTGCGGAACCAGGGGGTCGAGCGGTACCGGGCGCTGTCCGGCCAGCACCTGTCGGGTGTCGAGCGGCTCACCCGCGACGACGGTACGGCGATGATTGCTGCCCGGACCAGCCAGTCCGAGGTCCGGCTGGCGGTGGCGTCCCGCACGGTCGTGGCCGATGACGAGCACGCTTGCTGGACACCCGTCGGCGGCGGGCTGGACGCCCTCCGGCAGGTGACGCTGACCGTCGCCGCCGGCCGTCCGGTCACTCTGCGGAAGGTCGCCGCAGTGTACGGCTCGCGGGACCCCGCCGTCTCCGAGCCCGGCCTCGCCGCCCTGTCGGCCGTGACCGACGGCCTCGGTTTCGATGCGCTGCTGGAGCGCCATGTGCTGGCCTGGTCGCACCTGTGGAAGCGGTTCGCCGTCGACCTGAACGGCTCCGGCGACGGCACGCTGCACGCGGCCAGACTGAACGTGTTCCACCTGCTGCAGTCGGTCTCGCCGCACAGTGCAGACGTCGACGCCGGCGTACCGGCCCGGGGCCTGCACGGCGAGGCGTACCGCGGGCACGTGTTCTGGGACGAGCTGTTCGTCTTCCCGGTGCTCACGCTGCGGATGCCGGCGCTGACCCGGGCGTTGCTGCTCTACCGGTACCAGCGGCTGCCCGCCGCTCGGCGGGCCGCGCGCGAGGCGGGACTGCCCGGTGCGATGTACCCGTGGCAGTCCGGCAGCGACGGCCGCGAGGAGAGCCAGCTGTTCCACCTCAACCCGATGTCAGGCCGCTGGACCGCTGACGTGACGTACCGGCAGCGGCACGTCGGGCTCGCCGTCGCGTACACGATGTGGCAGTACGTCGAGGCAACCGGCGATACCGCGTTCCTGATGGACCATGGCGCCGAGGTGATCGTCGAGGTGGCCCGGTTCTTCGCCGGCCTGGCGTCGTACGACGCGAGCCGGGACCGCTTCGTGATCCGCGGGGTGGTCGGACCGGACGAGTTCCACACCGGGTATCCGGGGTCCGAGCCGGCGGGCATCGACAACAACGCGTACACGAACGTGATGACGGTCTGGCTGCTGCGGCGCGCCGCGGAGGTGCTGGCCCGGTTGCCGGCGTGGCGGCGGACGGAGCTGACCGAGTCGATCGGCCTGCGGCCGGAGGAGCTGAACCACTGGGACGAGCTCTGCCGGCGGATGTACGTGCCGTTCCACGACGACGGCGTGATCAGCCAGTTCGAGGGGTACGGCGAGCTGGCCGAGCTGGACTGGGACGTCTACCGCCGGATCTATGGCGACATTCGCCGGTTGGACCGGATCCTGGAGGCCGAGGGCCGGTCGGTGAACGACTACCAGGTGTCCAAGCAGGCCGACGTCCTGATGCTGCTGTACCTGCTGTCACCCGGCGAGTTGTGCGACCTGATGGAGCGGCTCGGCTACCCGGTCACCACGGCGGTGCTCCGCAAGACCGTCGAGTACTACCTGGAGCGCACGTCGCACGGGTCGACCCTGAGTGCGCTCGTGCATGCCTGGGGACTGGCGTCAGTGGAACCGGACCGGACGCTCGAGTTCCTGGCCCAGACGCTGCAGAGCGACATCGGCGACCAGTCGCGAGGCACCACGTCGGAGGGCATCCACCTGGCGGCGATGGCCGGCAGTATCGACCTGCTGCAGCGGCGCTTCACCGGACTGGCGCTGGAGGCCGACGCGCTGCGGTTCGCGCCGAGCTGGCCGCGGGCGCTGGGGACACTGCGGATGACCATGCTGTACCGCGAGCAGCGGCTGGAGGTGCGGATCTCGGCGGACCAGGTCCGGGTGTCGGCGGAGGCGGGGACGGCCGCGCCGATCGAGGTGTGCTGTCACGGTCAGACGCGGGAGCTGCGCGCCGGCGCGTGGGTGGTGTTCCGGACCCCTGGTCAGAGGATCCCGACCGGTTAGGGACCAACTGCCCTGCCGGGACGGGCCTCGCCGGGCGACCGTCGGAATAGAGAAGCGTCATCGAGGAGGCGTCATGTCGTCACACACCGGTCCGGTCGTCGTCGGGTACGACGGTTCGGAGGCGAGCCGGGCGGCACTCCAATGGGCGACCGCGCAGGCCGTCCGCGGGCGTGCACCGCTGCGGATCGTCCAGTCCTACGAGCTCGTCGTCGCGATGCGCCCCTCGCCGGGCGCCGTCGTACCGCTCGAGGAATTGCAGGCCGCGCACAAGCAGGGACTGGAGTCAGTTGCCGAAAGCATCAGGTTGCGGAACCCGGGGCTCGTGGTCAGCAGTGTCCTGGTGCACGAGCCCGCGGCGGTGACCCTGGTCACCGAGTCCGAGGCGGCCCGCACGGTGGTCATCGGCACCCGGGGGCTTGGCGGATGGTCCGGGTTGCTGGTCGGATCGACTTCGGTGCAGGTCGCCGCCCATGCGCAGTGCCCGGTGGTCGTGGTGCCGGCAGACGTCCGGCCGCGGGCCCGCGAGAAGGCGACGGTGGTGGTCGGCGTGGACGGCTCGAAGATCTCCGCCGAGGCGATCGCGTTCGCTTTCGACCAGGCCGAGGCGACCGGTGCGAAGGTGCTCGCGGTCCACGCCTGGCACAGCCCCGCGTCGACCTACGACGGTGGGCTCGGACCGCTGATGTTCGACCCGGTGGAGATCGAGGAGGCATCTCGTGTGCTGGTCGCGGAGTCGATCGCCGGTGCCGTTGCGGACCACCCGGACGTCGAGGTCGAGACCCGGCTGATCAGCGGTCAGCGGGCCCGTGCACTGCTGATGGCGGCCGAGTCGGCCGACCTGCTGGTGGTGGGCTCGCGCGGCCGGGGCGGCTTCGCCGGCCTGCTGCTCGGCTCGGTCAGCCAGGGCGTGCTGCACCACGCGCACTGCCCGGTCGCCATCGTCCGCTGATGACCACCCGGCAGAGCGAGCGCGCCGCAACCGGCCTCGTCGGCGCCGCGGCCTATCGGCTGTCCGGCTGCCTCGCCGCGGTGACCGCCGTGGCGGCGGCGCTCACGTTCCTGTTCCCCGATGTCCTGACCGGCCCGGCCGCGATGAACGGCTCCGCACGCGGCACCGCACTAGTCGCCGGGCTGGTCGCCGTACCGCTGATGGTGCCGGCGATGGTGCTGACGGCGCGCGGCTCGCTGCGCGCCGCGGTGGTGTGGCTGGGCGCGGCGGGGTATCTGCTCTACAACGCTGTGCTGTTCGTGTTCGCGACACCGTTCAACGAGCTGTTCCTGCTGTACGTCGCGATGCTGTCGCTGTCGCTGTGGTCGGTCCTCGCGCTCGTGCACGACATCGACGCCGGCGCGCTTGCCGCCCGGTTCTCGCCGGGCCTCCGGGTCCGAGCGATCGTGGTGTACATCTGGGTGATCGTCGGCCTGAACACGTTGGTCTGGCTGCGCGGTATCGTCCCGGCTGTGCTGGACGAGGAGCCGACGGCGTTCCTGGCCGACACCGGCCTGACGACCAACCCTGTGTACGTGCAGGACCTGGCCTGGTGGCTGCCGTTGATGGCGATGGCGGGCCTGTGGCTGTGGCGGCGCCATCCGCGGGGCTACCTCGTCGCGGGTGCCGGCCTGACCTTCTGGGTGGTCGAGGCCGTCGACCAGGCGTTCGGCCATGCCGCCGACCCGGTGTCCTCGGTGACCTCGCTCGCCATCGCGTGGATGTTCGCCGCGCTCGCGCTGGTCGGTCTGGTGCCGCTGTACCACTATCTC
>Ga0075419_10002037_pt1 | contig 13065 bp, 6 predicted proteins | sample SoiMetdeltSBSDD3_FD_76900 | JGI IMG/M metagenome (GOLD analysis project Ga0075419, IMG submission 76900) | Bulk soil microbial communities from a Populus tree surrounding site in Tennessee, USA - Soil MetaG P. deltoides SBSDD3 | ecosystem: Environmental > Terrestrial > Soil > Tree plantation... | reverse complement strand
GTTCAGGCACATTGTGATGGGTGCCACTAAAATTATAACCAATAACTTTTTTGGAATCAGTTACAATTAAGTTTCGTAAGGGATATCCAAAGATTGATGGTCTTATCAGTGAATCAACTACTGAATGTATTGTTGAAAAAAATTCATCATGGCATCCTTCTGATCATGATACTTCTCGACAACATGAAAAGCTGATTGATCGTAAATACCATTCTTTTTTCTCAAAAAATAGCTGGTCAGTGATTCTTTGTTCACCAAGCTATCCCGAAGATCAAAATCCTCAGCTGCTCTAAGGCATTGATCCGGTAAAAATATGAATTGTCGAAAATACGTTTTTACGGGCTGCTTATTAAGTCGTCCTGTTACTTGATGATTTTACTTATATGTTTAAGTTCATCTTTCATCCAACCTTTTTTTTATTCTTGTCGCCATAAAATGAACATTCAATTCTTATCTCGCCTACAATATTATTATTAAACTCTTCCAGTTCATTTGCCGGTACCCAAAGCTCATTATGTATGTCACCACCGACATTCTGTACCGGGTATTTTTTTATAAAGTCTCCCGGCAGGTCGAATGATAATACATGACCGGCGAATCCCGAAAATTCATCTTCCGTATTCCATTGTTTTGCTATTTGCTCAGCATACTCTTTGTTCATTACGGGATAAAAGATCGGTTGCCATTCAAGGCGTGGCGGAAATCTTTTAAATCCCGATTCTTTTATTAAATCCATTTCTTTTTGACCAACCGGGCGATATAGTGTTATAAGTTTCATTATTTTTTGTTGGGTCAATCAACACTTTTTTAAAAAAGTAAGATTACGTCTACCATCACTGATAGATGCAAACCATCAATCGGACTCATTGCGGAATTAGCAACTATCCCGGGGATTGCGTCCGTTTAAATTTAAGGTTGTGTTTTTACCAAAAATACCAGTTGTTTACTTCTTTTTGGTTAACGGCTGTGGCGAACCGACAGGTCGCTGTGTGTGTTAACAATAAATATCAGGACACTGGGGTGTAAATTGATATCCAAGATGGGGACTGATTCACGATCCTCCTGAAATGCGATTGATTTTTGACGATATATCCAAACCGCCATCGTTTTTGCTTTTAAAGAGATATTTTATTCCCCCGGGAATAGGTAAAATCGACGCCACTATTATATTCATCAAAATGAATCTCCATGCCGTGGTTTCAGTCTGAAAATAAAATCCCTTTCTTTAAATCCCCCATTATCCACCATAAACAGGAATAAGTTCTAGTTTCATCAGTTTTGAATTTCAAAAAATAATTGAAAGTCACTTTCGTCAATAACAAAAATCTGTTTCTTACGATATGCTATTTGTATTCAGAGATCTCTCAAAATAATCCCGATTAATATTCGACTGTCTTAAATTTTGAATAAATTCTAAAGCGTTGCCAGTATGAATTTTGTTCTCTGAAGAAAATATTTCACCCGACGCCGTAGTGTAAGTTAAGATCCCCTGGCGAAAGTCCTCAATTCTTATTGAAGACGGAATTTTTTGTAAAACTTGTCTTGACGAAAAATAATTCATCCAACCAATAAAAAGCTCGGGGGGTGACTGCTTACTAATTTCATCTAAAAATTTTCGAGTGACGACCATTCCCCAATTAGGCTCCATATCCTGAACAATACATTTAAATAAAGAATCTATTTTTAGATAATCATAGTTGTATTCACTAGGGAATTTCAAAAGGAAATTATTGATTGCGCCAGCTTCACTGTAATCGCCAATAACGATCGAGATTTGCATTTTCTTAATATGAACTACTTCGAAAGACACAACAAAACCCACTGGTTCATGAAAGTCAAAAGTTGGTGTTAATCCTGGATAGTAACGACGAATGTCAGAACGCTTATTTTCCAGTATGCCTTTAGAAAGTTTGTCAACTAAATCCTTTTCCTGATCATTGAGATCAAAATTGCGATCAACGGATTTAATGGTAGTAGTGAACTTTAGTCTTGCTAAGTCAGGTTCAATTTTTGTCAGAGCCTTTAATACGTTATAAATTTTGACGGAGGCAGAATGAATAGTTTCCTTCCTCGCTGTCCAATAGGCGCCGATAAATAATCTTTCCATTAATAGGGTTTATTAATATCGTGATATATTACGGTAATCCAACTAACACCGTTATCAGAAAATAGTTTGCGTATGCCTTCTGCGCCTTCCGGCGATGAAATCCGCCATTCTATTTTGTAATCCGTACCCGCAATCGCATCTCTTTGACGTTTAGCCTGATCGATTAATTTATTCGCTCTTGCCATATTCTTTACGTCGTATGTATCTTCATCAAATATAGATTTTCCGTGGCCATATTTTGCATCAATTAAAATATTCCCTCTTTGCGCGTCAAAACTTACCTTATTCAGCTCAAAGCTAAGATCTGGATTGCCACTAAATTTTTTCTGATACGCTTTCGCCTGATCTAAAACCCAGGTTCCTGTAGGAAACTTTTTACTTTTTTGAGCTACCGCCGGTAGATTTAAATTAGGTCGACCCAGTAATTTGTTAATGCTAAATTGGTCTAGTCCCAGTTTTTTCAACCCCCTTTCAACAGCAAGTGCTCCATACTTACCGATGAACTTGTAAACCATTGGCTCCAGAATACCCATGAAACCTGCCTTAAGCAACCCACCTCCCGTTACATTTCTAAAACCGACATCATCGATATAATGGAATATTCCCTGGATTGCATTTCCAGCCATTCGCAAGGCCCGGCTCCCCAACATATCTGTAGCACTTTCCCAAAGTGCATCCCATACACTTGCTTCATCCCAGGCATCACCCCATGAACGCACATTTGGGTTGAACATATAGGCAGTGATCATCTGAATGCCTATATTAATGGCGACATTAATTCCATATTTCAGAATCAGGTTGACAAACTTTCCATCTTTGTCAACAAAAAGCACCGGATTATTTGCTGCATAACTGTATGGAGAAGCGTTTGGAAACTTATCTGCCATGGGATCAAGACCATGCCATCTCCCCAACTGCGGATCGCAATATCTAGCACCAAAATCATATGTTTCTAGGCCTGTTCCATCAGAGAATTCCCCGCTTTGTAATTCTTTATCATTGAACTTATGCCAGTTTATCGGGTTAACACTTAAGGCTCGCGGAGAGATCATTTTCATTACAAGCCCAAAGGGATAGTAATGGTTCTCTTCAAGAATATTTCCTCTTGTATGTATTACCTGGAAATTATCAAAGTATACAGCCTGCTCGCTTTCATTATTTACAAATACATAGATCCATCCATTCTGATTTACCGGAATGTCACTTAATACAAGCGCCGGTTGTAATGGTCCGTTGTTCTCAACTAACTTAAATCCTTTCGAAACTGCTTCAAACCTTTCATTAAAGACAATGTAATTGAGATACGCTTTGGGTCTGTCACCGGGATACTGACTGTTTTGTGTCGTGATCAAACTATTGACAACTCCATCAGCCTGAACCCCTGTTCCGATTGCCCCCGATTGCATTTTTGCTGCACCACCCGCCTGTCCCGCATTCAAATGGCCAATTAGATTATTGGCAAGGTCAGTTAATAATGAAGTAGAATTTACCTGCGTGCCATTGTCTTTGTAATAGTAATCGGTTCTTGCCTGCAACACGTCACCAGCCATTACTTTCAACAAAATGGAGGGCCCTATACGTTGATTGCCACCCATCGTTGAAAGCTTGCTCATCTTTTGACCATATCGTTCGTCGTATTGGCTGTTGCCCTGTAATTCAACCGGCTTGTCCGTACGATTAGTGATCTTATAATATTTATCCTCCAGAGCTGCCGTTGCAGTTTCCATAGTGGCAACAGGATAAGGATTTGCTTGTGTTTCCTCGGTTAATATCATTCTGATATTTCCGAGATGGTCCTTGATAAAGTAATCGAAAGTAAATTCAGTGGGCGTAGTAGTAGTTGCTGTTCTTGCATAACGCACCCTGCCCTCTTCAAACGATAAGTACAGATCATTGCCCGTGTAAACAATCGGCCCGCTATATGTGGTTGTGGTTATTACCTGGCCCGTTGTTGGAGTATTATCAGTTACTACTTTTTGAAGTTTATTGCCTGCTGCGTCATATATATAGCGGATCGTTCCTTTACCTGTAATTGTGATGATTTCGGGGAGATTGAGATAGTTATATGTGATACTTGATATCTCCTTGTTATTGTCCTTATTCAGGTTTCCGTTTTCGTCATAGGTGAAATCAAGATTACCGATACCGCTGTTCTTATCAGTAAAGTCTCCAAGTTTATATTCAACAGCGCCGGCATCGTCGGCGACCCAATTCAATTTATTACTGTAGGTATTGTAGTCATAGGTTATCTTATCCATTGGAATGATGCCCGTATAATTCACACCTTGCTGTTCCATGCGTGTGATATTACCATTAGCATCATACTGGATCACAGGTACAGAAAAATCAAACTTGTCTTTCGTCCACCCCGCGCCAGGAGTATTTTTTTGATTAAAATCCGCATTGATCAGCCTGTTGGCATTATCATATTGGTAGTTGAATCTTCGAGCAACATTATCACCGGCTGTCTTCCATGCCATACCGGCAACGTTTCCATTTCTTAAGGTATTTGTAAACCCAGCATCACCAGCCTTATCAAAACCTAATTCCATTCCAAAGAAATGACCCGATGCCGAAGCACTGCTCACATAAGCCTTGTTGATACCGGTCATCCAACCACGAATGTTATAATCATAATCCAGTTTTTCAATAAATGCACCGTTAGGGCCATTATATCCCGGAGCAAGTGTTTTGCTTGCCAATTGCCCTAGGTCATCGTAGGCATGTTCAACAACCGTTCTTTCACCTGTAGTTATGAAGGTGCCGCCGCCGCCATCTGGCTGCAAATCTGACCAGGCATTTTTTGAGAAAGTTTTCTTTGTCCTGAGCAATCTTCCCACATGATCAATCTCATATTTGGATTGTATTGTATAAGTTTCGTAGTTATAAACCGGCGTATAGAAAGGAGGCAGATACATCACAAACGTGGCCTTATACTCCTTATAGACCGTTGCCCTGAGTTTCCCTGTAAAATCATATTGATTCGTAAGAGTTACATCAAAGTTTAATGCGTTCTTAGTTGTAGTTTGAATGACTCTTCCTTTTTCGTCATGATACGTCACCGATTTTCTGAAATTATTGCCACCATCAAGTATTCTCACTTTTACTCCTGTTAGCAGACCCGTTACTCTATTCGATGGCATCTCCGGATCGATATTCTCAAAGCCTGCGGAATAAGGTAAGACAGCCCCGCTATAGCTTCCCTGGTTTTGATCATAATAATTAACTGCATTGAATTTTACCTGGTAAAAATCAATGGCGAGTCCATTTCCAACGAAAATCGGCACTGGGTTAAAAGCCTGTAATTGCTCAGATATATCGGTTTGTACCGTAATTGATTTTTCCGCAGAATAATAAGCCGGGTTATTCATTACACCTTGCAAATATTGCCGGGTATAATACCCATCATCAATCAATACGCCGGATACGATTTGCCTGTTTTGGCCGTCATAAATCAAAAATGTCCACTCTCTATATGCAAAGGAGTTTGTCCGTCCCGCTCTCTGGTTTCCATCCTGTGAAAAAACAAGTCTGTCACGAAGATCATAGACCATATAGGTGGCGTCTGCATCGGGCAATTTCTTCTCGATCAATCTGCCTCTTCCATCGTATACATATTTATAGCATAAGCCATCAGCCATTTGCTGAGTCAACACCCAACTACCGGCATCATCCATTTGCTTAACAGCTTTGGGACTGATCATATACCTCAGCCTTCCGTAATCATCATATACATAGTAAGTGCAAAGCCAGCCTTTATGATTTTCTTCAAGCAACGGGAATGCATCCTCTTTTTGCTGCTTTCTCAGGATGATCACTCCGTCCTTATCACGATATTCGACAATCTTTTTGCCTCTTTCATCTGTAGTGATAGTCTTGTAAAGCGTATTCTCCGGATACAGGTCTGTGGGTGATGAAATCGGGAGCGCCGTTGATAAAAAATTATCGATCTTCCATATTCTTACTGCGTCAATAGTCTTGTTGACTTCATACCCGGTGCCAATACCAACATTATTGCCTCCCCAATTCAAACCAGGAGCCAACGCTTTAATTGGCCTGTTCAGAGGGCTCTCCTCTATTTGAGTCTCAGCATAAAAATGATTTTCACCGGGATACTTTGTAGTCATAAAGGTCTGCTGCTCCGAAATAGCATTTGACTTAAATTTTCCATCACCGGTACCTGCCTGGTAGGCTAAGTGTTTATTGAGTTCACGTCCTAATGCATCATATTCCGCAGGACTTACCAGATCTTTATTAGCTGGTGAAGCTCCCATTATCAAAGTCTGTTCCCGCCTTCCTAAGCCATCAAAATAAATCGTGGTTTGCTGTTTGGGACCGATAGGTAGATTATCGGCTTGAACAAAAGTTGTTTTACCGGCATACCATATTTCATTAGTTCGGATATAATTCCTATTCTCCCAATTCGCAGCCCTGTATGTAAACTCCAAAGCATTTGAATAGTTGGTTGTTCCTCCGCAATCGACTCTTCTCCTGATCTGGCAATTATCATTCAGCTGTACATTAGGATATGACTGGCCGTTACCAATTTCTGTCCAGTTCATACCACCATCGAGGGATCTTTCCCACACATAATTATATGCACCGCCACAAGATCCACCTACGGCAGGCCATTCGTTAATAGTAGGAATACTGCTGGTGTAATTGAAATAAGGATCCGAGGTCATTATTGCGCCGGGATCGAGCATATCACCTATGGACACATAGAGTTCGCCAGACTGCCCATATAGATCCTCATATATGCTGATATAACCCTGGCCCGGAGCGTTGTCCCATAATACATAACAATAAATGGTTCCATTATTAGTGTTTGTGTTTTGGTCAATGATTGTGCCGCCAAAAACGGTCCATTGGATATTTGATGCATATGGTGGCCAATAATTAAAAGTTGCGAAATAATAACTTTGGTCGTTGGGCAATACAGAGGTCGGTCCGTTTATATATGCACCCCACTGTGATAATCCTTTAGACTGAAAACCGAATATAAAAAAGAGACAAATCGATAATAATTTCCACTTTTTCATAGTGAATGTTTTTAAGCTTGTTTGAATCTATTGCTTGTAATTGTATTCGTAAGTTTTTACAACATTTCCATATTGATCTTTCACGAGCTTCAATCTTTGCAGGCCATCATATTCATAGTACACAATTCTGTTATTGGGATCGCATTGGGATGTCATTCCTATCAATGGATCGAATGTATATGTCACCATTTGAGAGTTTACAGGGAACAATCGAACTTCGTCGATTATAACCTTTGGTACATTGGCATACTTTGCAATTTCGATTTTGGTAACATTCTCCACAGTTACGTCATAAAATTTCCAGCCATTAATGGTTGTTGAATAACTTGGCGTTATAATTTGTGTTCCCCCTCCATTGATAAACTTGAGTATTATAGGATCCGCATATTTGCACCAAAATGTCACCCTGTATTTTTGTGTAGGTATTAATGGAGCGGACGCTATCTTATCAGAAACGGGAATTTCAAAATATTTTTTTCCTGTCATCCCTTTTTCCTGTTGTTGCACATAGGCCTGGTTGTACGTCCAGTTGCCTGTTCCATCAGCTTCAAAGCTTGTAAAAGCGACATCGTTTAGTGAAGCATTGCTTGCCTTAGCAACGGGGTGTGTCTTATTATAATCCCAGATATAAGATTCTTTTCCATCTGATTCTTCATTTTGCTCCTCTATATTACCATAAGAATCATACGTATTAAAATTCAAAGCAGGTTTGTATGCGGCGTCGTAGACAAATGATCCTCCGCTGACGCCCGATTCTGTAAATGTAGTAGCAGTATTATCCGGCTGGAAGATATAAGACTGTTTGACAAGTGGCTTGTCGGTATGAAACCTATTAAGTACTCCCTCTGTATATCTTTTATTATTGAATGATTGATCCTGGGTAAATTGATATTTTTCAACAACAGCATTAAAAATATTTTTTGTTTTCAAAAAAGCGATGCCCTGGCCAAAAACATCAGATGTAGCCGCATAATCTAATGGGAATTTAAACTTCTGAACCACCTGTTCACCTTTACTATTACTGGTTTGGGTGATCTGATTTTGAAAAATAAACTCCCTATTGCTATAAGGTATCTTGTTATAAGAAAAATCTGTTTTCTTTTCCAAATAAGATAGTCCATCAGAATGATAGTCCCTTTCTGTTTTTGATTTCAAAAGCTGCCAGGTCGGGTAATGAGTGTATCTTCCGTATAGCGACCAGCTCCAGCTGGTTCCGAAATCAACATTGTATTTCGTTACCGCTAACCCATAAGCGCTGCCTGTTCCATTCGCAAAACTGGTAAAATCGTATTCGTAATGATTGCTTTTAACATTTTTTCCATCAGGCTTAATATAATATTCTGCAGTCGGCAAACCTCTTTTCCAATCATTGCTGGTGGCCTGGGGAAATGGGTAATCCTGTCCTAAAGTAGTAGATAGATTTTGAATAAAGCCACCATTCAGACCTGACGCAAGCATCGTGTTTGTTTTTGTATCAGGAGTGTTTGCGCCGGTTGTAAATTCAACCCTGTATTTCCCATTATTTGTTTGGCTTACCTCGGCAAATGAATATCCACCTGCCGCGCTACGGGTTTGCATTTCAGGATTTACTCTTCCTCCATAAGTAGCAAATCGTTTGATCGCGATGATATAAAACACGCTATTGTAATAAACACCTATATCAGACATATAATATAAATCAACTGCCTGGTCTATTGGCTGGAAAACGCCATAGGTATAGTTTTTAAGGATTGCAGAAGCCGTCGGAGATTCCTGCTCTTTTATTTGAGTAACTTTTAATCCGTTCCATGCGGTTGTGTTACCGCTTACGTCATACAGGAATTCTTTAGTTCCACCGGTGGGATAAGTTATTTTTTTCAAAACGCCGGCAAGAAGCTTATTGTAAACAGGCGGAACGGTAACATCTCTGGCATATCCATACTTGTCCTGGTTCTTTGATGTTCTGAACGGCAAATCAGCTATATTATAATATTCAAATGAAATCGGAGGTATTGTCTCCTGGTTAGCGCCTTTTTCAGTTATTGTCTTTAAATACATCCTTGCGAGAACGGATGAATTTAAATAAGGTCCTGTTTCGGTCCTTGTATCATTTTGAAAAGAAACACAACAATAGGGGCCATTGGAATAATAGTTATATACCGGTCGGCGAAAACTAAAACTATTTTGTTCGTACGACTCATTGCTGTAAACAACATCGTAGTTAAGCAAATATTCCCTTATTAACTCGCCATTTTTTGAAACGACAATTTTGTCCAGTCTTTCATCGCCTGGCAACTCCGGCCTTGATGTATTGGCGATAAATTCAACTTTATATCCCTGGCTGGTAACAATCTCTTGTAATTTTTTGGAACTAAGTTCAATTGTGCTTGCAGATATGGTGTAATCTGAAAAAGTTGGATAATGCCAAAAATCCGACACCGGGATATTTTGCTTTGGCGGTGCATAAGAAGCAAACCAAGTAGAAGGAAGCACCCATGGCTGTCCATTATTACAATTATAAGGCCCCGCCTGTATCAACCTGTTTTGCTCTTCATAACCACTTGCAGAAAAAGTCCGGTCTGACAGGTAGGTTATTGTCCCATTGTTTACATAGTTAAAAGTTACAATATCACCCGTAGGCGATGTAATCTTAGTAAGATGCCAGGTAGAAGAATAATTTACATATTCTGCGTGGTGATTGTTTTCGCTTGGATAAAAATCCATAAGGCTTCCCGGAACATTGGTACATCCACCATAACAATAGGGTACCGGCGCAAGATATGACATTACTATCGGCGATGATTCATAAATATATTTATTGAGAGTTATAGGAGTACCACCAACATTTATCGTTTCCGCGGCATAGCAGCCGGTCCACCTGTATGTAAACAAAATAGTTTTTGAGTCAGTTTTAAGCTTTGATTCTTCAACCGCATTTAAAGAATAATTCCCAAATTCATATTTATATCCATCATCCGAAGTGACAACAAATTGAGTGATATTACCATTAACGATGGTTGGTGTGATGATCAGGTTTGCATTGTTGGTTAGTACAACCTGCCCGTTTCGATCGAAGACAAATTTTCCGGAATGTTTTCCGAAATTGAAATAAAACTCATCCGGCTGAAGATCCAGTCCATAGTCAGGAAAATTATTTCTTGTATTCCAATTCCCGCGTTTGATGATATCCCGCATTTGCTGAACACCATACGCCGCATAAGGAACAATTGGCGGATCAAATGAAGCAGCTTCAATATTCATGGAATTAAGACTTAAATAACCATAACCGCGAAAATTGAAGGAAGTCGGATTGATTATTCTGTTTCCGCTAAAATTCCAGGTAAATTCGTCTGGAAGATTTTTCATCACTCTGGTAATCATTCCTCCTGCATTAAGATGCATACCAAGCCCTACCCAGCTTCCGATATCATTTACCTTTATGGAATTGCAATTACCCTGGATTGAAATGGGTACTTCAATGTTCCGGCTCTTTAATGTATAGATCGGTATCTCTATATTCAGCTTACCAGTATACAGGTCCACGTTATCAGAGATCATTCTTGTGAGTACAGCACTGTTGGGAGCAGGCATTACCACTGTAGGAAGAACTGCCTCCATCGCCCCCGTGCGGGAATCTGCCGGAGTACCCATCACACTCATTGTACGGGCTGCCGTATCATTTGCCTGCTTCGGATTTATTACGGGTAAGTTCTTAATGATCTTTGGATCAATTTTTACTCCTTTCGTGTTTGAATCAAGAATGATGGTCCGGTTTATTTTTTGACCCGGTTCCTGGGTTCGAACTGTTGTAGAAATGAAAATGCAACAGGTCATCAATGCAAGTTGAGGTAGCCGAATAGAAGCTGTCTTCTTAAGTGATTTCATAAAAAAGGGTTTTAAAAATTATATCCTAACCTGAAAACCAATGGTTGCGTACGTGGTGAATGTTGGTAATACAAGAAGTCATAAAGGATAATGATCGAACCTTTAACCTTCTTGCTGACTTTATATTTCTTACTTACTCCGATCAATGCACTGCTTTGCCATGCACTGAAGTCTCTCAATTGTTCAATCGTTCTGAAAGAATGATGATAATTATATTCAAAGCCTCCGTTAATATAGAATTGACCTTTTAATTTATAATCCAGGAATGATCTTAAACCGACACCCTGGTGAGAAATTGAAAACCTCCTGAGATTTCCGTATCCCAGTTTATACGATGCTCCTATTCCAAAACTTCCATTCTGATGAAACTTATAAGCTATTTGCCCTGCGATATCTGCTGTTGAGGGAACCAGTGCATTCGGACGCCCGAATTGAAGGTTGGTTCCAAATTCAAGTCTTTTTAAAAATGATTTGGACTTCATTTCGTTGGGTTTGAAATCCGGCATTTCAGCATTTTCATCCCATGAGCTGCTTTTGTTTTTTAATTGATCTAGTTCGTTTCTTAATTTGCCCAGGCCCTGTTGGAGCGGATCAGAATTTCCACTTCCCCCTGCTCCACCATTAAATGCATTGGCCGCATACCTGTCAACCTGGTTTCTTGATTGCAGACCGGGAAAATCAGGAATAGCCGAAGAAGAAGCACCTGCATAAGCGGTAAAATTTTGTATACCGAATACAGAAGCGATGTATGAGTTTTTTTCAAAAAACTCTTTAAACTTTGGAATTTTCTGAAGGGCCCGGAATGCGGTTAATTCAAGTTTTTTCGGATCATTGAGTATGGATTTATATTCGTTTAATTTTTGAGAATAGTAATAAACATCTTTATTCAATCCTTTTAAATACTTGCCTAATCCATATTTATCCAACTCCAGTCGCAGTAGTTGCCTTCTTTCCTTTAAATATCTCTGAAACACACTTATATACTTCAGCTTGTCCTGCACCGAGTTTAAAGAGCCTAATGATTTGGCAATACTGGCTGCATTTGTGCTGCTGTAACCAGTATTAGTCAGAAATTGCAGATTCATTTTTAAACTATCGACAAAAGCTAAATATTCTCCTGCCCGATTGACATTGACTGTCTCTTTTCCAAAAAGAATGTTTCTCATCTTTGAATACTCTTTGTCCGCATCCGCAAATAGTTTTTCCGAGGAAGCCGAATCAGCCTTTGCCAGCTTTCGCTTTATCTTTTTTTCTTGTTTTTCCATACGCTTCAGAAACCGATCCGTAAATTTTACCAGCTCATTATCGAGTCCGGCAGTTGTGGATTGTATCTTATTTAATGCTCTTTGGGAAACATTGATTGCAGTATCATTTTGAGACAGGTTTTCCTGGGCGGCGACCATATTTACATATGACATTGCCATTATTAATAAGACTAATGAATTCTTCATAAAATGTCTTTATGGATTAACACTTTCATTTAAATGAACCTTTATGCTTTAGGTGTCCTGCCACGACACAATAATCAGCCTGTACAGAGATTTCAATCTCTATAACCTTGCTTGCTACATTAAAATCTTACCAGAGTCTGAATTAAGTCAGGTCAAAGCGCAACGTTGACAATCATCAACTCCTGACTTTTTTGAAAAAAATTGTACACTCAAAATTTGCAATCAAAAAAAAATTTCTTTCTTTCGATATTGAAATTAGCCACGATCCAATCCCACAAAAAATTTTTTGGTAACCATTTTGAAAGCCTAACTTGTTTTTTGAAAGTTGTGCTTTCACATTAACCTTAAACCTGATCTACTATTTATGAGAACTCATCACAAAACAAATCTTCTGCAACTAATCGGGTTGCAATTAAGAAAACTCAAAATTGAAAACAACAAAACAAGTAAGGAACTGGCATCATTATTAAATATCACTCCGCAAGCCTATGGTAACATAGAGCGGCGAGAAAGTGATATTTGCATTACGCGATTAATTCTCCTTGCTGAATTTTACCAAAAGCCGTTGTTGGATTTAATTCCTCATGAGTACAGGAATTTT
>Ga0075419_10002036_pt1 | contig 13066 bp, 11 predicted proteins | sample SoiMetdeltSBSDD3_FD_76900 | JGI IMG/M metagenome (GOLD analysis project Ga0075419, IMG submission 76900) | Bulk soil microbial communities from a Populus tree surrounding site in Tennessee, USA - Soil MetaG P. deltoides SBSDD3 | ecosystem: Environmental > Terrestrial > Soil > Tree plantation... | reverse complement strand
TGCCGGTTATATCCAATTGAATTTTGTTGGCAACCTGTAAGAAAAGTCTGCCGATTTGTGTGTAGTAAGTTTTATCTTTAGTATTCAAACTTTAATTGTGCTTATACCCGGCGAAACGCATACAAGGCGGAAGTTTCCGATACCCATTAAGGCACAATTATCACTTATTATCCTGGTCTGCTTTTCCGTTACAAAATCAAACTCACAGGGATGCCCGCCAAATATAGATTTCGAAACCGGAACTTTTAATAACTGGACATGTTATAGAGGCAATGTATCGGCCGCAGGTGGTACTAATACGATTTTGCTTACTCAGCAACCCGGCCCGGTTCCCGGACAACATACAATGTATGATGCGCCAAGCGCCGAAGTGGATTTTTTTGGCGGCTTTCCGGTCAATTGCCCAAATGGAAGCGGCCACTCAATAAAACTTGGGAACAATACAGGTGGAGGTCAGGCGGAAGGTATTTCTTATGAATTCACCATCCCGGCAGGTCGTGATATCTATTCACTCATCTACCATTATGCGGTGGTTTTCCAGGACCCCGGTCATGAAATTTTCCAACAGCCAAGACTGGAAATAGAAGTCTTGAATGTTACTGATAATACTGTTCTTTATTGTTCGTCGTTTACATTTATTCCTTTTGGAAGTCTTCTTCCCGGTTTCTTTGTTTCACCATATCAGCAAGACACAACCGATGTGTGGTGTAAGGATTGGTCAGCAGTAAGTATTAATCTTGATAATAATGCCGGCAAAACTATCAGGCTATTTTTCAAAACAGCCGATTGCACATTTACCCGTCATTTTGGTTATGCGTATATCGATGTGAATTCAGAATGCAGCAGTGAATTTGTTGGCGCTACTTATTGCCCGGATGACGCTTTTGTAAATGTAACAGCCCCCTTTGGTTACCAGAGTTATACATGGTTCAATAATAATTTCACTCAAACGCTGGGGAATACGCAAGGCATCATGTTCAATCCGCCTCCGCCAGTAGGCACCATCATAGCAGTTCAAGTGGTTCCTTATAACGGCTATGGATGTCTCGACACTTTATATGCACATTTGATAGATACGCTGACGGTACTCTCGAATGCGGGAAGAGATACTTTATCATGTAATCTAAATCCCGTGCCGATCGGCGCCATACCAAAGCCTGGATTGGTCTATACTTGGGATCCGCCCACCGGATTGTCGAATCCTCTTATTGCCAATCCCCGAGCGGGCCCTACAGCAACAACAACCTATGTCCTTACAACAAGCAGCGCTGGCGGCGGCTGCCCGGATACCGACACCGTAGTGGTCGAAGCCTCAGTAATTGATACCTCGTTAACGGTGCTTGGCAATCTCAGCTATTGTATTACCAGTGGCGACAGTACCGTATTTATCGTACAACCGACGGACAGTATTCATTGGCTGCGTGATAATTTCCCGATAAGCGGCCAAACCGGGGTAAGATACAGGGCGCCCCAGTCTGGCAATTACCGTGCATTCCTTATGAATGAAAAAGGTTGTACCGCATTGACAGAAGAAAAGACGGTGACGATCGAAATACCGGTACCAGGAATAAGGTACCCGATAGAATATGCGGTCGTAAATTATCCGCAGCAATTAAAGGCAAGACAAATTGGAGTTGATGTGGCATGGAACCCGCCAACATTTTTGAGTTCAACAGAAAGCTGGGTACCGACCTTCAATGGAACTATCGATAAGGAATACACAATAACAATTGAAACAGCGGCAGGTTGTGTAACGGTAGATACGCAGCTGGTCAAAGTATTCAAAGAAGTAAAAATTTATGTACCATCCGGGTTTACGCCCAACCTCGATGGACTGAATGATTATTTAAAACCAATTCCCGTTGGTATAAAGGAGTTCAAGTATTTCAGGGTGTACAATCGCTGGGGGCAATTGGTATTTGATTTAAAAGACGATCCCCGTGGCTGGGACGGAAAGATCAAAGGAAAAGATCAGGCAACGCAGGTGGTGGTGTGGATGGCTGAAGGGGTTGGCATCAATAATCTTCTTTATAAACAAAAAGGAACGGCCGTATTGGTACGATGAGTGCATTTCAATTTTTGTAAAATGAAAAAGTCGATCGGATATTTTGTTAAGATCCTCGCATTAATAAGCTGTGTTTGCACAATCACATTTTCCCATGCGCAGGACAAAGCACCACTGTTCAAGGTGATCGCGTTTTATACTGCAAAAAGCGATGTTGCTCATATAAGTTTTGTTCATGAAGCAAACAAGTGGTTCCCGGAAATGGGTAAGCTGTATAATTTTTCCTATGATTCAACAAATGATTGGAGCAAATTGAATGAACAGGCACTTTCACAATACCAGGTGGTGATTTTCCTGGATACAAGACCTGAGAAGCCGTCGCAAAGAGATGCCTTTAAAAAATATATCGAACATGGCGGCGCCTTTATCGGTTTTCATTTTGCCGGATTTGCATTGAACAATTCTGATTTTCCTGAGAATTGGAATTGGTATCACAATACATTTATCGGGGCCGGCCAATATAAAAGCAATACATGGCGGCCAACATCAGCAATTCTTCGTGTAGAAGACAGCTCACATCCCGTCACTAGAAACCTGCCAAAGACTTTTAAGTCATCACCCAATGAATGGTACAGATGGGAAAAGGATATTCGCCTGAATCCTGATATTAAGATCCTGTTGTCAATCGATTCAACAAGTTTTCCATTGGGCACCGGGCCCAAGCAACACGAGATATGGCACAGTGGCTATTACCCTGTTGTGTGGACGAATACCAAATACAAAATGCTTTATGTAAATATGGGGCATAACGATATTGACTATGAAAACAGGACCAATAAAGAATTATCATTGCAGTTTGGAAATGATATACAGGATAAAATGATAGTAGATGCATTGATCTGGCTGGGAACACAAAAGAAATGAAATCTACTTCAGGCTTGCCATATCAATAACAAACCTGTACTTCACATCACTTTTTAATATTCTTTCGTAAGCTTCATTTATGTGTTGGATTGGTATCACTTCCACATCGGCTACAATATTATTTTCAGCGCAGTAATCAAGCATTTCCTGCGTTTCGGCTGTACCGCCAATCATCGACCCGGTTATAGACCGACGATTATAAATTAATGCCATCGGGTTTACATCGGGATGTTCTTTTGGCAAGCCGACCACAAGCATTTTTCCATTCAGGTTTAGCAGTTCCAAATATGTTTCATAATGATGAGGGGCGCTTAAGGTATTTAATACTACATCAAAATAACTCTCATGTTTTTTCATCGCTTTTTCATCGGTGTTAAGAACGAAATGATGAGCGCCAAGTTTCTTCGCATCTTTTTCTTTTGATGGTGAAGTACTGAAAAGTGTGACTTCCGCTCCCATCGCCACTGCAAATTTTAATCCCATATGCCCGAGGCCACCAAGACCAACGATCGCAACTTTATCACCTGGTTTTACACCAGCAAACTTTAAGGGCGAATAAGTAGTAATGCCTGCACATAATAAAGGAGCAGCGCCGGCAGGATCCAGCTTATCTGAAATATGATAAACATATCTTTCATCACAAACTATCAGCGTACTATAACCACCTTGTGCGATTGTTACTTTATCCCTTTCGTAACCATTGTAGGTACCTGTCATTCCTTCCACACAATATTGTTCCATCTTGTTACTGCAAGGCTTGCATGCCCTGCAACTGTCGATCATTACGCCCACGCCGGCGGTGTCACCGACTTTGAATTTCTTTACCTGACTCCCGGTTTTAACAACATGACCAACAATTTCATGGCCCGGAACCATTGGATAGATAGAACCGCCCCACTCATCTCTTGCCTGGTGTATATCGGAATGGCAAACGCCTGAAAACAAAATATCAACTAATACGTCATGCTCCCTCAAATCTCTTCTTTCGAAATCATAGGGACCCAAAGGCGATGTTGGGCTTGATGCAGCAAATCCTTTTACCGGTATCATATTATTTTTTTTATTGGTAAACTTATCAAATCAAAAACTAACTTTAAGCTATGCTAAAAATATTATTTACAAAATTTATTATATTTTACTGGCTAACAGCACCGGCACAGGTACAAGTAAGAGACGAGCCAAGGCACCACAATGTTTTTGAGAATGAGTATCTCCGCATTCTCGATGTTTTTCTCGGCCCAAAGGATACAACACAATATCATCTGCACAATACTCCTTCAGTCTTTATAGTCCTTGCGAATTGCAAAGTAAGCTCGCAACTGTTAGGCGGACAACCACAGACCGGAGCTAACCTGGCAGGCAATATTTCATATGACGCTCTGAAGACCGAAAGAATACATCGTGTATGGAACGAAGATACCAGCTGGTTTCATGTATTAGATGTGGAGCTGACTGCAAAAACTCAAAAAGGCAAAACAAATGTTTTGCAAGATCGTTCAATACAACTGTTGTTCGACGAGCAGCAGGCAAATGGTTACAGCATAGAATTAAACCCGGGAACAAAGGTGCCATTACCGGCATCTTCGAACGGGTACTTACTTATTAGCCTAAATTCCTCTCCGGTTGACCTTACAATAAATAATATCACTCGGCATCGCCTGATGAAGGCCGGGCATTATGAGTGGATCGAACAGGGTAAACAAGTTTCGTTATCAACGATTGATCGATCAGCAGCTAAATTTGTTCTTTTACAATTAAAATAACTCAATTGGATTTTTGGTTAACTTGCTTGTCCAAAAAACTAGTTTATGAAAAAGATCATCGTCACAGGACTTCTTATTTTATCATTTTTTATTGGTTCGTTTTTTCAATTAAATGCACAGGCATTAAGTTCAGAAGATATCAAAGGACAAATGGTAAAGGATTGGGAAAGAGCAAAAGCGTATACAATCGATTACCTTAACACAATGCCGGCTGACAAATACTCTTTTAAAGCCCACGACAGCATCCGGAGCTTTGCCCAGCAAATGCTTCACCTGGCAGGAGGCAATATCTTTTTGATGTCAAATGTTTCGACCCAGGCGCTTCCCGGTTGGCTAAGCTTTACAATGGAACAACGTACCGGAGCCCAGCAAAAGGATTCGGTTGTACAATACGTAACCGCGAGCTACGATTATGCAATTAATACTGTAAAGAATTCGGATGTTAGCAAATGGGGTGAAAAAAAGAAAGTGTTCAACAGGTTTGAAGAAACAAGATTTGCCATCATGAACAAAGCTTTTGAACATCAAAATCATCACCGCGGGCAAACAACCATTTATATTCGTGAACTGGGAATAGCGCCGCCGAATGAAAGACTGTTCTGAATAATAAATCACAATAACTGAAAAGCCCCGATCACCAATCGGGGCTTTTGTATCTGTAACTTAAATTAATTGAGCGGGATCTTTTTGGCATTGTCTTTTAGCCATGTGTCAAAATCCTGTAACTCAGGGTTCAGTTCTTTAGAATATCTTAGATCTCGAGTTTTGGTGCATACCTCCTCAAAGTCGCGATAGAATTGAAACATATTACCGAGGTCATCAGCGCCGGGAAAACCAAAACTTCTGTAAACATCGGGACTCACTTCATTATACCTTACTTTTTCCCCCAATGCTTTTGTCAATGATTCAGCCATTTCTTTACACGTAGGTTCTCCGCCGGCAATACCAATTCTTTTTCCTATCAGTGAGGGTCCTTTTTTAAATATTCCGTATGCACATTTCCCAATATCTTCAGATGCAATGCCTGAAAGTTTTTTATCCCCCATCGGGAATGTAATTGCTAAAACGCCATCTTGTCCGCGTTTTGGTCCTGATCCAAAATAGATCAGGTTTTCCCAGTAAAAAGATGCAAGCAGGAAAGTTGTCGGCACTCCTGCCTCGGTAAAGAAATGATCCGCTTCTCCTTTCCCATCAAAGTGTGGTACTTTATATTTTCCATGAAGTGTAGGCATACGATCATCACTCAAGGGCACATAAATTCGTACATCCTCCAACGTTGACCAGATCACATGTTTTAACCCGGCAGCCTTTGCTGCTTCGGCCATGTTTTTCGCTTCGGTCGTTTCTCTGTCGGCAGAAAAATGGGCCCAGAAAAATGTAACAAAGTATGCGCCGTAAGCGCCTCCCAGCACTTTTTCCATACTCTTTGGATCATCGATGTCTGCAGCAACTACTTCAGCTCCCATCGCAGCCAAAGCTTTTGCTTTATCAGAATTGATATCTCTTGTTACTGCCCGAACGGCAAACTCGCTGTTCTTATCATTTAAAATTGCACGTGCAAGTCCACCACCCTGTGCGCCTGTAGCGCCGAATACAACTATGATCTTTTTTGCCATGATTTTTGATTTTACAGCAATTTATAAAACAACTGCTATTCACGTGCTCAAGCAATTTTCCTATTTCAGGAAATTATTTTTTGCGTGACTTTTTAATAACAGTATTATAATAATGGCAGACAGGCGTCATAAAACAAATCTCGCACTTCGGCGTAGGCCGGCATATTTCTCTTCCATGAAATGACATTGCCATTCCTGCATCCCAATCTTTTTGAGGAAGCACTTCCTTTATTTGCTGTTCAATTTTTTTTGGATCTTCTCCTTGTGCGATCCCCAGGCGCGGAGCCACTCGCACCACATGCAGGTCAACGATCACTCCTTCTGCCGGTTTGCCCGCTTCACGTAAAATAACATTGGCTGATTTACTTCCAATGCCTTTAAGAGCAGTTAGACTTTCATGCGTGAGCGGAATATTTTTATCATCTTTTATCGTCCGGGCAATTTCAATAAGCCAATTGGCTTTATTATTAAAGTTTCTCACTTTACTAATAAAAGGAAATAAAATTTCCGGAGTCGCATTCGATAACGCTTTCATGCTTGGAAATGCTTTAAACAGATCAGGTGCGATCTTATTTATTATATCATCGGTGCTTTGTGCTGACAACACAACCATCACGAGTAACTGGTAAATGTTTTTATACTCCAGCGGATGTTTTGTTTTCTTGTATTTCTTAAGCAGTGGTTGTATGGCTTTTTGCCAATCTACTTTAGCCGGCATAAATAAATCTTTGAGCCATGAATCTACAATAAAATACTTCAACTCTGGATTTATCGTTTCTGGTTACTCGTTGGTAGTTGTTGGTTGCTCAATGCCAGTGAAAAAGTTTCCAGTAACAAGTAACCAGCAACTAGCAACCAGCAACTAACTTTTAACATTTTACTGCCGCATATATTGTAAATATTGCCGTTGTTACACTTTACATTTTTCCTGCACGCGACAAACAGTATAATTGACTGCTTGTAAAACTGAATTATAGGCCATGAACAAAACCAACCCCCTCCTGATCCTGTGCTTTTTCATTTTTGTAAATGCAAAAAGTCAAACCGGTGATACGGTCATTCCCAAAAAGAAATATTTCACGCAGCGACTTAATGGAGAAATAACCCTTGATGGCATTCCACAGGAAGCTGCCTGGGATGCTGTGCAATGGGGCGGCGATTTTATTCAATGGCAGCCACATGAAGGCAAAGCGCCATCCCAACAAACAAATTTTAAGATCCTCTATGACGATAAATTCCTTTATATCGGGTATAGATGTCACGATCTCGCTCCCGATTCTATCATCAAACGCATGGGGCGCCGCGATGTGTTTCCCGGTGACTGGGTTGAAATAAACATCGACAGTTATCACGATCAGCGCACGGGGTTTTCTTTTACTTTATCTGTTTCCGGTGTACGAAGTGACGAATTCATTTCAGAAAATGGGAACAACTGGGATCCCAACTGGAACCCAATCTGGTTTGCTAAAACAAATGTCGATGATAAAGGATGGACGGGCGAAGTAAAAATTCCCTTAAGTCAATTAAGGTATAATAATGACCAGGAAAAAATTTGGGGCTTCCAGGTAACAAGACGTTTATTCAGGAAAGAAGAACGTTCTACATGGCAATACATTCCGCAAAATTCAGGTGTATGGGTAAGTGGCTTTGGTGAGCTGCATGGATTAAAAGATATCCCGATGCACCGGCAGGTGGAGATAGCACCTTATATTGTTGCACAAGCGGATAAATACAAAAAAGAAGATGGCAATCCATTTGCAACCGGCTTTGATACAAAATTATCAGGCGGTATCGATGGCAAGGTAGCGGTCACCAATGACCTGATCCTTGATTTTACAATTAACCCTGACTTTGGACAGGTAGAAGCTGATCCCTCGCAGGTGCGTATCGATGGTTTTCAAAATTTCTTTGAAGAACGCAGACCGTTCTTTATTGAGAGCAGGAATATTTTTGATTACTCTTTGACAAATTCAGTTGCCGGTGGCGATTACGATGCGGATCTTCTTTTTTATTCCCGTCGGATTGGAAGCTCACCACATGGATATCCCAACACAAACGGAAATGAATATGTAAAAATGCCGTTGAATACTTCCATCCTTGGAGCGGCAAAGTTCAGCGGAAAGACAAGAAAAGGCGTGAGTATCGGAATTCTTGAAAGCATTACCGAAAGAGAAATGGCAACAGTTGATAATAACGGGCAAAAAAGAAAAGAACTGGTAGAGCCACTCACAAATTATTTTGTAACCAGGGTACAAAAAGATTTCAAAGCCGGTAACACGGTACTTGGCGCGATATTCACCGGTGTGAACAGGGAAAAAGGTTTGAGTGATATTCTGCACAGGAATGCTTATTCAGGTGGTATTGATTTCCTGCATTTCTGGAAAGACAGGGCCTATTATATCAGGGGTAATATCATATTTAGTCATGTGAATGGAAGTAAGGAAGCTATTTATAATACCCAAACTTCTTTTGAACACCTTTTCCAAAGACCCAAGGCGCCCGAATTTGAAGTGGATGCCGACAGAACTTCTTTAACAGGAACCGGCGGAACGTTCAAGATTGGTAAAAGCGGTGGTAAACCAGGAAAACATGGCGGGTTATTCAGATTTGAAAGTGGTGTTACGGTGCGTTCACCAGAACTGGAATTGAATGATATTGGTTTCATGCTCACTTCAAACGAGATCAATCATTTTACATGGGCAGGTATTGTTTGGCAAAAAGCATTTTCAATATTCCGCAATGCAAGGATCAATTACAATCACTGGCTAAGATGGGATTATGGCGGCCAATTCTTATATGACGCCTTTAATTTTAACACCCATGCTACATTCAAGAACAATTGGCAAGGAGGATTTGGAGCAACATGGAATCCCTATGATATTTCAAATAACGCCTTGCGTGGAGGATCATCATTACGCCGCCCTGCAGGAATGGGAAATTTCCTGTATGTAAGAAGTGATTTCAGAAAAAAATTCTATGCCAATCTCAACACGAATTTTTTCTGGGGATTTGATAATACCATTACAGGTAATAATCTTTCACTTTCGCTTACCTATCAGCCAACCAATGCCCTTAATGTTAATCTCACCGCTTCCTATTCTGATTATTGGAGAAGACAGGATCAATTTGTAAGTAACATTAATTATAATAACGCTATCAGAACGATTGTGAGCGAGGTAAAGCAGAAAACACTTCGTTTTGTCGGAAGGTTGAATTATAACATCACACCCGATCTTACCCTTCAGTACTATGGCCAGCCATTTATTACAAGACCCCGGTATAAAAATTTTGGATATGTTTCCAGTCCATTAGCAAAAAAGTATGACGACCGGTTTCATGTTTTTACAGCTAATGAAATAAGTTATAATAGTACTTCCGGGGAATTCTCAATAGATGAAAACGGGGACGGGAATATTGATTATAGTTTTGGTCAACCCGATTTCAACTTTGTACAATTCAGATCAAATCTTGTTGTACGCTGGGAATACAAACCCGGCTCTGAGCTCTATCTTGTATGGTCACAGGGAAGCACCCCGGATGCTTTTGGGGATCTTGAAACACCACTGACAAAAAGTTTATTCAGCAATGCATTTGCGGACCAGGCAAGAAATATATTTTTAATAAAATGGACCTATAGATTCCTGCGATAATTCCCTGATATGATATTGATGGTGTACAACCGAACTCAGCTTGCTGCAATCCCGGCTCATAGAATTATTCGTAATTTTAATAGTGACGAACGCCAAAATGCTGCATTAAAATTGCGAAATGGAAAGAACTTCAACTGATACGGGAACTTCGGAAGTGCGAAAGCTTGTAGCTATTATGTTTGCAGATATGATGGGCTTTACTGCAATGATGCAGGAAGATGAAGCGAAAGCTAAGGCCCAACGAAATCACCAGCAACAAACGCTTGAAACACTTATTCCCAAATACAATGGTATCATCGTTCAATTCTTTGGTGATGGCACACTAAGTATGTTTGACAGTGCTATTGATGCGGTGAAATGCGGAATCGAAATACAAAAAGAATTACAAAAAGAACCCAAGGTAAAACTGAGAATCGGTATTCACTCAGGCGATGTAGTCTATGATACAAAAGGTTTATACGGCGATTGCGTCAATCTTGCTTCACGTATTGAATCCGCTTCCATTCCCGGCGCTGTGCTTATTTCAGACAAGGTATTTGATGAAGTAAAAAATCAAAAGGAAATTAAAACTATTGCTCTTGGAAAAGTGCATTTGAAAAATGTTAAGAAGCCCGTTGAAGTACATGCGATAACAAACGAAGGACTTGTCATCCCTACGCCGGCCCAGGTCGGGGTAAAGGCCGGCATCGATAAAAGCATCGCTATCCTGCCATTTGTGAACATGAGTGCTGATCCGGAAAATGAATATTTCAGTGATGGTATTTCAGAAGAGATACTTAATTCGTTAACCCAGGTGCCGGGAATCCAGGTAACGGCGCGTACATCTTCTTTTTCATTTAAAGGAAAGAGCGAAGATGTGAGAGAGATCGGGAACAAACTTGGCGTTGCAAATATTTTAGAAGGTACTGTTCGCAAATCAGGAAAGAAAGTCAGGATCAATGTTCAATTGATCAATACGGCTGATGGTTATCATACATGGTCTGAAGTTTATGACCGTGAACTGGAAGATATTTTTGAAGTACAGGATGAGATCGCACGAAAGATTGTTATCAAGTTGAAGGAAAACCTTGCTCTTAGCGACAAGAATGAAGTAGTGGTGAAAGCACCTACGGACAATATCGATGCTTACAATTTATATCTCAAAGGACGTTATTACTGGAACAGGTCAAACCCGGAAGACACATTGCGGGCCATTAAAAGCTTTGAGGAGGCCATACAGCTCGATCCCGAATTTGCCTTGCCTTATTGCTCTCTTTCGTTTTGTTATTCTTTCATGGGATCATCGGGATTAATGCCGCCGGCAGAAGCGTATCCAAAAGCAAAAGACTTTACGTTAAAAGCAATCGACCTGGACCCCAATCATGCAGAGTCGCATCTTTCACTGGCAACAATAAAATTTTATCATAATTGGGATTTTGATGGAGCTGAAGCTTCACTAAAAAAGGCACAGGACCTGGGTTTGAATTCTTCATTATTTAACCAGGTATATGGTTGGTTCCTGATCGCAAAAGGCGATTTTGAAAAATCAATTGAAAAGATTGAGCAAGCGCTTAATCTTGATCCGCTGTCACTACCATTGATGTGTACGCTTGGTGATGCCTATTCGTTTGCTGGTCGTTTTGAAGAAGCACTTGCTCAATTTGATAAAATAATTGACATGGAACCAAATTGCAGAAGAGCTTTTGAAGGAAGGGGAATGACGCATCTTGCCATGGGCGAGCCGGAAGAAGCCGTAAAGGATCTTGAACAATATCAGAAACTGATCGGTAATCCATTAAAAGGCCTTAGCAGCCTGGGACATGCTTATGCTGCTGCCGGTCAAAAAGAAAAAGCAATGGAATGCATCGAGAAAATAAAACTAAGAGAGGAAAAGGAACCAGGCATACTACTTCATATGGATTATGCTTTTTTGTATTCAGGAATGAAAGAATTCGACCTGGCGTTTCATTATCTTAACAAAACTTATGAGCAGCGAATGGGAATCGCTTGTCTTGGTATGATCTTTTGCATCAGGTATCCTATGCTAAAGGAATTAAAATCTGATCAGCGTTTTACGCAGTTATTACAGAAAATGGGGTTAAATAATTAAAGCTTTACGTGGCTTTGATTTTTTTGTTTACCCATCTGCATTGCTACTGATTATCTTTTGTGCAGCCTGCCCAGAGGGGAACAGAGACGAATGTATCGCACTCTTGTTCGTTCTGTAATACTATTCAGTATTAAATGAAAAAGAAGAGAGCCTGCAAAAACAGGCTCAGTTTCAAGAATTATTACCATTGCTGGTCATGAGCCATTTTTAATTATTCTTTTTAATCTTATCTATCCGCTTGTCTTTCTCAGGGAACATTTCTTTTTCAGTTACAGGAGTTCCATATTGCAATGGAGTAATGACAACAAGCTTGTTTATTTCGCCCATAACAGCAAGCGGCTTTATAAAACGTTCATCTATTAAATTATTCATATAATCGGGAATTTTGCCATATGATATGCTTACAACGGGCATCAAAAGCGTTTTGCCTTTACATTTCTCAGATTTCCAATCTTTCAAAACAAGAGGCGACATTCTACTTAAATAACTATATGTTGAGTCTTTATTTTTATCATCTGCAAAGATGTCAATACTATTGATTCTACCGGTACTATCAACCTGGAGTAGGCAAAACATAAGTTCTGATGATCTTTCTGTTTTAGCATTCGGCCTGTTATCCTTCTCCGCTACGAAATTTGAGATTATTGCTTGCAATAGATATATTTCATTATTACTCAGCGATTGTGTGTATACTGATATGAAATGAAATATGCATATCAAAGAAAAAAAGACCTTCTTATTCATAATAAAGTCATATATTTTATAAGTTACGATTTAATTACAATTAGGAGTTAGTTTAAGTGAATCTAAGTAATTAATAGCACCCGTACACCCACCGACCGTATACGTGCCTATCCGTGATTTTCTCGCTGCAAGGTCAATTAATTTATATTTACAGGTGTCAATGCCTTGACTGGGCAAAATTTTCCATGCCGTTGTTTCTTTAATGCCACCATAGCCCATGGCTTTTAAAACTGTATCTCTTGTATTAGAAGGTGCTGATGAATTATAAAAGGGCG
>Ga0075419_10002034_pt1 | contig 13071 bp, 8 predicted proteins | sample SoiMetdeltSBSDD3_FD_76900 | JGI IMG/M metagenome (GOLD analysis project Ga0075419, IMG submission 76900) | Bulk soil microbial communities from a Populus tree surrounding site in Tennessee, USA - Soil MetaG P. deltoides SBSDD3 | ecosystem: Environmental > Terrestrial > Soil > Tree plantation... | reverse complement strand
TTTTCAAGTAAAATCTCAGTTAGCGGTTGGTAAAAAATGGCTGAACCAAAAACCTCAGAAACATCCGAGTATAAGGCGGATAACATAAAAGTTTTGGAAGGGCTGGAGGCGGTCCGAAAGCGTCCAGGAATGTACATTGGGGACACCAGTGAGCGGGGACTTCATCACCTCGTCTATGAAGTTGTGGACAACTCCATTGACGAAGCTTTGGTAGGTCACTGCGACAAGATTGATGTAACGATTCACATCGATAATAGCGTCACGGTGGTCGACAATGGCCGTGGTATTCCGGTGGACATTCATAAAACGGAGAAAGTCTCCGCCGCCGAAGTCGTGCTTACGAAGCTCCACGCTGGCGGCAAGTTCGATAAAGCTTCTTACAAAGTTTCGGGTGGCCTTCATGGTGTGGGAGTCTCTGTCGTTAATGCTTTGTCGGAAACCTTGGAAGTGGAGATCAAGCGCGATGGGAAAGTCTATCAGCAGAGCTACAAGCGGGGCGAGCCTCAGGGAAGGTTGAAAGAAGTCGGCACATCCAAGGAGCGTGGGACCCGGGTTACCTTTAAGCCCGATACGAAGATCTTCGAAACTACCGACTTTAGCTTCGACATTCTCTCCCAACGATTGCGTGAGCTGGCGTTCTTGAATCGAGGAGTGAAAATCACCATCGAGGATGAGAGAAGCCAGAAAAAACACGAGTTGTTCTATAAGGGCGGCATTGTTTCTTTTGTCGAGCATCTCAACCGCGCCAAATCTGCGATTCATTCAAAAGTGATCTACTTACAGGGTGAAAGAGAGGGCATCGATGTCGAGATTGCCATGCAGTGGAACGATGGCTACGTGGAGAACGTCTTTTCCTTCGCCAACAACATCAACACTCTGGAGGGTGGGACCCATCTGATCGGTTTTAAGTCCGCGCTCACACGCACGATCAACAGCTACGCGATAGACAGCGGGCAGCTCAAGAAAGATGACGAAAATCTTCAGGGAGAAGATGTCCGTGAGGGCTTGACCGCTGTCATCAGCGTTAAAGTTCCGGAACCTCAATTCGAAGGCCAAACAAAGACTAAGCTGGGTAACAGCGAGGTTAAAGGCATCGTCGAGGCTCTTTTAAATGAAAGGCTCGCTAGCTACCTCGCCGAGCATCCAACTGATGCCAAAAAAATCATGATGAAAGGCGTCGAAGCGGCGCGTGTAAGAGAGGCGACACGAAAGGCCAAAGACCTTGCGCGGCGCAAAGGCGCGTTGGATTCGGGTTCCTTGCCGGGAAAACTTGCCGATTGTCAGGAGCGGGACCCTGCTTTAAGCGAGCTGTACCTAGTCGAGGGGGATTCCGCCGGTGGATCAGCCAAACAAGGGAGAGATCGGCGCAATCAGGCGATTCTCCCGCTCAAGGGCAAGATTCTCAACGTCGAAAAGGCCCGTTTCGACAAAATGCTTTCCTCCCAGGAGATTCGCCTGATGATCACGGCCCTGGGCACGGGGGTCAAGGAAGATTATGACGCGGGCAAGCTCCGGTATCATTCCATCGTGATCATGACGGACGCGGATGTGGACGGCTCCCATATCCGAACGCTGTTGCTCACCTTCTTTTACCGGCAGATGCCGGATTTGGTGGAAAAGGGTCATCTCTTCATCGCCCAACCGCCACTGTACAAAGTGAAACGCGGCAAACAGGAACGCTACATCAAAGATGAAACCGGGCTGGAAGATTACTTGATCGAGATCGGTACCGAGGATATTCGAGTGCGGACGTCGACTAATGGCAACGGCCTCGCTGGACAACCGCTGCAAGCCTTTATCAAAAAGGTGCTGCGTTGGGAGAAACTGATGGCCGTTGCGGCGAGAAAAAGGCGAAGCCGGTCAGTGCTTGAAGCTCTGTTGCTGGAACAGGATTTCAGCGAGGAGGCGCTCAAGGATCAAAAGGCGCTCAAGAAAGTCCAAACCGATCTCGAATCTTACATTAACCTGGTCGCACCGGACGAAGCGCCGCTTTCCTGTTCGCTGGAAGAAGATCCGGAACATAATTGCTTCAAGCTCATTTGTGTCACGCGCTCCAACGGGACCGGGCTGCATACCGTGATTGATCGCGAATTACTGGCGAGCGTCGAGTATAAAGAGCTCAAGCGGCTTTTCGGTGAACTCATGAGCCCCGGGTCGCCGCCATACTCGGTAGAGAATGGCGAACAAAAAGCCAAGCTACGCTCTTTTACAGAGCTCGCGGACTATATTCTTCAAGGCGGCAAGAAGGGCCAATACATCCAGCGTTACAAAGGTCTAGGGGAAATGAACCCGGAGCAGCTTTGGGAGACCACCATGAACCCCGAAACCCGTGTACTCTTGCAAGTCCGCATTGAAGACGCCGTCGAAGCCAACGATATTTTCTCCACGCTGATGGGCGACGAAGTGGAACCCCGGCGCAAGTTCATCGAAGAGCATGCGCTGACGGTCAAGAATCTGGACATCTAACTCACGATCAAAGTTCCAGACGTTCCATTCGTTCCATAAGGTCAAAACGACGGAACGGCTGGAACGATTTGAACGACTTGAACAGTTCGAACGATTGAGATGGAAGCGACGCTGAAACAGCAAAAGATACCCGTCTATATCGAAGACGAGATGCGCCAGTCGTTCATGGACTACGCCATGAGCGTCATCATCAGCCGCGCTCTGCCCGACGTGCGTGACGGACTCAAACCGGTCCACCGCCGCGTGCTTTACGCCATGTACGACATGGGCAATACCTGGGATAAACCTTACAAAAAATCGGCTCGTCTCGTCGGCGATGTCATCGGTAAATATCATCCCCATGGCGATGCGGCAGTTTACGATACGATCGTCAGGTTAGTACAAGATTTTTCGATGCGTTATCCGCTGATCGATGGCCAGGGAAACTTCGGCTCCATCGATCCCGATCCTCCCGCAGCGATGCGCTACACCGAGATCCGGATGGCCCGTCTCGCCGAAGAACTGTTGGCGGATATCGAAAAAGAGACAGTCGATTTCATTCCGAACTACGACGACTCCCTCAAGGAACCGGCGGTTCTGCCGTCACGCATTCCCAATCTGCTGGTCAACGGTGCCTCAGGTATCGCGGTCGGCATGGCGACCAATATCCCGCCGCACAATCTGGCGGAAGTGATCGATGGACTGGTTGCCCTGGTGGAAAATCCGGATCTTACCATCAAGCAGTTGATGAAGTATATCCCAGGGCCGGATTTCCCGACCGGCGGTTTCATTCATGGCAAGGAGCCGATCGCCCAGGCCTACAACGAAGGTAAAGGCATCATTCAGATGCGCGGCAAGGCTTTCACCGAGACGGTCAAACGCACCGGGAAAGAGCAGATCATCATCAGTGAAATTCCCTTCATGGTCAACAAGAATCGGATCATCGAGCAGATTGCCGGTCTGGTACAGGAGAAGAAAGTTGACGGAATCGGGGATCTTCGCGATGAATCGGACCGCGAAGGGATGCGCATCGTCGTCGAGCTCAAGCGCGATGCCATAGCGGACATCGTCCTCAATCAGCTCTATAAGCACACGGCGTTGCAGGACTCTTTCGGCGTCAACATGCTCGCCATCGTCGACGGCAGGCCAAAGGTACTCAATCTCAAAGAGGCGCTCAAAGCCTTCTTGGATCACCGCAAAGAAGTGGTAACGCGGCGCACCGCCTACGACCTGCGCAAGGCGGAGGAGCGGCTCCATATCCTCGAAGGTCTGAAGATCGCCCTCGATCATCTCGATGCCGTCATTGCTCTGATTCGCCGCTCCCAGGATCCCAAAGCTGCCAAGGACGGTTTAATGCAAAATTTCGGGCTCTCCGAAATCCAGGCACAGGCGATCTTGGACATGCGGCTGCAAAGACTGACCGGCTTGGAGCGCGACAAGATTCTAGACGAGCACAAGGAAACGGTGGAGCTCATCGCCAAGCTCAGGGCGATCCTGGCCAACGAGAAGGAAATCTACCGCATCATTGTCGAAGAGCTGAAAGAGATCAAAGAAAAGTATGGCGACGAGCGAAGAACCCAGATCGTCGCCCAATCCGAGGAAATCTCCATCGAGGACTTGATCGTCGACGAAGACATGGCGGTGACGATTTCCCACGATGGCTACATCAAACGTAATCCGGTCACTCTCTACCGGGCGCAGCGACGCGGCGGCAAGGGAAAGATCGGTGCGACCACCAAGGAAGAAGATTTTGTCGAGTACCTCTTTATCGCTTCCATGCACTCGTACATTCTTTTCTTCACGACCATCGGCAAGGTTTACTGGATCAAGGTGCACGAGCTGCCGCAGGCGAGCAGAGCCGCGAGGGGCAAACCGATCGTCAATTTGCTCAATCTCGAACCGGGAGAGAAAGTTTCGGCTTTCTTAACGGTCCGTGAGTTCCAGGAAGGGCGTTACGTTGTCTTTGCCACAAAAAAGGGCCTCGTAAAGAAAACCGAGCTGATGTCTTACGCGAATCCGCGCTCTAACGGGATTCGCGCCATCGCCCTGGAAGACAAGGACGAGGTCATTGGTGTCCGTCTCACCGATGGCCAGCAGGAAATCATCCTTTCCACCGCCGATGGACAATCCATCCGCTTTAAAGAAGAACAAGTCCGGCCAACGGGCCGTGGAACTTACGGGGTCGTCGGTATGCGGCTCGATGATGGCGATTTGGTGGTCAGTATGGAAATACTCAGCCTCGGCTGCGACGTACTCACGGTGGCCGAGAACGGCTTCGGTAAGCGCACGGAGACGAACGAGTATCGTCTCCAATCCCGCGGCGGCAAGGGCATCATCACGATGAAAACGACCGATAAGACCGGCCGTGTCGTGGGCGCGCAACAGGTGACCGAGGATGACCAGCTCATGCTGGTCACCAATACGGGCAAGATCATACGTCTGCGCATCAAAGATATCCGGCTCATCGGCCGCAATACGCAAGGCGTGCGACTGATCGATCTCGAGGAGGGCGAGCGGGTAGTATCGTTGGCACGTCTGGCCGAGAAAGAGGACGAGGAAGAAGAGTAGCCGTTCGTCCATTCACGGTATCCCGCACGATCCCGCTTGACGAGTTCGCTTCGAACTTGATTTTTCTTCCGCTTCCGGAATCTTTTCACCATAATGCTAAAGCCGATTGGAATTATTGGGGCGGGCGGCTGGGGCATCGCCCTGGCTAAGCTGCTCGCTGATAAGGGAAAAGAAGTCACGCTCTGGTGTCACGGCGCCGAAAGTTACCGCGAGCTCGAGGAGAACAGAGCGAGTCGCACCTATCTAGCGGGGATCCTCCTGCCGTCGAGCATCAAATTTACTCGTTCCATCGAGGCTGCCGTTACCGATAAATCTTTGATCATTTGCGCCGTTCCGTCCCATACGGTGCGCGGAGTCATGGCCAGCGCTTCGTCTTACGTGTCCTCGCAAACAACCGTGCTGTGCGGCACGAAGGGGCTCGAAGAGGAAAGTCTGAAAACTATGGGGGAGGTCTTGGCTGAGATCTTCGGTGACCGGCAGCAACAAAGACATGCCTTTCTGTCCGGTCCGACATTCGCCATTGAAGTTGCTCGGGGCTTGCCTGCCGCCGTTACGGTAGCGGCGCGTCATGAAGATATTGCAAGGGACGCCCAAGAGACTATGAGCACGCAGAATTTTAGGGTCTATACCTCGACAGATATCGTTGGCGTACAGATGGGCGGGGTGATTAAGAACATTATTGCCATCGCTGCGGGAATTAGCGACGGTCTGAACCTGGGTCATAATGCGCGCGCGGCTCTAATTACCCGCGGGCTTGCAGAGATGACGCGCTTGGCAATTCGCATGGGAGCGGATCCAATGACTCTCGCGGGCCTTCCGGGCTTGGGTGACTTGGTGCTGACCTGCGCCGGCGATCTGAGCCGCAATCGAAAGGTGGGTATACAGATTGCCCAAGGAAAGAGTGTGCAAGAGATTACCCAGGGGACTCGGATGGTGGCCGAAGGCATTCGCAACACGCGCTCTGTCTATATGCTTGCGCGGCGCTTAGGGGCCGAAATGCCGATTGTTGAGCAGATGTATAAGGTCATTCATGAAGGCAAAAAGCCCGCCGACGCCGTGTGTGACCTAATGCAGCGGTCTCTCAAGCCCGAACTCTCTTAAATTGACAATACCTGGAGTCTATGGTTGAAATAAATTCTTGGCCGTCTATTCGGCCCAAGGGAGTGTCAGTTCAATGAAAAGAACCTACCAGCCCAGCAACGTGCGACGCAAACGGACCCATGGCTTTCTCATTCGGATGGAAACCCCCGGGGGACGTAAGGTATTGAAAAGACGAAGGGCCAAGGGGCGAAAAAGATTAACAGTTAGGGTGCCGCCGAAGCGGGCCCGCACGTAAAACGGAGGATGTTGTCGAGGGGCGGGGCAAAATTTCCGAAGCAAGCCCGTCTGAGAAAACGGCCAGAGTTTCTGAGCCTGTCGCGTTGGGGGAAAAAGATCTATGGCCCCCATTTCTTGATTATAACCAAACCGAACGAGCGAGGAGAGGCCCGGCTTGGCGTAACCGTTAGTTCAAAAGTAGGCAATGCGGTTGTCCGTAACCGGGTAAAGCGGCTTCTCAGAGAATGTTTCCGCAGGCATCGCCACCAAATTGTCCCCAACCAGGATGTGCTCATTATTGCCAGGAAGGGTGCGGTGAACCTTTCCTGGTATGAGGTCGAGAGTGAAATTCGAGATGTTCTCATTGAAAACAGAGGTCGCCGGAAATAGTGTATCGAGTTTGTAGAAACATTATCCCCATCATCTTGTCGGCGTACCACAAGCTCCTATCGCCTTTTTTGCCTCGCTCGTGCCGTTTTTTTCCGAGCTGCTCCGTCTATGCTTCTGAGGCCATTCAAAAACATGGGATTCTGAGGGGATTATCACTCGGGCTCAAGCGGGTAAGTCGCTGCCACACTGGGAATCCAGGCGGCTACGATCCAGTTCACTAAAAACTATTACTCATGGATAAGCGCGCATTTTTAGCCATTGCCCTGTCGATACTTATTTTGGTGATCTATCAAGAGTGGATGACGCGATACTATGGCGTTCCTCCTGTAGCGCCAGAAGCCGAAAAGAAAGAGCCGGAGAGAACTCCAGCTGCCGAGCAACTGCAACGGGCCCCAGCCCCTCCGCCGCAGGCCAAGCCGGTCACCGTTCCGGTCAGCCGCGAGGTCAAGGACATCCGCGTCGAAACCGACAACTACATTGCTTTGTTTACCAACCAAGGGGCTCGTCTCAAAAGCTTCAAGTTTAAAAAGTATCGAAGCTCGGTTGAAGAGAACAGTCCACCTTTCGATATAGTTCAGTCCGCTCCCGGGGTACCGTTTCCCTTGGGCATTCGATGGCAGAGTCCGGCTCCGTTCGATGATGAGGAACTGCTTTATTCAGTAAAAGGGAACGACCTAAAGCTAACCGACGACTCCAAGGGCACTCTGGTTTTCACTGGTCGAACAGCGAATGGGACGGTTATTACCAAGACGTTTACTTTCTCCGGTTCGACTTATCCCGTCCAATTTGAGGCTTCCGTGGCCCCGACCGACGGTAGTGCCCCGGTCCCTGAATTGATTCTGACGGCCAAGAGCGATCACAGCGTGCCGAATCCGGACGCGCACTTCGAAGGGTTTCTTGCTCTCGTGGATAACAAAATCCATCGCGAACCGCCTGCGGAAATAGCCAAAGGTCACGAATTCGTCGGCGACGTTGCCTGGGAGGGCTTCGGCTATACCTATTTCTTTTTTGGATTGCTTCCTGACAACGGTGCTCAGCAGCGACTCTGGGTGCGGCAGTCTGGCGCGGCTTTGGTTGCTGCAATCAGCGGCCCAGCAGGGACGCCGGGTAACGTTAATCGCTACACGCTCTTTGTTGGACCCAAGGAGCTTGACACGCTCAAATCGGTGGGGAAGGGCCTGGAACGCACCATCGATTTCGGCTATTTCGGCTTCGTTTCGATTCCGTTTCTTTATGTCCTGCATTTCTTTCATGGCTTCACCGGCAGTTACGGCATCGACATCATTCTGCTGACTGTCCTGATCAAGCTTCTCATGGCGCCGCTCACCCACAAGAGCTTCGTATCGATGAAACAAATGCAGAAGCTCCAGCCACAGATGGAACGGCTAAAGGAAAAATACAAGGATGACAAAGAGAAACTCAACAAAGAAATCATGGAGCTTTACCGCCGCAATGGCGTGAATCCTCTGGGCGGCTGTCTACCCATGGTGCTCCAATTCCCGGTGTTCATCGGCCTCTACAACGCCTTGAGTACCCCTATTGAATTAAGGCACGCGCGATTTTTATGGATCAAAGATCTTTCTCGCCCGGATTGGGAGTCACTGCCGTTCACTTTGGGGAGTTGGCACCTCGGGATTCCCGTGCTGACGATATTTATGGGGGCCAGTATGTTCATTCAACAATGGATGACCCCGAGCGCCGGTGATCCCAATCAGAGAAAGATGATGCTTATGATGCCGTTGATATTTACCTTCATGTTCGTATCGTTTCCCGCGGGTCTAACCGTTTACTGGCTGGTGAACAACATTCTTACCATTGGCCAGCAGTACTGGATCAACCGCATGGAAAAATAGGTTGAACCGTCTAGGCGAGGTTTCAATATGGATTATGTGGAAACCGAAGGCGACACCATAGACAAAGCAATCGACAACGCGCTAAAGCTGCTGGGAGTCGAGCGCGACAAGATTACGGTCGACATCTTATCGGAGGGCAAGAAAGGGATCTTGGGCTTCGGGTCCCAGAAGGCGCGCATCCGTGCGACGCTCAGAAAGTCCGCCATCGACTTGCGGGCTTCAGAGTTCCAACCTGCCCCGGTGGAGGAGCAGCGCCTGGTAGCGGCAGAAGCGGCGGCAATGGGTCAGAAGGCGAAAGAAGTATTGGCAGAGATATTGAACTTGATGGGGATCAGCGCAGAAGTCGAATTGAGGCCAGGGGAGAAGAGTGACGAAACCGTGGTGGAGATCCGCGCCGAAAATAGTGGCCTATTGATCGGGCGCAAGGGCCAGACCCTCGAGGCACTACAATATTTGGTCAGCCGTATCGCCGGTGAGCGAGGCGGAACTGAGGCTCCACACATCGTCGTGGATATTGAAAATTATCGCCAGCGTCGCCGCAAGTCTCTGGAAGATATGGCGTTACGTTTGGGGGAAAAGGCGAAGCGTCAGAGGAAGACCGTGACCGTCGACGCCTTGAGCGCTGCCGACCGCCGCATTATTCACGCGGCGCTGCAAGACGATCCTTGGGTAACAACCAAGAGTCTGGGGCAAGGTTCGTATCGCCGGCTGTTGATCATCCCTGAGGGAGATCGAAGAAGGAAGGAAGAGGCCCCAGCTCCGGCGCAAGAGAAGCCGGGAGCTAAAGTCTCGAAGTAGTGGCGAAGCACGCCTATCCCGGTAGCATTCACAGTTTGTTGACCCGGCTCTCTAGGTTGCCTATAGTGAAGCCATGATCCAACGCCGAAAAACGAGACAAATACAGCTGGGCAAGGTCAAAGTGGGCGGCGATGCACCCGTTACCGTCCAATCCATGACCAAAACGGACACCCGCGACGTCGATGCCACAGTTGATCAAATCTGGGCCTTGGAAGTTGCCGGCTGTGACATCGTGCGCGTGGCCGTACCGGTCCGTGAAGCGGCGGAGCAACTGGGAAGCATCAAGAAGCAGGTCCGCATCCCTTTGATTGCCGACATTCATTTCAACTACAAGCTTGCACTGATTGCGCTGGAACAAGGAGTCGATGGCCTGAGGCTGAATCCCGGCAACATCGGCGCCCGATGGTGCATCGAGGAAGTCGTCAAGCTCGCCGCGGAACGAAAAATTCCAATTCGCATCGGCGTCAACGCCGGTTCCTTAGAGAAAGATCTGCTGCAAAAGTACGGTGGTCCAACCGCTGCAGGGATGGTAGAGAGCGGTTTGCGGCATATCCGTATACTGGAAGAATTGAATTATCCCGAGATCAAGATTTCCCTGAAAGCTTCAGACCCTTTGATGACCATCGAAGCTTACCGCATGCTCGCCGATAAAGTGGATTATCCATTCCATCTCGGTGTGACGGAGGCGGGCACCCCTACTATCGGTACAGTCAAGTCGGCGGTGGGCCTCGGGACCCTTCTTGCGGAAGGAATCGGTGATACCATACGGGTTTCGCTGGCTGCCGATCCGGTAGAAGAAGTGCGGGTCGGCGCCGAAATTCTCAGATGCCTTGGACTCAAGAAAGACGGGATGACTTTTGTCGCCTGTCCTTCTTGTGGGCGCGCCGATGTGGATCTTGTCGGTTTGGCAAAGGCGGTCGAGGAACGAATGCGTCCCTACACCAACCTTAACATTCACGTTGCGGTTATGGGTTGCGAGGTCAACGGGCCCGGGGAGGCGCGCGCCGCCGATCTCGGAGTCGCTGGCGGCAAGGGCATCGGTCTCATCTTTAAAAAAGGGGAAGTGATCCGCAAAGTCCCCGAGGCGCAAATCGTTGACGCGCTGATGGAAGAGGTCAAAAACCTGGCTGCCGAGAAGGAAGCGGAAAAAGCAGCGGCGGTCGACGGCTAACCTCTCGATTCTCGCAGAGTGCGAACCAACTGCGAGTAAAGTTCATAGTTCAGTCACATTTCTAAAACTTATGCGGTGGAGCAAAACCTTCATCCCTACTCTTAAGGAAGATCCGGCCGACGCGGAAGTGGTGAGTCACAAACTGTTGGTCCGAGCCGGGTTCATTCGGCAGCTCAGCCGCGGCATATACGAGTACCTGCCGTTGTCACTCAAGGTCATTCGAAAGATAGAAACCATCGTTCGCGAAGAGATGGATCGAGCGGGAGCGCAAGAGCTTCTTCTTCCCATCGCCTGTCCCGCAGAATTGTGGCAGGAGAGCGGTCGCTGGCAGGTTTACGGCAAGGAACTCATCCGGTTCAAGGACCGTCACGAGCGGGACTTTTGCCTGGGTCCGACGCACGAGGAAGTGATCACCGACTTGGTGCGTCGAATCGTGCGCTCCTATCGCGAGATGCCCCTCAATCTGTACCAGATTCAGACAAAATTTCGCGACGAAGTCCGACCGCGGTTTGGTTTGATGCGGGGTCGTGAGTTCATCATGAAGGATGCCTATAGCTTTCATGTCGATGTGGAGGACTGTCGACGTGAATACGAGAACATGTTCCAAACCTATAAAAGAATCTTTTCTCGCTGCGGTTTGCAGTTTCGCGCCGTGGAGGCGGACACAGGCGCCATTGGCGGGAGCCAATCCCACGAATTCCAAGTGTTGGCTGAATCCGGCGAAGATGCCATCGTGAGCTGCAATAAATGCGAATATGCTGCCAACGTGCAAAAGGCTGAAACTAAAGCGCGTAGATCTGCGGGGCGCGATCTCAACGAGAGCTCACCCAAGCTCGAGAAGGTTTCAACCCCGGGCAAAAAGAGCGTTGCGGAGGTAGCGGAATATCTCAAGCTTCCAGCCGAGAAGTTCATCAAAACACTGGTGTATAGAACCGATAAAAATGAACTCGTGGCTGCCTTGGTGCGAGGCGATCATGAAATCAACGAGTTGAAGTTACAGGCGGTATTGGGCTGCCAGGAAGTCGCTTTGGCCGGCGAAGCGGAAGTGGAAGCGGCGACTCAGGTCAGTCCCGGATTCCTGGGCCCCATCGGTCTCACCTTACGAACGGTGGCAGATCTTTCCATCCAAGGAATGCGCGGGGCGGTCACGGGAGCCAATGAACCCAACGCTCATTACATTGAAGTCGATCAGGAGCGAGATTTTACGCCGGTTGCTTTCGCCGATCTAAGAATGGTCGTCGCGGGCGATTCGTGTCCGCGCTGCGATGAGGGTTTTCTCGAAAGCTATCGGGGCATCGAAGTGGGCCAGGTCTTTTACTTAGGGAAGAAATACAGTGAGCCTTTAGGCGCTACTTATCTCGATACGGAGGGGCGAGAGCGTCCCATTGAAATGGGCTGCTACGGCATCGGCATCTCCCGTTTGGTCGCGGCCGCCATCGAACAAAATAATGATTCCAACGGTATCATCTGGCCGTTCTCTATTGCCCCGTTCCACGTTTTGCTCCTGCCGATCAACTATCGAGACAAAGCGATCCAAGGTGCTTCCGATCGTATTTATCAGCAGCTCCAGAAGCGCGGCGTTGAAGTTCTCTTGGATGATCGCGACGAGCGGCCGGGAGTCAAGTTTAAAGATGCCGATCTGATAGGAATTCCCTTACGGCTGACGGTCGGCGCCAAGGGACTTGAGAAAGACTGTGTGGAGCTGCGCTCGCGCCGCGATGGGAAAACCGACGAAATCCCGTTGGGCGACGCGGCGCAAACGATCCATAGCATCATCACCCAATCGCTTCAGGCCTAGAGCATGGCATCCAACCTTGAGTTGGTTCGTTCCCGCCTATCGATGAGAGAGCGGTTGATTGTCGCTCTCGATGTCGACCATCTCGACCACGTTAAGCAGTTGGTTCGACTCCTGGCGCCAGAAGTGGGAATGTTCAAAGTCGGAAAGCAGCTCTTTACGTGCGCCGGCCCGCAAGCCGTGCGGCTTATTCAGGAAATTGGCGGGGAAGTTTTTCTCGATCTCAAGTTTCATGATATCCCAACCACGGTGGCCAAAGCAGCGGTAGAAGCGACGCGCTTGGGCGTCAAGATGTTCAACGTGCACGCCTCCGGCAGCCTCGAAATGATGCGCGCTACGGTAAAAGAAGTGCACCGGATTTGCCGTCAAGAGAAGCGCCGGCCGCCGATCATGCTGGCCGTCACCGTGCTGACGAGCTTGAACCAAGACGATCTCAAGCGGGTCGGCGTGGATGGTAAAGTGGCGGATCAAGTTGTGCGACTGGCGTTACTGACAAAGGAAGCGGGTATGGACGGTGTCGTCGCCTCACCGCACGAAGTGACGGACATTCGCTCCGCCTGTGGTCGTCGTTTCATTATCGTTACTCCGGGGATTCGCCCTGTCGCGGGCAACCAGAACGATCAACAGCGCGTGATGACCCCCGGAAATGCCATCGCAGCCGGAGTTGACTATATCGTTGTGGGACGACCGATCGTTGAAGCGAAGGACCCGGTTGCTGCGGCGCGAGAAATCGT
>Ga0075419_10002031_pt1 | contig 13096 bp, 16 predicted proteins | sample SoiMetdeltSBSDD3_FD_76900 | JGI IMG/M metagenome (GOLD analysis project Ga0075419, IMG submission 76900) | Bulk soil microbial communities from a Populus tree surrounding site in Tennessee, USA - Soil MetaG P. deltoides SBSDD3 | ecosystem: Environmental > Terrestrial > Soil > Tree plantation... | reverse complement strand
TACACATGTCTACCAACGGCACGATCAAGCGCATCACCGAAAAAGGGTTCGGCTTCATCGCCACGCCCGAGGGCACCGAATATTTCTTTCACCAGTCCGCGTGTACGAGTACGCCATTCGACTCCATGCGCCCAGGCGACAACGTGACGTTCACCATCGGCCAGGGCCCGAAAGGCCCGCGCGCCGAGAACGTCGTTCCGGCCTAAGCGCTCCTCTCAGCCGAACCCCGGTGGCCTCGCGGGACATCGGGGTTCGCGCCCCACCGTGCTACGATCCGGCCGATCAGCTATTGGGAGCTTCCATGAGCACACGAACCGTTCGACTCCTCGCTCTGTGCGGATTACTAGTAGCCGGCGTCCTGCTCACGGGCGGCGCCCTGCAGGCTCATCATGCCGTGGCGGGCGTGTACGACCTGAATAAAGAGGTGGTCCTCGAGGGCCGGCTCAAGAAGTTGAACTTTACGAATCCGCACGCAAGCATCGAGCTCGAGGTCCCGGACAAGAAGATCAAAGGCAAGGTCACGGAATGGAAATTGACCACTGCCTCCGTCCAGACACTTACCCGCGAGGGAATCAACAAGAGTTCGATGAAGCCTGGCGAGATCCTCAAAGTGACGATCCTTCCGGCGATCAACGGGAACCCGGCGGGGTTCATCAGGAATCTCCAGCTCGGTGACCGCGAGATCAAGCTGTTCTTCGGCGACGGACGCGACTAACTGAACCCGTCTGGAGCTGGCCATGTTTGATCGACGAACTCTCGCGACAGGTGCGCTCGCGCTCCTTATCGCGATGAGCCAGGTGGAGTCGGGAGGTGCCCTTGGACAGGGGACCCAGGGCCCGGCCGCTGGAGCACCGCAAGGGCGTGGCGCCGGAGCACCTCAAGGGCGTGGTGCCGGACCGCCGCAAGGCCCAGGGGCCGGAGCGCCGGGTCGAGGTCGTGGAGATGCAGGGCCGTTTACGCCCGAAGCCGGCGCCAAGGACATGAAGTCGGTCCTCTTCAACTGGACGTGGCACATGGGGATGCTGCGGAGCGGGGCGGAGTCCGAGCTGGTCAAGACGCTCGATTACCACGCCGCGGGGGGCACGATCCAAGTGGACGGTCAGCCCTGCACGCTCACAAAGTATCGCGTGCAGGCCAACTACCAGGTCCCCGGGTGGCGCACGCAGATCGAATGCGTGCGTGCCAACAAACAGAAGTATTCGAACGTTGAAACCGTGAGCGGAACCTACGCTTGGGATGAAGACATTCCCGGCGCGGAACTCGTTCCCGGCAAGGGGAAGGCGACGCCGAAGCCAGCTACGCTCGAGGAGCGACTGATCCGTCTGTGGGCGAGCCCTCACGGCGCACCCAAGGCCGCCATCGCTGGTGCGGCTGATCTGCCGCCGTCTCAGTCCTTCGGCCAGAATCCCGCGGTCCTGCTCGAGCGCCAGGAGAAAGCCGGGGCAAAGGCGACGACGACGCTGACATGGGCAGGGGAGAAGGCGGTTATCACGTTTCCGATCCCGGGAGTCGTCGGGGCCATGGCGACCGCCACGCTCAACAACTATCTGCCCGAAAGCGTTGTGGTCACCCATGGGACGAACAAGACGGAGTTCATCTACGGCAAATGGGCGGACTGGAACAATCCGCTGTTCAAGATCGAGGCGTTGTACGCCGGCACGATCGTCGAGCGCCGGAATGGCGCGGTCGTTCGCAGCCTCACCGCGAAGGTGACGGAGATCGGCCAGATATACGTCGTCATGCCCGTGCCGGAGAGTGTGCGGAAGGCTGGAAAGTGAGGAATGCGATGAAAGCCTCAATGGTGGTGATCACTCTCAGTCTTCTCGTTGCGCCGATGGTCGCGCAGGATGGGTTGGGCCAGGGCGGCCGCGGAGGAGGCGCTCCCGCGGGCGATCCAGCGGCGGCGCCGACGCCCAGGCTGGCCAATGGGAAGCCCGACTTGACTGGCTCCTGGGGTGGAGGAGGCTGGAGTTTTACGGGCTCTGGTGCCCCGGGTGCGACCGTGGGCAACATGTTCCGGCGGTGCACGCCCTTCCAGTCGAAGAACTGTATGGAGTGGACGAACCAGAGCGAGGACTGGGTGTTCATGTCGACAGCGCGGCTCGATATGCGCGTGCCGATCTACAAGCCCGAGCACTGGGACAAGATGATTGAGATGGATCAGTGGACGAACAGGGACGACCCGGTCATGACCTGCCTTCCGCTCGGAATTCCGCGGCAGGGGCCACCGGCGCGAATCTTCCAAACCGATACCGACATCACGATGCTCTACAGGGCGGGGGTCGACGGCGCCGGTGGGTACGCAGAGCACCGCATGATTGCGCTCGACGGCAAGCCCCATGATCCCCGGCGGGCGGCGAGCTACACGTACATGGGATATACGGTCGGCAAGTGGGAAGGCGACACCCTCGTCCTCGACTCGATCGGGTTCTCCGACGAGACCTGGCTCGGGCGCGGCGGCTTCTTCCATTCCGACCAGATGCGGGTCATCGAGAAGTTCACCAGGACCGGAAACCAGTTGCTCTATGAAGTCAGGGTCGAGGATCCGGTCGTGCTGGTCGAGCCATGGGACATGCCGGCGCGGACGCTGCGGCTCGGCCCCAATACGATCATCGGCGAGCGCGGAAGCTGCACTGATAGCGAGCACAAAGAAGTCTCCACCCAGATGCGGCACTAGCCTAGTGGAGCGTAGTGCTTTCCTGGCTTGAATCGACCGCGCTTGCGGTGTGGGTTGGTGAGTCGCCTTCGATCTGGGCGCTCCCGACCATCCTGACCCTTCACACGACGGGAATGGCAGTACTCGTCGGTGTCAGCTGGATGCTCGATCTGCGTCTGCTCGGCGTCGGCCGTGGCGTTCCGCTGTCTGCATTCCGCTGGGTCTTTCCTCTGGCGGGAATCGGCCTCGTCGTCAATCTTCTCACCGGCGCTCTGCTCTTCATCAAGAGCGCCACGACCTGGGGGACGTCAATTCCGTTCCTGATCAAGATGTTGTTCGTGATCGCCAGCATCGTCACGCTGGTGCCGCTGCGCTCCTACGTTGTTGGCGGCGACGCAGAGCAGCCCGTGGTGGGCGGGAATGCCCGTCTGCTCGCGGTCGCCTCAATTCTGGCCTGGACCGGTGCTGTGACCGCAGGCCGCCTGCTGGCCTACGTGATGCCGTGAACGTCGCCCAACTGCATCTGCTGCTCAATCACATACCGACGGTCGGCTCGGTAATCGCACTCGGCGTGCTGCTCCTGGCCCTCGCCCGGCGCAACGAGCACCTGACGCACGCCGGGCTGGAAGTGCTCTTCGTGATCGCCGTCCTGACCCTTCCGGCCTACGTGACCGGCGTTGCGGCGCAGCAGCAGCTGCGCGAGCGCTCCGTCGTCGCATCCGACGCCATCAGAATCCATCACGACGCAGCGCTGGTCGGATTCACCGTCACGGAGGTCGCGGGGTTCCTCGCGTGGGTGGCGTTATGGCAGACGAGGCGCCGCGGCCGTGCGGCACGCGGCCTCGTCTCCGCGGTGATCGTCGTGCTGTTCGTCGCGCTCGCGCTCACGGGTCGCGCGGCGACGTTTGGCGGCGAGATTCGGCATCCGGAGATTCGCGCCGACGGCGCCGCCCTCGCCCTGAGCGCAGTCGAAGGGGCAACGGCCGGCGATCCCGATCGATCCATGACGTCGTCGATCAGCGACGTCGCAACGAACAGCAGATGGGCGTGGCCTGCGGCCGAGGCCGTGCACTTCCTCGGACTCTCGCTCTCGTTCGGTGTGCTGCTGGCCGTGAACCTGCGAATACTCGGAGTCATGCGTCAGATCCCATTTGCCGACGTCCATCGTCTGCTGCCATGGGGGATGCTCGGGTTCGGCGCCAATCTGATCACGGGGATGTTCTTCTTCATCGGCCAGCCCGGACAGTACACGGGGAGTGCGCCGTTCTTCTGGAAAGTCGTGTTCCTGATGATCGCCGGCGCGAACTTTCTGTATCTGACGGTGAGCGGCAAGGGCTGGACAGGCACGGACCGCGGCGACGGCATATTCGACGCGACTGTCGCCGACAAGGCCATGGCGATCGTTTCGATCTTTTCCTGGTTCGCCGTGCTCTACGCCGGTCGCATGCTGCCGTTCCTCGGAAGGGCTTTCTAGAACGCCGCGATGGTCGCGTTTGCCGTCACTGCCGTCGTCGTTGTCGCGATGCTGATCGTCGCGGCGCTTGGATACCTGATCGATCGCAGCGGATGACACCACTGATGAGGCTCGCGTTAGCTCTGCCGATCGATCTGGTAGACGCGCGTCGCGCCTTGCTGTGCTTGAATGCTCACGCCACGCGGCGTAGCGTACCAAGATGCCGTCGCGTGAACGAAGGAACCGGTTGCGCGTGGGTTGTCCGCGATGCGACTGCGCGGTTCACCGGTCTCGCATGCGATGGTGGGAGCGACCACTCCGCTTTGTTTCCGGCCGAAGGCCGTATCGCTGCAGAGTCTGCGATACACGGTTCTGGTTGGGGCCTTGGCACGAGCGACGAAGAAGCGCCTCGCGCCCATGACGGAATCGCACCCGCAGTCGTGACGCGCCTCGACTCTGGTGCGATTATTGGGTGCTCGTGCCGCTGATTTCAAACAGCCGCGACGGCATCGAGATGTAGTAGTAGGCGTAGCCGCGGCCGTCCGGTGTGATCGAAATGCCGCCGCCGCCGCCCTTGATGCCGGGCTGGCCAGCGAGCTCGAATTGCAGCGCCGGGGTTCGCTGGCCAGTCGTGAGATCGAGCCGGTCGACCCGCATGTCGACTGCCGCGCCAACGAGCAAACCGCGCCTGTCTGGCGTCCAGGCAAACACGGCATCATTGCCAGTCAGCCCCTCGAAACGACGCATCGCTCCGTCCTTCAGCGAGAGAAGATGACCGGTTCCGTCTGGTGCCTGGACGACCATGACGCTGCCGTCGGGTGAGAACGGTCCGGGCTGCGTGAAGCCTTCCGGCGTGAGCGGTGTTGGTGGCCCGCCGTCAACGTCTTTCGCGAAACATCGAGCTGCCTTCGACTTCTCGTTGCCGCAGATCACGATCCGGCGGCTGTCGGGAAACCACTGGATCGGCTGTGCGTTCTCGATCGGTGCGATGTCGACGGTACGGGGCTCGCCCGCGCCCGTCGGGTAGACGACGATCCGGGGTGTCGGACTGAAGAGATACGCGAGGGCGTACTTGCCGTCTGGTGATAGATCGATCCCGTTGCCTTCGCCGAGACGAAGCGGCGGCGAGCCGTCGGTCTTTCGCAGCGAGACGGCATAGTTGCCACCGGCTGATTGATTGCCATCCGTGAACATCACCAGGGTTCCGTCGGCATTCAGCTTGGGCACCCACTCGGCGTCCATCCACGGAAGATCGATTTCCTTCTCCGCTCCCGGCCGCCGAACCCGGATACTGAATCGGTTGTCGGCGCTCAGCACCAGCCACCGTCCGTCGCGCCGCACGTCCAGCACGATCATGTTCACGGGACTCGGCATCGCAGGGCGCGCGATGGATCCTGGCGACGTCGCCACCTCGTGGATCTGATACAAGACGTTGACCCCCGCGCCAGCTGAGAAATACACGGACTGACCGTCTGGCCCCCATGCCAGCCCTTGCATGCCCCAGTATTCCCCTGCCAGCACGCGGACGCTGCCACCGCGCTCCCAGATCTTCACGAAGCCGCGGTCGTCGTATCGAACCGGATGCTCGAAGAACGCAACCTGACTGCCATCCGGCGATACGCGAAGATCGCTGAGATAACCGGGCGACCTGTGCAGGATCGTTCCGACCGGGTACTCGAGCAGGTCCTCGCTGTTGGTCACGCGAATGGCGGCGAGCGTCATGCCGTCAGGCGACCACTCCGCTTCGCGGACGTTCTCCAGCCACGGCCGCGGCGATCCGTCGAGCGTCATGCGTGCGAGCGTGCCCCTGAATACCCGTTGGTTGATAAAGGATGCGTCGGTCAGTACCGCGAGCTCGCCGCGCGACGACACCGACAGGAGGTGCGTACCGGGCGGGCCGATCTGCTGGGGTGTGGAAGCGCCGGCTCGCGCGACGAACAGGTCCGGCCTCAGCCCGCGCGGTGAGGAGCTGAAGACGATGGTCCCATCGTCGCCAACGAAACGGGCGGCCCAGATGATCTGCGGGTCGAACGTCCGCGGCGTGAACGTGACAGGTCCGGTGGGTGCTGTGGTAATCAGCGCGCGGGCGCCGAAGAAGCCGGCCGCAGCAGCGACGACGATCAGCGCGGCGGCCACTGGCCACGCGGCGCGGCGCTTGCGCGGCGCGGCCTCTACCGTCGCCGGCATCGAGCCCGACGAGGCGGTGAGCGCTTCGAGCGCGAAGCCGAGATCGCGTGCCGATTGAAAGCGCTCTGCCGGATCCTTCTCGAGGGCGCGGCGGACGATGCGGTCGATCGCCGGCGGCAGCGCCTGGTGAACGATCGAGAGCTCCGGCGGGTCCTCCTTCAAGATCGCGTTCATCGTCTCGACCGGCGATGGCCCGGTGAACGCACGCTTGCCCGAAAAGACTTCGTAGAGCACTGCGCCGAGCGAGAAGATGTCGGAGCGGTGATCCACCGACTCGCCGCGCACCTGCTCCGGCGACATGTAGCCGACGGTCCCGAGAACGGTGCCGGGTGTCGTCGGTGTGTAGGTGGCCGCGATTGTTCCGGCAGTCGCGGCGATCGGCGCCGCCGGTTTGGCCAGTCCGAAGTCGAGAATCTTGGCGCGGCCGTCGCGCGTGATGAAGACGTTCTCCGGCTTCAGGTCGCGATGCACCACGCCGCGCGCGTGAGCCGCGGCGAGCCCCGCGGCGATCTGTGCGCCGTAGTCGATCGCCTTGCGTGGCGCCAGCGGACCGTCAGCGAGCAGGTCGCGCAGCGTGCGGCCATCGAGCAGTTCCATCACCGCGTAGGCGACGGTGCCGTCCTGACCGAAATCGTGGATCGCAATGATGTTCGGGTGGGACAACGAGGCGACGGCACGCGCTTCGGTTTCGAACCGTCCGCGTGCGACCGCATCGTTCGCCAGCGCGTCGGGGATGATCTTGATCGCGACGTCGCGCTGCAGCCTCGCATCGCGGGCGCGATACACCTCGCCCATCCCGCCGGCACCGAGCAGGTCGAGGATCTCGTACGCGCCAATTCGACTGCCGGGCTGGGCCGCCATGCGGTGCGGCCATTATAGGTGTGAGCGCTCCGCCATCCTCCAGGCGCCTGGCGCCATCACTTCGCGCCTGCGGCGTGTGCTTGCGTCGAGACTGTCTAGACAGTACTGTCCATGCGTGCACGACCCGCGCTCCTGCGGGTTTCCAGTTGCACGACGGAGGCTGAGTACACCATGGCGATAGGGATTTACTTCTCACCTGCCGCGATGTCCGCGGCGCAATACGACGAGTGCATCAAGCTGCTGCGAAAGGCTGGCGCCGGCAACCCGCCCGGCCGGGCGTACCACGCGTCGTTCGGGCCGAAGGACAAGCTGATGGTGTTCGACGTCTGGACATCACAGGCGGCCTTCGACAAGTTTGCCAAGACGCTGATGCCCGTTTTGCAACAAATCGGGCTGGATCCCGGTCAGCCAAGCGTGATGGAGATGCACAAAGTCATCGTCCCGTCGCCGAAAGTCGCGTCCGCCAAGAAGCGCGCGAAGACAACCCCAGCGCGGCGGCGAAAGCGTTAGCTACGGCGAAAGCGCTGTGAGCAATAGTTGTAAACTAGTTGTCAGCCGCCCCATCAGTTCTAAGACGATCTCAAAACACCCTCATTCACTTACAGAGCTCACGTTGGGGAACCGCGCCACGGCCGTGCGGCCTCGATGCGCGGCCAGTAAGCGACACAGTTTACGCGGCCAATTTCGGCCGCCTCTTCCAGAGGATACATATGCCTACCAAAGGTACGATCAAGCGCATCACTGACAAAGGCTTCGGCTTCATCGCCACGCCTGACGGCACCGAATATTTCTTTCACCAGTCCGCGTGCACGAGTACGCCATTCGATTCCATGCGCGAGGGGCAGACTGTGACGTTCACCATCGGCCAGGGGCCAAAAGGCCCGCGCGCTGAGAACGTCGTTCCGGCCTAACTGCTCAACAGTTGAACCCCCGATAGCCTCGCAGGACATCGGGGTTGGAGTCCTTCGTTGTCGCGCCCAGAGCCGCCGAGGCCGGTTGTGCGCGCAGCCTGCGTGGTCGCGTTAGGCTAACGGCATGAGGATTCCGTGGCGCTTGGCGTTGAAGGCGATTCCCTGGAGCACGATCCTGGCGAATGCGCCGGCCATCTTGCGGTCGGCGAACGCGATGCTGTCGGAGACGAAGGTCCGCTCGGGTGCGGCCGCGTCTCGCAACGACGTTCAGGCGCTTGCCGATCGGATCGCGGTGCTGGAGCAACGCGACAGAGATACCGCGGAATTGCTCACGCGTATCTCCGCTCAGGTCGCGGCGCTGACCACGGCTGGCGAGGTGCTCGAGGCACGCGCCCGCTGGCTGCTCGCGATGGCCGTCGCGGCGTCGGTGACTTCTGTTCTGGCGTGCGGCCTGGCACTGTTTGCTCGATAGTCATCGCCAGACCGCGGGCGAGCGATCCACCTCGCCCATTCCACCTAGCAGTTCCCGGGTGCTGGTGCCGTCTCGGAGTCATCAGAGGATTACACTACTCCTGCGTCACGCTCCGAAACTGCAGGGGTTGAGCTATGAGCGATTCCACCCAGACCGTACCGGGTGAATCCGATCCCAGGCAGGCCTTGAAGGCGGTCGCACTCCGCCTCGCCCGCGAACGCGTCACGGACGCGCGACCGCTTCGTGATGTGCTCAAAGTCGTCACCGAGATCGCCGCAGCCGCGCTGCAGGTGAAGCGTGTCAGCGTCTGGTTCTTCGTCGACGAACCTCGCTCGATTCGCTGCGACTATCTCTACCAACCCGATCGCGGCAATATCTACGAAGGCGCGATCCTCCACGCCCGCGATTTTCCGGTCTATTTCAGCGTGCTGGAGAGCTCGCGCGTCGTGCGATTCGTCGACCGGGGCGGCGATCCCATGTCGGAGGAATTCCGTACGTCGTATCTGTCGCCACTCGGAATCACGGCGATGCTCGACGCGCCGATTCTCCAAGGCGGCGACATCATCGGCATCGTCTGTCACGAGCACGTCGGCAGCGCCCGGGAATGGACCGATCCCGAATGCGAATTTGCGGCATCGGTCGGCGACATCGTCGCTCGTCTCTACGCGGAAGCCGAACGGCTGCGCGCCGAGAGCGCGCTCGAAGCGCAGCAGACACGTCTGGCGGAACTACAGCAGTTTGGAGAGATGGGCCGGCTTGCTGCGGGCGTGGCGCACGACTTCAACAATGTGCTGAACGTGATCTACGCCTACGTCGACCTGATTGCTGACGCCGGCGGCCGCAACCCGGAGGTAAACCGGTTGGCGGCCGAGCTCGCCAGCGTCGCCGATCGCGGCCGTGAGCTGACCCACAAGCTGATGACGTTAGGGCGCGTCGACGTGCAGCGTCCGCGCGTCGTCAGCCCCGCGGACGTCCTCAACGACTCGTTGCCCCTGCTCCGCGGCGCCGCCGGACCACGCGTGCGGGTGGAGACCCACGTTCCCCCGCACGTCAGCCGCATCTTCATCGATCCCGTTCAACTCGAGCGCGCTGTCGTCAATCTCGTCGTCAACGCCCGCGACGCGATGCCAGCCGGCGGCGTTGTGACCGTGGAGCTCCGAGAAGAAAGCGTGGGCCACAGCCCTGACCGCCAGAGCACCTTCGTCGCGCTCGAAGTGAGCGATACCGGAGTCGGCATGGACACAGAGACACGCGCGCGCATGTTCGAGACGTTTTTCAGCACGAAAGGCACGAAGGGACACGGCCTCGGCATGTCGATCGTCAACCAGATCATCACGCTGGCTGGCGGCTTCATTCAGGTCGACAGCTACCTGGGAAAAGGCACGAGCGTTCGCTTGTACTTGCCAAGCATCGCCTGAAGCCATTAGTGCCATTGTGCTATTCCACTAGTTCATTGACTCTGATACTTCTAGGCGCGTGCCAGGACGGTTCCGCATCGACCGCGCGAGCCCGCTTCCGGTCTACGTGCAGCTGGTCGAGCAGATCCGCCTGCTCATCCGCCGCGGCGCGCTGAGCGCGGGCGACCCGCTCCCGACCGTGCGCGAGCTCGCCGTCGCGCTCGGCATCAACGCGAACACGGTCACACGCGTGTATCGCGATCTCCAACAAGAGGGGCTGCTCCGGCTCGAGCGCGGCCTCGGAACCTTTGTCACATCGCAGCAGCGCCAGCCGACGCTGGTCGATCGCGACTATCAGCGCATCGTCAAGCGCACGAGGGAACTGGTCGCGCTCTGCCGGGAGTCGGGGATCACGGCGCGGGAGCTCGCGCAACTGGTTGACGGCGTCTGGAAGGAGGTCGATCGTGAAAGGTAGAGGGAATCCCATCGCCAATCTGATCATGCTCGTCACCGCCATCGTTGCGCTCGCCGTCTGGCTTGCCGGCGGCGCGGTGGGCGCGATCGCGATCTTCGCGTTCGGCATCTACGTCGGCCTGTCGCCGCGGCTGCTGAAGGAATGGGAGCGGGGTGTGCTCCTGCGACTCGGACGCTACAAGCGGGTGCTCGGTCCGGGCATCAACTGGACGTTCCCCGGCTTCGACCGGCTGGTCGCGACCGTGGACATGCGCATCCGCTCCACGCCTTTTCAGGCCGAGAAGACGCTGACAAAGGACACGGTACCCGTCAACGTCGATGCCGTGCTGTTCTGGGTGGTCACCGACGCCAGGAAGGCGATCGTCGAAGTCGAGCACTACGCCGCCACCGTGAGCTGGGCGGCCCAGACGACGCTCCGCGACGTGATTGGGCACACCGAGCTGGTGCGCATGATCTCGGACCGCGAGCAGGTCGATCACCAGTTGCAGGAGATCATCGACGCGAAGACCAGCGACTGGGGCATCACCGTGCAGTCGGTCGAGGTCCGCGACGTTCGGCTGCCCGCCATACTCGAGGACTCGATGAGCCGCAAGGCCCAGGCTGATCGCGAGCGCGAGGCGCGAATCATCCTCGCCCAGTCGGAGCTCGTGGTAGCCGACGAAATGCAGAAGGCGTCGGCGGTCTATCGCCGCGACCCGATTGCACTGCGGATTCGCGCAATGAACATGACCTACGAGTCGATCAAGGAGCGCGGCGCACTGATGGTCGTGCCGAGCGACATGGTCGGCTCGATGGGTGGGCTCGCCGCATTCGCTCCGGCGGCGTTCGAACAAAACACCCCGCGCCTGCCCGACAGCGCACCCGACGAGGCTGACACGTGATGGACCTCTGGGCCCTGCGCCGCCTCGTCAGTCAGCGGTCGCTGAAGTCATGCCGCCTCGAGTTCGAGGATCGGCCGCTCGAGGACGCGTCGCTCTTCCCGCTGTTTGACGAGGAAGGGCGAACTCGGATGGTGATGATCACGGCCGAGGAAAACGCGCGCATCATGCTCGCCGACTGGGCACCTGGCTTGTTCGTGCGCGACTGGCCGTGGCGAAATCGCCTGCGTCTGCGATTCACCGATCTCGACGACGCCTTGGTGTGGGACGAGGAACGCCTTGACGACCTGTGGCACTTCGATCCCTGGTGGGTGCTCGGCGAAGAGCGGTATCAGGGTCACGGCTCCGTGCCCGGCCTGCGGCGCACGAACATCCCCGGTTACGACTCGACCGTGTCCGACCTTGTCTTCAGTGCCGACCTGGAACGCGCCTCGTATGTGGTGAAGAAGGGGTCCGGTCACTCAGTGAAGGTCCGGCGGTTTACTGCCGACACGCTGGTGGCCATGGCCGGGCGCCGCCAAGCCACGCCCGAGCGGCCTCGCGCCACTGTTGCGGCCACCTGGCGGTTGCGGCCGCTCTGGCGCTTCCGGTAACGAGCTGCAGGCGCTCCTCAGATCTTCGCCCAGCGGTCGATGCGCGCCAGATCCGGATGACAGCTCGCGGATGAATCGGGACATGGTGCAGGTCTTCGTCACCGCGGAGCCCAACGATCCCGCGGTCTGGATGATCCGGCGTGGTCAGAACTTCTCGGCGCAGAATCCGATGACGAAAGCCGCCCTGCTGACGGCACTCCATGACAAGTACGGCAAGGAGACATTGACAGCGCGTAACGGATCGTTCCTGTATTGGATCTTCGATCAGAGCGGCCGGCTGCTCACCACCGCGGACGCTGGCCTGACGGCGTGCGACGGCAACATGTTCATCAACAATGTCCGTCAGGGACCCCCACCATCGCCGAATCCGCTCCAACAACTCTGTCTGCGCTCGTTCTTCGCAGTCACGGCGATGCTGAACAGCGGCGATGAGCAGCTCCTCCAGGCCTACACGATCGAACTGGTCAACCTGCCCTACGCGCTGGGGGCCGCGACGGCCACCGGGAACGCCAGGAACTCGGAAGCCGAAAAGGCAAGGAAGAATCTGATCGAAAAGGCCAATCGGAAACCGGACCTCTAAAGGCGCTCACCGTCCCCTGCCGAGGTAACGTGGTGCAGCACCTGCCGGTCAGCTAAAACGTCGCACACACGGACGAACTCTCCCACAACACAGATTCCTGCTCGAATCGCTGTTTGTAAGCAGTCACGAGCTCGCCGAGGGTTGCGCGCGCCAAGACCGTGTCATCGTGGACGAGCAGCAGAACCTTGGCACGTTCGCGAGCGATGCGGCCGTCGGAGCGTCGCCATTGCCCCTGCGCTTCCCACACTGTGAGTCCGTCTGGAAATCGCGGCGTGACTTGCTGCCGAAGGAAGATGCGCCACTCGTCTTCGCTGACCCGGCCGCTTGGCCGTGTCATGCCGAAATAGAGCGTCGTTCGTACGTGAGCCGTGCCGTCGGGGCCGCACGGTGAGAAGGCGGGTTGCTGCAGCGCCGGTGTAGTGTCCGCCTCGAGCCGAGCCGCCGTGGCGGGCGGCTCGATTGCGCGTAGCGGTGCGAGGACCAGCAGAACGAAAGAGCATGCCAGGATTCGCATGACCGATGATACGGCCCGGCGAGCGATCAGTGTCCGATCTCCGCGATGATTTCAAACTGTCTGTGACGAAATCCGACACACGTTTGGGGTAAGATGGCCGCCCTTCCCCATCGACTGGAG
>Ga0075419_10002030_pt1 | contig 13099 bp, 17 predicted proteins | sample SoiMetdeltSBSDD3_FD_76900 | JGI IMG/M metagenome (GOLD analysis project Ga0075419, IMG submission 76900) | Bulk soil microbial communities from a Populus tree surrounding site in Tennessee, USA - Soil MetaG P. deltoides SBSDD3 | ecosystem: Environmental > Terrestrial > Soil > Tree plantation... | reverse complement strand
GTGACGAACAGGTCGGGGACCGTCGGCACTGACAACGTCACCAACATCACAGTCGTCTGTGAGACGCGCAACTTCAGCGTAGGCGGGCGTGTCACGCGCCTGCGAGGCCTGGGTGGCCTCGCCATCCAGAACAACGGCAGCGACACCTTGCAGATCGCGTCGGAGGGCCGCTTCACGTTCCCGACCCGCCTGCCGGAGGGCTCGCCGTACAACGTAACGATCAGCCGGCAACCGCTGTTCGGCCGTTGCGAAGTGCGCCACGGATCGGGGACGATTCGCGACAAGAACATCGACGACGTCGAGGTCCGCTGCGACCGGTGACGGGCCACAGCGGATCCTGTAAAAATGCGGCATGTCGCCGCGCCTCGCCTGGATCCTCGTAGCAACGCTCGCACTCCCGTCATTCGCGTTCGCGCAAGCCGAAGAGCAGATCGTGAGCGCGATCCGCAGTCGGCTCGATGCGAGTCGACGCAACGACATGACTGCATGGGCGACTTTCGTCGCGGACGACATGATGGCGCCGCTGGAAGGCACGCTGCATTCCAAGCAAGCGCGGATCGCGCAGCAGAAGGCGTGGCCACGCGAAGTGTCCTACCGATACGGGCCGCTGCAGGACGTGAAGGTGCGCATCAACGGCGACACGGCCATCGTCACATACCACGCCGACCAGCTCACCGAGATCGGCGGGCAGACGACGTCGGTCCACAAGTGGCAGATCGAGACGCATGTGCGTCGCAACGGCCGCTGGCTGTTGCTCGGCGTTGCCGACGGACTGATTCCGCCGGAGCCGCAGACGGCGAAGATCGATCCGTCGATCCTCGATGCGTACGTCGGGCGCTACGAGTGGGCGCCGACGCTGGTCTCGACGATCGAGCGCCAGGGCGATCGCCTGCAGGAGCGTCTCGGCGCGGGCGAGCCGGGCGAATGGCTGCCGGAGAGCGACACGACGTTCTTCGTGCCGGGCGCGGCCGCGGGCGGCGATGCTTCGCGCATGATCTTCGTCAAGGACGCCGGCGGTCGCGTCACGCACTATATCTATCGCGAGCTCGGCGGCACCGATCGCATCGTGAAGAAGGTTCAGTGAGCGGACTCGCCAGCATGCTCCGCGTTTCCAGGCTCATCGTGACGATCGCTGCACTGGCCTGCGCTGCCGGCGCGTGGGGTCAGGTCACGAAGTTGCAGTCCACCGTCAAGCATCGGCCGACGTTCATCGATGCCGATTTCGCCCAGATCGCGACCTACCTCGGCGAGTTGACCAGCCGCACGTTCGAGCTCGAGCCGGGCGTTTGCGCGACGGTGACGAAGAGCTGGGACAAGTCGCTATCCTCGGACGAGCTGTACCGCGCATTTCTCCAGATCGCGCGCGAGCTCGGCTACGTCGTCGTCGAGGACGGGTTGCTCACGAAGATCCAGCTCGCCGCCGACACACCGAAAGATCCGACGCCGCCGTGTCGTCGCTACCCGGTGCCCACCAACCGTCAGAACTAGATTCTCTCATTCTATTTTCCGGGAGTCGTGCCGATGGTCAGAGTGCTCGCCTGGACGTGCCTGATGATGGTCAGCGGGATCGCAGCGGCGCAGTCGCAGCCAGCGTTTCCTCACACGCTCTACCTGATCCGTCACGGTGCTTACGTCGCGGATCGCAACGCGGATCCGCAGCTCGGTCCCAGCATCACGCCGCTCGGTGTCGCGCAGGCTCGCCTGATCGCCGCGCGCTTGAGCGGGAGCGGCGTCACGTTCGACTCCATGACGTCGAGCACATTGCAGCGAGCGCGAGACACTGCCGCGGTGATGCACGAGACGCTTGCGAACGTGCCGGTTGCACAGTCGCCGCTGCTCACGGAATGCACGCCGCCGCTATCGGAAACCGTCGAAGACGAAGTCACTCGCGAGCGGACGGCTTGCGGCAAGCAGCTCGACCAGGCGTTCGCGGAATTTTTCACGGCGGCCAAGGGCGCGAAGCGCAACGACATCCTCGTCGCGCACGGCAACGTCATCCGTTACCTGGTGATGAAAGCGCTCAACACGGATACGCGCGCCTGGCTCGGAATGTCGGTGGCGCATGCGAGCCTGACCGTGATCCAGGTGCAGCCGGACGGCTCGGCACGCGTGCTGGCGGTCGGAGACAGCGGGCACATTCCGGGCCCGCTGCTGAGCTGGGGCGATGCCAACGATCGTCAGTTGGTCGTGCCGGCCGCTTCGCGCTGAACGAGCGCCTGCGGATTCACCTCGATCTTCGCCAATGAGCTGAGGTCGAGGTCGAACTGCCGATCGCTCTCGGCATGGCCGTGGAACAGCGCCGCCTGCTCCATCAGGCCCAGCGCCTTCGCGTGCGCGGCAATCGTTCCGTAGCTCACGATCAGGTAGTGCACTATCTGCTGGAGCGCCGCGACCAGGACGACGTCGCGCACGTTCGACGAGCAGTTCTCCGCGACCCGGCTCGCCTCATGCACGAGCGCCCGCATCACCGGATTGCGATGCGTGCTGCCTTCGTGCTCGGCCGCCCGCCGGCGCAGCGTGGCTACGTACTGACTCACACGCTCCCCGAGCGGGCCGTTGAGCAGCGTGACCCAGATTTCGTCGACCAGTGCGCACGCCTGGATTTCCGCGCTTCGCAGCTCGCGCAGCTCGGAGCGGTAGACCGCATCCATGCTGTCGATAGCGTCCGAGCCGCCGAGACCGGCGCGGATCCGCAGCCATTGCTCATTCAGCGCCTCTCGCGGCGACTTCATGCCGCCGGCGGCGGCTTCGCCGGCAGGCTCGACATCACGAAAGCGCTTGAACAGACGAGTACTCATGATTGATCTCCTAACCTTCCTCGCGCGCGGGCTCGACCGAGACCTCGGTGCGAGGCTCGACGTCTGTGTTGTAGATGATCCGGTACAGCTTCCAGCCGCTGCCGACGTGGCGCCAGACGTGCAGGTACTTTCCTTCTTCCACGTCGGAGCCCCGGCGCACGTTGCGCACGCGGTAGCGGCCCTGCTCGATGGCGAGGTCGCTGCGTACCAGCGTCATCTCCGTGTCGGTGTCGTACGCGACCTTGGGCGTGATGGTGTCCTGGAAATAGGACTCGATTTCCTGACGGCCGCGCACGGCAGGACCGTGCTGGGGCAGGATCTCCGCGTCGTCGGTGAACAATGCGACGGTGGCAGCGAGATCGTGACGGGTAATCGCCTGTTCGAGGGCGCCAGTGACGTCGGCGGGCAGTGTGTCGCTGCGGGAGCAACCGAGCACCGCCGCGCCGCACAAGACGCAGAGTGCCCAGTTCCATGAGCAAGCAGTGGCGTGCTTCATCGCGTCCCTCCGTGAGGGTGGACGTCGTGCACCGTCGACCGCTTCAAGTCGCGTCGGCGGCTTCGAGCCTCAGCCCCCGAACGAAAGTCAACAAGACCGATCGAGGTCGAGCTTAGTCCCTTGCGTGCGCGCTGGCTATTGCGCCATTACACTGCGCGACCCATGAGAATCGAGCTCGAACCGATCGGCTTCGTAAAAGCGCCAAGGCCGCATGCCGAGGACGATTTCTGGGGCGGCGAGCAGGCGCGCATCGAGCTCGTGCCGCAGTTCGCGCCGGACGCGCTCGCCGGGTTGGGCGAGTTCTCGCACGTCGAAGTGCTGTTCTACTTTCACCAGGTCGAGTCGGCAAAGATCGTCGCCGGCGCGCGTCATCCTCGTAACAATCCGGACTGGCCGGCGGTCGGCATCTTCGCTCAGCGCGGCAAGAATCGCCCGAATCGTCTCGGCACCACGATCTGCACGCTGGTGCGTGTCGAAGGGCGCGCGCTGGTCGTGCAGGAGCTGGATGCGATCGACGGCACGCCGGTGCTGGACATCAAGCCGGTGATGGCGGAATTCCTGCCGCGCAGCGCCGTGCGGCAGCCGGCGTGGTCGCACGAGCTGATGCGCGAATACTGGTCGACGAAGTAGTTACGTCAGCAGCGGCGTCAGCCCCGGATCGCCTTTCTGCATCGCTTCGCGGTACGCGGGGCGGGCGCCTATGCGTTGCAGGTACGCGCGGACGTTCGGATTGTTCGACAGGTCGCGCGGCGCGAACACCCGCATCGTCGTCAACGGAAACAGCATGATGATGTCGGCGGCGGTGAACTCGGGGCCGGCGAAGTAGGGCACTTCGCCGAGGCGCGCTTCAACCATCTTCCAGGCGCGTTCACAGCGCTCGCGCATGTTCCGGGTGCGCGGCGATTCGTCCGGACTCGGCTTGATCGCCCCGGCGAACTGCACGGGCATCATCGAGCCGTTCGCGAAGTGAAACCAGAACAGGTAGTCGGGATAGTTCGGCGCATCCGGCCGCACGGTGAGACGGCCCTTGCCGTAGCGCGCGATGATGTACTCGATGATCGCGCCGGACTCCGACAGCAACACGTTGCCGTCGCTGATGATCGGCGCGGTGCCGAACGGGTGCAGTGCCCGGTATTCGGGCGGCGCGAAGCGGCTGACCGGATCGCGCTCGTAGCGCACGAGCTCATACGGGACCGAGAGTTCCTCGCACAGCCAGACGATCCGCTCGGACTGCGAGATGCCGAGATGGTGCACCGTCAGCATGGATTCCCCCAAGATTGTTATTCGCGATCGGGTATCCGCGTATCCCGCAATCGGCCGAGCGGCGCCTGCGAACCGCGGAAGCGCACGTGCAGCTCTCTGAGCTTGTAGTCGATGATCAGCACGTCCAGCGTGCCGAGGACGTCCATGCCGAGCAGCACGGCCGGGTCCTTCGTCAGCTCCCAGTGCGCGAAGATCGGCGTGTCCGTGAAAGTGACGCGCGCGCCCGTGATCGTCGCCTTGCCCATGGTGATCGGCGGCGTCCGGATGTTGTCGCCGCGCTCCACGTCGAGCGTGACGCCGATGATTTCTTCCTGCTGCCACTTGCGCTGCGTGCGATTCAGCGCCGTGCGTAGTGCCTGATTGCCGATCGTCCGCTGCGCGCCGGTATCTATGACCGCAACGGTCGGTACTGCGCCGATCTTGGTCTGAAACGACAGCAGCCTGCCGCGCGTCAGCTTCAGCGGAATCTTGCTGAGTCCCACGGTGGGACGCTCGCTGCGCGAACGCATGATCTCGATGCGGTCGCGGCGGAAGTCGATGGCGATGCGTTTGTCGCCGAGCGCCTCGTTGCCGAGCACGCCATCGGCGCCGCCGAACACATCAGGCACGATCGGCAGCGTCGCGCTCCCCATCAGCAGCTCGCCGACTTCGAGCTGGTGGATGGTGACCGTCGAAACGTCAGCTGAGCCGGTAACGCCATGCACGCGCATTGCGGCGGGCTGCATCGGGATGTTGAGGGCACGAGCGACTCTGGGCAGCAGGGCCGACTTGCTCGCACCGGTATCGAGCACCAGGCGGAACGGGCCCTGGCCGTTGATCATCACCGGCGCCCAGATGCGTCCGATGCTGTCGCGGAGCGTCGGTGCCACGTAACGGGGCTCGGGGGCCTCGACTTTGACTTCTTCGATCCCGGGACCGGGAGGGACCTCAGCGCCGGGCGGCGCCGTCGTCGGAATGACTTCTTCGGGCGGCGGCAGCTTCGGCACCTGGCTTTCCGCGCCAAAGGACGGCGACGCCGCGATCAGCAGCACTGCTGCCACTACCAAAGCGCTCTTCGCCATCTTTCCCCCACGAACAGCAGTTCGTTGGACTGCCCGCAAGTGAGAGAGTTCTCCGGCGCGAGCGAGTCCGGTCCGCCCCGTCGCATCGTGAGCGATAGCGACGGCCAAAGTCTAGCCGGACTGGCCGGTAATGTGACCCAAGGCGGCGGTTCCGCCGCACGGCCGGCAGGAACTCCAGGTTCAGCATTGCGTTGACAACCATGCAGTTGCGCCGGCGCACCGGATCCATTCCGGCAACGATGAAAGTTGCCGCAATCGATCGCTTCGGTCCGGCGTCCGTGCTCGAGCTGCGTACGCGGCCGGTTCCGAAGCCGCGGCCGCACGAGGTGCTGATCGCGATCCACACGGCAGGCATCGGGACGTGGGACCGGTCGATTCGCGACGGGTCGTGGCGCCGGCCGGGCCCGCCGAAATTTCCCTGCATACCGGGCGTCGATGGGGCAGGCACCGTCGTCGCCAGGGGCGCGCGCGTCCGGCGCCTGGCAGTCGGGGACCGGGTTTACGCCTACGAGTTCGGCAATCCGCAAGGCGGCTTCTATGCTCAATTCGCAATTGCTGATGCTGCGCATGTCAGTCGCGTGCCCGCGCGCCTGGATTTGCGCGCTGCCGGAGCCGCTGCGGCGACGGCACTGACGGCATTGCAGGGAATCGAGAAGCTCGAGCTGCGACCGCGGCACACGGTCCTGATCTTCGGTGCCTCCGGCGCAGTGGGCACACTCGCCGTGCAGTTCGCCGCGCAACGCGGCGCGTGCGTCATCGCAACGGCATCGGGGACGGCGGCACAGAGACTCGTGAAGAAGCTCGGTGCGAGCAAGGTCATCGATGCACGCAGCAACGAATCGATCGAGCAGCTCCGCCAGATTGCGCCCGATGGAGTCGACCGCGTGCTGGCCCTTGCTGGCGGGGATGCGCTGGAGCGCTGTCTCGATTTCGTACACGCGCAGGGTCGCGTCCTTTATCCCAACGGCATCGAGCCGGAGCCGGCGCAGCGGCGCACGTTCCGGACGCGCTCGTTCGACGCGGTCGCGAGCCCGCGCGAATTCGCCAGGCTGAATCGGCGGATCGCGTCGGCGAAGATCCGCGTGCCGATCGCGGCGATTTATCCCCTCGCGCGGGCGGCGGATGCGCACCGTCGGCTGGAGCGCGGTCGCGTGCTCGGGCGCATGGTGTTCGGCGTGCGTCGTTGACTTTCGTCGCTGCATGCACAACCATTGGGTTGTGGATACACTCAACCTGACTTTCCTGGCGCTGTCGGATCCGACGCGGCGGGTGATTCTCGACCGGCTGCGCAAGGGCGCCGCGTCGGTGAACGAACTCGCCGAGCCTTTCGGCGTTTCGCAACAGGCGATCTCGAAGCACCTGGCCTATCTCGAGCGCGCACGCCTGATAGAGAAGCGCAAAGAGGGCCGCCAACAGTTCTGCTCGTTGCGCGCCGCGCCTATGAAGGGCGCGTACGACTGGATGGCGACCTACCAGCAGTTCTGGGACGAAGCGTTCGATCGCCTCGAGGTCTTATTGAAGAAGGAGCAGCGACGCAATGCCCGCAAGAAGCGCTGACGACGCCCGCACCGTCCGGATCGAGCGCATGCTCGACGCGCCGCGCGAGCTCGTGTTCGCCGCCTGGACCCGGCCCGAGCAGTTGTTGCAGTGGTACGCGCCGCGCGGCTGCACGTTTCGCATGGGAAAAATCGACGTGCGCCCCGGCGGCCGGTTTCACTGGTGCATCAGCAACCCGTCGTTCGGCGATTGCTGGTGCGTCGGCATCTACCGTGAGGTCGTACGGCCCGAGCGTATCGTCTACACGCTCGCGACGGCTGACAGCGCCGGCAACCAGATCGAGCCCGCGCAGGCCGGGCATGATCCGCGCTGGCCGCGCGAAACGCTCGTGATCGTAACGCTCGCGGAGGTTCGCGGCCGTACGCGCTTGACGCTCGAGCAGAACGCTCTGGAATGGCTCGCGAAAGAGACCGGTGCGCACCCGAGCTGGCTGCAGATGCTCGATCGCCTCGACGAGATCGTGGCAACGAGGAAGGCGAGCAATGCTTAGCAAGACAGCCATGGGCGTGGCGTCGCTCGCCTTCGCGTCGGCCGTTGTCGCGGCGTCCGCAGCGGAGCAGGGGCGCGGCGGCTATGCCGAAGTCAACGGCATCAGGATGTACTACGAGACCTACGGTCCCGAGCGCGGCGTTCCGCTCGTGCTGTTGCACGGTGGCGGCTCGACTATCGACGTGACCTTCGAGCGCATCCTGCCGTTTCTCGCGCGCGATCGTCGCGTGATTGCGGTCGAAGAGCAGGCGCACGGCCGCACCAGCGATCGTGACGCGCCCGTCAGGTTCGAGACCTCTGCGGACGACGTGGCTGCGCTGCTGAAGCACTTGAAGATCGAACAGGCCGACATCTTTGGCTTCAGCAACGGCGCCAGCGTCGGGATGCAGGTCGCGATTCGTCATCCTGCAGCCGTGCGCAGACTCGTGTTCGCGTCGTCGCTGACGAAGAAGGACGGCGCGCAGCCGCAGTTGTGGACGCTGATCCAGAGCGCAGACATCTCGAACATGCCGCAGCCGCTGAAAGACGCGTTCCTGAAGGTCAACCCGGATCCGGCGAAGCTCAAGACGATGCACGACAAGGATGCCGAGCGCATGCGCCACTTCACGGATGTGCCGGACGCGGATGTACGTGCGATTCGTGCGCCGACCCTGATCCTGACCGGCGACCGCGACATCGTGAAACCCGAGCACGCGATCGAGCTCGCGCGGCTGATTCCCAATGCACGTTTGATGATCGTGCCCGGCGGGCACGGTGACTATTTGGGCGAAGCCGTCATGACGCAACGGGCAACGCGCGAGCCCGAGCTCACCGCGGGCTTCGTCGAGGAATTTCTCGACGCGCCGTGATCTACGCCAGGGCTTTCTTCTTGCGCGCGCCGATGGCGCCGGACGCAGCGGCGCGCAGCAGGCGCTGGAACGTCGGGCATTCCATGTGACTCGGCGCGCGGCAAGCGACAGCATGCCGCAGACCGTCGCGCATGGCACTGAGCTCGCGGATCGTCCGGTCCAGCTCATCCGCTTTCGCCGCCAGCACTTGTCGATCGAGGCGCGGGCGGCCATCGGCAAACATGTGCGCGAGCTCATCGAGCGAAAAGCCGGATGCGCGGCCCAGCGCGATGAACGCCAGCCGCTCCAGCACGCGCGCGTCGAACAGTCGTCGCAGCCCGCGCCGGCCGATGGAGCCGATCAAGCCTTTTTCCTCGTAGAACCGCAGGGTCGAGGCTGGCACGCCGGAGCGTCGGGCGACCTCGTTGATGTCCAGGGGCTTCATCGCTTGACCTCAAGTCGACTTGAAGTGGCAGAGTGCTATCGCCGTGTTGGCAAGGCAAGTACTTCAGGAGACGATCGTGGCGGCCACTCAGCGCAAAGAGGACGAACAGGCGCAATTCTGGAACAGCAGCGCCGGCTGCGCGTGGGTCCAGGCGCATGCATTGGTCGATCGGACTCTGCAGTCGTTCGAGGATCTGCTCGTGGAGGCCGTTGCCGCGAGCGGCGCGAGGCGCGTGCTCGACGTCGGCTGCGGCACTGGTAGCACGACGCGTGCGATCGCGCGGCTGGTCGGCGCAACAGGTCAGTCGGTCGGCATCGACATTTCGGAGCAGATGATAGAAGCCGCTCGCATGCTCGCGGATCGGGAGCGCACGCCGGCGACATTCATCTGCGATGACGCGCAGACTCACGCCTTCGCGCCGGGCAGCTTCGACCTGATCATGTCGCGCTTCGGCACGATGTTCTTTTCCGATCCCGTCCAGGCGTTCGCGAATCTGCGGCGCGCGGCCGGGCACGACGGGCGATTGTGCTCGGTCGTATGGCGAAGCGCGGACGAGAATCCGTTCGCGACTGCGGCGGAACGCGCGGCGGCACCGCTGTTACCGAATCTGCAGGCGCGTGTCGCGAATGCACCCGGTCAGTTCGGCTTCGCGGATGCGCAGCGCGTGCATTCCATCCTGGCGCAGGGCGGCTGGGCGGAGATCGAGATCCGGCCGATCGACGTGCCGTGCACGCTGCCCGAGAAGGAATTGATCCGTTATGGAACGCGGTTCGGGCCGGTCGGCACTGCGCTCCGGGACGCAGATCCGCAGACGCGCGCACAGGTCGCCACGGCCGTGCGCGCAGCATTCGATCCGTTCGTGCACGGAGACGAAGTGCGCTTCACGGGCTGTTGCTGGTGGGTGACTGCGCGCTAACGCACCGTCGCGATCTGGTGAAGCAGGTCGACGTAGCCCATGACTGCGTCGACGATGCCCGCGACCTTGGGGTTGGTCGACTCCACCACGTAGTACTCGTTCGGCGCATGCGCGCCGGAGCCGTGGCCGAGCCCGAAATGTCCGGCCGAAAGCGACAGCGGCGGCGCTGTGAACACCGCGCCCGGCCATGAGCCGGCCAGCCGCGGATTGAGCGATGCCTTGATGCCTGCGCGACGATAGGTTTCGAGCTGCGCGCGAATGATGCGGCTGTCCTCTGCCGTTTCCGTCGGGTCGTAGCCGCCGCTGACGTTGACTTCGACGTCTTTGAAGCCGCGCTTGTCGAGATGGGCGCGCAGCTTGCTCACTGCTTCGTTGCGCGTCTGGTTCGGGACCAGGCGCAGATCGAGTTTCGCCACGGCGCGGCCGGGCAGAATCGTCTTGCCGCCCGGACCGGTGTAGCCCGCGACGAGTCCTTCGATGTTCACGGTCGGCTGCGAGGCGAGTCGTTCCAGCGCCTGCTGATAGGACAAATCGTCGATCCAGTGACTGATGCCGAGCAGTTTCTTCTGCGCTTGCTCGTCGCTGCTGCGCGCGACTTCCGCAATCAGCTCCTTCTCGCGCGCCGTGAGCGGCCGCACGTTCTCGAACCAGCCGTCGATGACCGGCGTATTGCCATCCGGCGTCACCAGCGAATTGAGCGCCGCGACGAGGCGCCAGACCGGCGAGTCGACGTTCGCTTTCTGACTGGAATGAATGTCGCCCTTCGGGCCGCGACCCCACTTGTCGCCGCTCGCGACCAGCTCCAGCTCGACGACGCCCTTGGAGCCCAGGTTGACGGAGACGTTGCCGTTGTTGTCCTGCCAGCTCGCGGGAATGAAGATGCCTTCGGCCTTCTTGAGCGCGGCGAACACGTCGGGGCGTTGCACGATCTGGTGGAAGTTCGGCGAGCCGATTTCTTCCTCGCCCTCGGCGACCAGCACGAGGTTCACCGGAAATTTCGCCTTGGCGGCGCGCATTGCATGCAGCGCTGCCAGCAAGGTTGCCTCGGGGCCCTTCTGATTGACGGCGCCGCGACCGACGATCGCGCGGCCGAAGCCGGGCTGGTCGACGATGCGCCCTTCGAGCGGCGGCGACGACCATTCCGCCGGATCGAACTGCTTCACGTCGTACATGAAGTACAGCGCGAGCGTGCGCTTCGCGCCGTTGTCCATCGTGGCGAAGACGCCGGGGTGACCGTCGGTCGGCACGATGCTGGCGGTCTCGAACCCGGCCTCGCGCGCCAGGTTCGCCATGTACTCGACGCCTTCTTTCATGTTGCGGTTCTCGGCCGCGATGGAAGGCAGGGCAATCCAGTCCTGGATCCGCTTGATGGCTGCGTCGTGTCCGGCCTCCGCGGCCTTGCGGATGGCGGGATAGCGCTCGGCAGCTGCGGAGGCTCCGGGCGCGCCCATGACCATCGCGCCGGCGCCTGCAAGCGTTGCAGCGGTCAGGAACTCACGTCGATTGAAGTCGGCCATTGCTTGTTATTCCTAAATTCGCAATGGCGCATCATGCCGTCATCCGTTGCGCGCCGCTACGGGCGCGTGCTGGAGCGCACGAAGATCGCGTTCTCGACTCGTTCGAATGCGGCCTGGTAGATCCGTGCCTCGAGGACGGGCGTGTCGACGTCGCTGGTCTGGCCTTCCTTGCTGGACATGCGCGTGGCGCCGACGAAGTTCAGGCGCACGCTGACGAATCCGGGTCGCGCTTCTTCGATGAATGCAGTGGCCTTGGTGTGCGAGCTCACCGCCACGCCGCTCAGCGTTTCCCACAGCGGCGTCATCTTGCTCGACGGGCTGACGGCCGTGATGAAGCCGGTCTCGCGGTCGGCGCTCTGCACGATGTAGCCGAGATCCTGAAACACGCTGACGACGGCGCCGAAGGCCACGGCGGTCGCGGTCTCGAACTCCCGCGTCTGGATCGACTGGATCTGCAGCGGCGTGGGTTCCGGCGGCGCCGTCATGCAGCCGCCCGCCAGCAGCGCCAGGCTGAGCACAGCGCAGCGACGGTTCATTTCAGAACTCGCTCGCGCGGCTGCGGAACTCGGAGACGGTCTTGTCCGCGTCGAACTTGATGATCAGCGTCATCATGCGCTGGGTCTGCTCGAAGCCGTCCGCCGCTTCGCGGCCGCCGGCGAGCAAGATCGTCCAGTAGTTCGTCCTGGACGAGGAGCGCGTCACCGTCGCGTAGCGCTGGTAGGTCCAGATCTCCTGCTTCGACTCATCGAGCGTCGTGATGTTCGGTGGACCGAAGACTTCGAGCACCTTGGCCTGCGTGGTCGCGCCGACCTGCAGGTTCAATTGCACGTTCCCCTGGGTCCACTCGCTGTTGCGGGAGGGCGCGGGTTCGACGTGTTGGTGCGCACAGGCAACGCACAGTGCTGCGACGAAGCCGCCGAGAATCATGCGGGCTGACATCAGGATCGCCTATGCAGGGATTTGCGGCATCGTAGCTGCCGCAAACACACCAGAAACTCACCGATCGGGTCAGGCGATGAATCGGCGGTAGGCGGTGCGCGCCGTCTTGTACAGGGCGGGGGTGTTCGAAAGCGTTGCGAGCAGCGCGCGGCGCATCTGGCGCGTCGAGCGCACGCGCACGTGGTCGAGCCAGCCCTGGAAGCCGGAGTCTTCGCGATAGCTCTGGAAGTAGTCGTGCAGCTCGGCGTCGCTGAATGCGCGGCCGTTGTCGCCGTACTTAGCCACGTAGGGCGTGAAGTCCGGATACAGCGAGCGCACGCCGCCATGGAGCACGGTCTTGACGAAGTTGGCGATCAGCAGATCGTCGAAGATCTCGTAACGCACGGCGGTCATCAGGGAGTGACGTGGTGCTTCGAAGGTAATGCCGCGCCCGCGCTGCCCCGCCAGGTCCACGAAATGGTCGCGGCCGCCAACGCGCAGGTTGATGAACTGAAACTTCTGCCGCAGATGCTCGAACTTGCGGAAGTAGTCGCCCACGGCTTTGACTTCGTCCGCCTCGAGCGGCTCCGACCAGTCGTCGCCGAACTCGCGCGGGTCGTGGAATTGCCGCGGCACCGGCTCCATGGCCGTCGGCGTGATGCGATCGGCCGCGACGTCGTACGCGAAGTAGCCTGGAATGAACTCGCCGCGCTCGCGCTTGAAGTAGTTGCCGTGGGCTTCGAGCGGCGTCTCGTAGTCTGCGGCCCAGCGCGAGTCGGTCCTGGCGAAGGCGTGGTGACACGAGAACGGCG
>Ga0075419_10002022_pt1 | contig 13121 bp, 9 predicted proteins | sample SoiMetdeltSBSDD3_FD_76900 | JGI IMG/M metagenome (GOLD analysis project Ga0075419, IMG submission 76900) | Bulk soil microbial communities from a Populus tree surrounding site in Tennessee, USA - Soil MetaG P. deltoides SBSDD3 | ecosystem: Environmental > Terrestrial > Soil > Tree plantation... | reverse complement strand
GTGAGCGAGCGTTCGCATACTGTTGCCCGCATGACCGGCCCCCTCGACGGCGTCCGGGTCGTCGAGGTCGCGACCCACGTCTTCGTGCCCATGGCCGGGGCCCTGCTCGCGGAATGGGGCGCCGACGTGGTCAAGGTCGAGCATCCGGAGACCGGCGACCCGTACCGCGGGCTGGTGACCGCCGGGCTCCACACGGTGCACGACGGGGTCGACGTGTTCTTCCAGTCCGCCAACCGTGGCAAGCGCTCGGTCGGCGTCGACCTGGCCCGACCCGACGGCCGGGCGCTGTTGGGGCGGTTGCTGGCCGGGGCCGATGTGTTCACGACCAGCCTCCGGCCCGGCGCCCGGGCCCGCCTCGGCCTCGACGTCGAGGACGTGCGGGCCGACAACCCGGCCGCCGTCTACGTCCGGGGGACAGCGTTCGGCGCCCGCGGGCCCGACGCCGGCCGCGGCGGCTACGACACCGGGGCCTTCTGGGCCCGGTCAGGGATGCAGCACCTGTTCACCGCCCCGGACGCGCCCTGGCCCGCGCCGACCCGGCCCGCGTTCGGCGACCTGGTCGCTGCGCTCGGCCTGGCGGGGGCGGTCGGCACCGCGCTGTACCGGCGTGCGGTGACCGGCGAGCCCGCCGTCGTCGACTCGTCGCTCCTGGCCGCCGGGATGTGGCAGGTCCAGAACGACGTCGTGAACGCCCGCCTCGGCGACGACACCCCGGCCCGCGCGCCCGACCGCTACCGGACATGGAACCCGCTGATGCTCCCCTACCGCACCACCGACGGCCGCTTCGTCGCCCTGATGGTGCTGGCGCCCGACCGCCACTGGCCGGACCTCTGCGCCATCGTGGGACGGCCGGACCTCGCCGCCGACCCCCGCTTCACCGACGTGGACGCCCGCCGCCACAACGCCCGGGCCTGTGTCGAGGCGCTGGAGGAGGCCTTCGCCGCCCGCCCGCTGGCGGCCTGGGTCGAGGCGCTGGCCGGGTTCGCGGGCGAGTGGTCGGTGGTGCAGACCCCGGGCGAGGTCCACGACGATCCGCAGGTCCGGGCCAACGGCTACGTGGCCGACGTCCCGACAGGCCACGGCTCGACGCTGCCGCTGGTGACGTCGCCGGTCCAGTTCGACGAGCGCCCGGGCAGGCCCGAGCGGGCCCCCGAGGTTGGCGAGCACACCGAGGCCGTGCTGCTCGAGCTCGGGCTCGGCTGGGACGAGATCACCGCCCTCAAGCAGCGCGGCGCGGTCACCTAGCCGGCTGCGGGGGCCCCAGGGTCCAGCGCCCGTCCGACCCCGGGTACCAGCCGCCGGCGGCGTGGGTCCCGCCGTCGACGTGCAGCGTGACGCCGGTGACGTAGGCCGCCAGGTCCGAGGCGAGGAACACCGCGGCCCCCGCCACCTCGTCGACGTGCCCCGCCCGCCCCATCGGGACGGCCGCCCCCGCCCGGGCCGCGACCTCCGGCCCGCCGATGGCCAGCAGACCATCGGTCACGCACACGTCTGGGGCGATGGCGTTGACCCGGACGCCGTGCGGCGCCAGCTCGACCGCCAGCGTCCGGGTGAGGTTGCAGACGCCGGCCTTGGCCGCCGCGTAGGCGGCGTAGCCGGGCGCGGCCCGCGAGCCCTCGATCGAGGTCACGTTGATGACCGAGCCGCCCCGCCCCGCCTCGACCAGGGCCGCCGCCACCCGGCGGGTGCAGCGCAGCACCTGCCCGAGGTTGGCCTGGAGCAGCGCCTCGAAGCCGCCGTCAGATGTCTCCAGGAACGGTGCGTTGAACGTCCCGCCGGCGTTGTTCGCGAGCACGTCCACCCGCCCGAAGCGGTCGAGCGTGGCGGCGAGCGCGCCGTCGACCGCGGCCGCGTCGCGCACGTCGACCGTGGCGGCGAGGCCGCCGACCGCCTCCGCCGCGGCTGCGGCCCGCTCCGGGTCCTTCTCCCAGATGGCCACGGAGGCGCCGAAGGCGGCGAGGCCCTCGGCGATGCCCCGGCCGATGCCGGCGCCGCCGCCGGTCACGACCGCGACCCGACCGTCGAGGCGGGCGGCGTCTGATCGGAGTGTCACCGCGGACGACCCTAGAACGTGGCCGACAGCGCCCAGGGCCCGTCGGGCCAGTCGTGGCCGAAGTGCTCCATGCTGTAGACGATGCGCCCGGTCACCGCCCCGGGCGGCGCGGTGCACAGCCGGAGCGCCGCCTCGTGCATGGCCTCGCTCGGCTCGACCGGCGCGTTGTCCGGCGTGTGGGGCGACACGACGGCGACCCCCGGGGTCATGACCAGGCCGGACGTCCCCAGGGAGTTGACGCTCACGCCGGTGCCGGCGAGCTCGGCAGCGAGCCCGGTGCTCAGGCGGTCGATGGCCGCCTTGCACATGCCGTAGGGGACGCAGCCGTCGCGGGCCCATGCCGGGTACGGCGGCCCCTTGGGGTGGCGGGCCTGCTTGGACGTGATGTTGACGATCCAGCCCCGCCCCCGCTCGACCATCCCCGGCGCGGCCAGCTGGCACAGCCGGTACGTCGTGTGGACCATGATCTGGAACATCAGCGCGTAGCGCCGGGGGGTGACGTCGAGGGCGGGCCCGTAGAAGTTCACGCCGGCGTTGTTCACGAGCGTGTCCACCGGCCCGAGGGCCTCCTCGGCCCGGCGCACGATCGTCTCGACGTCGTCGGGGTCGCTGAGGTCGGCCGGGATGCCTACCGCGGTCCCGCCGGCGGCCCGGATGCGCTCGCACACCTCGCTGATCGACCCCGGCAGGGGCGACGTGCCCTCGGCCAGGGTACGGGCCACGAGCGCGACGGCCGCGCCCTCGGCGGCGAAGCGCTCGGAGATGTGTCGGCCGATGCCCCGGCTGGCACCGGTGACGATGGCGACGCGCCCGGCCATCGACCCACCGGGCATGGCGCTCAGCCGACCCGGATGGCCCGCTCGGGGCAGTTGCCGGCGGCGCCCCGGACCCTGTCCTCCAGCTCGGGCGGGACGTCGGCCCGCTCGATTACGGCGTGGCCCTCGTCGTCGAGCGAGAACACCTCGGGGCAGAGGCCCCAGCAGCGGGCGTGGCCCTCGCAGCGGTCGGCGTCGACGGCGACCTGCATCACCGGGCCCCGGTGGGGGCGAGCGTCGCCGGGTCGGCGGGCGTGAAGTCGTAGACCCGGCAGGCGTTGCCGACCGTGATCTTGTGCTGCACGTCCTCGGGCAGGTGGCCGAGCCACTTGTTGGCCATCTCGATCGTGTCGGGCCACGTCGAGTCGGAGTGCGGGTAGTCGCACTCGAGCATCACGTTGTCCTCGCCGATGATGTCGAGCAGCCGCAGCCCGGCCTGGTCCTCGATGAACGTGCCGAACACGTGGTCCTTGAACAGCCGGCGGATGTCGGTGTCGAGGTCGAAGCGGGCGGCGCCCTTGGCCTCGCCCCGCTCGTGGCTGGCGTTCATGTCGATGTCGAAGCGCGAGGCCCAGAACCGCTGCTTGTCGACGACCTGCTCGGCCCGCTCCAGGAAGTAGGGGATCCAGCCGATCGAGCCCTCGGACAGGGCGATCCTGAGCCTGGGGAACCGCACGAAGTTGCCGCTGAACAGCCAGTCGAGCAGGGTGCCGGCCTGGTTGGCGGCGGCCGAGTAGGCCATGAAGGCCAGCGTCGGCATGTCCGGCGACGTGCGGATGAGGTTCGACGACGACCCGACGTGCATGGAGATCACGAAGCCCGTCTCGTCGCAGGCCCGCAACACCGGGTCCCAGTGCTCGGTGTGGATCGACGGTAGGCCGAGCTTGGTCGGGTTCTCGGAGAAGGCGATCGAGCGCGCACCCCGGGCCGCGGTCCGCTCGATCTCCGCGGCGGCCGCCACCGGGTCCCACAGCGGGATGATCATCATGGGGATGAACCGGCCGGGGAAGTCGCCGGCCAGCTCCTCGAGGATGAAGTCGTTCCAGGCCTGGACGCAGGCGAGGGCGACGTCCTTGTCCTTGGCCTCGTGGAACACCTGGCCGCAGTAGCGGGGGAACGACGGGAACAGCATCGACGCCAGCACCGAGCCCTGGTCCATGTCGGCGACGCGGGCGGCCGGCTCGTAGCACCCGGGCCGCATGTCGTCGTAGGTGATGGGCTCGGGCGAGAACTCCTCGCGGGACTTGCCGGCGACCGCGTTCAGGCCGGTCGTGACGATCTGGCGGTCCTCGTAGACCCAGAACTCGGAGTCGCCCTCCCGGACGATGCGGGGGGCGGTGTCCCGCATGCGCTCGGGGACCCGCTCCTGCCACAGGCGGGCGGGCTCGATGAGGTGGTCGTCGACCGAGATGAACCAGTTGAACGACATCGTGCAGCCTCCGCGCCCTACTGTTGATGAGCGAACGCTCACATCCTAGCGAGCGCCGTACCGCCGGGCCAGGCGGGCGCGGTGTCCCGCCGGCGACCCGAACAGGCTGCGGTTCAACGCCGCCCGCTTCAGGTAGGCGTGGAGCCCGTGCTCCCACGTGTAGCCGATGCCGCCGTGGAGCTGGACGGCCCGGCCCGTCGCCGCCACCGCAGCCTCGGTGGCGTAGGCCTTGGCCATCGACACGGCGTCGTCGGCCCCGGTTGCCCCAGCGGCGACGGCGTCCACGGCGTGCAGCACGAGCTGGCGGGCCAGGGCCAGCTCGACCCGGGTGTCGGCACAGGCGTGCTTGACCGCCTGGAACGACCCGATCGGGCGGCCGAACTGCGTGCGGACCGACGCGTAGGCCACGGTCGCGTCCAGCGCCGCCTCGGCCAGCCCGAGGCTGTCGAGGGCGACGGCCAGGGCCCCCCGGGCGAGCAACCCGCGGGGGTCCTCGGCGAACCGCCAGACGCGACCGTCGTCGGCGGCCGCGCCGCCGGCCGCCACCTCGGCGAACGACCGGGTCGGGTCCACGACCGGCGTCGGCTCCACCACGACGCCGGCACCGGGCGTCACGTCGACGAGGACGGGCCCGACCGCCGGATCGTGGGCCACCAGCAGCAGGCGGTCGGCGGCCACCGCGTCGGGGACGAACGTCGCCCGGCCGACGACCCTCGCGTCGCCTCCGTCGCGGTCGACCCGGAACGGCGGACCGCCCGCCATGCCGTCGCCCGCACCCGTGGGGAGCGCCAGGGCGGCGGCGATCTGGCCGGCGGCGACGCCGGCGAGGAGCGCGTCCCGGCCCGGCGAGGGCTCGACCAAGCGGAGGGCGCCGACGGCCAGCACGGCGCCGAGGAAGTGGCTGGCGGCGGCCGCCCGGCCCAGCTCCTCCAGCACCACCGCCGTCTCGGCGAACGTGGCGCCGGCACCGCCCAGGTCCTCGGGGACCTCCAGCCCGAGCCACCCGGTCCCGGCCAGCACCGCCGGGTCGACCGGCGCCGGGTCGCCCCCGGCGACGAGGGGGCTGGCGCCCGCGAGCGCGTCCCGTGCGACGGCCCGCAGGTCGTCGTGCAGCTCGGCGAACCTCACGGGACCGACGGCTCCCGGGGCAGGCCGAGACCCCGCTCGCCGATGATCGTCCGCTGGATCTCGCTCGACCCGCCCGGGATCGTCCACTCCCACGAGCCGACGTAGTCGACCACCCAGGCGCCGGACTCCCAGCCGCTGGACAGCGGCCTGGCCGCCCGGGCGTGGGCGTCGAGCCCGCCGACGTCGGCGGCGAAGCCGGTCAGCCGCTGGAGCAGCTCGCTGTAGGCCAGCTTCACGATCGATGCGTCGGCCGGCCCGGCCCGGCCCGCCTCCGACCGCTCCACCAGGTCGCGGCACAGCGCCCGGACGCCGGTGAGCTCGGTCTCGAACGCCGCCAGCCGGTCCCGCACGACCGGGTCGTCGATCGGCCGGGCCCCGCCGGCGCCGGGCCGGGCGCAGTCGTCCAGCAGCCACCGGAACCCGCCGGCCAGGCGCTCGGCCAGCTCCAGCATCGTGAGGCCCCGCTCGGCGCTCAGCGTCTTCTGCGCGATGCGCCACCCGTCGTTCTCCGGGCCGATCAGGTCGGTGGCCGGGATCTCGACGTCGTCGAGGAACACCTCGCAGAAGTGCGAGTCGCCGATCGCGTTGCGGATGGGGCGCACGTCGAGGCCGGGGTTGCGCATGTCGAGCAGGAAGTAGGAGATGCCCTTGCGCTTGGGCGCGGACGGGTCGGTGCGGGCCAGCAGCAGGCACCGGTCGGCGTGGCGGGCGCCGCTGGCCCACAGCTTCTGACCGTTGACCACATAGCGGTCACCCTCCCGGCGGGCGGTCGTCCGCAGGCTGGCCAGGTCCGAGCCGGCCTCGGGCTCCGAGAAACCCTGGCACCAGATCTCGCCGTCGAGGATGGCCGGAAGGTGCCGCCGCCGCTGCTCGTCGGTGCCGGCGCCGAGCAGCGTCGCGGCCGCGTGGTGGATCGACACGAACGCCAGCACCAGCCGCGGCGCGTCGTGGGCGGCCAGCTCCTGGTAGAGCACGACCTGCTCGGCGACGGGCATGCCCCCGCCCCACTCGGCCGGCCAGTGGGGCACGGCCCAGCCGGCGTCCCGCAGCTCCCGGAACCAGGCCTGCTGGAAGGCGACGAAACCGTCCCCGCCCACCCCCGTCTGCGCCTCCCGCCAGCCCGCAGGGACGTGCTCCCGGCACCACGTCCGGACCTGGTCCCGGAAGTCCCCCGGTTCGCTCACGGGCCGAACAACCCGGCCAGCCCTTGCCGGCCCAGGCGGGCGGTGAGCGCGGCCCGGGTGGCCGACAGGCCCAGCGGGAGGCGGCGCAGCGGCTGGCTGGCGCGGGACAGCCACGACAGCGTCGTCTCGTCGCAGAAGCCGATGGCGCCGTGGAGCTGATGGGTGATCCGGAACACGACGTCCGCCGCCTCGATCGCCGCCAGCCGCAGGGCCAGCGCGTCCTCGATCGCGTCCGGGCGGCCGGCCTCCAGGCTCCACAGTGCGTAGCGGGCCAGCTCCTCCAGCCCCACCCGCTCGACCTCGGCGTCGGTCAGCTGGAACTGGACGCCCTGGAACGACGACAGCGGCTGGCCGAACTGGTGGCGCTGCTGCACGTAGGCGGACGTGAGGCCCATCGCCCGGTCGAGCATCCCGAGCAGCGTCCAGCACGGCAGGACCAGCCCGAGGGCGAGGTCGCCGGCGCCGGCGTCGTCGACCGGGGCGATGTCGAGGGCTGCCACGAACCCGGACTTGCGCACGGGGTCGTCCGCCGGCCGGGGCGTGGCCCGGCTGCGGCGGCCGTCGAGGTCGACGGCCACCCAGCGCAGGTCGACGCCGTCCACCGCGCCGGCCGGGCCGGGCGCGGCCACGACCACCAGCGCGTCGGCGTCGAGGTCGCGGGGCCGGGCCAGGCGCTCGGCCACGGGGTGCGGCAGCGCCCACCAGCCGGCGGCCCGGCACAGCGCGGCCGCGGCCTCCAGCTCGTCCGCGCTGCCGCGGGGGTCGAGGTCCCAGGCGCCGAGGTCGTCCAGGACCTTGTCGCCCACGCGGCGATCGGATTCCCGCTCGGCGGCCTGGGCGAGCTCGTCGCCGCCCGCGGCCTCGATGGCCCGGCGGGCGGTGAGGCCGTACTCGACGGCCTCGGGGGCGAGGTCGGTGTTCATGCCGCCAGCAGAGCCCGGGCCAGCAGGATCCGCTGCATCTCGATGCTGCCCGAGGCGACGGTGGCCGACACCGAGTAGCGGTGGTGGTCCTCGACCGCCTTGCGGAAGCGCCGGGCCTCGTCGCCGGCGTCGGGCACGTGGGCGGCGATGTCCATCAGCACGTCCGCGCTCTCCTGGTCGAGGCGGGTGACGGCGATGCGGTACGCGGCGGTGTCACCGGGGCGGACCTGGCCGGTCGCCTGGGTGGCGACGACCCGGTAGGCCAGCAGCCGGGCCCGCCGGGCGTGGGTGAGCATGCGGGCCCACCGGCCCCGCAGCTCGTCGGGCAGGCCGTCCCAGGCGTCGCCCAGCGCAGCCGGCGCCCACTGGAGCAGGCGCTCGACCCGGGCGTAGCGGGCGATGCCGACCCGCTCGAAGGCCAGCACCTCCTGCACGACCGACCAGCCCCGGTCGACCTCGCCGAGGACGTCGGCCTCGGTGACCCACAGGTCGTCGAGGAACACCTCGTTGAGGTGGTGGGGGCCGAGCATGCAGGGAATCGGGCGGACCTCGATGGCGGGGTCGTCCATCGGCACGAGGAACACGGTGATGCCCTGCTGCTTCTTCTCGCCCCGCGACGTGCGGGCGAGCAGGAAGCACCACTGGGCCATGGTGGCGTAGGAGGTCCAGATCTTCTGGCCGGTGATCCGCCAGCCGTCGCCGTCGCGGCGGGCGGCGGTCTGCAGCGACGCCAGGTCCGAGCCGGCGTCGGGCTCGCTGAAGCCCTGGCACCAGATGACCTCGCCCCGGGCGATCGGCGGCAGGTGGGCCTGCCGCTGCTCCGGCGTGCCGTGGCGCATGATCGCCGGGCCGACCCAGTTCACGCCCATGTACTGGGCGCCGCGGGGCTCGTGGTGGGCCCACATCTCCTCGCGGACCGCCGTCTGCTCCCAGGGCGACGCGCCCCGCCCACCGAACTCCTCCGGCCAGGCCATGCACAGCAGGCCCCGCTCGGCCAGCAGCCGGCAGAACGACTGGGCCACCTCGAGGTCGGCAGGGTCGTCGGTGAACGCCCCGAGGTAGTCCCGGGGCACGTTGTCGGCGATGAGCCGGCGCAGGTCCGCCCGCAGGGCGGCCACCTCCGGCCCCTGGTCGTAGTCGAGCACTCAGCCTCCTCGGACGACGCGGCCCGGACGCTCGTCGGTCAGCTCGTCGCCCTCGACGAGGATCCGGCCGTTCACGATCGTCCAGTCATAGCCGCGTGCCCGCTGCACGTACCTGTTGGCGCCCAGCGGGAGGTCGGCGACCATCGTCGGCGCGTCCAGCGCCAGGGCGTCGAGGTCGACGACGTTGAGGTCGGCGTGGGCGCCGGGGGCGACGACACCCCGGTCGGCCACGCCGAACAGGCGGGCGCCCTCGAGGGTGAGCTTGTGGACCGCGGTGCCGACGTCGAGCAGGCCCTCGTCCCGCACCCAGTGGGACAGCAAGTAGGTCGGCTGGCCGGCGTCCATGGTCAGCGCCACGTGGGCCCCGGCGTCGCCGACGCCCACCACCACGTCGGGGTTCGCCAGCATCGCCGCCACCGCGTCCAGGTCCTGGTTGAGCACGGGGTAATAGAGCAGGCCGAGCCCGCCGGTGTCCCGGGTGTACTCGACGAACGCCGCGGGCGGGGTCACGCCCCGGCGGCCGGCCTCGGCCGCCAGGCTGTTCCCGGGGCCGACGTCGTAGCGGGCCGGGCCGGGCGGGAGCAGGTAGAGCTTGGCCGGGTCCGTGGGCGCCAGCGGCCCCGAGGCGCTGACCGGCTGCTCGGCCCCCTCGGCGAGCCGCCGCCGCACCGCCTCGTCGTCCAGGGCCCGGACCCGCGCCGGCCACGGCGTGGCCATGAGCTCGTCCCAACCGGGCAGCTCGTCATAGGGCGTCCGGCCGACCAGGCCGTAGATGATCCCGGTGCCCCGGGCCGAGGTCTGGGGCCGCAGGTCCGCGCCCCGGCCCCGGGCCGCGGCCACCTGCTCCATGACCCACGCCCACAGGTCGGGCCGGCGGTCGCTCTGCATCATGGCGAACGTGAGCGGCCGGCCCGCCTCCCGGCTGACCTGCTCCATCCAGGCCAGCTCGGCCACGGAGTTGCGCCGCTCGGCGCCGTCCCGCTCGCCGATGCGGGGGACGACCTCGATCGTGCCCCGGCCCCGGACGCCGAGCGTCCGGCCGATGGCCGCCAGCTCGTCCGCGCCGGCGAAGGTGCCCGGCACCGGCCGCCCGTCGGGGACCGTGTGGAGGAAGCTGCGGGAGGTCGAGAACCCGAGGGCGCCCGCGTCGACCGCGTCACCGACGACCTCGGCCATGCGGGCGATGTCGTCCTCGCTGGCGGGCGCCTCGTCGAGGCTGCGCTCCCCCATGACGTAGTAGCGCAGGGCGCAGTGGCCGACGAGCCCGCCGACGTTGGGCCCCAGCGGACGGCGGTCGAGGGCGCCGAGGTAGCCGCCGTAGGTCTCCCAGCCCCAGTCGACCCCGGCCATGATCGTCTCCGCCGGGATGTCCTCGACCGACTCCATCATCGCCGCCAGGTAGCCCTCCTGGCCGGGGCGCACGGGCGCGAACGTGACCCCGCAGTTGCCGAGGACGAGAGTCGTCACGCCGTGCCAGGTCGACGGGCTCGCGACCGGGTCCCAGAACAGCTGGGCGTCGAGGTGGGTGTGGATGTCGACGAAGCCCGGCGTCACGAGCCGGCCCGACGCGTCGATCTCGCGCCGGCCCCGCTCCCCCACCTCGCCGACCGCGGTGATGCGGTCGCCGTCGACGGCGACATCCGCCCGGCGGGGGCCGGTCCCGGTACCGTCGACCACGTCTCCGCCACGGATCACGATGTCGTGCATGGCTCCACCAGCGCCGGGCCCCCTATGATGAGTGAGCCCTCATTCTGCTCCGTGGCGCCGAGCGCCGTCCACACCACCTCGAGCGAGAGCCGCCGATGAGCGCCAGCACCACCGACAGAGCCAACCGAGCGGCGCCGAAACACCCCGCGCGGCGGCTGCTGTCCGGCGTCGAGGCGATCTGCGAGGCGCTGCTCGTCCGCCACGACGTCGACGACCGGCGGGGACGGGACACGGCGACGTTCGTGTCCGGATACCCCGGGTCCCCGTTGGGCACGCTGGACCTGGCGCTCGGGCGCCTGGGGCCACGGCTGGCGGAGCACCGCATCGTCCACCGACCCGGGCTGAACGAGGAGCTGGCCGCGGCGGCGGTGTGGGGCTCGCAGATGGGCGCCGCCGTCCCCTACGAGGGCGCCGACGGCGTGGTGGGCGCCTGGTACGGCAAGGGGCCGGGGCTGGACCGCTCGGGCGACGTGCTCAAGCACGCCAACCTCATGGGCACCGGCCCCGGCGGCGGCGCGGTGCTGTTCGTCGGCGACGACCCGTCCGCCAAGTCGTCGACGCTGCCCTACGACACGAACGCCCCGCTGGCCGACGCCGGGGTGCCGGTGCTCGTGCCGGCCGACCAGCAGGACCTGCTCGACCTGGCCGTCGAGGCGTTCCGGCTCAGCCGGGCCTCCGGGGCGTGGGTCGGCGTCCGGGTCGTCACCGCCGTGGCCGACGGGATCGGCGCGGTCGACACCGACCCGGCTCGCTTCGACGGCGACGAACCGGACCTCGTGGTCGGCGGCCGGCCGTGGCGCCACGAGCCGTCGGGCACCGTGCTGCGGGCCGATCTCGAGGAGCTGTGGATCGACCGGCGGCTGCGCGCCGCGCAGGCGTGGGTCGAGGCCCGGGGGCTCGACCGGTTCGCCGGGGCCGAGGGCCGCGCCCGCCTCGGGATCGTGTGCGCGGGCCGCACCTACCGGGACGTGCTGGGCGCGCTGGAGGCCTGCGGCATCGGGCCCGACGCCCTGTCGGCGGCCGGCATCCGCATCCTCAAGCTGGCCATGACCTGGCCCGTCGCCCCCGCCCGGGTCCTGGAGCTGGCGGACACCGCCGACGAGGTGCTCGTCATCGAGGAGAAGCGCCCGTTCGTCGAGCAGCAGGTGCGGGCCCTGCTCCAGGAGGCGGGGCGGACCACGCCGGTGCGGGGCAAGCGCGCCGGCGCCGGCGACCGGCTCGTGCCGGCGACCGGCGAGCTGACGGCCGAGCGCCTGGTCGACGTCCTACGTCGCGTGCTGCCCGACCTGTCGCCCCCGGCCGCGCCCGCCCGCGACCGGCTGGTGGCGCTGCCGCAGCTCGACCTCCCGGGCCGCACCCCGGCGTTCTGCAGCGGCTGCCCGCACAACCGCTCGACCGTCGCGCCCGAGGGGTCGGTCACCGGCGGCGGCGTGGGCTGCCACGGCATGATCCACTTTGAGCACCGCCACGCCGACGACCTGTTCGTGCCGCCCACGCCGATGGGCGCCGAGGGCGTGCACTGGGTCGGGCTGGCGCCGTTCGTCGGGCAGCGCCACATCTTCCAGAACCTGGGCGACGGCACGTTCAGCCACTCGGGCAGCCTGGCCGTCCGGGCCTGCGTGGCGGCCGGCGTCCACATCACGTTCAAGCTGCTCTACAACTCGGCGGTCGCCATGACCGGCGGGCAGGACGTCGTCGGGTTGATGGACGTGCCCGCCGTCACCCGGTCGCTGGCCGCCGAGGGCGTGACCGCCATCGCCGTCTGCACCGACGACGTGGGCCGCTACGGCCGCGCGGCCGACTTCGCCCCCGGTGTCCAGGTCCGGCCCCGCGAGGAGGTGCTGGCCGTCCAGGAGCAGCTGCGCCGCCACCCGGGCGTGTCGGTGCTGGTCTACGACCAGCGCTGTGCGGCCGAGGCCCGGCGGCTGCGCAAGCGGGGCGAGTTGGACGAGCCGCCGCAGCGGGTCGTGATCAACCAGGCGGTGTGCGAGGGCTGCGGCGACTGCTCGCGGATCAGCAACTGCCTGTCCGTGCTGCCGGTCGACACCGAGTTCGGCGAGCGCCGGGAGATCCATCAGTCGTCGTGCAACAAGGACTTCTCGTGCCTGGAGGGCGACTGCCCCTCGTTCGTCACGCTGGAGCCCCGCGGCGGCGGCCGGGCGGCGCCGGCCGAGCCCGCCGCCGAGCGCCCCGTGCTGCCGGCGGGCGAGCTGCCCGAGCCCGCGGTCGCGCCGGTCGAGGGCCGCTACAGCGTCTACACGACCGGCATCGGCGGGACCGGGATCGTCACCGCCAACCGCCTGCTGGCCCACGCCGCCCTGGCCGAGGGGTTCGCGGTCCAGGGCGTCGACCAGACGGGGCTGTCGCAGAAGGCCGGCGCGGTGGTGTCCCACCTGCACATGGGCCGCACGGACGCCGACATCACGACCGCCACGGTCCCCGACGGCGGAGCCGACCTGTACCTGTCGGGCGACCTGCTCCAGGCGGCGTCGGCCACCCACCTCCGCAAGGTGCGTCCGGGCCGAGGCTGGGCCGTGGTCGATGCCGCACTGGTCCCGACCGCGGCGATGCTCCAGGGCACGCCGGGGGTCGACGACGGCCGGCTGTCGGCCGCGGTGCGGGACGCGGTGGGCGCCGACCGGACCCTCCTGACCGACACGACGGGCCTGGCCGAGCGGTTGTTCGGCAGCCACCTGCCCGCCAACGTCGTGCTGCTGGGCGCCGCCTCGCAGCTGGG
>Ga0075419_10002017_pt1 | contig 13166 bp, 13 predicted proteins | sample SoiMetdeltSBSDD3_FD_76900 | JGI IMG/M metagenome (GOLD analysis project Ga0075419, IMG submission 76900) | Bulk soil microbial communities from a Populus tree surrounding site in Tennessee, USA - Soil MetaG P. deltoides SBSDD3 | ecosystem: Environmental > Terrestrial > Soil > Tree plantation... | reverse complement strand
GCCAGCCAGCGGATCAGCTCGGGATCACGGCGGGCGTCGTCCGGACGATCGACGCCCGTGACGATGAGCGTGTCCATGGGGCCACGCACGGAGCGGTGCGAGCGTTCGGCCACCAGTCGTAGTCCCGGCCACGCATTGACCGTCGGGACCGGCGACACGACTTCGACGGCGTAACCGTGGTGGGGTGTGCCCGCTTGAGCCAGACGCTCGTTGACGGCATAGAAGATGTCCAGGACGCCGCCGATCTCAACCACTTCGGCGCACGGCATCGCGACCATCACGACGCGACGAGGACCCATCGCCGCCTCCTTCACGTGGACGCGGGCGAGTTATCTCATTGCCGGAAGATGGCGGCAATGACAATCAGCCCAAAGATCCTGCCAGCGCCGGCGAAGAGCTCGAGACGAGTCGGCGGCTAATCGTTCACGTGCCGCGAGACAACCGCCGCCTCGCCGATCAGGCCGCGCGGGCGGAAGAGCAGCGCCAGCATCAGGAGCAGGCCGATCAGGATCACCTGGATCGCCGCGCCCTGCGCGGCGCGGCTGGGCGGGACGAGCTTGCTGACCAGCACGCCGGAGCCCGCCCAGATCGCCCACACGACCAGCGCGCCGAGCAGGGCGCCGCGGTTGTTGCCGCTGCCGCCCACGATCAGCATGGCCCAGACCTGGAACGTGACGATCGGCAGGAAATCGAACGGGCTGACGAAGCCGATGAAGCTGACGTAGAGCGCGCCGGCGAGCCCCATGAGCGCCGAGCCCAGCACGAAGGCTTCGAGCCGGAACCGACGGGCGCTCTTGCCCAAAGCGATCGCGGCGGTCTCGTCCTCGCGAATCGCCCGCAGCACGCGGCCCCAGGGCGACCTCAAGATGCGCTCGAGCGCCCAGTAGACCAGCGCCATCACCACAATCATCAGGCCGAGGAACCAGAGGTTGAAGGCGAACGGCGTATCGAAGAGCCGCGCGAGCGGCTTGCCGATGCGCGTGAGCCCCTGCGGGCCGCCGGTGAGCCGTTCCCAGTTCAACGTGACGAGCTGGATCGAGACGGCCACGCCGAACGTCGCGATCGCGAGGTAGTCGCCGCGCAGGCGGATCGTGACGAGGCCGATCAGCCAGCCCGCGAGCGCCGTCGCCGCCATCGCCGCCAGCACCCCGACGAGCCACGGCAGGCCGAAGTTTCCGACGTACTGCGGCTGCGGCGCCGCGGTGAGGATCGCGTGCGTGTAGGCGCCGATCGCGTAGAAGCCGACGACGCCGGCGTTGAACACCCCGGTGAATCCCCACTGCAGATTCAACGCGAGGGTGAGGACACCGAGGATCAGCACGATGCACGCGAAGAACACCAGGTAGGAGAGCATCTAGCTCCGGTCGCCGAAGATGCCATGCGGCCGCACGATCAAGATCGCGAGCAGCAGCAGGAACGGCATCGCGCCCTTGTAGCCGGGGCTGACCACGAGGAGCGACAGGTTCTCGGCGAGCCCCACCAGAAAGCCGCCGACCACGGCGCCGGCGAGGCTGCCTGCGCCGCCGAGGATCGCGGCCGCGAACAGCGATAGCAGCAGGTTGAACCCGATCTCGGGATGAAGCTGCGGCGTCAGGCCGAGAAAGACGCCGGCGAACGCGGCCAGCGCGCCCGAGATGATCCACGTCAGACGCACCACGGCCTCGACCTCGATGCCGCAGACCTGCGCGAGCGCCGGGCTCTCCGCCATCGCGCGCATCGCCATGCCGGTGCGGCTCCGGGCGAGGAACACGTGCAATGTGAGCATGGCCGCTAGCGCCAGGCCGACGATGAAGAGCTGATCCGGCAGCATGCGCACGCCGGGTAAGAGCTCCACCGCGATCTGGAGCTCGCGCGTGTAGTAGTGCGACTCGTGGCCCCAGATCAGGACGACCAGGTGGCGCATGACGAGCGCGGCCCCGAACGCGGCGAACACCATCGTGAGGGGCAGCGCGCCGCGCCGCCTCAGTCGTCGAAATACGAGCGCGTCGACGGCCCACGCGGCCAATCCCGTCAGCGCGGCGGCGACCAGCGCCGCCGCGAGCAGCTGCCAGCCGAACGAGAACGGGCCGGTCGGCGTGCCGGGGCCGGCGAACGCGACGACCACCAGCGCCATGTAGGCACCCCACGTGAGCAGCTCGGAGTGCGCGAAGTTGGCGAATCGCATGATGGCCAGGGTGAACGTCACGCCGATCGCGCCGAGCGCGATGATCGCCCCCGTGAGGATGCCGTCCGCGATCGCCTGGCCGATCATTCGTCGTGGGGGGCCCCGACATGGCCCCCCACACCCCCCTGCGCGGGCGCGCGCGCTGCGCGCTTCGTCTGCTTCGCGGCATCATATCTCGCGACATATCTGAGGATTATGTCGGTCACCGTCGCGCAGCGTGCGGCGACATCGCCCTGGGCGCCCATGTCTGCCTGGAAGATAGCGGAAAACGTGTACTGGTTGGTGACGTTGAACATGCCGAGCGCCGCGATCGCCTTGTGGATCTCCGTGGAGTCGACGTCCTGCCGGAAGGCGCCCTCCCGCTGACCGCGCTCGAGCACGCGCCGGAGCGTGTCGATGATCGATCGGTTGAGCGAGCGCATCATCCGCGATTTCCGCAGGTGACGGCCCCGCGCCTGGTTCTCGGCCACGACCAGCCGCACGAAGCCCTCGTGATCGAGGTAGTAGTGATAGGTGAACTCGACGATCCGCCGGATCGCCTCCGTCGGCGAGAGGTGATCGAGATCGAGGCGGTCTTCCGCCTGCCGGATCTCGCCGTACACGTGCTCGAGCACCGCGCGGTAGGTCTTCTCCTTGCCACCGAAGTAGTAGTTGATGAGCGCGCGCGTTGTATGCGTGCGCGCCGCGATCGCGTCCATGCTGGCGCCCTTGAAGCCGCGCGCGGCGAACTCGTCGATGGCCGCCTGGAGAATGCGCGCCCGGTTCGCTTCGGGCGCCTTCGGCTTGCGCATGGCCCGGCTCACGGCCCGAGGATAGCGCGAGCGCCCCGGGCGCCTTGGACGGAATTGACGATCATGTTAAATTCGAGCCCATCGCGCCATGAGCCGCCGTCATGCCGCCGAGGTCATTCCTGAGCCGTCCAATCCGCTCGGCGTGGACGGCATCGAGTTCGTCGAGTACGCGACCGCCCAGCCGCAGGCCTTCGGCGCCGTGCTGCAGCAGATGGGTTTCGCCGCCGTCGCGCGCCATCGGTCGCGCGAGGTCGTGCTGTACCGGCAGGGCGGGATGAACGTGATCGTGAATTCGCACGGGGCGCCGCCCGGCCCGCCCGTGCTGGCCGCGATCGCGCTCCGCGTGCGCGACGCCGCGTTTGCGTATCGCCGCTCGGTCGATCTCGGCGCCTGGGAGCTCGAGCCGCACGCCGCGGCCATGGAGCTCAACATCCCCGGCGTCCACGGTGTGGGCGACAGCCTGATCTACTTCGTCGACCGCTACCGCGACTTTTCGATCTACGACGTCGACTTCGTGCCGCTGGCCGGGGTCGCTCCGAAGCCGCCGGCGCTGGCCGGGCTCCACTGGTTCGGCGTGGTTCAGACGATTCTGCCCGAGCGGACACGCGACTGGCTGGACTTCTACGGAACGCTCGTCGGGTTCGCCGCGCTGCCGCACGGGCGCTATTTCGGCGTGCTGCCCAACGGCACCCTGCTCGAGAGCCCGTGTCACTCGTTCTACTTGCAGCTGATCGAGCCGCCCTCGGCGGCGGATGCCGCGGGTTGGGAGGAGGGGCTGGTCCGCGTGGGGCTGGGCGCGCGGGACGTGCCCGCGGCGGTGCGCGCGCTGGCCGAGCGCGGCATCGTGTTCGTCGATCGAGGCTCGGTGCAGCCGAGCGACAAGGGCGCGCTCACGCAGCAGTATCTCGGCAGCGTCACGTTCGAGCTCGTCGTGAGTCATCTGTGAACATCGACCAGTTCGGCATGGACACGATCACCCTGGCGGGGCCGCTCGAAGCCAAGCTCCGCGCGATTCGCGACGCCGGCTTCACGCAGGTCATGCTGAACGCGGGGGACGTCGTCGGCCATCCAGCGGGTGACGAGGCCCCCGTACGAGCGGTGCGCGAGAGCGGCCTCGCGGTCACCGGCTTTCAGGTGCTGCGCGACTTCGAGGGGCTGTCGGGTCACCTGCACGCCTACAAGGTCGACGTCGCGAAGGCCATGCTCGAGATGTGCCGCGCGCTGGGCTCGCACGTCCTGCTGGCGTGCTCGTCGACCTCCGCCCACGCGACCGGAGACCGGGACGCGCTGATCCGAGATCTCCGCAAGCTCGCGCTGCTGGCGGTGCCGTTCGGGATCCGCGTCGCCTACGAGGCGCTCTCGTGGGGGCGTCACGTGAGCCTGCTGGGCCAGGCGCGGGACATCGTGCGCGACGCGGATCGTTCGAACCTCGGCCTCTGCATCGATTCCTATCACGTCCTTGCCCACGGCGCCGGCGCCGGCGCGGTCGACGGCATCGATCACACCAAGATTTTCCTCGTGCAGCTCTCTGACTTCTTGTGGCAGGAGACGCGCTCGCGCGAGGATCGCATCGAGACCGCGCGGCACTACCGCGTGTTTCCCGGCGAGGGTGTGCACAGCGAGGAGGTCGGCGCGCTGGTGCGGAAGCTCGACGAGATGGGCTATCGCGGCGACTACAGCTTCGAGGTGTTCAACGACGACTACAAGCAGCTGCCACTGCCGATGGTCGCCGCCCGCGCGCGGCATTCGGTGAAGTGGATCGCCGGGCTCGTGTCTCGCCGAAGCTTGCCCGCGCGCCGTATCAGCCGGACGGCCGCGCGCTGATCCGTCGGCCGCCGAGAAACGCCTCGGCCACGCCCGGGTCGTCGAGCAGTTCGCGCGCCGACCCGGCAAATCGGTTGCGGCCCTCGGCCAGCACGTAGCCGCGATCGGATATCCGCAGCGCCGCCTTCGCATTCTGCTCCACCATCAAGACGGCGATCCCGCTTTCGGCGAGCCGGCGAAGGCGGCGAAACACTTCGTCGACCACGAGCGGCGCGAGGCCGGCGGTCGGCTCGTCCAGCATGAGCACGGTCGGCTCGGTCATCAGCGCACGCGCGATCGCGAGCATCTGGCGCTCGCCGCCTGACAGCGTGCGGGCGCGGAGCGCGCGCCGCGCGGCCAGGGGCGGGAATAGGCTGTAGGCCCGGTCCAGGCGCTCGGTCAGCGAGCCGCGGACCACGTGCGCGCCGACCGTGAGGTTCTCGTGGACCGTCAACGTCGTGAAGACGTTGCCGGTTTGCGGCACGAAGCCGATCCCCGCCGTGACGACCTCGTGGGCAGGCAGGGCCGTCACGTCCCGGCCGTCGAGCCGCACGTGCCCGGCCTCGCAGGCGATCAATCCGGCGATCGCCTTCAACAGCGTGCTCTTGCCGGCGCCGTTCGGCCCGATGAGCGTGACGATCTCTCGCCGATCGACCTCGATCGACACACCGTGTATAACCGGGAGTCCGCGGACATACGCGGCGACGAGATCGCTGACATGTAGATGGCTCATGGCGACTCTAAGCCACAGATAGTAGCCGCGTTTCGACGCGGATCGATTCTTTGGGCGCCGCCGACCACCGTGTCAGACTCGAATGTGGGACTCGTGACACCGTGAGCGCTCTGCTGACCACCGAGCCACTTACCGAGCCGCAGACAATTCCCTCGCGGAGTCGCGCCCGCGCTCTCGATCGGCTCGCCCTCCTCGTCACCGTGATGTGCACCGTGGCCGTCTGCGCGCCGTTCTTCCGCTACATCCAGTGGTTCGGTGACGAAGGCATTGTGCTGAACGCCGCGGACAAGATCCTCAGAGGCGAGCGGCTCTACGGCGACTTCTTCGAGCTCCTGCCGCCCGGAAGCTTTCTGATCGGCACGGCCTGGATGAAGCTGATCGGCTCGAGCCTCGCCTCGATTCGTGTGCTCGCCGTCGGCGTGATCGTGGCCATCGCGGCGTTGACCTACGTGGCGACGCGCATGGCTTGCCGCAGTCCCATCCTTGCCGCAGTGCTGGTCGTCACGTGGGTCGTGCAGTCGCAGGGCATCAGGACCGTCGTCAGTCATCACTGGTTTGCGACGGCCGCCTCGATGGCCTCGGCTGTCGCGCTTCTGTCCGCCCTCGCGAGCGTCGACAATCCGGCCATCCGCGCCGCCGCCCTGCGCACCCGCCGCGACGGCGCCGCCGCGTGGCTGCTGGCCGGGTTGTTCGCCGGGATCGCGGCGATGACGATGCCGCCGCAGGGCGCCTTTCTGTGTCTGGCCGCGCTCGGGCTCGCCACGACGTGCCCCGATCGGTGTCGCGCCATCGCCTCTGTGGTCGGCGGGGCGGCGGTGTTTCCCCTCGCAAGCCTCGCCTACCTCGGCGCCACCGGTTCGATGGCGGCCGCCTTCTACGACACGATCGTGTTCCCGCTGCGTCACTACGGCCGGATCGAAGGCGTGAATTTCGGCGCCTTCGCGGAGACTCATCAGCTACCGGCCGTCGTGTTTCTGCAGCTTACCTTCTTGCTCGCGGGACTGGCCGCCGTGCTCGAGCGACAGGCCCTGTGGCGCGAGCCGGTGTTTCGCGGCGCGTTGGCCCTGGCGGTGGTCGCGGTGCCGAGCGTGTTCCCGCGACCGGACGTGACGCACATCAACTTCGTCCTTCCGCTCGCATGCCCGATGTTCGCGCTGGCGACCCGGCGTCTGCTCCGGCGCCTCGGGCGCCCCACGCGCCGCGCCGTCAACGTCGGGCTGATCGCACTCGCCGCCGTGATCATAGGATCCGCGTCGTACGCGGAGATCGTGCCGATCGTCACCGGCCCGCTCCGCCCGGTCTCCACGGCGCGCGGCGTGTTCCTCGGTCCGCCTTCGCCGTGGACCGAGGCGGTCGCGGCGCTCGTGCGCGCGATCGAGCGCACGCCGCCCGCCGACGGGTTCTTCTTCTACCCGCACAGCCCGATGCTGCCCTATCTGACCGCACGCCAGCACGTCGCGCCGATCGCCGTGATGGTCCCGGGGCACACCACGGCCGAGCAGTATCGTGAGGTCTGTGTTCGCGTGATCCGGGACGCCCGGTGGGTGGTGATCGATCGCAGCTGGACCGACCCGCTCTTCCTGCAGGAAATGTTCCCCAACATGCGGGTCCTCGATCCGCCCGAGATGCGGGAATTCGAGGCGGCGATGCGCGCCGCCTTCGACGAGGTCGTCCACGCGTCGGCCATGTACGAGCTGCGTCGCCGCTCGCGTCCCGTCCCCGACAGAACCTGCAGCCGGATCTGACCCCGGACCCTCACGCGGGCATGTCGCCCAGATAGGCGTCGAGCACCCGGCGGTCCTTCCGCACGCCCGTCGCGTCGCCGTGATAGATCAGCCGTCCCTGCGCCATGACGGCGATCGGCTGGCACACGGCCATCACCAGATCGATGTTGTGCTCGATCACGAGAAACGTCACGCCGCGCCGATTGAGTCGCACGATGCGGTCGACGAGCGTCTCGAGCAGCACCGGATTGACCCCCGCCGCCGGCTCGTCGAGCAGGATCAGCTTCGGCTCGGCGACTAGCACGCGCGCCAGCTCGAGGAGCTTTTGCTGCCCGCCTGAAAGCCGCCCGGCGAGCTCGGCCGCTTTGTCGGCGAGATCGCACAGCTCGAGCACCTCGAGGGCGCGCTCGCGCGCGAGCCGCTCTTCGCGGCGCACGCTGCCAGCGCGTGTCCAGTTGTTCCAGAAGCGCTCGCCTGCCTGGCGCAGCGGCACCAGCATGAGGTTCTCGAGCACCGTCATCTGCGGGAAGGGCCGCGGCACCTGGAACGTGCGCGCGAGCCCTCGGGCGAAGATGCGATCGGGCGTGAGCCGATCGATGCGCTCGCCCATGAAGCGAATCGCGCCCGCCTCGGGCTCGAGCGCGCCGGCGATCAGATTGAAGAGTGTCGTCTTGCCTGCGCCGTTGGGCCCGATGAGCCCGGTGATGGTGCCGCGGTCGATCACGAGATCGACGCCGTCGACCGCGCGGAGGCTGCCGAACGCCTTGACGAGCCCGGAGACCTCGAGCATGAGGCTCGATTATGGCAAAGGCGACGAGTGGCCGCGACGGCAGGCGCCAAGGGAGACCGGCGAGCGAACTACCAGAACCGGCGGGTCAGCAGAGTGGGCAGGAACGTCCGCGGGCCGAACCGGATTAGCTGCAAGGTGATGTTATCGGGGCCCCCGCGCTCGTTCGCCAGCGACACGAGCCGCTCGCAGGCTCGGCTCGGCGGTCGAATCTGAGCGAGCCGCCGGATCTCGTGCGGCCGCACCTGCCGCGTGAGCCCGTCGGTGCACAGCACCAGGGTGTCCCCGCTGCGGAGCGCCAGAGGGCCCTGCACCTCGACCGTCACCTGCTCGGCGATGCCCAGCGCGCGCAGGATCACGTGCGCGTTCGGATGGTGCTCGGCCTCCGCCGAGCTCAGCACGCCGTCGCGGACGAGCTCGGCGACCAGCGAGTGATCCTCGGTCAGCTGGCGGATCTGGCGGCCTCGCACGAGGAATGCCCGGCTGTCGCCCACGTGAGCCAGGAACGCGTCGCGATCGCGGATGACCAGCGCGGTGAGCGTCGTCCCCATCTGCGCATCGCCCGCCGACAGTCGGCTCTCGCGGTACACGGCCTCGTTGGCGAGCTCGACCGAGACGCGCAGCGCCTCCGGCAGCGGCTCCGACCGCTGCGCTTCGTAATAGGTGTCGCGCAGCGCCTCGACCGCGATGCGGCTGGCCACGTCGCCGCGGGCGTGACCGCCCATCCCGTCGGCAACGACGAACAGACGGCCGCGCGACTCGAGCAGCGCGGGATCGTCCGGCTCGAAGGCGCCGAGGGAGTCCTCGTTCCGCTGGCGGACCCGACCCGTGTCCGTCAGATGAGCGAACGTCACGGTGGCCACGCGGCCCGCCTCCGCCGTCACTCAGCGCTCCGCTTGCCGAACCGCGATTCGGTCGTCTCGATGGAGCGAATGAACGTCCTGACGGGGGGCGGCGCCTGACGGTTGCACGACGCGATGGCGCCGTCCGAGGCGGCGAGGTGGCGAACCTCCTCGCCCGCGCGGTCGGCGCGTCCTAGAGCGAAGTAGGCGAGCATCAGATGACACCGGGCGTCGACCAGCGCCTTCAACCGCGCCGGCGTCGGCGACAGACCTTCCAGCTCGACCAGGGCCTGGCTCAGCGCGGTGACGGCCTCGCGGAAGTGGGCGGTCTGGTAGGCACCCCTTGCCTTGGAAAGCACGGCGTCAGGTGAACCGGCCTTGGTCTCGCGACGCCCGTACTCGGTGAGCGCCTGCGCCAACGCGCGCTGCTCCTCGCTCCACTGAGTCTTGCCGAGGCCGGTGTAGGCGTCGGCGAGCGCCTCGTGGACTTCGACGAGCTCTTCCAGGCGAAGCCAGGGTTTGTCGATCTGCTCGACGTCCCAGACGGCCTGCCGCAACGAGCGCGCCGCGGCGTCGTATTCGGCCGCGCGAAGCTGGCTGAGCCCGCGCTCGAGCCCCGCACGCTGCTCACGGTCGGCTCCGGCGATCGTGTACTTGACGAACTTCGTGCCGGGCACATCGCGCGTGAGCTCTTTCGTTGTGGCGCAGCCGCCGGCCAGGAGACCGGCGAGACCGAGAAGCGCGACGGCGCGATTGGAGGTCACTGCTCGAAGAACCGCCCGGTATTGAAATCGTAGCTGAGCCGCATCGGCGCGTCGGGCGTGTGCCTCGGGGTGATACGCAAGAGCCGCTCGGGACTGCGCTGGCCGTCCATCTCGAACTGGACGCGATGCTCGCCTATGCCCACACGCAGGCACGCCGTGGGCGTGTAGCCGACCGGCTGATCGTCGACGTAGACCTGAGCGAAGGGAATCGCGTTCACGCTGAGGCACCGAGACTCCTGCGGCTTCGCCGGGCCGGCAGCGGTCGCGACCGGCGGTTTCACGGCCGGCGCCTGAGCTGCCGCGGTCGGCGCCGGCGGTCGCGGCGCAGGGGCTGCCACGGCGGGACTCGTCGGTCGCGATGGCTGCGCTTCCGTCGCTGGGGCTGCCGCGCGCGGCGCCTGAGCCGCCATCGTGGCCGCGGCGGGTCGCGGCGGCGTCGCGACGGCAACTGCCCGAGGTGCGGGTCGTGGCGCCGGGGACGCGACGGGCGGCACCGCGGGCCGTGCGGCGGGCTCGGCCTCGACCTTCACGGTGGATGAGGTCGCGACGGTCCGGTTGACGTCGGGCTCCCGGCGAAGCGCCGCCCACGTTCCGCCCACGAGCGCCAGCAGGCACACCGCGCCCGCCGCCACGCGCGCGGGACGCGAGAGCAGCCGCGATCGCCGCACGTCCTGCACCGCTTCGCGGACCGCGCGGAACGGCCGCCTCCGGTGCTGGCCGGTTCCCGCCTCGCGCAAGGCGTTGGCGAAGTCCGTGGCTGTCGCGTAGCGAGACTTCGGCTCCTTGACCAGCGCGCGCCGCACGACGCGATCGAGCGTGGGAGGAAGCTCCGCGTTGTGGTGGCGCACGGACGGCGCGTCGATGTTGACGATGCGATAGAGCACCGCGGCGAGGTCGGCGGCGTTGAACGGATTGACCCCGGTGAGCGCCTCGTAGAGCACGACGCCGAGCGAAAACAGATCGCTGCGCGGGTCGGTGCTGAGCCCGCGGACCATCTCGGGGGACATGTAGGCCGGCGTGCCGAGCATGGTGCCGGTCTGCGTGTGGCTCGCACCCACGATGCGTGCGGTGCCGAAGTCGGTGACCTTCGTGACGCCGGGTCCGACGAGGATGTTGCGCGGCTTGATGTCCCGATGCACGACCCCGTGGCGATGGGCGTAGTCGAGCGCCGCGCACACCTGCAAGACGATTCCCACGGCGTCGGTCAGCGGAAGAGGCCGGCCGCCCAGCAAGAGATCGGCGAGCGTACCGCCCTCGATGTACTCCATGACCATGAACGGCCGGTCCTCGGACTCGCCCACGTCGTGAACGGCGACGATGGCGGGATGGGTCAGCCGGCCCGCGGCCACGGCTTCATGATGAAATCGCTGCTTCACGCCGACGCCCGCCTCGTCGAGCGAGACCAGCTCCGGCCGGAGGATCTTGATGGCCACCAGACGATCGAGCTTGGGATCGTGGGCCTTGTAGACGACGCCGCTGGTGCCGCGGCCGAGCTCGGAGAGGAGCTCGTAGCGGCCGCAGAGCAGCGGTGACCGCTCGGCCGCCGTCAGCGCGGCCGGCGACGTCTCCTCGATCATCGAATGTCGTCCTTGAACGTGAGCCGGAGTCCGCCGATCTCGATCTCGTCGCCGTCTCGCAGGGTGGCGTGTCGCGTCGGCTGGTCGTTGACGCGCATGCGGTACCACCAGGAGGAGTTGCGCACCTCGTACTGCGGGCCGACACGGTTGATGTGCAGGTGACGCTTCGGACCGCGGCAGGACACGCGGAGGTCGCAGCCATCGCCGCGCCCGATGACGACCGTGCCATCAGCCAGCGCGAACGTCCCGTCCTCATCCCCGGCCTGCCAGCGCACGTGGGCGCGGCGCTTCTCGACGACGGTCGCCCGGAGCTTGGCCAGCTCCTCCGGCCTCATCACGAGCGTACGGCCGGGCTCGGCATACCCGCTTGTGGCGGCGTGGGGCTTCTGCGGAGTCGGCTCGGTCGGCACATGGTCGAAGAAGAGGGAGAACTTGCCGACGGAGATCTCGTCGCCGCGCTTGATGGGGGCCATGCCGGCAAGCGCTCGCCCGTTGAGCAAGGTGCCGTTGCCCGAGCCGAGATCGCGGACGAACCACTGCTTGTCCTGCAGCCGGATTTCAGCCTGATGGCGCGACACGGCGACGTTGTCGATGACGACTTCCAGACCCATCTCGCGGCCGATCCGGATGATCGGCAAGTCGAGGTTGTAGACCTTCAGCGCGGTTCGCTCGACGACCAGCGTCAGCTTGGGCATCTGACCCCTCCGAGCATCCAGATAGAGCAACAGGTGGGCCACGCGGATCACGGCGGGAAAATCCTTGTGCGGCACATGGTTAGGTCGATCATGCGCAGGTCGCTATGGGCGGCATGGACGAGGAACGGCCATCGCGTGACGAAACTGACACGCATGCAGCCGGAGGCGCCGCCAGGGGGCCGGCCGGACGGGGGGTTGTCTACTCAGCCGACCGAGCGCGGGCGGCCTTCAGCGCGGAGTGACGGGGCTCGACGCCTCGGCCGGCGGGTGACCGGCGAGCGTGGTGCGCCTCACGTCGCGGACTTCGCTGTGATCGAAGCGCCGCGCCCGATGCATCGTGGAGCGGTTGTCCCACATCACCAGGTCGTTCGTTTTCCAGGCGTGGGAGTAGACGAACTCCCGCTGCGTCGCGTGCTCGGTGAGATCGCGCAGGAACATGCGCGCCTCGGGGACCGTCCAGCCCACGATCGCGCCGGCGTGCGCGGAGAGAAACAGCGACAGGCGGCCGGTGACCGGATGCCGGCGCACGAGCGGATGGCGCACGGGCGCGAAGGCGGTGATCTCCTCGGCCGTGAGATCGACGAAGCCGATCGCCTCGCGGGAGTAGATGAGCGAGTGCTCGCAGATCAGGTCCGCGACTTCGGCCTTCGTCCGCTGGTCGAGCGCATCGTAGGCCGCCCGCATGTCGGCGAACTCGGTGTTGGCGCCCCACGAAGGGATGATGCGTCCCGAGAGCAGCGAGTACTTGGCCGGCGCCGGGCGGAACGAGCTGTCGGAATGCCAGAGCCGATCGCCGAGCTTGAAGAACCAGACACGGTCCTCGGTCGACATGATCTTGCCGTGGCAGTCCAGGTTGGAGAAGTCCGCGATGCCCGGGCCGAGCCGATGTTCCTCGCGCCGACGGATGTGGCCGGCGGTCTTATAGCTCTCGAGCTCGCCGAAGTTGAGCGTGAACGCGATCTGCTGCTCGTCCGTCAGCGGCTGATCGCGAAAAACGAGCACGGCGTACGTGTCGATCCCCGCCTCGATCGCGGCCGCATCAGCGCGATCGAGCGGCTTGCTGATGTCGACGCCCGAGACTTCGCCGGCGAACGTGGGACGCAGCTGGCGGATCGAGATGGACACGCGGCTCACTCCTTCGACGCGGTCACAAGCTGTCGAGGCCGCTCGACCACCGCCGGCAGATGTGATGCGCGATCGCGATCGGCGCGGGCAGGGACGCCTGCGACGCGTCGTCGACGCCGGCGGCGGCGCGCGCGACCATCTCGCGGACCTCGTCGCGGCTG
>Ga0075419_10002009_pt1 | contig 13193 bp, 9 predicted proteins | sample SoiMetdeltSBSDD3_FD_76900 | JGI IMG/M metagenome (GOLD analysis project Ga0075419, IMG submission 76900) | Bulk soil microbial communities from a Populus tree surrounding site in Tennessee, USA - Soil MetaG P. deltoides SBSDD3 | ecosystem: Environmental > Terrestrial > Soil > Tree plantation... | reverse complement strand
CGCGTTCAACTGGTTCTACGTCAACTCGACCCAGGCGGCTTACTTCAACTCCGGCGCCAACCCGGTACGCCAGAGCGGCGCCGACCCGAACCTGCCGATGCGCGGCGACCCGGCACACGAGTGGGTGGGCTGGAACCCGGCCGACAACACGGCCACCTACACTCCGGCCGCCGCCCACCCGCAGTCGGTGAACCAGGACTTCTACATCAGTTGGAACAACAAGCAGGCGCTCGACTACAGCGCCGCCGACGGCAACTTCAGCTTCGGCGCGGTCCACCGGGGAGACCTGCTGGACGACGGTATCCGGGCGGCCACGGCCGGTGGCGCGAAGCTGGACCGGGCCGGCGTGACCCGGGTGATGGCCGACGCGGCAGTGACCGACCTGCGTGGCCGCTACAACCTGCCGAATCTGCTGGCCGTCATCAACAGCCAGCCGGTCACCGATCCGGCGCAGCAGGCCCGGGTAACCGCGCTGCAGACCTGGCTCGCCAACGGGGCCAGGCGGATCGAGACCACGCCGGGCAGCCGGGTCTACCGGGACGGGGAAGCGATCCGCGTCTTCGACGCCTGGTGGCCGCTGTTCGTCCAGGCGGAGTTCGCGCCGGTACTGGGCGCCGACCTGTACGCCGCGCTCGTCCGCGCCATGCAGATCGACGAGCCGCCGTCCGACGCCCACGCCCAGTCGCACAAGGGATCCTCGTTCCAGTACGGCTGGTGGGGCTACGTCAGCAAGGACCTCCGCTCGGTGCTTGGACAGCCGGTGTCCAGCCCGCTGCCGCAGACGTACTGTGGCAACGGCTCCCTGGCCGCCTGCCGCTCGATCCTACTGTCCACATTGGCCACTGCGGCGGCCACGCCGGCCACGGTCACGTACCCGGGCGACAGTACCTGCGCCGCGGGCGACCAGTGGTGTGCGGACAGCATCGTGCAGTCGGCGTTGGGTGGCATCACCCACCCGCCGATCTCGTGGCAGAACCGGCCGACGTACCAGCAGGTGGTCTCGTTCCCGGCCAGGCGTGGGGACAACATCGTCAACCTGGCTACCGGCAAGTCCGCGTCGGCGTCGAGCGTCCAGTTCCTGACGAGCCTGACGCCGGGCAAGGCGATCGACGCGAACGACTCGACCCGGTGGGGGAGTGCGTGGAGCGACAACCAGTGGCTGAAGGTGGACCTCGGGACACCGCAGACCGTCGGTCGCGCCGTTCTGCACTGGGAGGCCGCGTACGGCCGGTCGTACCGCATCGAGGTCTCCAACGACAACGCGTCGTGGACCACCGTCTTCTCGACGACGACCGGTGACGGCGGTACCGACGTCGACGCGTTCCCGCCGACAACCGCTCGCTATGTGCGGATGTTCGGCGTCACGCGCGGTACCTCGTTCGGGTTCTCCCTCTTCGAGATGGAGATCTACGCGAAGTGACCCGGGACGGGCCCGGCGCCGGTTCGGCGCCGGGCCGATACCGCTAGGACCGTTCGGTGGGCAGGCCGGCGGCCACCCAGTCCTCGATGCCCTCGCGGTACTTGCGGACGTTGGTGTAGCCGAGCGCGATGAGCTTGTCGGCCACCCGTTGGCTGTTCGGGCACGCCGGGTTGGAGCAGTAGGTGACGATCGCGGCGGTCCGGTCCGGCAACAGCTCGCCGGCGCGGTCGGCGACGTCGTCCTCGACGAGCGGGACCGCACCGGGCAGGTGCTGCTTGGCGTAGTACTCGCCGCCCAGCGCGTCGACCACGGTGACCGCGCCGGCCTCGATCTCGGCGCGCAACTGGTCCCGGGCGATGAGGGTGGTCATGGGCATGGCGGGCCTCCAGCGGTAGCGGAGGCCCGCCATGGCCGAGTCTGAGCTGACATAGCGTCCTCCAGAAGGTCGGACTACAGTCCGGTTATGGCTCGGGACGTTACCGGACCACGGTCCGCTTCCACCAGGGCAGCCGATGAGCTGCTGTTGTTGCGTACGTCACCACCCAAGGAGCGGGCCGACGCCGCACGGAATCGTGCGGTCGTGCTGGAGGCAGCGGCCGCGCTGTTCCGCGAACACGGCGTCGACGCGGTCTCCATGGACGCCGTTGCCGCCGCGGCCGGTGTCGGCAAGGGCACGCTGTTCCGCCGGTTCGGCGACAAGGCGGGGTTGGCCGTCGCGTTGCTCGACGAACAGGAGCGAACGCTGCAAGAGGCCATCCTGTTCGGACCGGCGCCGCTGGGACCCGGCAAGCCCGGCGACGATCCCACCCCGCGCGAACGGCTCCACGCGTTCGTCGCCGCCTACCTCGACTACCTGTTGGCCCACCTGCCACTCGTGCACATGTCGGAGACCGCGTCGCCCGGCGCGCGGTACCGGATCGGCGCGTACCGCTTCTGGCACCGCCACGTCAGCCTGCTGCTGTCCGACCGCGACGACCCGCAGGCCGACGCCCACACCTTGCTCGCCGTGCTCGGCGCCGAACACGTCCAGGCCGCGACCGGCGATCTGGGAGAGACGAGGGTACGCCGAGCCGCGCTGACACTTGCTAACGCTTTGACGTTGTAGCACTACTCAGCGTGTTGACGGTTCGTTGGCTCGAGGGGTACGTTGACATGATCACCAATCATCGGGGGAGATCGAGATGCGTAAGCGCATCGTGGTGTTCGGCCTGACCCTCTTGGCATTCCTGACCCTGGGCCTCGTGAACGCGACATCGGCTTCGGCCGCGCCGATCACGTGCCCCGGTGGCCAGACGGCTACCAAGACACCGGGCGGCTGGGACTGCGTCAACAATGGAGGCAACCCATCCAACGCGGAGAATCCGAAGAACCCGAATGTCCACAAGGGTTTCTTCTAGGAGGTAGACAACGACGATGGCCGGCCGCAGTGCGGCCGGCCATCGCTTCGTCGGGACTCGCCTACTGGTCGGTCCAGTAGGCGGCGGTCGCGACCATCGCCCACTCGCGCTCCGGGTCGGCCCGGTAGAGCGGGTTCATCGCGAACACCACCATGCGCGCGGCGCCCACAGTGGACAGACCGTGCACGACGACCGCCGCCAACGGTGCCGATGCGGACTGGGCGTCCTGCTTCCAGAAGCCGGATGCGACGATGTTCGACCACGGCAGCCCCGGCAACCGCCCGTCCACCGTCCATGATGGAGGGACGGTGGTCAGCCAGGTCGGCGGGTCCATGATGGCGGTGTCCCGCGCAGGGAATGTTCCGACGATCGGGCTCTCGGCGCCGGCCTCGTTGGTCCAGTTGACGATGGCGCTGCGGCCCGCGCCCGACCTCGACGCTGCCGTGAGCCCGCTGGTGAGCCCACCGCCGGTCAGGAACGCCGCGCCGCCCGTACCGGCGCCGAGGTAGCCCCCTCCGGCCGCGAAGAACGCCTGCAGGCGCGCGCGGGCCGTGGGGTTGGCGGCCGACGGGTACCCACCGGTGTTCCAGATGAGATCGTACGAGGGCAGCGGGTCGGCAGGGGCAGAGTTGAGCGCCGCGGTCGACATGAAGTCCGTGGGGAAGCCGAGGTCGCGGAGGACCCACACGTCCTGGTTCGCCGCACCGGTCAGCACGAGGACGCGCGGTACGCGATCGATCGCCTCCAGCGCGGGCAGCGTTGCGCTGTCGGTGAGCCGGTGGAACCACACGTCGTTGGTACGCCCGGCGGCGGCGAGCTTCACCTTGGTCTGCGCGTCGGCCGGGAAGACCACCGATCCGGCCGGCAGGACTCCGCCGGTCGCGCTACCGAACGCGGTCGTCGCCAGCTGTGCCGGTACGCCGTCGGCGACGAGCTGGTTCAACGCCCGTACCGCGGTCGGCGAGTCGACCTCCAGCGCGTAGTTGCTGGCGACTCCCGGTTCCACGCCGCCGGTCAGGTGGCTGGACTTGCTGACCCGGTTGGTCTGCGGAGCGAACTGCGCGTCGCGGGGGATGAGCACGACGTCGGCTCCCCACAGGAACCCGTGGCTCCACGCGGCCGGTGGTGCGTAGAGCTGGCCGATGTCGTCGGAGATGTCCACGCCGATGCCCAGAGCGGTGTCCACGAGACCACGGCGGGCCTGGGTCATCGGGATGACGTACGAGCCCTTGGCGTAGTCGTGGCCGTCGAACGTGAACGCCTGCTTGGCTTCCTCCACGACGACGCCGTTGGACAGTAGCCAGTCGACGAGCCGGTTGGCTTCGGGCTCGCTGCGCTGACCCGCGCCCATCGGGATGACGAACGCGGTGGGGTACTCGTGCATCCAGTTGTTGGCCTCGTCGAACGGCGGCGGGCAGCACTCCGGCCGCGGCGCGTTCTCCACGCCCCGCCGGTAGAACGTCAACTGGTCGGTCATCAGCTCGTTGCGGTTGGCGATGTCGAACAGCAACGTCGACCAGGTAACGGTGTACTGCGCCAGCCGTGAGCCGAGCCGGCCCAGCTTCTCCGCGGGCAGTGTCGTACCGGGTACCGCGCACGCCTGGTCGGTCCGGTTGCACATCTCCACAGTGGACGCGTTCAACCCGACGTGCTGGGCGTACATCGCGGTGTAGAACGGTCCCCAGTCGTCCCAGCCCTCGGCGACGGCGGGGCCGGGCGGGTTGCCGTCCGAGCAGAGGCCGCTCGGGCCGGGGGGCTCGGCGTCGGCGCACCAGTCGTTGATGGGTCGCGTGATGTCCAGGCCGACCGAGGCCAGTGCCGCCTCGTTCGCGTCGATGCGCGACTGGTTCCAGCGCAGCCACAGGTCGTACTCGATGCTCGGGTTGTGGGGCTTGGTCGTGGCCTCCACCAGCGTGGGCGTCACGTAGCCGTGAAGGTCCAGCACATCGGGCGGCAACCATTCCTGCATGATGCCGACGGACGCGCGGGTCTCCGACTGAGACTGCGTGAGGTAGTCGCGGTTGAGGTCGAAGCCGTTGCCGTTGGCCCGGGTTCCGGCGATGCGACCGTCCGGGTTCTGGATGACGTTGACGAGCACGACCGCGTGGTCGAGGATCGTGTCGACCTGCAGGTCGGTGCCGTACGGTGTCGTGGCGAGCCGCTCGATGACTTGCATCGCGGCGTCGACACCTTCGTACTCGTTGCCGTGGATGCCCCCCTGGATGAACAACGGCACCTTCACCTCGTCGCCGTACCCGGCGAGCAGCTGTCGACCCGCGGCCGGATCGGTCAGCGCGACCTTGCGCACCCGTTGCCACGCCTGGAAGTCCTTGCGCTGCCGAGGGGTGTCGAGGGCGTTGATGGTCACCAGGAACATGTCCCGCCCGAGCGCCGACTGTCCGACCACGTCCACCGTCATGCGTCCGTTGCTGGCGGCGGCGAGCGCGTCGAGCGTGCAGCCGATCGCGTAATGCGGGATGTGCGGGAAGCTGCCGACCGGGTCGGTGGGCTGCGTCCCGTCGGGCAGACTCGCGGCGGCGTCGGGTTGCGGGGTTCCGCACCACGGCGGTGCGACCTCGCCGCGAGCGGGACTCATCGGTACGACCAACGTCAACACGAAGAGTGCGACGAGCGCGAGCACACGTGAACGAGAACGCATCGGCAACCGTCCCCAGGCGAGGTAGTGAGGTCCGGCGATCCTAACGACGATGGTTCATATATGGCAATCGTCCTATGGATTAGTTGGACTGATCTGTCGCGCGCGACGCCGGTGCGGTACCGGCCACGCCCAAGCGTTGGGGCCGATCGGTGGCTCATCGTCCATTGTCGACATCGCGGTCGCCGGCTGACCGCTACAGCAGCTCGAGAGCGAGGCAGGCCTGGGTCACCCCACCAGTCCAGCTCGAGTGGGGCCATGTTCCAAACCATCTCGACGACGCCGCCGAGCAGCGCCTCGTCGCACAGCCGCGACTTGCCGACGCCGGCCTCACCGACGATCAGGACGAGGCCACCGTGCCCGCGGACGACCGCACCGCAGAGCGACTCGAGCTCGGCCAGCTCGGCGGCGCGACCGACGAAGTCGCTCACCGGAAAATCGTAGATCACCAGCTTCCGGTGAACTGCTCGGCAGGGCAGTATCGACAGACATGAGGACGTGGTTGGTCGGTTCCGTGCTGGTGGTTTCGATCCTGCCGGGGCTGCCCGCCTCGGCGGCCGCTCTCGCGGGTCCCGCGCCCGGCGGGCCGGGTGCCGTCTCGCACTTCGGGTTGGCGCGCAAGGACTGTCTGGGTACCGCGGCCAACCGCACCTCGAAGGTGTGGTACACGGTGGCTGGCGGCGTACTGTCCGATGTGTACAGTCCGACCGTCGACAACACCAACGTGGAGACCATGCAGTTCCTGGTCACCGACGGCAGCACGTTCACCGACCTGCAGACCCGGGACATGACGTACACGGTGCGCTCGCTGGACGCCACCGGGATGGCCTGTGAGGTGACGAGTTCGGCGCGCAGTGGCCGGTACCGCATCGTCACCGACTACGTCACCGATCCGCGGCGCGACGCGGTCGTGATGAAGGTGCGCCTCGTATCCGCGCCCGGTGGCGGCCCGCTGCAGCTCTACGTCCGGCTCGACGCGAGCGTCAACGGCAACGGTGGCGGTGGCGGCGCCAACGGGGGAGCCGACAACGCCGTGGTCGACCCTGCGACGACCGCGCTGGTCGCCAGCGACCCGAACACCGAGACCAACGCCACCAACCGCACCTACGCCGTACCGCTGGCCATGGCTCTGCGCGCCGACCGGCCGTTCCCGGTCGCGAGCAGCGGGTTCGCCGGTACGAGCAGTGACGGCCTTGCGCAGCTCGACGCCGACCATCGCCTGGTGTCCACATACGACAGTGCGACGGGCGGAAACGTGGTGCAGACCGCTCGGGTGGACCTGCGGAGCGGAGAGGCGACCCTGGCGCTCGGGTTCGGGCGCGACGGCGCGTCGGCCGTCGGCACCGCCGGGGCCGCGCTGCGCCTGCCGTTCGCGGCGACCTACGCGCAGTACCGTGCCGGTTGGCTGGCCTACGACGCACGGCTCCACCGGCCTCCGGCGCAGCATTCCGCTGGCTACTGGCTGTCCGTCAACGTGTTGAAGTCCAGTGAGGACAAGACGTTCCCGGGCGCGATCGTGGCGTCGTTGGCCAGCCCGTGGGGCCAGGCGGTCAGCGCCGGCTCGACTCCCAACGGGCGTCCGGTCTTCTTCGGCTCGTACCGCGAGATCTTCGCGCGCGACCTGTACGAGGCGTTCACCGGCCTGCTCGCCGCCGGCGACCTGGCGACCGCCCGGGACACCGTCCGGTTCCTGTTCGACCGCCAGCAGCAAGGCGACGGTCGCTTCCCACGCAACTCCCTGCTCAACGGGGCGACCGCGCCCGACACGGGAGGCGACCAGCTGGACGAGTCCTCGTACCCGATCCTGATGGTGTGGCAAGCCGGCCTCACCGGCGACGCCGCGCTCTGGCCGAAGGTCAAGAAGGCGGCCGATTTCGTCGTCTCGCACGGACCGTCGTTCGGCAACGAACGGTGGGAGGAGCAGAGCGGGTTCTCGCCGTCGACGATCGCGGCCGAGATCGCGGGACTGGTCGCGGCGGGCGTGATCGCGGACCGGCACGGCGACCCGGCGTCGGCACGGGTGTACCGCGCGACCGCCGACCACTTCCAGCGGTCCATGAAGGGCTGGGCCGTGACGACCACCGGCCCGTACGGCGACGGCCGGTACTTCATCCGGCTGTCCCGCAACGGCGACCCGAACGCGGCGATCAGCTACGGCCTCGGCAACGGCAGCATCGTCGCCGACCAGCGGGCGGTCGTCGATGCCGGCTTCCTCGAGCTGCCCCGGCTGGGCATCCTGCCGGCGACCGATCCCGACGTGCTCCGGTCGCTATTGATCGTCGACGCGGTCATCGGCCGGCAGACCGCGACGGGTCAAGGGTTCTACCGCTACGGTACGTCCACTGTGGGCAGTGAGGACGGCTACGGTGACTGCTTCGTCGCCGACGCGACCAACTGTCCGATCGACGGGCAGCCGTGGCCCACCACGAACACCGGTTCCGGGCATCTGTGGCCGGTACTGGCCGGGGAGCGCGCTGAGCAGGAGCTGCAGACCGGCAACCGGTCCGGCGCGGCGAGCCTACTGGCCGCGATGTCCGGCGGCGCATCCGGCGTCGGGCTCGTACCGGAGCAGGTATGGGAGAACGCCGACCTGGCGCCATCGCCGTTCGGTACCCCGCCGGAGGTGGCGTCGATCGGCTTCCGCAACGGGCAGGCCGCCGGCTCGGCATCGCCGCTGACCTGGTCCCAGGCGCAGCTCGTGCGGCTCGCGCTGTCCCTGGGCTCGAGCCGGCCGGTCGAGCAGCCGGCCGTGGTCCGCGACCGGTACGTCGACCACGCACCGCCGGCCGCGTTGCCGCTGACGGTGACCGCACCGGCGGACGGCACGGTCACTCCGCAATCGTCCACAGTGGTCAGTGGAATCACCGCACCCGGCGCGCAGGTGAGCGCGTCGGCCGCGCCGACCGACGTGGCGGGCCTGGCCACCACCGTCGGTACGACGGCCGACGGGTCCGGCGGGTTCAGCCTGACCGTGCCGTTGAGCTTCGGCGCCAACGTACTGACCGTGGCGGCCGCGAAGGGTACCGCCACCGGGTACGCCCGCCGCGTGGTCGTGTCCAGCGCGCTGCCGGGCACCGTGGTGCTGGACCTGGCCGACCCCGCCGGCGACGACCACGGTCCGGGCACGTACGCGTACCCGACCTCGGGTGACTTCCACGCGGGCGCGTTCGACCTGCTGCGGTTCCAGGTCATCGACGCGGGCGCGACGATCTTCCTGCGCGCCGAACTGCGTGACCTGAGCCCGACGTTCGGCTCGCCGATGGGTGCCCAACTGCTCGACGTGTTCGTTCGCGACCCGGCGGCTACAAGCTTCTCGACGGCACCGCCGTTCCCGCAGCGCAACTACCAGCTGGCCGCCGGGTCGGCGTGGTCGAGCCGGCTGGAGGTACAGGGCTTCGCGGATCCGGTCTTCGTCGGCGCGTCAGGGCAGAGCTTGGGCGGCGTGACCGTTACAGCCAACCAGGCGACCCGGTCGATCCTCGTCGCGGTACCGGCCAGTGCACTCGGCCGCCCGACCACCGGGTGGGTGTTCACCGTTGTCCTGCACGGGCAGGACGGGTTCAGCTCCGACCAGGCCCGCGGGTTCGCCCCGACGCCGCAGCAGTTCCTCTTTGGACTGTGCGCGCCGGGTACCTCGTCGCCGATCTGTGGCATCGATCCGCAGACGGCGCCGAAGGTGATCGACACCATCCCTCCGTCGGGTGTCAGCCAGGAGACCGAGTTGGACCCGACGCTCGGCCCGGTCCTCGTGCACGGCGTCGCGGTGGGGTGACCCGGCGGACTGGGCGGTCTAGAGCAGGCGGCCGCACTCTCCCCAGTCGCGGGGGTCGAAGAACTGCTGCGGTACGTCGGTAGGAGAACCGGTCTCCACGGTCTCGACCCGTTCCGTCGGCGGTACGCGGCCGGGAAGCTCACCGAACCGGACATGCCGCAGGAACTCGGCCTCCTCGTCGGTGAACCGCTCGGTGGACGTGCGATCCAGGGTCGTCGGCGATGTCCTCAGCTGTTCCTCGCCAGCGAACGACTCGTCGGTCATCTGCCACCTCCTCGCACCGGACACGTCCAGTATGCCTGCCCCGCCGCGCGTGGGCAGGCTGTCCCTACCACGGATTCGGCGGCAGGCCGGGTCGATTACCGACGGTGGCGAGCCGAGGATCGAGTCCATGACCACAGTCGTCGAGTCGCCGGTGTCGGCCGAGACCGGCATACCGCAGTACTCGAAAGCCCGTGTCCTTGCCATCTGGTCCGCCGCCGCGCTCCCGATGGGTGTCCTCGCCTGGATCGTGGCGCCGGCCATCGCCGGCGACGGGAACCTCGTCCCGGTGCTCATCGGCTGCCTGACCGCCGGTCTCGTCTGGCAGTTCGTGCTGATCCTGTTGTTGAACGGGTTCTCCCTGCGCGGACTTTGGCTGCAACGACCCTCCACATCGGACGGACGCCGCGGTGGCCGCCTGTGGCTGTGGGTGCTGCCTTTCGTGTTCGGCTTCGGCGCCCTGCAGTTCGTACCGTTCGACCTGCCAACGGTAGCCAGCCACGACTTCGGGGCGTTTCTGGCCTCCGACGGCGGGCGTACGCTCCTGCACGGCAACTGGGGACTGTTCGCTCTCATCGTGGTGATGATGATCTTCAACACGGTACTCGGCGAGGAGCTGTTGTTCCGCGGACTGCTGCTGCCCCGGATGCGGAACGCCTTCGGGCGGGGCGACTGGGTCGTCAACGGTGTTCTGATGGGTGCGTACCACCTGCACCAGCCGTGGTCGATCCCGACCAGTATCGTGGCCGGATGGCTGATGGCCTACCCGACGAGGCGGTTCCGCAGCGCCTGGATGGGCATCATCGTCCACTCCAGCCAGAGCCTGTTCCTCATCGTTGTCATTCTCGCGCTGGTGCTCGCGAATCCACGGTAATCCGCGAGTGGCGGCAGCCGGATACCGTGCACCCATGACGCCCGGCATCGTTGTCGCCCATGACCTCGTGGTGGCCATGGACTACGGCCAGCTCCTGCTCAGGGGCGGTGCTCCGGACCACTACCCCGATGACACGGCACTGCTCCGCGAGGCTATGGACGGTGACGGCGTAGCGGCCGACGGTACGACCGTTCTGGTGCGCTCTCCGCACCAGAACAATTTCGCGATGGCGGTCCGGGTGGAGGTCTGGGATCGGGCCGCCGCGGACGACGTCGACGACTGGGATGAAGCATTCGAAGCGGACCTGAATGTGGACGCCAACGGCACCCTGCGGTTCGAGTCACCGACACTGCCCGGAACCGACTGCGCTGTCCCGCCAGGGCACTACCGGGCGCTGATCACCGGACGCGGCATCGTGACCCAAGGCTGGCCGGGGTCAACCACTCCGGGTGACTCGTGGCGGGTGCGACTCTGGCCCACGGACGTGGAACTCGGGCCGCGCCGGCTCCGATCGTGGAACAAGACCGGGTCTCCGCCTGCCGCGGTTCCGCCAACCACAGTGGACAGTCGAGATTGGACTTCACTACTACGGGCAGAGCTGCTCGCGAGGGACGCGGGTGACGAGTGCTGCCGGTCCGCCGAAGCCGCGACGCTGCTGCGCCTGACGAACAACACTCCCACCGGAGACGATGTCGTGCGACGTCTCGACACGTTGCTCGGTGACAGGGCCCGCGACCCGGGTGTATCGGCGGAACTCGGTCTCGTCAAACCGAACGGCCAACCGGTCATCGGCCTACCACCGACCATAGTGCTCGGAAAGGTGTGCTGCATCGCGGCGATCTGGCGCGGCGCGCTCCTTGCGGGCGGCAGGCTGACAGTGAAGAGCGGACGCCTGCAGGCCGCGGTGTCGTGTCCCAACCCGGAAACCGCACTCAGCCTCGTTGGCTCTGGTCACCGCATCGGTACCAGGGACCTGAGGATGAATGACGCGACCAACCGGGTGCTGGTCAAGGACGCACCGGCCCTGCTGGAGGTCATCGGTGCTACCGAGACCGCTGCGGCGTGGCGCGGGAGGTGACCGTGACGGACGTGGTGCTGGCCTACGAGCGGCCGTCCCGGCTGGTCGCGGACACGTCGGGCTTGCGGGTGCTGGATCTAGGCCATACGGCCGTACCGGCGGGCGGCGCCGAGCCGTTCTTCGACGGTTGGGTCGCGCAGCCCCGGTTGGTGGCGGGGCTGTTGCTGGCGGTGGCGGCGGTGGCCCGGTCGAGGTACTTCCGGCCCATTTCGGCCCGGTCGTTGGATCCGATCCTGACGAGCGGGGACGGCCGGCTGCGGCTGGAGTCGTTCTCGTCGTGCTGCGGTGTGTACGCCCGCGCCGACCTGCTGCCCGAGGCACTGCGCGACGTGCGGGTCGAGTCGGGTACGACCAATGTGGACCTCAACCGCGAGGTGCGCGACGCGTTGGCCCGGCTCGACGACCGGGACGAGATGCGGTTGTCGATCGGGTCGACCGGGCTGCGGGTCACGACGCGGGCGGCCGAGGCGTTCGAACGCAAGGTGGCGCTGCCGGTACGGTGGCTGAAGGGTCTGGGCGAGGCAGCGCTGGCACAGGTGGGGATGCGGCCGTACACCCGGCTCGCGGCGGCCGGCACCCGGCGGCTCCTGGCCGATCTGCCCGCGGCGGGACCGTCGTCGGCGCCGCCGTACGCGGCCGTACGGCACGGCCGGGAAGTGCGGTTCCACCAGCAGGCTACGGCCGACGTCCCGTCGGTGGCCGGCCCGTTCCGGCTGCGCGAGCTGCGGCCGCTCGCCCCGTACGCGCAGGCGTTGACGGTGTGGACCCGGCCGGGAGCCGGACCGCGGGCCAGCGGCTGGCAGCTGGACCTGCCGGGAGCGCGGATGTGGTTGGTACTCAGCCCGGACGTCAGCCGTGGCTTCTCCGGCGAGGGCCAGGCGCTCGACGCCCTGTCCGATCCGTCCACAGTGGAGGAGGCGAACGCCCTGCGCCCGTTGCTGGACTGGTCGGCTCGCCTGGACGAGGCGGCGCTCGCGCGCGGCACCGGTGCGGACGTCGCGCGGGTGCGGGACCTGCTCGCGGTGCTGGGCAGCCAGGGGCTCGTCGGGCGGGACGCCGCCGAAGACGCGTGGTTCCGCCGGGACCTGCCGTTCGCGGCCGCACGGATCGGGACGCTACAGCCACGGGTACGGCGAGCCGGGCAGATCGCCGCCTCGGACATCCACAGCGCTCGGGTCGAGGGTGGCCACGAGGTATTCGTCCGAAGTGGACGGATCGAGCACCGGGTGCTGCTGGTCGGCGACGAGGCCCGATGTACCTGCCTGTGGTACAGCCGGCATCGCGGCTCACGCGGTCCCTGCCGGCACGAGCTGGCCGCCCGTCGCCACGTGGCGGAGCGGGCATGACGGATACCGAGAAGCGGCTCCACGCCGCGATCGACTCGGGCGATGCCGACGCGGTCGCGGCGTCGCTCGTCGCACTGTCCGAAGCGGAACGCGCCGACCTCGAGCCTGGCGTCGCGCGGCGCGCGGACGAGCTGCACCGCTCACCCGATTGGATGGTGCTCACCGGCCAGCAGCTGACCGCGGCGCACGTGGCCTGGCTCGGTACCGGCACACCGGCCAGCCTGCCGCCGGAGGCCGACATCCACGACGACCAGGACGGTTGGTACCGGCGCATCCACCTGCAGAAGGCGTGCGCGAGCGCCGCCGGTCACCGGGTGCTCGCCGACCGCCGGCCGGAGTGGTTGCCGAAGCTGGTCGACGAGTACCTCCACTATGGACACTGGCTGTGG